>FWWM01001478.1_pt1 | contig 70357 bp, 90 predicted proteins | sample 2228351 | NCBI WGS metagenome assembly FWWM01 (sample SAMEA103939774, study PRJEB20133) | metagenome | reverse complement strand
GCTTGTTGTACACCACAGCTATAGAGGCGTTGATGGGAAGGTTAAGTGGGTTGTAAATCTCTGCGTAGAACCATAAATAGCTATTGGCATAGGGCGCCGCGCTTATACGCGCCAATAGGTAGCGGCCGAAGCTCGGCGCGGTCTGGGAGTTGCCCACGCAGGGGGGAGAGGTGGGAGACGCAGGGGGAGCGGGGGTGGGCGTGGAGTAGGGGCAGAGGTAGTAGCGGAAGGAGTTGCTAGATCCCCCTTGGATGGCCAGGTATATGTCAGAAACGCCGTGGCCTAAATACGCCCATGGAGTTGTGCCCATTACGAAGTCGTTGTCGGCATAGCCCGTGGCGTTAAAAAACCTCACAGGCGTATAGCTAGACGAACCGGCGTTTCTTGCGTTAATTGGCGACGCTGGGTTGAAGACGTACCTCGCCCAACTGCTGACCACTGTGCCGCTCTTAGTCTCTGTGTAATACATCGGCTCCGCTTGACCTCCGGACTCGCCGAGTTGGGCGCTACCGCTTGCTTGGCCCTTAGGCGTTTTAGGCCTTCTGACGTCTAAGGGCTTGCCTTTATAGTAATACCTCCCGCCCCTCTCCTCTGCATCTAAGTACACGTAGTAAGCCACGGCGTTTGGAATCTCTGTGGCGTTTTTGGCGAAAACAACTCTGGCCACCCCCAAGCCCTCTATCTCTATGTCCACCACGCGCCCCTTCACGCCTGGCGGAAGCGCCGGCGGCCGCGGCGCGAAGTACTTTTTGGGTATGGCGAGGTATACGCCTTGCGGCAAGTACATGGTGGTGTTCAAGGCTCTTTCCTGCATTATTACATCTCTTTCCACCATGATGTAGACAATGGGTACCGGCTCAACCGCTGTGGAGTTAATCACGACATAGGGAAAGCTGTCCCCCGGGCTTAACTCTACGAAGACATAGCTGGAAATATCCGCCGCTCTTAATATGGCTATTAACAACGCCGCCACTACTAGGACTCTTCTAGACAACATGCGTCAAAAAAAACGGATTTATAAATCTTGAGGCGGGAATAGGCTCTGAGGTAAGGGAGTTGGCGCCAAGGAATGAGGAACCGGTTGCCAGAACTTGGAGCTATCTCAAAGGCGCATGGGGCCCTCCCGCGTGCTCTCACCGCCACGTAGTTTACAGGTCGCCGGAAGAAGTCAAGGACTTTCGCTATTCTCACGCCGCTGCCCTTGCCGTAAACATATACCTCAATGACGCTCATAAATATAGCTAGTGCCTACTGCGCTGAGCTGTGGGCTATGGCGTAAAGGTATAGATACCGTCCGTTTCTAATGTCGCCACCTCCGAGGGAGGCGCTTTTCCAACCCCCTATACATTGCCAACCTATCACCGCGCGTATATACGTACATCACATGGCCGCCCATTAGCCCCTGCGCGAGAGGTTAAACGGCTTTCCCTGTTGCAGAATTTTGTCAGCTATGTCGGGGGCCAGCCGCTTTAGGTCTTCGGCGACTGATTCCAGGAACTGTAGCTCCTCCTTTTCATTTCTCAACTCGTCGGGGAGCATCCTAGGAATCTCCTCTATTATGGGGTACCAGCGGCCGCAGTTGGGGCAGTAAATCACCCCCGTCTCAATCTCCCACTTGTGGCACTCCTCGCACGGGAGGGTGTCCGGCTTGGGATGCTCCTTTATTTTAAGGTCGCGGTAAGAGCAGTACTCCTCGCAGAAGGGCTTCCTGGGCCAGGTGTACTGCCTCTCGGGGTGCTCTGTGCGTTTTATCACCACAAGCCTCAGGGGGAAGGTCTTGTCGTAAGGGCAGGCCAAAACGTCCATGAGCCTGTACTTCATAACACCCAGAATGCGAGTATTAATAAAAATTGTCTATGGGAGCCCTTTAGCCCTAAAGCCCGCCCACGACTAGACGAATTTGCACTCAATCCCCTCTAGCCTAGCCGCGTTGCAAAGCCTCCCGTCCCCCGTTATTAACGCCGAATTTGTCTGGATGGCGGATACTATTTGAAGGGCATCTGCGATGTATAAGCCGTGTCTCTCTACGTATTTACTCGCCTCCAAGACTTGGCCTATTGTAAGCGGCAGTAACCTCATGGCGCCTAGCCTTGTCAGCCTCCTCACGTCTCCCAGCAACCTCTTTTTGAGGAGGGGGTATACCTCAAGCTTGCCGGCTCTCCTAGCGGCTTTGTGAATAGCGGAGAGGGCCTCTCCCACGTTGAATAAGTGTGTGTATAACAACGCATCGCCGTTATAGGCGGAGATAAATATTTTCCTCACCTCCTCTAAACCCTTCTCCATTGATCTACTACATCTTTCAGCGCCTTGAATCGGCGCAGGGCGTCTAGCTGTACTTGACCCCTCTCCGCCTTCTTCCTACACATAATCCGTCCCCATCATTCTCAGTACTTTCTCCGTTCACTCGTCCTCTGTATATACGACGAACTAAATGTCCTTATCACGACCTAGCTTAATGGTATATTACTGGGAGCCCCCTGTCTACGCCAGTTCCGTCTCTCTGTTCAAAAACTACGGCGACAAGCACTTTTTAAAACACAGCGCTTCTCACGGCTCAACGTCCGTGAAAACCCTGAGTTTAAAAGGAATGGGAAAAACTATAACTCGCTTTTTGTAGTTTACCGCAAGCGTTGCCAATATTGCAAATAAAGCTAGCAATAAGCCATCTGTCGGTTATCAACACGCCCATTCGTAGACATGCTCTCAGCAACATACATTTTGTCGGCTATAGATTCAGTCGTCATCTCTACAGCGGCAAGGAGTTTGTAGCTTATGTCCCAGCGATCTACAACATCTATTCAAATAGTCCTCTCCTCCGATTTTTCTCGCCGTAAATTAACCTCCAGCCGGCCCACTCTTTAATGTGCAGAAGACGACCAGGTAAATCCCTCAGCGTTGGTACACTCATGCAATATCGCTACCTCCTTCTCAACAACGCCTCTAGCTTAACCTCAGTAGTTTGTCACTGACATATGTGCTTTTGCGACACATGAAGTTTTGCCTGACGGCTTACAGATAGCACAAGCATATCGCTAAGAGCACAAAAGGGATTTTGATATCTGCTAACTCGCCGCTTCTCAGGGGCACTACAATGTCTACCGGGCGTCTCTCTAGCGCATGTCATGTGGCGTATATCTCCATTACTCTGCGCCAAGTCTGGACATAGGTGTAACCACAGCCAGCTCCACCGTTGGAACACTAAATGTGTAGCGCCAAAATTGTTAAAACGTCGGGACCCGACTCCTCATCCGCTTCAAGTCATATTAGATAGTTTTTCACATGATGGAGGATAAAAAAGAGCAACGCCTTGTTAAATGCCTATCCCTATGCCAATAACAATAGAAAGAGTTAATAAAATAAAGAGGAGTAACCTAATAGGGAGCCTAGGGGCATAGAGCTCTTTGTAGACATAAAGAAGGAGGGCTTGCCATAAGAACAGGGCCCCTGTTGTAAAGACTTGATTAACTAGATCCATGTGCCTTTGTTGGTAACATACTTTTATCTGTTGACGGCAATATCTCCCTCAACAATTCGTCTTTGATATTTAACAGCTTATCTCTATATTTTGTCCCGGCCAGATAGCAGACTTCACATGGGTGTAACACCTCATCTTCCATATTCAGCTTCTTCATCAAGGCGGCTGGCCCCTTTACTCTAAGATACCACGCAAGGATGTGGCGATTTAGTCTCGCAACGATAACTTCTAGCGATTCATTTTTTATATTGCCTACCACAAAGAGAGGCCTTGCTTCTGTATTTATAGCATGACCGCAACAGAAGGTTATATCGCCGTTTGGGTGTACTACAATCTTAGCTACAGCATCGACACAGCCTACACCTTCTTTTGGTCGATTTGTCTGACATATTGCGCCACGGGGTATTTTAAATCTGGCTCTGCCTAATGGGGCGGGGAAATCTTCAGTAACTATGACGTTGGTCAAACCAGCCTCATCCAGCTTTGATCTGATACGGTCATAATCAGGTTGTCCATCATCTACAGCAAGCTTGATCGTTCCCACCACTACGTCAAGACCTAACTCCACCGCCGCCCTTGCTGCGTTTACCACATTGGTAAACCCGCCAAATCTCTGAAGATGCGGCAAGTGAAATCTATCAAAACTGATATTCAGCTCCCTTAGGCCCAATGTAGCAAGTTCTTCCAGAAATTTTCTTGCTCTTTCGTAAGTCGAAGCCCACCACGCATTAGTGACAAGTCTTGTAACAAAGCCTAGATCCGCGGCGAGCTTTATCCCACGCTTAAGATGTTCTGGGAATAAAGTAGGCTCACCGCCGGTAAAAACCACTACTTTAATTGAGGGAATCCAATAAGCCTCTCTGATGACTTTCTCTAAATAATCCAACTCAAGAACGGTGAACTCACGTGGTGACGACCCTATGCTACAGTGGTCACATTCAAAATTGCATTTGTAACTATACATGAAGACTAGAGTATCGGGAATTGCGAAAAAAGACATTATACTCCTTTATAAGTTAACGAAATGTGATATATGGCAGGCGCCACGACAACCGCATATACCCATACCGCTACTGCGTGCCAGACGGCACCTACCATGTTAACTACGCCGGCTACGTTGAAGAAAACATACAAGTTTAGCTCAACCCAAGTATTTACAGAAGTAGAGCCATATTCAAGTGGTTTAGCGAACTCGGCGCTATGGTATAGCAATAAGTTTTCTTTTATATCTAAGTCTGCTATTAAGTGCAATATCATAGCTCTTCGCCACTCTTATTATCCGGCCCTCTTGTTGCCTCTCCGTAATATACACGCATTATGATAGGCTGGGACATAAGCTTTTTTTTCCTGTATTTTTAAGCCTTATGCTGTTAAACATACCGTGTTACTATAAGGGGTTATTGGTCGTAATTTCCGTATATGTTTTGATAGGGCTTATTAACTATATAATTATTGCGTCCCCAGCCCCGCTCGTTCTAAAAATCTTTATCATCTCTATATCTTCGGGGGCGTCTCTTCAGATTTTCCTCTGGATTCCGAAAGAGGCATATGTGAAGGAAGGGGGAGTGCTATTAATGGGACTAGTGCGTAGGAAGTTTATCCCGGGAGAGGTCATGGAGGAGTATACATACGAGGAAGTCAGACGAAGGATCTCGTTCGTACCTGTTGGGAATAGGGTTATTTTACACTGCTTTTTCTGGGGCCTATACGGGAGCTTTCAGAGACGCAACGGGGAGTGGGTTAGTGTGGACGTCTATGCCGGGAGGGACTGCAAGGGCAAGTGGCTTTTGCTTAAAAAACGGGGGCAGGAGAAGTACCTCTTAGTCTGTCCCGGCAACACATGATTTTGTTCTTCCTGACGGCGTTTGGGCTTGGGTGGCTCTTTCAGCTACTCGCCGCGTACAGCCCCTTCTGGCTCGCCGCAACTATGTGGACGCCGGCGCTGGGAGCCTTGCTTGAGCTGAAGAGGGAGGGTAGGCTTAAGCCTAGGCCGCTCGGCGGGGACTGGCGGGGCTTAAAAACACTTTACAAAGCTACAGTCCCGGCGGCGTTTTGGGTGGCGTTGTCGTGTCTAATGTCGTTTTTCTTCGTGGGCCCTAATCCCTATACTCCCACGGCGATCCGCGTGTATTTTCTCGTGCCAGTGGAAGCCCCCGGCTGGGTTGTATACGCCGCGCTCCCCCTAGCTCTGGCGGCCCCTTTCATAAACGCCCTTATTGTCACCTTCGGCGAGGAGTTCGGCTGGCGCGGTTATCTCCTCCCAAAGCTGGCTAGGAGAATGGGCTGGATCTGGGCCTCCGCGGTCGTTGGCGTCGTGTGGGGCGTGTGGCACACGCCGGCAATTCTCGTCGTTGGTCACAATTACGGGCGGCCGTGGTGTTTAGAGTGTCTCAGGGCCTTTGTCCTTTTGACACTACCTATGTCTTTCCTCCACACTTGGGCATATTTGAAATACGGCGTTTGGGGAGCCGCCTTTCTCCACGGCGCAGTTAACGGCTGGGCTGGAGCCTACTTTCTACTCTACCCGCATACTTTCGGCGATGTGGTGTGGAGCATAACAGGGCTATACGGCGCCGCCACTCTTACAGTCACTACTGCGGCATTTTGGCTCTTGGCGACCCTCGTCGCCCGGGCAACAAAAATAGAGAATCTGCTGACATCCGTGGAAAACAAGTCCTTGGATATTAGGCTGAAACGCGCTTAAGACATGACGGCGACTACAAGCCGGACTCCAGTCTGATAATAGGCGCCCTCGTTGCTGAGAGTGCTGCTGGCGGACGCGAAGGCCGGCGGCGGAGTGAGCCGCGCCAACTTCCGCTCCCTTATCCGGAACGGAGTGACTCGTAGCAACGTGAGGAGATCTGCTCGGCCCTTTCTCTGCCTTTCTGCGTACGGGCGGCCTCTCGCCGGGCGGGCAGTAATGAAGTCGATTTTAGCTCTGCGCCCCGCCTTGTGTCTCCGGCGGCTCTTTATTTTGATCTACGGCTTGGCTCTGCGGGGCTTGTTGCGGCTCTTTTGACATTTCAATTAACATCTCTACTAGCTTCATCCCCTTATCTGTTATCCTAAGAAAAGTCATTACGTCAAGCCTCCTCCTCCTGACCAGGCCGTATTTCTCTAGCTTAATGGCCAAGGCGTAAAAACTGGGGTCAGTGACGCCGTAGGGGAGGACATCTAAAGCGCATATCCAGCTCGAGTGCCTATTAGCGAAGTATATGACGGTCAGTAGTTTAAGCCCGTCGCACTTAACAGCCTTTAAGAACTCGTCAACTTGTTTAATAATTTTCAACTCCTCCTCCACGTAAAAAACTACGTGGGGTTTTTATAGAAAGGCCCCAGCGACTTCTTTAATAAACCGGGCTAAATGCGGCGCCTTGTCTGCTAGCCTTTTATACGCCGTTTCTAAGTCGTCGTCTGGCGATACGCCGTATCTCGCCAGGGTGTATGCATGAGCTCCGAGCACGTCTTTTACCGTCGCCACGCGATTCGCTTATATCCATTTTAAAAAATCCTCCGTAGCGCTTTTGTTATCGCAACGCCCTCACAAGGCAGTAGGGCCGCGGCTAAAACGGCCGTACTCAAAGCAAAAGAAAATTAAACGTGGCAGGCTTCAAGACAATACCGGCGATGTTTAGCGCCTTAGTTGCAATCCTCATGTTGTGGCCCTCCCCCGGCGGGGCTAATCCACAGCCCGCTCCAAACGCCTCAATGCCAGATGAGCCAGATATTAAGGAGACGAGGGGCAAAGTGAAGAGAGTGTGGACTTCGGAGAATTACTCCCGAGTATTAGAGGAGGAGTATTACATCGACGCGGCTCCAGTTAGGAATTTCACCGTGAGGCCCGGCTATAATAAGTACGAAACCCCGCTAAGTCCCCTATCAGGCACATGTACTCGCGGTATGAGTTTAACGTAACTCAAAACAAGTCACGCGCGCTTACATTAGGGACGAAACGTAATTGTCAGGTGCGGAGCGGCGAGTGTTATGTAGTTAAGATGATAAGAAATTCGAATAGCAAAACTAGAGGCGGCGGAGAAATTTCAGAAGGGCGCTACCGCCGTGTCTATTACATTGATTTAAGCGGCATAGTGGTTAAAGCAGAGACATACGATTTAACGCAACCGGTCAATCCGCTGATGTCTGAAATGTGGAAATAAAGGCCCGTTTTTCTCCCAAAGCCCTAATGGCGCTGAATTGAAAACCTGGCTGTAAAAAGTAGCTGTGGCAAAAGCCCGCGGTTGGGGCAGGGAAGGCGACTGCTAGAAATTGATTTATTTGTGATCAGTGACGCGGGAGTCAATAATAGTATAAAATAAACAGGACTGGCCTTGAGCCAATCCGCCGGCTAATCTATTACGGGAATAGACGCCGTTATTAAATAACGGCGCTGCGTTTAACTTTCGCTAAAAGTTTCACCTCTTTACCACTTGTGGGGCTCTGCTTCTCCCAACGCGGCTATTCTCAGCCTTTCCGCGCCCCCAATTGCCTTTATTATTGCGGCCACTGACTTGGGCACTAGCTCTTCCCACTGGGGATCGCCCTTTAAAATGAGCTCTCTCACCCTCGTGGAGCTGAGCTGTTCTCTCCGGAACATGGGCTGTTGCCGTACTTCGTAGCCCGCCTCTTTAAATAACAGAGCGACAAAGGGATTGCCCGTGTACACGATTTGGAAGGGGGGCGCCAGCGACTTAACTCTGCCTAGCCACTCCAAGTTGTTTTCCACATTCGGCACTGGTATTATGACGACGCTAGAGAGGTCAATTCCCCCCTCGCGGAGCGCCTCTCTCAACATCCAAATCCGCTCGCCGGCAGTAAAGGGGTCTTTTAAAATGTAGTTGAACTGCGCCGAGCCGACCGTTATAATTACCTCGTCTACCTCCTTAAGGATTTCCCTTACTGCATATACATGGCCCCAATGTGGGGGCTGAAACCTCCCGGGGAAGAGGGCCCGTTTCATAACAGCTACTGGCGACAGTTTTATTAATGTGATTTTAAACACGGCGGGGCTTAGGTATACAGCTTCTTGAGCAACAGCATCAAAGTTGTCCCGCGTCTGCATTGCGATCTAATCTAAACCGGGCCTGGTGTCACGCCGCTCAGAGCAAAAGCTCACGGCTTGTGGTGACTGGGAAGAGCCGAGGGGCCTTTCTACATATTAAAGGCAAATCCAACTAGAGCGCGTAGAAGTTTACAGTCACTAATGGGGGCCGGTTTTCAATACCGGGGCAGCTTAACGGCGCCGCCGCAAGGCTAGGTGAAATTGGGGAAATGCTGATTGTGGCGGCATATGATTGCGTTACAGATCCCGCAAAACACGTCGCCACAGTGGCCGTATTTAAAAACAACAAACTCCAGGGAGCGCGGAGAGTGTCTACAACGTGAATAAAGTCCCCACAGCGCCAACTGAGGCTTTATACCTAGCCCACCTCGCGTAGTATTCTTTGAGTTTCTCTAAGTCTTTTGTAAACAGCTCCCTAATGTCGTCTATGCCCAGGAGTATCATGGCTATTCTGTCCAGGCCCCACCCCCACGCCAGCACTCTGCTCTTCTTGACTCCCAGCGGCTCTGTGACCTCAGGCCTGAATATGCCCGCGCCTCCGAACTCCACCCAGCCCAGTTTTGGGTGTTGGGCGTAGACCTCTACAGACGGCGAAGTGAAGGGGAAATACGCCGGCCTGAATTTCACCTTTGTCATGCCAAGCACCTTTGCGATTTCCTCCAGCTGTCCCAACAAGTGTTTAAAAGTAAGGCCGGGGCCTACTACAATTCCGTCTAGCTGGTGGAATTCCATGCTGTGTTTCGGGTCAAGTTTCTCAGGCCGGAAGACGCGGCCAATTGTAAACACTTTGTATTCCCCATCGCCCCTCTCGGCCAGGGCCCTGATTGTCGTGGCCGTCGTCTGGGTCCTTAAAACGGGGTTGAGGGCCTTTTTGCGATCCCATTTATACCGCCACTTCTCCTCGTGGACTCTGCCCACAGACTCCATCAAGTGTTCAGGAGGCGTCTCGAGCGGCCCGCTCCACTGGACGTAAAAAGTGTCGTGCACCTCCCTCGCGGGGTGGTCCTGCGCTTGGAACAACGCGTCAAAATTCCAAAACTCCACCTCCAGCACAGGCCCTCTCACCTCTTCGAACCCAAGCCCGATCATTACCTCTCTCACGTAGTCTAGAAATTCATTGAAGAAGTGGGGCACAGGTGCTGGATACTCGGGAGGCTCTATATTGAGGTCAAAGGGCTTTAGCGTGTAATTCCGCCATCTGCCCGTGGCTATGTCCTCGCTGGTAATTACAGTCTTTACCTCAGCCGGCTTTACTAACTCCAAGGGGACTGCCGCCTTTACATAAACCTGGGTTTTTTCTATTTTCCTGACGAGTTTTCTCTTTATAAACTCTTTTAATACCTCGGGCGGGGCGGAGTGAGGCGCAGCGAGGGCTTTTTGTTTCTCCTCAAGCATTGCGACGATTTTTTTATAAGTCTCTTCGTCTAGCTCCACGACGTTTCCCCTAGGCTTAACGCCCAGCTTTGCCAAATTCGCCAAAGCTATTTGCGCCTCGGGATGTTGGGAGAGGTGAGCTGTGCACCTCCCCTCTCTACAAACCGCCGACTTCAATAGTTTATACTCCGGCAACCCCTCGGCGGCTCTTTGTCTCCCCTCTTCCGTGAGCTCGTAGAATTCAATTACTTTCCGCTCCACGCGCAACACCCCCTTGGCCCGCCCCTCTTCTACATATCTCATTAAACTATCGACGGAGCTTCCCAATTCCCTAGCTACCTCTTCAAGCGGCTTCCACTCGGGAGCATGTCTTATAATTTCGTAAAGAGGCAGGGGTAAAACCAGCATGTGATCTAAAAATTTTTGGTTTTAAGTATACTACCTCCCTCTTACAAGAGAAATGGGGAGTTCCTCCTCCTTCTCCTCCTCCCTAGCCGTCTTGACTTTAAAGACCTCTTTGTATAACAAATCGCGGAGAGCGGCCCTTATTGCCTCGCTCCTATTGGGGAATATCCCCCTCCTGACGAGCTCGTCGAGCTCCTCAAGCATTTTCTTCGGCACGTGCACTGATATTAACGACATCTTGTCCTGGCTCTTGCTCCTAGGCATGTGATCTTTGATTCCTGTGTTAATAAAGGTGGTTCCCAGGTAATATTGCCATACTATGTCGAAGGTTATTAAAACCGTAGAGGATGCGTCGGCATGTATCCACACAACGCCGGGCGGACGCGTTGATTTCTACTGTTGGGCCCTCGGCTCCACTGAGGCCAGGGCCTTAATAAGTTGTTCTAGTACGTGATACTTAGGGAGAGTTGACAGCTTTTTGGCGAGTTTCCTCAGCCTCTCGGCCTCTGTAGCTGTGATTATCTTAGGCCTCCCCTCTCCGTCATATGCATACCACATCCCCTTTTCGTATATATACCCCACATCGCCCATATATATCTCGGCGTAAAGCCCCCTTCTCTTCGCCTCGGCGAAGATGACAATATCGCCCAGCTCTAACTCCATATACGAATTCTGAAGCACCATGCGGAGGAAGGGGGCTCTAAGCCTCACGTCAACACGCTGGTCGTGATTTTAAAAACATATCTCTTAAGAGGCGGCGCCTTCAAAGGGCTGGCCCACGCCGACAGTATTGCCCACGCCTATTACTAACACAGACTCGCCTGGGGCCACGTTGTTTAATATAAAGTCAAGAACTCTTTTTGTGGTCTGGCCCACTGCGTTGTATATATCGCTGGTCATTGTGGTCAAGGCCTCTGACTGTCTCATTTTAATTAAGAAGGCGTAGAGCGGCACTCCGTATTTCGTGGCGTACGACTCAATGTTGAATTTCTCTACGCCAACGCCGCCCATTGCCACGCCTATGCCCTCGGCAATTTCCCCCGTCCTCTCTCCCTCCAGCCTCAAAGCCGCGTCTATAGTCACTATGTATTTAGGCCTGGCGTCTAGCCTCTGGAAGACGTACTCAACAGCCTCGTCCAGCCTTCCAACAGTGCTTCCAGGCCCCTTGGCTTTTATTACGTACAGCTTTCTCCCCTGGTATTCGCACTCGGCCACAACGGTGTCCTTCACGTCGTGGTGATACACAACGCCGCCACACTGGCTTAAGACGTTGTACGCCACCAGGGGGCCTGCGCTGTCCCCAATGGGAACGCCTTTTATGAAAGAGTTAACCGCCTCGTTGACTGTGTCAGTCAGCTCTTTTAAAAGAGGCAGTAACATCGTGAGCTGTATCACCAAGTAAAAGGCCTTATACTTCCTCGCAGTCTTGTAATAGTGGTCGACTATTTTGTATATGAAGTTCATGTACCTAAGCGCCTCCACCGCCGTGGTTAAGTTCTTTACTAACACCCCGTCTTCAACAAGCCTCCGTATCTCGCCCTCGTAAGTATCCACGTAGGTGTTAAGAATATGTTTAAACTTAGGAACTATTCCGTTGGGGTCAAGCGCCGTCGGCTCTATCACTGCGAAATCCACCATTTTCTTAAGAGTGGATTCGAGCTCAGCCCTCTGCACCTCCTTTCTTTTTACCTTGTCCAAGGCATTTAATACATTAGCCGAGGCGGCGTTTAACAGCTGTCCCAAGTATGATAAAAAGCCGCTTACCTGGCTGAGATATCTCCACATTTGCAAGTCTTGTAACATGAATATCAGCGCAAACCAAATTAGCATTGATATTATAAACCACATCGGGTCGTACCCTGTTGCTTGGGCAAACATTGACGTCAATGCGTTAAAGACATATAAAAATTATTCAGCGATCGAGGACGTTATCACCGCTCAGTCGAATCCCATCATCACGAGATCTCAACGGCACTGTTTTAAAAACTTAGACTTCCACCACGTCGCGGTCCCGCCCTCCTTCTCTAACCCCCTCTTTCCTCCGCATGCCGAAGGCAACAGCCCCTCCCACTGCTGTAGCGGCTATTAACACTTTGAAAAAGCTCTCCCGAGTCAAAGTGGGTAGTTTGGCAACGGGTTGTAAATTCACGAGGTATTTTACGCCGTTTATCTCCACGGCGACAGAATCGCTTAGAGGCAACAGCCTCACCACCCCGTTGCTACCCCTGAATTTCAACCCCCCTACGTATACTGTAAAACTCTCTATAGGCGTTCCCAACACGTCCACCACTCTCATCTCCTTGAACAGAGAGGAGGCGTTTACGGCTATTTTAGGAGCCGCCTTTGTTGTGTAATCCGCAACGTGCGTCCCGTTGTAGTAAAGCCTAATAGTGACGTTGCCGCCTAGCTTAACCACCTCGGGTTCGACAGTGGCGTTGAAGCCGGCAACGTCTAGAGATATGCTCGGCTTAACTAGATCTGTAAAAGCCACTACCTCACCGTTCTTGACCTCAGCCGGATATCTGTACATGACGTCTCCGACTTTTACATAGACATTGTAGCTAATGCCCTCCACAATACACATAGCCACGGGGGAGCCATCCGCCGTAGTTACGGCGTATACGGGGAGATCGCTACCGTCAATAGTCTTGGCGGAGGCGCCTTTAAATCTCCACGTCTTCAAGCCGTTGGGAATGTAGTAAAAACTCAGGGAGTACTCCTCCCCCGTTTCGAGCTTTACGTAAACTTGGAGGGGCCTCTCCAGGGGGTTAGTAACCCACGCCGAGCCGTTGCACTCCCCGCTGACGGGTATGGAGATTTGCTCCACAACAACCCGGGGCTTTCCCACGGCGGCGGTTTGGTTGGGGGAGAACCAGAGAGTGAAGTCGGGAACCCACGGCTTTATGCCCTCTACTCTAACCCCTGCCGTCGGCACCACCACGTAGAAATCGGGGCTTTTATCGCCTATATTGATGTATGTAATATTGGCAATGCCATATGCGTATATTTTAACGGGCCCGTAGATCACGTACTCCTCTATATAAACCCCCAGCGCTTGCAGAGAGGAGACTTTGAAGTAAAAAGCCCCCTCTAGCTGGGGCTCTGTAAAAGATTTTACTCTAACTATTGCCGTGCTGTTGACTTCCAGCGGCACGCCTTGGTAGATATACACGCTGTCCTCCCCCTTTACTGAAACGGGAATTGCAGGGGGGAGGGCCCTCCACTTGTCAATTCTTATTGTGACAAAATCGCCGCAAACTCGCCCTTTTACATATTTAGGCGTGGGGTACGGCTCAAAAACTGGTTGCGATAAAGCGCCGCTATAAGACACCACGCTCACAGAGGCTATCCCCCAGGGGGATATGGGATCAACATATGCCGAGAAGGCGGCGCATCCCCCCAGAGGCGCTGTGTAGACAAACGGAACAGCTCCGATGGGAATAGACAGGACAGTGGCGTTAATTAGCAGTACTAAAAAGCCCAACATGTAACAACGCCGGCGCTGAGTTAAATAGCTAACTCTTAAATAGGTCCCATATGTTTACGCCGTGAAGTGGTCGCTCTATGCCGTTTTATACCTAATAGGCGTCTTGACCCTGGGACTCCTCCTAATGGGGTTTGAGCAGACGGTCAGCGCAGCCTTAGATTTAGTTTTTCTCATAATTGCGATAGTATTGTTCAGACTGGCGCTACAAGACGTGTCAGCCGCGCTGGACATAGCGTCAGAAGACAGAGAGCGGTGGGAGCTGAGGGCAATACAGATCATACTAGTGGCCACTTTTATAATAGCCGCATCGGTGCTGACTTACGGGTTTTTACGATCGTTGTTCCCCTTTATACCCTAGCCCCCTTGTTTTTTCTGACACTCCTCTAACTGGGCCTTTAGTTGAGACAGCATGGCTTCTCTTAACAATAGGCTTCTGTAAAAAGCCAGCGTCTCTCTCTCTTGTTCTAACAAGCGCCTCTCCCATTCGTTAAGCCGCTGTTCCTCTTCCACTAGCCTCTTGGCGAATCGACCCAGGTTGTCCAGCAATTCCACTTCCTTCGCCCTAACAGCCTCCTCCAGCTTTCTGAGCTCCTCTTGTTTCTTCGCCACTGCGTCTTCAAACATCTTATACTTATTAACGAGCTCCTCAAGTTCCTGCCTCTTTTTCTCCAAGGCGCTTTGAACCTCCGCGAGCTCTTTCTCTTTTCTGGCAAGCTCGGCTAGTTTTTTCTCAATCTCAGCCGCCTGCGCCAGCAGCGATTTGGCGCGCTCTTCCTGTTCTGCAATCTGCCTCTGTTTAACTGCCAGCTCTTGCTCCATCTTCTTGAGATCAAACTCCTTTTTCATCAACTCCTCCCTGAGCTGCCTCAACTGCGCATCTCTCTGCTCCAGCTCTTGCAGGCGCGATGTTAACAGCGCGAGGACCTTCCTGGCCTCCTCCAAAGAGCTCTTAGTTGGGTCTGACAACTCCGCAATTTTCCTCACGTTTTCTAACATGAGGGCCAGCTCCCCCTCCCTCTTCCTCAACGCCTCCTCTCTAGTCCTCAACTCGGCCTCTTTATAGGCAAGTTGCCGTATTTTTGCCTCGTATTCTTGCATCTTGGCGTTGAAGTCTTTCATTAACTCGAGCATCGCCGAGGCCACATTTCTTATCTGATCGCCCTGGGCCTTAATGGCGTTCAGCTGTTCCGCGAGGCCCTCTACTCTGCTGGCCACGGAGTCCAGCTTCTCCGCCACTGTGATAAACTGATTAGTAGCGTCTACAACCGCCTTGGCTGAGGCAGACAGCCTCTCAGCGACGGCGGAGAGCTCCGCCAGTTTATCAGCGGATGCGTTCAACTGGCCCACAACACGGTTTAGCTGAGTAGTGGCGTCAACTAAATCCTTGGAGACCCTGCTCAGCAGAGCCCCCAAGCCCTCAACGGATTTTTTCAAATCTAGGGAATTCGCCTTGACCTCAGCCACCACTTCATTTCTCACCTGCTCCAGGCGTGTAGAAAGCGAAGTGACGTCAGCGGAAATTTTAGCTAATACCTCGTCCATCTTCTTCGAAGCGTCTTCGCGCCTAAACACAGTGATTAATATACTCCAGTATAAATTTGCTACGCCTACTTACCCCTGCCCAACGCCTCTTGCAACGCGAGAAGCCTCTCTAACAGCGCCATGCAGATCTCATCTCTCTTGCCCCTCTCCTCTATGATTAGCGACCTAATGGCGCTGGCGTTTTCCACAACAGCCAACGCCGCCGAGTTGAGCCTCTCCACCGCCTCCCTAACTGCGTTTATAATAACATCCGCGTTAGCGGGCTGTTGGGGCGCTTGGGATACTTTCTTTGAGAGATCCGCCACCTCCCTCTGTAATTTCGCCACCTCCTTTCTCAATTCTCTGATCTCCGCCAGAATTTCCACGACGTATTCGGGATAGGCGAATTCGTCAGCCATGTAACTAACCGCAATTCATAATTTATAACTTACTCCTATAAAAGCGCCATCCTCTCACCCCCACGGCGCGCCGAATTTCCTCGGTAAGCCTCTGGGAGGGGCACTTTTACGCACGTCGCCTTAACTGTCGCCGCACCTGTGGATCACTTTAATACAGTCGTCTACTAGCTTTATCTCCGGCTTTAGGTAGACGCCGTCGGGCGTATCGAATACGTAAAACGCAATTTTGTCGCCCACTTTGCAAATTGCTCTCAAGTCGGCCACGAAACACAATATCGGCTTACCCCGCCACTCCCACCAAAAGGCGCGCCTGAGGGAGTACTCGCCGATTAGCAGTTCGGCGTACCTCTCCCTACTCCGCTATTATTACCTTAGCCATTTCGCACATGCCGTGGTGAGGCCCTAGCCGCCTTGCCCTCCTAGCCCGGCGGGATGGGCCACTTAAACCACTTGCGATACCACTCTTTCAACGCGGCCAGGCTCTTGATTTCCATACTACGCATTCCTCTACCATTTCCCTCCCTCCGCTTGTACACGGCTAGACGCCCGCCTACGCCTCATAGGGTTATCTGTTACATATCCCCCCTCGCCGCGGCCACTGCGCTGGCCCGTCTGGGTTTTATGAACGCCGGGCTGACTGCGTAGTCCGCGAGGAGGCGCCGAAAAGCACACTGCAGTGCGTAATCACGGAGGCCCCTTCGGCGAAAACAACCGCGTTGCCCACGGCCAAATCCACTGCAAATACGCCACTGCGTCTTCAACGGCCATTTTCAACTCCCACGTCCTCAAGTCGGGCTATCCCTACACCTCTCCGCCACGTACTTCGCCATTGCCAGCGCCTTTGCCACCGCATAAGCCGCAGTTCTGATGTCCACTGGCTTTGGCAACAGGTGTGAGACAGCGCAAGATTCATAAAACTCGCATTTGCCCTCGGCAGTCCACCTAACGGCAACTGGCGGAAGGCTGTCCTCAAAAGAGGGCATTCCACCAAGAGGCCCAAGGCCCTTGGAAGACGGCGCCCCGGAGGTATGAGGCGATAAGATGCGGCGTCTCTCCCGCGAGATCCCCGGCGGGCCTGCCGGAGGTCTTCTCTAAATACTCGCAAATTTCCCCCAGCCCTCGGCGTACAACATCTAGCTCTCTGTAGTGGAGGAGGGCGGGAGCCCCGGCCAAAAGACGGGAGACGCAGAACGGGCGGGGGTGTGATTTATCAGTAACGTTTAAGCTAATGCAAAAACGTAACGCTGATAGTATAGCTTCCCGCGAAAGCAGATTGAGGCAAGTAAAACTCGCAGTTATGCTCACAACGTTGTCCAGAGGACGGCGGTGGAGGACAGCGGGGCGTACAGAACAAGCCCCATCACAAGTCTCCCAGTCCACACGCCGCCACGTTGAGCAAGCGGTGTCTGTAGTGAAGGGGGCGGTAGGGTCAGAGAGGCGCCAGATGCAACGCTTATGGACAAGCCGCGACGTATAGGGTTTTTGAAGCGGCCAGTTGTAAATTTTTATTACGCCTTCTTAATATGTTTTTATGGAGAAGCACGTGGAGAGAGAGGCGGTTATAAGAGATACTCTCCACGACTTTTCAATAGAATACGTAAAGGCTTTGGCCGAGGTGTTCGGGTGGAGAGTAGTCACGGCGCCTGCCAACGCGCCGGGGCCAGACGTGGTTATTGAACACGCCGTTGGGGAGAAAGCCGTTATGTTTATTGAGTCAGAAGTGGGCCACGACACGGGGAGCTCCCAGAAGTACTTCAAAAAGCTGTCTGAAAGGCTTAGGCCTTTAGTCGAGGAGTATAGGGCAAGGGGCGTGGGCTACTTTGCCCTAGTGATAATCGCGAACGCCCCCAGGAGGCTGACAAAATACCTCAGAGAGAATAGAAAAGAACTTGAAGAGGCGTTGGGCTTTAAATTGGAAGAGGGAATTACTGCCTTTGTAATACCCGTCTTGTTAGTAAAAGAAGTACTGCCGGCGGTATTTGTAAGAGCGCTTGGAGTAGCGGCTAGGCTTGCGCCGGGGTAGCCTTTTTGTCAAACGCCGCAAATAGGCCCGCGCCCGCCTCTTTTCTAGAGGCGTCTCCGGTTATTACAGCGCCGATGGGCTGTGCGTAAAGCTAATATTCACCTAGCCGTACATTTACATGCCGGAGTACTGGCTCACCATGTTAGACGAGGAGAACTTCAAGTACACGGTGGAGAGGGGCATTTACGGCCTGCCCGAGAGCGCCAGCGGATTGGCCCAGTTGATAAAGCCCGGCCATAGGCTGGTGGCCTACGTAATGAAAAAGGGGTGTAGAGAGCTGTGCCAGTCCTTCGCCGCAGTGCTTGAGATCGCTGGCGAGTGGCGCAAATCGACAAAGCCCATCTGGCCAGACGAGAGGGAAAAGGGCATAGTCCTATACCCTTGGGTAGTCGACGTGAGAGTTCTGGCCAAGGGGAGAGTGGAGTTCTCCAAAGTGAAGGAGAGGCTGGAGGAGCTGTTGGGCAGAGGCCTAGACGCCAAGAGGCTTAGGCTGTACGCGCTTTACTACGCAAAACGCCCGCTGCCGCCAGGCGTCGGCGAATTTTTAGAGGAGGAGTTGCGGAAGGGGCAGGTAACTGAGGCGCGCGGGGCTGAGTTCACACACGAAGACCTCTTAACGGCTGTTGTAGAAGTTGGGCGTTGGCTGGACTTTAGAGTAGAGAGAGAGTACCACATTGACAACTTCAGAGTAGACGCCGCGTTTTTCAAGCCGCCTAGGGCCACTCCCTTCGCCGTAGTTGAAGTGCACGTCGGCGGCGATATTTATAAAGACTTGGCCGCTCTTAAACACGCCTATGACAGATACGGCTCTAAGCTGATATACGTTCTGGCGGGCGATGAGAAGGCGGTGGCCAGGCTTTTAGACGGCCAAGGCGCCTTCCACGAGATAAGAGAACACGTGGCGGTGATAAGGGCGGAGGAGCTCCTCAAATTGCGCGAGGCCCTGCGGCTGGATGGCGCCAGGAGGCTTTTAAAATGGCTCGAATTGGTAAAATAGCCGTTAGGCTTATGGGCCAATGACCAGTTTTACGCGTGAAATGCCCCTACTGCGGCTCTGAAAGCGTGGAGGCTGTGAAGAGTTGGGAAATGCCGAGGATGGGCTACCGCGTTACTCACTACCGCTGTAAAAACTGCGGCGGCCTCTTCAACCACTACGTGGGGAGGGGAAAGAGTTCGTGCTAAGAGTAGGGCCCAGGAGGCCTCCCGCAGGCGCAACCAGATAGTGCCTTTCTTGAATATTTATATAATTATACTCTTACGCCTCTAAAAATCTTTAGCCATTGACTGATCTCTTGTAGCCCCTTGGGCACCAACCAAGTCACCTTTGAGGGATGTTGTCCGTATTGGATCTCAAGCTGGGAAATGCCTGTGGTAATGTTGTAACTAAGATTCATTACAGATTGCCAATTCATATCAACGTGGCAACGCGCTTCTCGGCCAGCCTCATCGGGCTTAAAACAGTAGAGGCGCCGTCCGACGAAGAGGTTTACAAGGCGGCGATACGCGGACCCTCCGCTGTTTCCCGCATGCGCTTTACAATGGCCGAGGACTACGTCTACAGAAACATCACCGTGGAGAGGGAGCCGCTGGACGCTAGTGGAAGCTATCGCCCGCGTTGTGGATCTGAGGTACGAGTTCGTGAAGGGAGATCAGCCCGTGGATCAGTGAGCTGGAAAGGACTGCCGTCCGCGCATTATCGTAGAATATGAAGTGCACAGCGGCGAGAGGAAACAGTTCAAATGGAGTGGTACTGGAAAAAGCGACGGGTAAAGAGACGCAAAACAATAATGACGCACTATTACGAAACAGCGCGGCCGACGGTCAAAGACGACGCAGAGGCCGCCGTGTTGAAGGCGCTGACTGGCAAGGCGAAAAAAGGCGAAATGCACCTCCTCGCCGACCAGTTTGACGCCCTGCGCCGGTTCAAACCGCTAAAAGACGCCGTAGACCAGCGGGGAGGGGGAAACCGAAATAATTATTTACAACTCCTAACGAAAGCGCCATGGGCTATGTCTCAAACAAAGCTAAAATCTTGGCGAAGTACGTCGCCCCAGATGCGTACATATACGGGCCGTCAGTCATCGGCGCCGGGAGTTTTATTGACGCCGCCGTGATCGGCTATCCCGCCCGCCAGAAAATTCTTAGCGGGTTTAAATCCCCTGACGAGGTCAGCAACGGGGCGAGGATAGGGGAGGAGGTCATTATTAGAAGCGGCGTTGTGATATATGAAGACGTGGAAATAGGCGACAGGGCCGAGTTTGGACACGGCGTTTTAGTAAGAGAGTTAACAAGAATAGGGCGCGGGGTGAGAATCGGCACCAGCGCCATAATAGAGCGCGATGTTAAAATAGGCGACAGGGCGTGGATTCAGTCTATGGTGTACATCCCCAACGGCACTGTTATAGAGGAGGACGTCTTTATAGGGCCAAATGCCGTCATTACAAACGACAAGTACCCTCCCAGCAAGAGGCTCGCCCCAGTGGTAATTAGGCGGGGCGCTGTGATTGGGGCCAACGCGACTTTAATAGCAGGTATTGAAGTCGGAGAGGGCGCTGTCGTGGCCGCAGGGGCCGTCGTGACGAGAGACGTCCCGCCGGGGGTTGTGGTCGCCGGCGTCCCCGCCCGGGTTATTGGAAAGGCGGAGGAGTATATGAGGAAGCGGGCGGCTTACGAGCAGTCGTGACCGCCGGCGTTAAAACCGGCGCCTCCTCCTTTGGATTCGCCTACGCCAGCTCTTCTGCTATTGCCGTAATGAGCTCTACTGCGTGTTTTAAGTCCTCCTTGTGCGCCATTTCAACAGGGGAATGGGAGTACTTAGTGAGTATTCCTATGGCCACTGACGGCACTCCCGTGACGAAAAAGGCCGCGGCGTCTGTCCCGCCGCCTCCCGCCCCTATTTGTATGGGTATCCCCCTCTTTTTAGCTATCTCCAACACCCTTTTAGCCAGTTTGTTGTTATAAGCGCCGTAGTTGTCAAATATCCTCAACACCGGACCGTTCCCCGGCTTCACGCCCCCAGTCCAGTTGGGGTGGCAACAGGCTGTGGTGTCTACAACCACGGCGTATTTCACGTCGAGGTGGTTTGCAATAGCCCTGGCCCCCATTAGGCCGACCTCCTCCTGGACGCTCCACACGAAAGTTCCCGGGGCGCCTCTTTTATACGCCTCAATTAACGCCCAACATCCGGCCCTGTCGTCTAGCGCCGTGGCGGAGACGTATTTCCCCACTTCGGCGTACCTCCTGGAAAAGGCGGCGGGCGTCATCGGCGACACCCCCAGGGCCTCGGCCTCTTGTCTGCTGGAAACCCCAATGTCGATGAAAAGTTCTTGCCACGAAATTTGTTGTTGCTGTTGCTGGAAGTGAGGCGGGGCAATGCCGATTACGCCCTCAACTCTGAGCCCATCGCCGTATAAAACCACTGAGGAGCCGGGCAGAATTTTGTCGTCAATGCCCCCCACTTTCCTAAACTTGAGGCGGCCGTCTTCCTCTATGTTAGTGACGAGGAGGCCCACCTCGTCCATATGGGCCACGAAGGCCACTTTAGAGCCCCTAACCACCACGTTGCCGAACTCGTCCACTTCCGCCCCGCCCACTGCGTCGAGAATTCTCCGCCTGACCTCCTCCTCAAACCCAGAAACCCCCAGGGCCTTGGTGAGAGTTTCTAAATCCATGTGGGTCAGAAATCACTGTATTATACATTTTTCGTTATATACCGCTTTCTATAACTAATCATGCCGTATCACATCCGCGCCAAGCCTGAGGACGTTGCGCCTGTGGTAATAGGCGTGGGCGACCCCGCCAGGGCGAAACTATTCGCCTCCCTTATGGAAGAGGCCGTATTAGTAAACGAGCACAGATACCCAGTCTACACCGGCAGGGCCGCCGGCAAGAGGATCACCGTGGTTGCCCACGGCATAGGAGGCCCCTCTGCGGCGATAGCAATAGAGGAGTTGAAAATGTTGGGGATGGAAGTCTTTGTTAGAGTGGGCACCGCCGGCTCTTTGGGGGATTTAAACGTGGGCGACGTCGTAGTCGCCGCCGCGGCCGCCGCGCCGACGGGAGGCGTATTAGGCGCATACTACCCTGGCTTTAACCCGCCGCTGGCCGCAGACCCCGGCCTGACTCTTAAACTCGCCGAGGCGCTCCGGGCGCGGGTAGGGTATGTGGTGTCAAGCGACGCCTTTTACGCAGAGGATCCCAACTTCGCCGAGTTTTGGAAGAGGCGGGGCGCCCTGGCGGTGGAGATGGAGTGCGCCGCGGCAATGGCCCTCGGCTGGCTCAGGGGGTTTAAAACTGGATGCGTGCTGGTCATATCAAACGTCGTGGGGAGGCACGAGGCGGTGGACTTAAGGGAGAAATTCACAGAAGTCTTTAAAAAAATAGTAGAGGTTTTATGACCGCGGCGGAATATAGGCGTGTACAAGCGGCACGGGCACATCGTAGTAATTATCCGCCATTTTAATGTAGTAATTCTTATACTCATAATAATACGGCGCCCACGGCACTGCATATTTGGCCTCCAGATCAACTAGTGCGTAGTAATTGAATATATCAAGTCTCGTCGTCCCCACGTATATTCCTACGCTGAGCGAGTTAAGAGCCAGTGAGACGTGTGGCGGCAACACAATGCCAAATCTTTTTAATATGACCCAGTCTGCAATGGCGCCTACGGGAAGCGCTATTTGAAAGTAAGTGCTACTCTGCGACGTGGCAGCCAAAGTATACCAAGAAACGTAGTAGTGGCTAACTGGATAAAGACTTTGTACAACTACTCTATCAACCTTGCCCTTTGCGAATAGTTCCAGTGTTGATGAGTATATCTTGTCCAGCGGCCCAACACCGTCGTTTGGATTATCGTCAACTTCTGCGTAGGGGAGGAAGTAATCTGAACCCCAAATTCCGGCCAGCCACACGCCCCACGCCTCTACAGACGTGGGAGACCAGCTACCACAAAATACGGCTCCGTAGTAACTTATGTAACACCACCGCTCTTCCAATACGTACTTAACAGCTCTTATATCGCCGGTAAGCCCCGTGGCCAGAAGTGCGTCGCCAGTAAAGGTAGAGCTTACTGGTGTAAAGACGGAGGTTCCGTAATAACACAACGCACTATAAGAGGGTCTAAAATGGCATGATAAATCGAGTATTTCTTTCTGCTGATCCTGGCCGAGCACAATTTCAAAACCGGGCCCTGGCGCCTCTATTTCAAAATCATTGTTGTTAAATATCGCCATAGACATTTCAAAGGACAAAGTGGTAGTTGTCGTTGTGCTAAGAGAGATATAATGTTTGTGATCTATATTCTCTATGAAGTTACCGCTATAGCTGTCTACATACGTAATCAGCAACGGTACTCCCTCTGTCGACGCGTACGTCTCCGCGACGCGGTATCTGTAACACGTAACAAAGCCGATTGGCGCAGTACATCCAACATCTATAGTTTCTGGCGGTTCGCTTTGGACTCTGTAAATGGATGCATCTGTATACGCGGCGACGCCCCTCTCTGTGGCTGTGGCGTTTAGCTTTACTTTAAACCTCGGCTTGAATTTTATCCTGGCGACTATCTCCCTGCCCACTGCCTCGCCTGGCCCCACTGGTATAGTGATTATGTCCGTGAGGAGGTACGTATCGTTGCCCTCTCTTTCAACTGTTGTGACGAAGGCCACTATGCCGAATCTCACCTCGTTAGGTTTGTAGCCCAGTTTCTTCGCCAGCTTTGCCGCCTCGGCCACGTACTTACTAATTGCCGCCCGCGCTCTGCCCTTCCCTTTTGCCACGCCTATGTCCTCAAACCTCTCCATTGTGGGGCCGCTTAGAAATGCGGTGAAATTCACCGGCTGGCCTCTCTCGTCCACTACTTCAAGGACGAGAGTAGTATTCCCGTCACGAGATTCTGACAAATACACGGCGACTCTGCCGTCTTTACTTACGTAGTAAGGCACCTCACTAACGGTCGCCTGTACCACTAGAAGATACGCCACAACTGCAACTGCCGCAAACGCCAGCGCCCCCAAAGCGGCTTTGATACCCATGCAAGCCAGAACTCCTTTTTTAAAGCTTTACTCTCCCGACAAATAGCTGACAGGAGGCCTTTTTGCTAAGTGATGGCATGTCGAAGACGGGGCGCGCCACGTCGACGGCCTAAGCCGTGAGGTATGTCGGCGATTACTAGTCCAGGCGATCTCGCCTTTTTTAATGCCACGGATTGGGGCGGGCGCGGTTTATGGAGGCCATCTCGGCCGTTTTAACCCTCCTTTGACGTCTTTATCGGACTTAGGCTAGTTACTCCGGAGCTGGGACTCCCGCGACTAAAGCGCCTAGAGACAACAAATTCCTCGTAGTCTCTTAGGCACTCTTGGCAGAGGGCTAGCTCTACGGCTTCGCCTATTCTGAGATAGCCGACATTGCTGTAGTCTAGTTTTTTTCCGCATAAGTCGCAACGGACGTCGAAAGCCGTGAGGAATAGTTTCAGTTCAGTTTCAGTTATTTGGCTGTAGTGATAGCCCCCAGTTTTAAAAAGCCGTTTTTTCCGGTTTTTTAAAAGTTTTAGTGAACTCTCTCTGAGTGTCTTCACGATTATATAAAAGATTTTTAAGAGACTTAAGGCTGAATCGCCGCGTGTTTGAGCTACTAAAATACGGGGGGGCCATTGCGCTTGGTTACGCGTTGGGGAAGGCCCTTCGGAGGAGGCCGCCCCAGTGGGTCTTCGCGTTTGTAGTGGCACTGTTAGTATTTTTCGTGGCGGCTAACGCCTCGCCGATCATATCTGTTAATTTAGGCGGGTTTGTGGCCGTATCGCTCCTCTACGCCTTAGCGCTGGTATTTGCCTCAGCTCTGTTGGGATCGCTAATTGATAGAACAAGCGGCGGCGAAACAGCTCAACGCCCTGTTATTTCGCTGTACGCGCTGTCGGCCTTAATTGCAGGCCTTATAACTGGACACTTCGTGAGGCTTAACTACTCCGTTGCCTTCGACCCGCTACTCTTATTTCTCTTATTAGTGGCAGGGGCTGATATGGCTTGGGTCCCTCTTAGGCTTGAGAAGTCAATGCTGGCGTCGCCTGCGATTTCCCTAGCGTCTGCGGCGGCGGTGGCGCCTATATTCACGTTGTTCTTCGGCATTACTCCGGCCGTCGCGTTCGGCTTGGGGTGGTACAGCTTCGCCGGGCCGTATTTGGCGGGGGCGGGAGACGCCGTTGGAGGCGCGTACGGGCTGTTGGTGAACTTCCTCAGAGAACAGCTCACATTTACCCTAGCCCCCGTGCTGGCCAAGCGCTTTGGGAAAGCGGGTATTTTAGCCATGGGGGGAGCCACCACTATGGACACCACCCTCCCGCTGTACACCGCTCTGTACGGCTCCGCCTTTTCGCTCTATGCCTTTACAAACGGAGTATTATTAACTCTAATAGTGCCGATACTTCTCCCATTAGTTCATCAATTATATACTTCAATTATATAAAGAGAGGTACAACGGCAAGGAGTTAAATATAGACAGATTTCTGCCAATGGTACGAGTGCGGGACGTCTTGGGCATCTCCGCCGCCGCGTTAATTCGCTATGGGGTTAACCCTGATGACGACGTGGCACGCGCCATTGATATACTTGAGTTAAAGGCGCCCCATTTGGCAAAGCTGTTGAGGTCTATTGCTAACGGTGCAGCGTAATGCCTCCGCCTACTGCGCCTGCCGCCACCTGGGGGTAAAGCTGTGTTTCACGCCGAGGGCGTCTAGGACTCTGCCTGCGAACGTCGTTACCAGCTCCTCAAGCGTCTTTGGCCTTGTGTAAAACCCCGGGGCTGCTGGCATGACAATGGCCCCGGCCATAGTGGCCAGTTCCATATTTCTAATGTGCACCAGGGAGAGGGGGCTTTCCCTGATTACTAACACCACGCGCCTCCTTTCCTTAAGCCCAACCTCGGCGGCTCTCGTGATGAGATTTAGCGTGATGCCGTTAGCTATCGCCGCGAGGGTCTTTGTGGAACACGGCACAATAGCCACCGCGTCTATTGGATAACTGCCGGAAGCCGGGGGGGCCGTCATGTCGTGCTCATCCCAGACGTAATCTGCAAGCGACTTCACCTCCTCCACGTCGTAATCGGTCTCCAGGCGCATGACTCTTTCCGCCGTTTTAGAAATCGACAAGTGGACCTCGACCCCCGCCTTTTTCAACAACTCCAGCACTTTAACGCCGTAAATCACCCCCGAGGCCCCAGTTATGCCGAGGAAGACTCTAGATATATACATACACCTCGTTGTCAATCACAACGCCGTCGTCTGTTTCCCTGCCGCCGTGGAGCAGATATATCTCCTTCTTCGCCACTTTCACCTCGCGCCTCTGTACAGGCGGGAGAGACGCCGCGCTCTTTAAAATATCCGCCACTTGGTGGGTAAGGACGTGGAAATCCCTCGGGGGTATTCTAAACACAAGGCCGTGGCTGTATTTAAGCGTAAAGGCTCCTTCTGGGGTGTGGGGCGACGGCGTTATCCTCCTGACGGTTAATACCTGAGCCGCCGCCTCGGTGGTGGCTGCGATTTCAAACTCCTTTCCCCCCAGGAACACCGCCACTACTCTGGGCCTCGCCTTGTGGTAAAACGCCGTGATCTCCCTCGCCTCCGCAGTCCTCAGCGTAAGGAAGTCAAAGTATGGATCTGCACCGTCTAAGCTTACTACGGCGCCATTAAAAGCCCTTTCGTTCACCACGGGCGCGGCCGCTGTAGGGGGCAGATCCACTACGCCTTTTTTCCACTGGTATATCAAAAGGGCCAAGAAGTTGACCGCAGGCCAGTCGTCTGGGCGGAATCCAGAGAGGGACAGAACTGCCTCACTGCCGCTGCCGAATATCAGCGGCCCGCCCCCCAATAGAGAGGACAGCAGAGCCCGCACGTAACTCACGCATGTGGTATTTGACGTCAGCGCCTTGTAGGGGTGGAGGAAATACATAAGGAGAGAGTATTAACCCGTTATAAAAATCTGCGTGAAGTATATAATAACAAGTCGCAATATCCACATGCCCAGGAAGAAGAGCAAAGTGCCGCTGGAGAGAGTCTCTTTGAGATTTCCCTCCGAGTTGCTAGTGAGAATGGACCGCCTTATAGAAAGGGGTCTGTTCAAAAGCAGAAGTCACTTGGTTAAAGAGGCCTTGAAGGAGCTGTTAAAAGATCCCAAATACCAAGAGGCCTTAAGAGAGGAGGAAGACGACTTCCCAACTCTACGCGGGCGTTAGGTAAATAAGCCGGTGCGGAGAATTTTCCATTGATGAGGGCAGGTGTGTGGCGATAAATGAGCGGTGGTGACAAGGCTGAACTTTGTCGACACACAGATTGCCTCTAGGTTTTTATAAAAAGGGGGAAGTGTCTAATGTGACGAGAACTAACCCGGCGGATTTGTGACGAGGGGGTCAGGGACTGATTTTAAAAACGTTGTCTAAAGAGACGTGGCTCTCAAACGTCGTGTTAGCGGCGTCATCCCGGAGGAGCTGGTGGAAAAAGTGCCTTCGTCTTTTGAAATTATTGGGTCTAGGGGAGGCGCCGTGGCCATCGTGGAGATACCGCCTGAGCTGGAGGAGTACAAGCTGGCGATAGCAAAGGCCATTATGGAGATGAATAAACACGTACGCGCCGTTTTGCGAAAAGTGGGCGGCCGCTCTGGCGAATACAGGCTGTACAACTATGAAGTCTTGGTGGAGGGGCCGACTGAAGTTATACACAAAGAGCACGGGTACTATATCAAGGTAGACCCGACAAAGGTTTTTTTCTCGTCGAGAGATCAGACGGATAGGCTGGACGTGGCTAAGAGGGTGGCCGAGGGGGAGCGGGTTTTATACCTTTTCGCAGGCGTTGGCCCTTACGCCATTGCCATTGCCAAATTTGCCAAGCCTAAGTTCATATTTGCAGTTGAGCTGAATCCCTGGGGCTTTAAGTACATGGTAGAGAACTTCAAGCTTAACAAAGTGAAAAACGCCGTGGCTATTCACGGCGATGTTAAAATAGTCGCCCCGCTTTTAAAACGGAAATTTGACAGAGTTTTGCTCACGCTCCCCCTCGGCGCATATCAATACCTCCCCGCCGCGCTGGAGTGTTTAGAGCGCGGCGGAGTTGTGCACTTCTACCACTTGGGCCGGGAGGAGGACCCGTTTAAAGAGGCTGAGGATGTGGCCATGCGGGCGTGTCCCGACTGTAAAATCCTCGCCAAGAGAATTGTTAGGGATTACGCCCCAGGGGTGTATAAAGTTCGGCTTGATTTGTGCAAGCCTTAGAAAAACCGCGGCGTGCCTCCCTCCTCTCCGCCGCGTCTTCGGGCAGGGGCTTGAGGCCTCTGCTGAATGTAGAGCATCAAGACGCTGGGCACTTTGCCCTCTCTGGCGAATTTCGACAGCAGTTCTTTATACTCGCTTGTGTGGGCGATGTCCACTTGGATGAACTTTATCGCCACCTCTCTGAGCATTGACTCCAGCCTTCTTAACATCTCCTCCGGCATTACGGAAGTCACCACTGGGTTGTTGAGCCAGGACTCGAAGTCTTTTAAAACTCTCGCTATATATCCCAGCATTGCTTGTGCTGAGTATAATAGCTCTAGCCTGTCGGCGACTTTCATGTGCTCTCCGTGAGATTCCAGTTCTTTGACTTGCCTTTCCTGCTCCTTAACCCACTGTTCAAGCCGCTCCATCATAGACTCAAGGTATTCTAGAACGGCCTCCGTAGTGGGGGTTTCACGACTCATAGATCCACCTCGGTATCTGTATATAAACCTTATTCCAACGCCGTCTGTCGCCGGCCTAAGGCCTCAACACGGCGCGGGCCTACGGGACTTCTATATTGGCGTGGCGCTTGGCCAGCTCAGCCTCGTTTTTGCCAAGCCTTTTCATTAACTCGGCAATTACGGCGTCAAGGGCCACCATTGCGGTGTCCTCAAACAGCGTGCCTAGAGGCGAAAGCGGCTCGTGCACTCCGAGAATCTGCCGGGCAAAGTAGTCGTCCATGGCCGCCACCTTAGTCCTGCCGGGTATGTACACTACGAGATCAGCCACGCGCCCAAGCGGCGAGTCGTAATATGACGTAATGGCGGCGACTCTTGCCTTCATTTTCTTAGCCGCCTCGGCCGCGGCTACTACTATTTGCGTCGTGCCGCTGCCGGAGATCGCCACCACGAGATCGCCCTCCTCTACAGAGGGCGTTATGGTCTCCCCCAAGACGTAAGATCTAGCCCCCAGGTGCCTCAGCCTCATTGCGAAGGCCCTTCCCACTAGGCCGCTTCTGCCCACTCCCACTACAAGTATTTTCTTGTTTAAGTGATAGATTTCTTCTATTGTTTTTACAAATGCCTCAATTTCCTCCATTTTTAATTTATAAAGTGAGTTCAGTATAAAATTAGCAATTTCAAGATACGCTTGTTTAAAGTATATAAGCACGGTATTTGAAAAAAGTCAATTTATAAATTTATTCACCATACATCGATCTGTCTCCGAAAAACACCTCAACTCTCTTAGGCCTCAGTTGAGACACTATGTAGTCAAAGGCAGCTTTTGGGTCTGTGTGATCGCCACACGTATATACGTCTACGGTGGCAAAGCCGTGTTCGGGCCAGGTGTGGATAGATATGTGGCTCTCCGCAACAACGGCGAAAACCGTCAGCCCGCCGCCAGGGCCAAATCTATACGACCCTATGGACAGCAACATGGCGTTCGCCACCTTCACAGCCTCCTTTACGATTGTTATGAGAGCCGCCTCGTCTCTCAACACCCGTGAGTCACAGCCGTATAGGTTGCCATAGACGTGTCTCCCAACTACCACCCTGCCCCCCACGCCCCCCGCCATAAGATCCCCATTTTTCGCAATTTAAAAATTTAACCCCCAAAAACCCTTATACTACTCGTTAGTACCCGCATAAACCCTACTTGTAAAACTAATACCAAGCCATGAAAAAAGTTAAAGAGAAGACGCGGAAGACCCTTGAAAAATTTAACACAACGCGTAGCCCTCTTGAAACTGAAATATAAAAACATTACCCCCAAGATGCTCGCGACAAAAAGAGAAAAAAGGGGAAATGGCGGAAAAAGATGTTTACCACTCCTCTTCCTCCTCCCACTCCTCTTCAAACTCCTCCCAAAGCTCCTCCTCCTCTTCCCATTCCTCCTCTTCTCGATAGAACCATATCGGCATAGACCCCCCGAAAGTTGCTATTTATAAACATTGAGCCCTTATGCGCCAAATCCGATTCGAGGGGGCATCTAGCCGTAAATGCGGCTTGTCAAAGGCCGCGGCCCTATCCTCACTGCAAACCGCGCCAAAGCTAGCAACGGCTTACCGTCGCAAGGCGTATCCAGACTAGTACTGCGACGCCCCGCTCCGCTTCGCACCGGTTTCAAAAAACGCATTATTGCGGAAGACCGCTTTTACATATTTCCTACGGATAGTACATGTGGGAGTACATAACAAAAAGAGACGCCTCTCGCATCGCCCTGCCGGTAGCTTTGCGCACGAGACGCGACATCATCTAGCCCCTCAGGGCGCCGTTTAAGGTCGGCGAATAGGCCCGGCCACGTCTTTAACCCCCGGATAACTCAACGTTTAGCCGGTGAAAATTCTCAGTACGGAAGTGAGAAGGCTAGAGGCAAGGCGGGTGGAGTCAACAAGCCAGCGGGAGGTCGAATAATATCGCGATGTGGCAGAGCAACAGTGTGAGAGGAGTCAATGATGCCCAAGAGCTTGAGAGCGGCAACACTTCACAAGCGCTATAAAGGGAGCCGAAGGGCGGGAAGTTGTATCGCAGGAGTAAAGGCAATAGAGGCGGTGAGACAAGGCGGGCGCCTCGCCGCCGGCGCGAGAGGGAGGGGCGCTTGATAGTCGGGCCGCCAGGCGGCGCAAAATACTTAACAATTTGGCCGCCGCAGACCCAGTGGTCAGGAGGGCATATGTGCAGGGTTTAATACAAAGGAGAGTGAAATACCGCTTCGATTTGCCCCAGCCAATGTCAATTAAGCAGTGGCTCCAGAATAACTTCGAGGAGTTAAAGAGGCTGCTGGAAAGCGATTGGAACGCCGAGTTCTGCCCAGCGTCTCCCCCGCCTGACTTAGGGAGCTTGTTAATTAACTGGCGGGGAGGCCACCTCGTTGCTGATGTCTCTATTTGCGCCCCGATTTCGCGGCCGTGGTCGCCGCCCATATCCTTAGAAATCCCAGTAAAGAGAATTGACATATGCGTAGAGCCGGTGGCCCCAGTAACAGAGGCTGTAGAATACGTAAAAATATATACGCCCGGCGTAAAGTTATTTGGAAGAGTCACTTTGCGCAAGGACTACGCCGTGGTGAAGCACAAAGGCTTGTTCTTCGCCGTAGATATGAAATATAAGGCGGATCCGCGTGGCGGCATTGTTCTGCAAGTCCCACGATATAAATGTGCCAGCTACGAGGCCGGCGCCGCCATGAGAAGGCTAAAAAATCTGCTTGAGATAAGGCGTTGATGAAATACATTGCAGTTGTCTGCACCCGTTGCGGCAGAGCCAGCGCGGCTAGGGCGGACTCAAAAAAGCACTTGTGTCCTTACTGCGGCGCAGTGGTGGAAATAGACAAGGCCACAATTCTGGCCGTGGGCAACGCCAAGGCTGTTAGAGAGGCGGTAGTTAGACATAATATGGAGGCGGGATAAGGCAGAAGTAGAAGAATACTATATAACTCACAAACAGAAGTAGGCCGATGTATGCCGAAAAGTTTACTGTGGGAAACGCCACATATCGATACTTCCCATTGAAGGCGCTTGAGAGGGAGGGGTACGACATCGCGAGACTGCCTTACTCCATCCGCGTGTTGCTTGAGAACGTAATGCGGAATTTAGATGGCAGAGATATAACTAGAGAGCATTTAGAAAGGCTTGCCAGGTGGAATCCCAAGTCACCGGAGGGCGAAGTCGCAATAAAAATATCGAGAGTTGTAATGCAAGACTATACTGGAGTTCCGGCTATTGTGGACTTGGCCACAATGCGGGACATCGCGGCTAAAATGGGGAAAGACCCCTCTATTATTAACCCGCAAGTGCCGGTGGATCTCATAATTGACCACTCTGTACAAATAGATCACTGGGGATCGCGGGAGGCGTTAAGGCTGAATTTAGAGCTTGAAATCCAGCGGAATAGAGAGAGGTTTAGGTTTTTAAAGTGGGCCCAGCAGGCGTTTAAAAACTTGCGGGTATTCCCGCCGGGCACCGGCATCATCCATCAAGTTAACTTGGAGTATTTGGCAAAAATAGTTATGACTGACGGGGACTTGGCCTTTTTCGAGACTCTCGTGGGCATGGACAGCCACACGACTATGATAAACGGCTTGGGCGTGGTGGGCTGGGGCGTCGGCGGCGTGGAGGCCGAGGCGGCGATGTTGGGAGAGCCCATTACGATAAAAGTGCCTAGGGTAGTGGGCGTTCATTTATACGGCGACCCAAAGCCCGGGGTAACCGCCACAGATATAGTCTTGGCCGTCACCGAGTTCCTCCGCAAGGTGAACGTAGTAGACGCCTTTGTTGAATTCTTCGGCGAAGGGGTGAGAAAGCTCTCAGTGCCCGACCGTGCCACTATTGCCAACATGGCGCCTGAATACGGCTCCACTACGGGCCTCTTCCCTGTGGATGAAAACACGCTTTCGTACCTCAGGGCCACTGGCAGGCCGGAGGAGCTAATAGCGTTAGTGAGGAAGTATTACGAGCTACAGGGAGTTTTCGGAGGCGTTGAGGGCGCGGAGTACAGCCAAGTGGTGGAGTTCGACCTATCCGCAGTGGAGAGAAACGTGGCAGGCCCGACTCTCCCCTGGCAGAGGAGGACTCTGGCCGAGGCCCCCAGTAGTTTCATCGCGTTTTTACAAGAGCGCAAGAAGAGGAGCAATAGAAAGGCCGTAGTGATAGAAATAGGCGGCAAGAGGGTGGAGTTCGGCGACGGCGATGTGGTGATCGCGGCTATAACTAGTTGTACGAACACAAGCAACCCCTATCTCCTAGTGGCCGCGGGCTTGTTGGCCAAAAGGGCTGTGGAATTGGGCATAAGACCCCCGCCGTATGTGAAGACTAGCTTTGCCCCAGGCTCTAGGGCCGTGGCGGAGATCTTAGAGAGGAGCGGGTTGCAGAAATATTTAGACGAGCTGGGCTTCCACGTAGCCGCCTTTGGATGCACCACGTGTATAGGCAACTCGGGGCCTCTCCCAGAGCCCGTGGCCAAGGCCATTAAGGAACACGACATCCTCGCCGCGGCTGTCTTGTCGGGTAATAGGAATTTTGAGGCAAGGGTGCATCCAGACGTCCGCGCCGCGTATCTAGCCTCGCCGCCGCTTGTTGTGGCATACGCCCTGGCGGGCACAGTCTTGAAGAACTTAGAGACGGAGCCCCTGGCTTACGCCAACGGCGGCAGGCCCGTATATTTAAGAGACATTTGGCCGACTCCCGACGAGGTGAGGAGAGTAGTGGAGGAGTGGGTTGATCCCAAAGTCTACGTCGAGAAGTACAGCAAAGTCGGAGAGCTGGTGCCCGAGTGGCAGGCGCTGGAGGCCCCCACCGGTTTGTTATACAAGTGGCGTCCCGACGACACATATATTCAACCCTCTCCTCTATTTGAGGGGGAGGTGAAAATAGGCGATATCACCGGCGCGAGGCCTCTGTTAATTCTAGGCGATAGCATCACCACGGATCACATATCGCCAGCTGGCAATATAACTCCCGACAACCCCGCGGGCCAGTACTTAATGTCCCTAGGCGTTAAACCCGCTGACTTTAACACCTTTGGCGCCAGGAGGGGCAACTGGCAAGTTATGGTACGCGGCACATTCTCAAGCAAGGGCTATAGGAATAAAATCGGCAATTTAGACGGCGGGCTAACAATTAAATTCCCCGAGGGCAAGGTCATGTCGGTATACGACGCCGCCGAGGCTTACAAGAGAGAGGGCACCCCTGTAATTATAGTCGCCGGGAAGAATTACGGCGCTGGGTCCAGCAGAGACTGGGCTGCTAAGGGCCCAAAGCTACTGGGCGTCAGAGCAGTTATAGCGGAGAGCTTCGAGAGAATACACCGCTCAAACCTCACCATGGTCGGCATAATACCAATACAACTACCCCCCGGCATTACGGTGGACGGGCTGAGACTTGACGGCTCTGAAACAATTGATATTGTCGGCCTTTCAGACGGCATAGCCCCCGGCAAGGAGATAACTCTGAGAATACACAGAAGAGATGGAGGCGTGGAGGAGATCAAGGCGCGGCTGGCTATTTATACCTGGGCAGAGGTAGAGTATATAAAACACGGCGGAATTCTTCCCTACGTGCTCAAGAGGCTACTGCAAAAATAATAAAAACCCCTTTTCCCTTGCCCCCATGCAGAAATTACTACCTCTCCTACTATTCCTCCTCGCGCTGGGACACCTAGGCATTAACTTTGTCGGATTGCCGCCTCTGCTAGTTCTGGAAAATATAGTGCTGGCGGCGACATACGCCGCATTAGGAGTTGCCCTAATACTACGCAGATCTAAAACAACGCTGGGGATTACAGCGCTAGTGGCATCCTTTAACGCCGGCAGAGTGAGCAGGACCATTTGGTCGCCCACAACTGGCGTCGGCGGTTTAGCCGCAGAGCACGCCCCTCTTCTGCTCTACTTAATCATCGTCGCAGTGCTGGCCGTGTATTCGCTACTCAGAGAGAAATAGCTTGCGCAAAAAAATTAAATGATGTTTTAGAGGAGGGTTGCATGAAGTTCCCAATTCTAATCATTAACTTCAAGGCGTATTATGAGGCGTCTGGCCGCCGCGCAGTTCATATAGCCAAAGCCGCCGAGAGAGTTGCAAAAGAACTCGGCGTGAATATAGCCGTGGCGCCTAACCACCTCGAACTGGCGCTAGTGGCGCAGTCTGTGGAAATACCCGTATACGCCCAAGGTGCCGACGTCGAATCTCCAGGCGCGCACACGGCACACGTCGCCGTCGACAACATTAAAGAGGCAGGCGCGTCGGGCCTTATTTTAAACCACAGCGAGGCGCCCCTCAGGCTAAACGAAATAGCTAAACTAACTGCCAGGGCTAAAGCCGCTGGGCTTGACGTAGTTATCTGCGCCCCCGATCCGAGGACCAGCCTTGCCGCCGCCGCCCTAAGCCCGCATGCAGTCGCCGTTGAGCCCCCCGAGCTGATCGGGACCGGGAGGGCTGTCTCCAAGTATAAACCCGAGACTGTTGTGGAAACTGTCCAGCTAGTGGGGAGGCACTTCCCTGACGTCGCCGTAATAACTGGGGCGGGTATTGAGAGCGGAGAGGACGTTGAAGCCGCGCTTAAACTCGGCACGAGGGGAGTGTTGCTGGCAAGCGCAGCCGTGAAGGCAAAAGACCCATATCTTAAGATCTTAGAATTGGCGAAACCGCTCGCGGCGGGGCCGCCTTAAGTGTCCGCCGCTCATTTGCCCCCAATTCGGGGGTGAAATCACAGTCGCCCTATTTTATAAATTTTTAATGTACTCAACCCACAGCTCGAGATCTCTTAGATCTATGCGCCGCTTGGCGCCCCCCTCCTCTTCCACATAGGCGTCTGTGAGTTTTACCTCTCCCCCCTGGACAACTCCCCTCACTACAATGCGCCTTCTCTCGTCTCCGGCCTCAGGGTTTGAGGCGGCATCGCCAATAGTTGGCGTCGTGAAGAAGATCTCCACCACTCCCCCTCTCACCACGACTTCGTAGCCGCCTTCTCTCAGTTTGAGTATTTTTTCCAGCGGCACCATGTATTTACGAATTTCCTATAAATTTTTGGCTAAGCGATGTTTATTAACACTATAAACTTAGTTGAATATGCTACCGCCAGCGGTGCTTAGACAGCTGTACGTCCAGGGGAGCTTGACCAATACCCCCGAGGGCGCTGCCTTTAAGTTGAAAAACTCCCTGGCGCCCGCCACTGTCATCGGCCTTGAAATAGCCGTTGACGGCCAGAAGATCCCCCCCGATAAGATTTATATAATTGCCGCGGGGCAGAAGAGGGCGGCATCTGAGCTAGCCTCAGCGGGGCAGAAATTCAATGTACGAGACGAGGTAACCATAGTGCTTGGAGGCGTGACGCTGACGCCGGGAGCCCACAAACTGGACATAAAGGCCAAGACTAAGGAGTGGGGAGAGCTGGCCTTTGACGTCACCGACACGCCGAGATAGAGTAAAACCTATTTACAAACTCCTCCAATATTTTTTTCAACTCTCCCAGTTCTGGCGCCAACTCGGGCGCGGCCTGAGCGAGGAGTAAAGCGCCTGACAGAGTCCTAATACCCGCTGAGGCGACCTTAACCCCGCCCCACTCCACAACCACGCTGCCAATCGCCATCGTCCTCCCCTTGTTTTCAGCAACTATTATGGCGTCTGGATAGGGGTACGCCACGTAGGTGAGAGTCAGGGAGTGGCCGATATAAGGCAAATACGCCTTTTTCACATAGCGCCTCACAGAGAACGGCCCAATCTTATCAACTATCCTCCCCCACTTGGCGTTTACTGCGTCTATAAACTCAACGTGGCTCTTAAGCCACAGCGGTAGGCCCCTCGCCTCTCGCTTATACTCAACGCCAAACACTCTGGAGATCTCCGCCCCGAGCCAGTCGTAAAGGTCGACATACGGTCTTAACGCCTCCTCCACTTCCTGCGCCGCAACGATCCGCTCGTCGAATTCGCTCCCCACGCGGCCGATGACCGTAGCGGCCTCCCCCTTGACTATAATAGTCGCCTCTTGGAAATCCCTCCAGGGGGCGCAGAGAGGCACCACGAGTTCCACGCGTCTCAGAACGAAAATGTTTAAAAAGAGGTGGGCTCCTAAGCCAACCGTGCCAACCTTCAAGCTTGTGCTCTCAGACCCAATGTCGGGGAAGGCAAGGCAGTTTGAGATAAAAGACCCGCTGGCGCAGAGATTTATTGGCTTGAAAATAGGCGATGAATTAGACGGCGTTATTCTCAAAGACTTAATTGAATTGCCTAAGGGCGCGAAGATAAGAATTACCGGCGGGAGCGGCATTGAGGGCGCGCCCATGCACCCAGGCGTTCCCGGGCCCGTGAAAAAATACATATTGGCAGACGGTCCCCCTGGCTACTGGCCGCCCAAGAAGGGGATGAAAAAGAAAAAGCTCGTCCGGGGCAATACAATATCAGACTCCATTGTACAAATTAACGCCGTGATTGTATATCCAAAGGACTACACGGGTCCCCCCGCAATACCCCTGGGCGCGAAGGAGCTGGAAAAAGAGAAGAAGGCCGAGGAGGCTCCCGCGCAGTAGTTATTTTACAATAGACTTGGCAATTATTAAAGTAGTCGTGCTTTTAATCTTCGGAAGCTTTCTAATCTTTTCGCTAATAAGCTTTCTCAAATTCTCCGCGGTGTCGGTTGATATTTTCACCACCAAATCGTACGGCCCGTAGACTATCATCGCCTCTTTAACCTCCGGCATTTTAACAAGAGCCTCCATGACTTCATCCTCAGCGCCAATCTCTGTGTTTATGAACACAAACGCCTCAACCATATTGAGAAGTTGCAAATATGTTTTTAAATATTTACGGACAGCGTTCATTGAAATAAAAACGAAGCCTAAAGCGATGGAGTTTGGAGCTTACGACTCAGGCTCCCTTAAAGAGATCTCAATAGAGTTAAGGCTTGTAACTGCGTTTGTGGGAGTATACCGCTAAATCCGTTTGCACCGCTGGAGCGTTCTCCACGAGTAGATGTGTGGGTCGAAATAGTAGTTGCCGTTGTGAGATGTGCACAGGGAGTTCTGGATGTGTTACTCGGCCTTTTCAAAGATATTGGGTTTTAACATTGTAGTTATGGGCGACGCCGTGTATGATGCAGGCGCTAGTTACAAGCACTTATCCTCTATGGTGAGGTCGCTCCTTGAGATAGGGAGGTCGGGAGGGCGTGGAAACATCGTTCTGGGGGGCCAGAGGCACATCTTCACGGTGACGCAGTTTACTGGCTAGCCAAGTTCATTTACAGCCAAGCCTCTAAGGGCAGGGGGTTCCTCATGACAACTAACAGCTATTTATTAGCCGCGCGGTTGGCGCTATTAGCCGCGCGCCCAGGGCCACAAAAGCTAGGCGTGGAGATACATAACGGGAAGCCGCCCGACAGATTCAAGCTTAGAGCCATCGGCGACGCTTTTATTGAGGAAATCAACATAAGCCAGGGCGAAATCGACATGGACGAAGTTACTGGAGGAGCTGAACAAGGCCCTTTCCGCCCTCAGAGGGGCTTGTGCGCTGCGAACCAGTTGATAAAGTATAGGCAATTGGCGGGGATTCCACGAGGGATTAGCATGCGGCGCAATATGCGACTGCGCCTCAGTGGAGTGTAAAACATCTCTGGGGATTGACAGCGATAGAGACAACTGAGTCATTGCATTTCACCGCTCCGGCCCGATAAAAGCACAAGGTGCGCGTAGTTTTGTGCTACTAGAAGATGAGGGTGCCGGGCGTTACGTAATTCAGTATTACAAGAGGGAGCTACGGGTGGATGTAGAGCTTAATACCTCCGATTGTCAATCAGCTAAAAGAAGTGGTGCGGGGGGTGGGATTTGAACCCACGCAGGCCTACGCCACAGGGTCTTGAGCCCTGCCCCTTTGGCCTGGCTCGGGCACCCCCGCCAATTTTCCCTTTCTCCTAAGGTTTAAAAGTTTATCGCCGTTAAGAATCGCAATGCTTTCAAAATGATCGCGTGTTTCCGCGTCCCTCTTATACGGCCTTTGTCCGCGCCCAGGGTATTGCGCAATTGCAAGGCTCTGCAGACGGCTGATAGAAAGAGCATTTGATTTAATGGGCGTTGGAAAAAAAGCCCTGAGCCGCCGCGCGCGGGTTGCCGCGCCTCCCAGTGTGGCTTGCTGTTTTTTGACGTTATTTTCTCCTCGATTTTAAATACTCCTCCAGGGCTTTTAGTTCGTCCTCGCGGAGGTACTGGCGGTATTGGAAAAGCCACTGACGCGCTTGATCGTCTGGAACGTACACATAAAGGATATCGCCTTCTTTTATCTGGCGGCCCACGATTACGTCTCCATGGATCGAAATGGCTACCTCGTCTCCCGCCGCGGCCTCATTAATTGCTCTGCCGGTTTTCTGTATCTGCATTATCCTCCCCACCTCTCTCCCGTCTTTCACCAGAGTGACTCCTGGTTTTATAGTCCCGGCGAGTACCTTAACTCCCACTATAGCCGGATCGCTGCGCCTGAAGACAAAGCCCGGCAGTATTTGAATTTTCCCCGGCCTCGTCAGCTGGGACAGTATCTGTTCAATTGTCTTCGTCCTCACCTCTTGAGACCATTTAATATACTCGTCAAATATGCGGTATAGTATCTCCCCCGCGATTATTTTAATGCCAGATGACATAGCCTCTTTTTCGACCTCTGGGGGCGTTTTCACGTTGAAGGCCAATATGACGCCGTATATGGGGTTTTTCCTCCTGCTCAACACCGCCTCTACTACGTCTTTATGAGTGGGCGGGCCTACGTCGGCTTTTCTCACGGGCACTCCCTGTTGCCTCAAGAAAAGGACTATGCTCTCAAGAGTGCCGAAGGTATCCGCCCTGACTATAACGCCCTCTTTGTCAGACTCAATTCTTATCTCTGAGATCTCCTCTTTTACTAAGTTGCGCGCGTTGGGGATCTCCCGGGGGTCCCACACTGCAATTAAAGGCGACCCGGCCACGACGCCCTCTAATCCGTCTGCCACAACGCGGACGCCGGCGGCGGCCTTGACCTCCTCTACTGCCATGAATTTATCCTCTGGGTCTCTCATCTCCTCCAGCGGCTTTGGCATAATTAACATCCTCACCCTGGCCTCCTTAGGCCCCTCAAGGCTTGCGGTGACTAATACATCCCCCTTCCTCAGCGTCCCGTCGTAAAGAATGACGTCCGCAACAACGCCGAGGCCTCTCTCTTCCTTTACCTCCATCACAACCCCCTTGGCGGGCCCCTCTCGCACTTGTAGCCTCTCTCTCGGTATAAACCGCTGGCTCACACCTGCCAGGACTAATAAGAGGTCGGCGATGCCTTCCCCAGTGACGGCGCTGGTTGGCACTATGGGGACTTGTTTAGAGAAGTCGCGCACTCTGTCGTACCTATCCGCGTCTATCCCGTGGCGGGACAGCTCCTCTATTAACTTGCCGATTCTCTCCTCCAGCGTGGCCACGGCGTGCCACTCTTGGTCCTCCACGGCGAAGAGGAAGGGCCTGTTCTCCACAGACTTCCAGCCGTATATTCTGTCTAACTTATTCGCCGCTATTACAAAGGGCACTCCCCTGCTCTGGATTAATTTTAACGATTCAACTCCCTGCTCCTCAAGCCCCGAGGTTATGTCGACGACCAGAATCGCCAAATCTGCCACAGAGCCGCCCCTCTTCCGCAAGTTAGAAAAGGCGGCGTGTCCGGGGGTATCTATAAACAAAAAGCCGGGAATCCATATTCTCCCCCTCAGCCTGAGCCTGTCCACTAGAGGCCCGGCGAATTTCTCCACGGCGCTCCACGGCACAAAGCTCATGCCTATGTGCTGAGTAATCATCCCGGGCTCCCTGTAAGCCACGGAGGTGCCCCTAATCTTGTCTAACAGAAGCGTCTTCCCCACGTCCACATGTCCCATCACTACGACGAACGGCGAGCGGACTTGGGACATAAAAAAAGCTGGGCAGCGGTATATAATCCTTGCCCCACCGCCTGGGTTGTTGAGAAAAAAGAGGCTTCGCCGAAAATGGTAACCGCACCGAGGCAATGCCGGTAGAGGAGACCAGGGTGTACTCAAAGACCTTAGGCGTTTAGTCACTGGGGCAGTTGATGCTAAGTAATGAGCTTTGTTGTCGGATCGGCTTTCCTCTCCTCCACCGGTCTACGGCGTATTTCAGCGGTTTGAACCGGCGCAGGTCGTCTAGCTGGTCGGCTAGGAGATCCACACTGCCCCTCTTCGCCCTGCCAGTCAACGCCTTCAATACGGCGGCTTCTATGTCGTTTTTAACAGTTAACCACGCTGTTTCGAAGTAGTGCGTGGCCGTTGCCTCGCCCCTCTTTTCCCGTTTCTTCGCCAAGTACCACTCCATCTTCAACTGTTTCCTTTCTCCCCCAACCTCGTACTCCGCGATAATGCGCAGGCGGCAGTCCCTTCCAGCGCAGTGGCTCACCGGCTGGCCGCCCTTAACGAATTCGTACTTCAGATCTACAACGCGGACAATTATATTGCCCTTGTCGTCGTAAACCGGTAGCGGAAGCTCCACCATCCCCTCCTCCCTCGCAGGCGTAAACGCTTCAATCAGCTTGTTAACGGCGTCATCGCCGTGTCTGCGCTTCAAAACGTCCTCAAGCTCCCTAATGAAGGGAAGATAGCGGCCGCATTCCGGTGATGCGTCTTGACGTCAATCCTCCCAACTGTTTCCTCAGCCAAGAAAGGCGGTTCAACAAAAGATTAATATGAGGCGGCAGGTTATAACGTGGAACTACCGCCTACACTTGTCGAAGCGTTAAGGAGGGGAGGCCTAGACGTTGGCCACGTGGTCGACGCATTGGCGAAGAGCCTTGATCCGCCCAGTTTAGCCAAGGCCCACGCCGAGCTCGCCGTGAGGGCATTTAGGGAGGGCTTGTCGCTCGTGGAGAAAGGCGACGTGGTTCAAGCCTGCGAGAAGCTGTACAAGGCTGTGGAGGAGGCGGTAAAGGCCTTGGCCATTGCAGGCGATCTCGAAGAGGCAAAAGAGGCGGCAGCCAGGGGGAGGTGGTCAGTCAGCCTTCTCGACAAAGCCGCCAGGCGCCTCGGCGACAGGGCATGGAGGGCGTGGACAGAGGGCTACTTCCTTCACGTAAATGGGTTTCATGAAGTGAGAATAGACATAACTGACGTAAAGGCCCGTCTGCCGATTATACAAGCATTAATCGTTGAAGTTGAGAAAATGTTAAGGGGGTGATCCCCACGATTGCGCACAGAACTTACTCTACTGGCCGCGCGCCTACTGCTGAGGAGCGCTGGCGGTTAGCTTATAAATATGAGAGTATGTAAAGACGTGGCAGAGGAAATTCTAAACAGAGAGTACGAAGTGGAGTACGAGGGGAGGAAGTATTTTCTCAGACCTGTAAAGGCTTGGGTTTTACAGCCTCCCGGCAAGCCCGGCGTCGTCGTCGCCTTGTTTAAACTGCCTAACGGGAAATCTATAAGGAAGGTTATTATGAGACTACCCCCGTGATTCCGTCAGCGCGTTTATTAACATCCTCGTCGTAATGTGCGACCGCTCTAGCGATTTCTCTAGAGACGCTATTATTTCAAGCTCCAGCGGCGTCTTTGCCCTTTCTCTCAGTTTTTTAATTTCGGCGAGGTGCTCTTCGTAGCGTTGGCACATATCTTCCAACGTCTTTATGACCTCCTCCAAGGGCTTAGATTCCCCCGTGTTTAGGCTAATCTCAGGCAGGGACAACACGTCGAGGAGCCTGAGCCTCAGATAGGTTTCTCTTATAATGCCGTCTACAAACTCCGCAATATAGTCTGATTTCACCGCGCTTTTAAGTTTCATAAGCTCAACGAGGTGGTGGAGCTCCTCGCTCCTGACTTTGTCCATGACAACTACCCGTTCCAGATATATATTTTTTAACCGTCTCAAATTATTTCTATGATTGGAAGTTTCGCCAAGACAAGCGTAGTCAAGGCCTTTCCCAATACCCCTATTAGAGACGTGGCGAGACTAATGGCGGAGAATAAAGTGGGCCTCGTGGTTTTAGTCGATCCCGCAGACCCTGAGAGAGTAGTGGGAGTGGTGTCTGAACGCGACGTGGTGAGGGCCGTGGCTTACGACGTTGATCTCAACGCCTCTGTAGATATCATAGCGACGAAGAGCGTTATAACTCTAGACTACGGCGAAAACGTGGCTAAAGCCGCGGAGGTTTTTAGAAAATACGGCATACGCCACGTTGTGGTGACAAAGGGCGGGAAGCTCTACGGCGTCCTCTCTATAAGAGACTTGGTGCGAGAGGAGGCTATTTTAAAAGAAATAGCGGAGTATTACGAGTGGACCTTCGAGCCGGGAATGTCGGCATGAGGCCAGGCGTAAGAGTTGTGGGGCTCGGCCCCGCTGGATCCGCCTTTCTTAAATTCTACGGCAGAGCCCATGGCGTAGACAGGGCGAGGCGTTACTTTAAAGCGTGCGGCGAGGCTGTGCCGGTCGAGACGCCGTTAGTCGACATGAAGTATGTAGTGGACAGAGTGAGGAGGTACAAATTCTTCTACTGGCAGAGGGAGGTGGGGGAGGTGGCCTACGCCAAGCCGCGGTGGTACGTTGTAAATAAGGCGGCTTGGGTTGACTCCATGAGGGTTGGGGCGGCCGGAGCGGGGGAGGCCGAGGTGTTAGTTAAGGCTGGGGGTCCATACCAGAGCCAGGGGGTGAAAATCACCGTGGCGAGGGCCTATGTAGACGGGGTGAGGCTGGAGGAGGAGACCGCCTATTTTATCTTCCCGCCTGAGTCCATAGGTTTTTACTGGATCTTCCCCCGCGGAGGCGTATACAACGTAGGCGCCGGCTTTATTGGCGTCGACAACCCGGTGCCCCTAATACACGAGTTTATTAAAAAATGGATTGGGGGCGGGCGGGTGTTGGAGGTGAGGGGGGCGCCGTTAACTGTGTTGCCTAACGTTGTGCTACACGACGGGGAGGGGTTTAGAATAGGAGAGGCGGCTGGCCTCGTATATCCTCTAACCGGCGAGGGGATTCGGCCCGGGATACTCTCGGCTAAAGCCCTCGCGGAGTCTCTAAACGCGAAAAACCCCCTGGAGTCGTATAAAAGGGCCGTGAGGCAGATAGTTAAACAAGTGGAGTTTCAAAAGAGGCTGTTAAAAACCGCGGAGAGGCTGTTAAATAAGGGGAGTTCTATTCTCGAGCTAGTAGACGACGCCGTACTCCGCCAGTATATAGAGGAAAACCTCTCGGCGAAGACGTTGTTCATTACGCTGGCTAAGAGGCCTGCCGCCGGAGTGAGGCTTGTTGCGGCTCTTGTTAAATAATCAGCGGCCTATGTTCTCTTCAAATTCCGCAGACCCGAGTTCCTCATCACTGTGCCAACCTCTCTGGGGTTTTAAAAATCATGAGGCATCGCCAAGCTTCCTCGCCAGTTTTGGCGCTATGGTGAAAATCTTCGGCATCACTAAACTAACAGGGGAAAACGGGTCTATGCCCATTTCTTTTAAGACGTTTGCCAGAGGGCCTAGTATTTCAGCGAAAGTTCTCATGGCCGCCCTGTAATCCGGCTTAAAAATTTTTGCGTAGCGCCGTAAAAAACTATATATCTCAGTATCCGGGAGTGGGCGTGGTTATAATAGCGTTGTTGTTAGTGGCCCTGGCGGTATTAATAGGCACGGCGCCGCTATTCGTTGAAAGACGTGTAGAGACGCTTCCCGTTGAGACCACGCCTTATGTAAAGGCTGAAGACGCGGTGGCTACTCTCCACAATTTGGCCGTGTTTTTCATATTACTCGTAGGGGCTACCGTAGTGATATACATATTGTTCTCAAAGAGGAAGTTGATGAATTTACTGCTTTATTTCATATGGTTTGTGCTGTCCGTTGGCGTGTTTCAATTCTACGTTATTCTGTACTTCCGGGCAGAACTGCTGGACGAGACAAACGCCTTGAGGCTAATGTGGGCCTCTCTGCTATTTGGCGTCTTTGTAGTTGTCCTATTGCACAAAAGGAGGGGGGATTTACTTCTTGGACTTCTAGGTGCCCTCGCCGGGGCCATGTTCGTCTGGCTTCTGCCCGACGCCACAATAGTGGCGTTGCTGACGGCCTTGCCCGTGTATGACTATATAATGGTGACTAAAGGCCTCCTGGGCCAGCTGGTGAAAAGGGCAAAGGAGGAGGCGGGAGGAGGCGGTAAAGGGGGAGAGAGGGGCGACACGCCGCTTTACGGCTTCGTGGTAAGGCTTAAGTCTTTGTCTTTAGGCGTTGGCGATTTTGTCGTTTACTCCATGGCGCTGACGTTTATCACAATGAAGCTATTACAATACGGCAGAGCCGTATCGCTAGTAGCCCTGGGAGTTGGCGTCGTTTTAATATACATAGGGCTTCTCTTAACTGTAAAAATATTTCTAAAGCGGTGGGGCTACGGGCCGGCGCTTCCCCTGCCCATACTTCTCCTCTCGCCTCTCATTATAGCGGCGTGGATTTCCGCTACGTAAATTAGCAGTGTTTCTGTAAGCTATAATACGGAGGGCAAGGGCCTTGGGGCGTCCTCATACGACTGCCGGAATGCGGCGTGGATGTCTGGGGCACGGCGCAGGGACATCGCTATACAGCTTTAATAGTGATTCATACTCGTTGCCGTGATTGAAATTAAGAGTCTCTACGAAGAGCTGAGGAGGTATGAACAGACAAAAGACGAAGTCGTCCAGCTGTCTATAAAAGTAGCCCGGCTCTCTAAAGCCGTGGTGTATTCTGCAATTAGGAGGGACTTCGCAGCGGCGGAGAAGGCGCTTAAGGAAATGGACGATGCCGTGGCGAAGTTGAAGAGATTGATTAACGAGTGGCCTATGTTTTACAACAGCGCAACGACTGGCTTACAGGAATACGTAGAGGCCACAGCTCTTTTCTACTATTTAAAAGAGGGGAGGATACCCAGCAAGGAAGAGCTCGGGGTAGACGTGTATGTCTATTTAATGGGCGTGGCTGAAATCGCAGGGGAGCTGGGGAGGGCGGCTACTGAGGAGCTGTTAAAGAAAAACGTCGAAACGGCAAAGCGGTTTAAAGACACCGTGGAGAAGCTGTATCTAGACCTTTTAGCCATGGAGCCTAGGGATTACGAGCTGAGGAAAAAGGTAGATTACGTTGGGTCGCAGGCCAATTGGCTTGCGGAGAAGCTGTTCTACGCCACGACTTGCAAACAGGGGGAAAGTTAAATAACCACGCCATAATAATGGCATGGAATACGTAGAAGCTCTGTTGCGCGAGCTCGGCGTAAAAGTCCGGGATCTCGAGAGCGTCAAGAGGCAGGTGGAGAAAATTTTGAGGGGGTTGCAATTACTATGAATGTGGAGAAAAGGATAGAGCTGGCCAAGAGGCGAGCGGATTTGAATTACTTCATCTATCTAAACGAAAAGGCCGTGTATGAGGTGGAGGCTGTCGAAAAGGCAGGCCGTTGCGGAGCTCTCTGCGGACTGGCCGTGGCCGTTAAAGACAACATAGAAGTGGCGGGCATGCCGATTACAAACGGCGCGCCGTATATGAAGAAAATGGCCGATAAGACCGCCCCGGTGGTGAGGAGGCTTATCGCAGAGGGGGCCGTGGTCATTGGCAAGACCAACATGCACGAGCTGGCCCTCGGCGCTACTAACGTAAATCCCCACTTCGGCCCCACTAGAAACCCCCACGATCCCTCGCGGATAACTGGGGGCTCCAGCGGGGGAAGCGCCGGCGCCGTGGCCATAGGAGTCGCCGACTTGGGGATAGGCACTGACACTGGGGGATCTGTGCGCATCCCCGCGGCCCTCTGTGGAGTCGTTGGGTATAAGCCGCCGTACGGCAAAATACCCACGGAGGGCGTGCTGCCCCTTGCCCAGAGTCTTGACCACGTGGGGTTTATTACGCGGACAGTCGCAGATCTCATACGCATACTCTCAGCCGCTGGGTGGGGGCCTTCGGAATTGCCCAGGCCCAATAGGTTTAGATTTGCCGTCTTAATGGGAATAAGCGAAAATACTAAACACGTGGAAAAGGCCTTTTGGAAAGCCGTAGGCATTCTGGAGTCTATAGGGGGGATGAGAGATGAGGTGTTTATAGAGACTGGGCGGTACGCAGCGGCTAGAGCCGCCATTTTGTTATCAGAAGCCGCCGCCAATTATTACGACTATTTAAGAGGCGCCGCTGAACACATGGGCAACGACGTGGCGACTCTTCTAAGCACGGGCGCGGCGTTGCCAGCCGTGGCGTATATAACAGCTAAGAGAGTCAAGGAGGAGGCGACTAAATTCTTCGACACTCTGTTTAAAAAATACGACGTAGTTGTCACCCCCACTACTGCAACAGAGGCAGTGCCAATTGAAGAGGCGGATTCAATTGCAGTGAGGCCTAAGTTATTAGCCTACACAGAGCTTTTCAACCTCACGGGCCACCCAGCCATTTCAGTCCCGGCGCCGACCTCGGGGCTCCCAGTAGGCTTGCAAATAGCCGCGAGGGATGAGGACGTGCTCCTCGCAATAGCTAAGGCCTACGAGGAGGAGCTCTGAGATCTCAAATACTCCACAAACCCCAAGACGCTGAACTTCAAGTAGAACTCTAGATAAAGGCCTCCCGCCGCGAGGACTTTCGCCACGTTTTCATCGGCTTTTGAAAGCTCCCTCAAAGCGTCGTCTACCGGCCGGTCCAGCCTGTCCCTTAGCACTTCAACCCACGTCTTTACCTGTTCTATGTGCCGCCTCAAGATCTCCACATCGCCAGTACATGAATAGTGGGGGAAGCAAACGGCACTAGCCCCAAGGCCCAATACTTTATTAAGCGACTGTAAATACACGTCGAGCTTAAAGGGAGGCGGAGTGGTGGGGATTATCGCCTTGAGCTCCGGGATGTAGACTCCGCCTCCGTCTCCCACGAAGAGCACCCCCGTGTCGCGGTAGAAATACGTTACGTGATGCGGCGCATGTCCCGGCGTATGGACGGCGTCTATTGCGTCAAAGAGCCGGGCGCCGTCGCTAACGCCCACAGCTTGTTCGTTTGGAAGCGGGCGGCCGAATTTCTCCGCAAACAGCCCTAACACGGCTCTGCTTGACTCAAACAACTTCGAGGGGTCAACTACATGTCTCACATAGCGCTCGTGAACATACGTCGGTTTTTTTAAATGCCCCGCAGATCCGCAGTGGTCAAGGTGTATGTGAGTACAGATAACCGCATCTACTGAAAGAGGCGTGTGGAGAGACGCCGGGCCTGGATCTATTACCAGCCTCACGCCGCCCACATCAAGGATATATGAAGTAATTAGAGGAATTCCCTCCAGATATTTTGTAATTATTTCCATGTCTCAAAACACCTCATTTATATAAGTGTGTTACTGCCCCAGTACATCACTAGGCGCAACACATGACAACGGCAAGCCACTGCCGCAGAAAAAGCAGGCATGCTACGCTTGATAACCCGCTTACCGCTAGAGTATCCCGTCTTAACATCATTACTATTGCCTATAGACAGACTCACCGGCCCCACTCCTCATGTCAAAAGTGTAAATATTAAATGTCAATTTGAAGATAGATATGTCAACTTCACAGGTGATATCCCGTACTGCCTCCTGGCTTCGTTAAGCCTCTCAACAAAGCCCAGGACTAACGCCGTTGCGTTATCCCTTTGGGCGGGGGAACTTCAATTTAGCTATAGGGGACGTGGTAGTCTCTGGCGTAGTTATATGGGCGTTAATGACCGGTATTGTCATCACGTGTTGTTGTGGCGGCGTCTCCGTCGTAGGCGGAAGGCGCGTGACTAGCAGTTTTTACACTTCCTCCACACCCTTCACAGCAGCGTATACGAGCGCTAGGGCTAGTAAGCTCCACGCCGCTATTTTCCTCGCGGCTATTCTAGGCGCGTAGTATCTAACGGCAATAAGCGTAGCTACTAAAATTTCCTTGATTATGTATATAAGCTATTATTGTTTATCTATGCGGTGGGCATTGGCTGTTTGCTTAGAGCAGGCGACAACGCGGTTTTGAGGTTTATTTCAGCGTGGAAAAATGGCCGCAGGGATTATGATTTAATACGAGAAGCTGTTAGGTTATATGTAAAAGAGGCTCATGAAATAGGCTGTGTTATAGACGCCGAGGTGATTACATATATCGCAAATAGGATAAAGACCATAGCCGCGGTCCATAAAGTTGACTTAGAGGAATGGGTCGTTGAAAATGCTTTAAGCGACGTAGTGAGAGATATCAGTAAAGCAACTCGGCTAACGACGCCGCAGAAGGAGATTCGCCTAGATGGCGATGTCTATCTCTTGCTGACTACATTTGTGGAAAGCGGCGATTGTGCGGCATTGCGTAGGGCTGTGGAGAAAGTCGGCGCAAGGCAAGCGGCTATATTGCTCAGAAGCTGGGGATTTGACGAAGTTTGCGACGAAGAGTTGAACAGAATGTTAAGGGAGATAAAGCCGGAGGAATCTGCCGACTTAAAGCTGGTAATAGATGACAACGCTGTCTCGGCCCCGGGCGCCACGGCTCTGAACTCCCTCTCGCGTGGTGCTATCTACATGCCGGTGGGCATGGCGTTTGCAGACCCTGAGAAGTGGCGTGTCTTCCACGCAGTTTCCGCATTTTACCACAGCCTAAAGGCGTATCCGATATACCTCGTGGAATACCAGTGGCAGAACTGGCGTAGGTTAACAAGCTACGACGTTACGATTTTTGAAGGCTACGCGGTCGATATGGCCGCTGAGGGAATAGGCGAGGGGTGCGGCGTAGCATATAAGCGGTACTCACCGTCTGTCTTCGCCCACGAGCTTATACACTGCGCACAACAGGCTGAGGGGAGGGTTAGAGATGCGGGCTCAATGGAGCTCGAGGCACACGCAGTGGAGAAGTTGGTATTGCTATACTTAGACGGCGATGAAATAGCCAAAAAAATAGCGGAATTAGCCGGGGGGAAGTTAGGCCTCTACCTCCAAGCCCTTACGGAAGAGGATATAGTAAAAGCATTTGCCACTCGCGGCGTTGATATAAGAGCGTTAGGATACGTTGTCGAGGGGATCTCTCTCCTCGCCAAGCCGGGCTGGGTCCAGTACTACAGATCTCTCGGCGATCTCCCCAGACAACTCACCATATTTCACAACTTGGTTTACTTCTACGCCAATAACAGATCTCCTCTCGCCGCCTACGTCCTATTGCAATTGTTTAGGCGGAGTGTAGGCAAGCCGAGGAGGCGCCATGCAGTAGACCTGGGCAGAGACGCAGCCTTCCTCAGGGAATACGCCTATTTCTCAGAGCAGTACCAGAGGGGGAGGTTAAGCGCGGCCCACCTAATCTCGCTGGTGTGGCTGGGTTTTAACAAGGCTTACGGAGCCTTGGGAGATGTTGAAGAGGCTAAGAGATACGTGGCGTCTACGCTGGCGGGGAAGTTGAAATACACAGCTACCTCTATTGACATTGACGGGAGGGCGTTTATGCCGCCGGAGGTAGTTGATATTGTTAAGCTAATCCCCCAGATTAAACGCGTTGAGACAACAGAGCGATATACTGTAGGTAGCACCTTGAGGAAGAGAGAATTGGAGTGTAATGCAGAGAAGGCGTTTTATGAAGCCAGCAACTTCGCCGGGGAGTACAGAAGAAATCCCAGGGGGTTTGAGGATTGGCAAATAGCAACTCGTATTGCGGTCATTGTCAGGGAGTTTCTCGACGCGGGGTGTCGCAAGGACCGCGTAGTGGAGTACTTAGCCAAATTCTTAGACGAGCTGGGTATTAAACGAGATTCCATCAAAACGGCATATCTACACGGCACTAGGCCAGAAGTCGCCGAGGTGCTATTGTACCTATTCCCAAACCTGGCATGGAAGGTGCCGGAGAAAACTGTGACAGATATATCTCCTTTGATTCAGTTTTCTCATCTATCTGAGGCTTTAGATCGTGAAAAGCAACCACTAGAGGAAAATGCGCGGGAGAGAGTGCCACCGGCTAAGAAAGTCCGCCTGAGACTTGTTGATAGCAAGTGCATTCCCTCGGATGATGTAAGAAGGGTAATAATCGGGAAAACACTTGCTATGGGTCAACAGATAACAGTGAGTATAAACAATAACCTTGTTCGTTTAGTTGTTACGAAGATTTCTCCACCGCCTAAGGCGTATATCACAGAAGGAACAGAGATAATAGTTCAACAAACTCCTTGCTATTCTGTATACCAAAGTCTTATTGAACTCAATAGGAATTTGCCATCTAAGGCTGTAGAAAAAGTAGAGATACAGCAGGATATAGCGTCTCATAAGGCTGATAAATGTTTGAAACTCGCCGATATGATATCAAATATTTTGAAAGCCTTAGAGCACATCAAAGCCGCCATGCAGCTTGGCTACGCGCCGGAGGAGGTACATCATCTTCTAGATGCGGCGAATAAAATAACACAAGTGGCACACAGACGATTAAACAAGCTATACAGGGAGTGCGGAAAAGAGATAGGAGGGGAGTAATAGTCGTCGTAATAGAAACATACACATCATTTAAATATGATCAACAATAGGCCTGCTGATTCTCATAGCTCTAAAGTGTAATAAGCGCGCCGAGAGATCGGCGCTCGTAAAAATGTTTCATGCCCCGGCCGGGATTTGAACCCGGGTCACGGGCTCGAGAGGCCCGCATCCTTGTCCGGGCTAGACTACCGGCTGGAGTGGCCGGCTGGCCACGGCTCCCGGTCTTGCCTGGCGACAACGCCGGGGCAGGGAATTGATGTTCTTGGGTTTATAACTTTTTCTGTAGGCGGCTTTAAAGGCAGGGCGAATTAGCAAGACATAACCGCCTTTCCCCATTTAGGCTTTAGACATACGTAGCCGCCGCGCATGGCCAATATGTACTCTCTAGGCGTCCACGTGGCCGCCGTTGCCGCGGCCACAACGCCTGCCAATAACAGCCACGCATAGGTCGACAGCCCTATTACAGCGGCTACGAGACCCGCGGCTATTAGGGCGAGTTTTTTCCGCCTGCCTCTCTTGTAAAACTCCACAGCGTCGTCTGGGGGAACAACCTCGTCTCTAAAGCGGATGAGGAGGGCGGCAGTCTGCTGATAGGCGTGGCACAAAGCCTTTATTGGGTTATTAGATCTCTCTGCCCTTACTCCGCGGCATATCTCGGGCATTTTATTGAGAAGCCCCTCTATCTCTTTCTCCAAGCTGTCATGTACGTTTAGTATCAGCCATTTTTTTGTCTTCACGGCCCCGTCTTGAATATAGTGTAGAGCCCTTCCCAGAGCCCTGCCGGCGTTGTACAAATCGCCCCTGGCGCGGTAGTACTGGGCTAAGTTGTAGTAATATTCCACAAGCGATATTTGCAACTCGTGGTGTTTTGGAGGGGCCAGCGCCCATCGGCACTTTCTCCCGCCGCATTTCTTGACATAAAGCATGTCGCTTACCACATCGGGCTCAACTACGCCTTTAATAACCCCCCGGTATAAATCGCCTTTTGGCAAGCCCTGCGGCCAGGCCAGAGCCACAAGGCGGCGATGTGTTGCCCACGACGGCACGCACTATTTCCGTTGCGGGTTTAAATTAATGGAGGCGCTATGCCCGCGGCGCCAGCGGCAATATAGCGCCGAGGGGGGATTATGCCCGGGCCTCCCGACATTTGTCTCTATACGTCACTTCAATTTCTAATAGGGCGTAGTACTGTTGGTCAGTCAGAGAAACTGCGGGATTTACCCTCTCCACCTCTCTTATGGCGTCATCTGCCTTCATGCACCTTGTGGCTATTAAATACGCCGCGAGTACTGTCGGCGTTCTTCCAATGCCGCCGACGCAGTGCACCACCACAGAGCCCTTTGCTGCCTCCTCTTTTAATAACTCCACTAACTCGTCGAGTTTACGCGGCGGATATCCATCAGGCGTCGGCCAGTGTATCCACTTCATCCCCTTACTCATGAGGGTTTTCCGCAGTTCCAACAGCCCCCACCTCCCGTAGTACTCTATCTCCCAAGCCTCTGCCAGCGACACTACTGTCTTCACCCCGAGCTCAGCCCACTTCTCTATATCCCCCCTTCCAGGCATACAGGAGCCCGCAAGTCTCGGCGTGATCCAATACGGACACTCTATTTTAGCCACTGGCGCGTTTAGGGCTGATATTATATAGTTTAGCCTTCTTAATACCGCCTCCAGTTTCCGCCTTCTAATAGAGGGATTGTCTGAAGGCCTCACACGACATATCTAGGAGGACTGCTCCCAGTCCCTGAATATATTGATAGCGGCTCGTATAGTAGCCAGATTTCGGCTCCCGAGGCCAGCGCTCGGGCCAGGGGGCTTTTGTCGCTCTCCGCCTGAGATCTCCTTGTTTACAATGGGCAGAAGCCCTAGGGAGGCGGCGTCTGCGAAGCTGTCTGTTGTTGGAAAAAGAGCATAAGGGCGATTAAAACGACTGCAAATACGAGGACGAGCCGCCATTTCATAAAAGGACAGTTTTCAAGACGTTTTAAATCTTGAACACAGTGGAGAAAGTGCCAAGCCCCAGGGCCTCCCCTAATAGTAAAACCCCAAGGACTATTGACAAGATACCCACGGCGTATTCAGCCCGCCTTCCCCACCTGCTCCACTTAATGCTCTTGGCGGCTTTGGCCGCGCCTTTTCTCACCAAGGCGATTAATGCGTAGATCACTACCGCGAGGCCTGCGGCGTAGGCCAGCGTGGCGAAAAAGAGGGCTAGGTAATTGCCCGTGACCGCCGCCGTAATTAAATTCGCCACTACCACCGCTCCAAAGAACGGCGCAATACACGGAGTCCAAACGGCGCCTAGAGAGGCGCCAAGCGCCAAATCCCCAACAGCGCCGACGCTTATTTTAGACGCTTTATAAGCCAATGTCTGAAATCTCGAGGCCCACATTACAAATGCCCTATTGAGCCGCTCTACTGTTAGTATGCTGCCCATGGCTATTAACACCGCTCCTCCCACTGCGTACAACACGGTATTCGCCACCTCCCCGGCCCAAGAGGCCACTGCGGCCACCACAGTGGCTATGAGGGAGAAGGAGAGGGCCATGCCGGCGAGTACTAGGGAGAATTTACGCCGGGTTAAATAAGTAGTTGCGGCAATGGTGAGCACTGGCAGTACACATGGCGAAAATACGCTGGCGACGCCGGCGGCAAATGAGGCAATTATCTGTAAGAACAGGCCTGGCGACACGCTAGGTTTGACGGGCTGCGCAGTCTGCGCGGCTGTCTCCGGGGCGGCGTACGCCATTTCCACTAATTTCACAAAGGTATCCGCAGGCGCGGCCCCAATCATTATGAGAGTGGCGTGTATAGTCCCGTTTTTGACAAAGCCCATGATTATCGTGGGAGTCCCTATAACAGGAACGCTCTGCTTGCCGCTGGCCTTTTGTGCGCGCAACACGTCGTTGCTATATATATACACTTGTCCGTCTGCCACCACATCTACGCTACGTATTAGGAATTTAGCCAAGTCAATTGAGATTAAATTAACGCCTTTAAGGGCGTTGGCCACCTGCTCCTGGGTAAAGACTTGGGTCTTTAGGTCGTTACAGCCTTCGCAATTCGGCTGGTGGATGTATATCAACACAGGGCCGTCCCTCAAGGCTTGTGAAAACTCTTGCGCAGAAGTCACATCTGTAAATTGCAACTGCCCAATTTGCAACGCTACGAGAAATGCCGTGAGGATTAACGCCGCGGCCAAGCCCCTCATAGATTTAATGGACATTTGCTAAATATAACTATGAACGTTGAGAGAGTCATCGTTGGGCCGCTGGCCACGAATTCGTACATTGTGTGTGAAAGAGAGGAGTGCGTAGTGATAGATCCAGGGGCTGAGGGGGATAGGATTATGAGACAGTTAGGGCGGAAATCGCTTGTGGCAGTTGTCGCCACACACTTGCATTTCGACCACGTAGGCGCTGTGGCGCGTTTAGTTGAGGCGACCGGCGCCGAGTTCTACGCCCACTCAGACGACTGGCGCATATACAAAAGTCTTAATCAAATCGCCGAGGACTGGGGCTTCGCCGTGCCTGAACTACCGACGCCGAGAGGCCTCGGGTCCCGCGTCTGGAGGCTTGAAGTACTCCACACGCCGGGGCACACCCCCGGCTCTATATCTCTTGTGGGCGACGGGTTTGTATTCACGGGAGACGCCCTTTTCTACAGGTCTGTGGGGAGGACTGACTTGCCTTACGGAGACTGGGAGGCCTTAGTACAATCAGTGTGTAGGCTGTACGGGCTGCCGCCCTCTTTTCAGGTCTACCCAGGCCACGGCCCTGAGACGACAATCGGCGCCGAGGCGAGGGGCAACCCGTTTATAAATGCCGACATTTGTCTAGGCGGGCGACACAGCAGGCTTTATTAACCACTTACAATGTTAATCAGTGCAGTCCAACGTGAGGGCTAAACTGCTTCAATATCCCCCTCCGCCGATTCTAACCCCCCAGTTAATTACCACTACATCGCTTATATCCACTAGGCTATACGGCCTGTTCGACTTAGGAATGTTCCTGGCCAGGCTCGTCGAGGCTGGGGTTCAGAAATACGGCGAGGTTTTAGACCCGTGCTGGCTTTACATAGTTCTGCCCAACGGCTACAAACACTTCGCCTACTTCTCTAATGACGTGCCGCCCGGCGAGGAGTACTCTACCCTCTACCCCGATCCGTACTTAGGCGCGCTGTTCACCGCAGCGTCTGGGAGAAGGGCTGTATTCCGCCCGCTCGGCAACGACTATCTCGACGGCCTCTTCGAAACGCTCGCACAAGCCGAGGGGTGGAATATACACATTTCAAACTATGTTGAGTATGAGTATTACCCCAATGCCCATGTGGTGAACGAGCAGTGTATTATTGAGAAGTTGAAGACAATACTGCCTAAAGAGGCGACGTATGAAAAAGACGCCTTGCTATCGCTTCTTGTTCCCACGATGCCCCAAGCGTTTTTAACTGATCCACAGCTCGTAAAACTAATTGCCCTCGGCCTCATGGAATACCGCGAAACGACTATAGTCCCCACGCAACTTCTGGTGTCGTTGCTAGGAATACTTTTTTAACCCCCATCTGGCGGTGATAACTACGTGAAAGCGGTAATACTCGGCGGAGGCATTGCCGGTGTTTTCACTGCGCACTTTCTCAAGGAGAGGGGGTTTGAGGTGGTGGGCATAGGCGGCGAAGTGACTTACCCCCTTGCCTCTTTAGTGTTAACTACGTCTATGCCGTTTAGAGAAGATGTGGAGCTGGCGCGGAGAAGCCTCGAGATTTATAGAAGGTTCGCAGAGCCCAGAGAGGTAGTTTCTGTAGATATACTGCCCCGCTGGGTAGATCTCTCCAACATAAGCCACATACCCCACGAAGTTGTTGACAGGGTAGATGGAGTTAGACTTAGCCCAGACGAAATCGCGGTGATTACAAAAGACTACCTCATCCCCGTGAGGGCAATTGTCTCATCACTGCGTAAGGCCCTTAAGTTCTCTAACTCATATGGATTTCTTAAGGCAGACGGACGGCGGGTATACGTAATTGCCGATGGTAGGAGAATTGAGGGAGATGTGATTGTCCTCGCCGCCGGTTATAGAAACAGTATCATAGCCAGAGAGGCGGGCATTGAACTCCCCCTGGCCCCCTATGAGTGTTACGCAGTGGCGTTTATAGTAGGGCGGAAGGTGTGGCGCTACAGTATTGGCGATTACGTACTGGGGTGGTACGGAAGGCCGACAATGCCGCCGATTTACATAGCGGGGAATGGCTGCGGGAAATACGGCGAGGGGCCGCCCCCCAATTATACAAAGAGAATGGCGAATTTAATATCACAACGAATAGGAACGGCCATCCCCCTTTTCTTAAAAGTGGGATATTGCGAAGTGGGGCCTCACGGCGGTCCGCTATATGGGAAACACCCGCTTTTCGACAACTTGTACATATTAGGCGGGTTTAACGGATACGGCAGCATGGTCGGCCCCGCGTTGGCCGAACGCCTAGCGGATTTATTAGAGGGCAGGGGGATAGACGACGAGTTTAGGATTGAGAGGGCGCCGAAGGCCCAGTTTGATCCTTGTCAAGTGGCTGAGAGACACGACTGGGGAGCCGTTCTGCTACGTAACACTTAAAAACCTAGGGAAAAGCCGGGCCGTGAGTAAAGAGCGAGAGAAAATGGTATTGATCTCCTTTCACGTGCCCCGATCCTACGTGGAAGTTCTTGACGAATTAGTAAGGATGGGAGTCTATCCGAGTCGTAGCGAGGCTATAAGGGCGGCGCTCAGAGAGCTCCTGGGCAAATACAAGCCCGACGGAATTTAAAAATACACTACTCACGTCGCTTTATGCTCGGCGCGATCTCGGCGTTTATAGCCACTCTCGCCTTTTCTATAAACGCCCCTTTGGCATATGCCGCATTTAAAAGAGGAGTGTCATCGCAGACTCTTGTTGCAATTCGCAATGTAATTGCTTTTATAATTCTGCTACCGCTGGCGGACTTTAAAATAAGCCTATCTACTCTCCTCGTCGTGATGCTATCAGCGCTTTTAGGCCCGGGGCTGGGGGATTACGCGTATTTCAAGGCCATTGCCCAGAGCGGAGTGGCCACGGCGGTAACTATTGGGTATACGTATATCTTCACTACTCAAATTTTTGCAACTGCTCTAGGCATAGAGCACCCAAGGGCCTTAACAATCATAGGGGCTTTGTTGGCTTTTATAGGCATTTATATAGCCCTGGGCGGGAGGCCGCGGGGACTTGGCGTGATATACGGAGTCTTGGCGTCAATCTCGTGGGGCGCGGCGTCGGCGGCGCTCGGCGCCGCCTCTAAGGATGCAAGCCCCTTCACAATAGCAGTGATTAGATCGGCCGTATTGGCGCCTCTCTTCTCTCTATTTTCTAATTTTAGCGAAGCGAAAAAGGGCGGGATTATATACGCCGCTTTATCAGGCGTCGTCGGCTTGGCGCTTGGATCGACGGCTTTTATATATGCCATGTCGCAAATAGGCGTAGCCGCTACTGTAATAGCCACTTCTCTAACGCCTATTTTATCCCAGCTATTGGACAGAGCCGTTAACAAAGCAACGATATACCCTAAACATATATTAGGAGCAACATTAGTGGGATTAGGGACTGCCATTAGCATGACGAATAACTAGACCGCTGAAAAAATGAGGAGCTGACGACGGGCTGACTATGATTTTTTCAACTCCGCTAGTTTTTTGTTTATCTCGTCTAAAATCTGCTCTTTGGTTTTACCCTCAGTTGATATGCCAAGCGATCTTGCCATTTCGATAATCTTCTGATCTATTTCCTCTTTCTTCTCCTCGCGTTTATGTTCCTCTACTCCAGACGCCGCCCTTCTGAACTCTCTAATCGCTTCTCCCATACCTCTAGCTAGAGCTGGTAGTTTGCTAGGCCCCCAGATCAGTATAATCACAAGTGCTATTAGGATTAAAATCATTTCCTGCACGCCTACGAATAGATACATGTGTATGATAGACTTACCTCCTTAATAAATTTTGAAAGGTTTATTTATTCGCTGTAATGGTATGCTGTGATCGATAGGCCGCCGCGCGACAAAGAGATGCCAATCTGGGAGCACCTTGCCGAGTTGGGACAACGCCTAAAGAGAGTTCTCATAGCTTCCCTCATAGTCTTTTTAATCATGTGGCTACCTGCCCCCTTGACAGGAGCCGGCAATCCCCTTACTACAGTTCTTTTTAACGTTGATTTATATAGGCCATTTGGCTACTGGCTCTTCTATCAATCAATTGAGCCCATTGTAACAGAGTTGAATAAGACTACAAGAATACAGATAGTTCTTATATGGGGCCAAGTGTGGAATCCGCTTGCCTCTGTGGTGTATTCCTCTGCGTATATAACGGCGTTGATAGTATTCCCCTATTTTGTATATGAAATGTGGAAATATATAAAGCCAGCATTATACCCCCATGAGGAGAGAGCAGTAAAGAAATATCTGGGGGGATCACTCATCTTGTTTTATCTCGGCAATTTGTTCAGTATATACGTCATTTTTCCCGCTGTTTTTCGGTTCACAGCTAATTTCGCCACTATATTGGGGTTGTCTCAAATCGTTGACATCTCATCGGTGGTTAATACTTGGATTACTCTAGCCCTCATGAGCGGGGTTATATTTGAAACCCCTGTGGTTATGGCAATACTGTCTGAAATATGTGTGTTAAATCCATATTCAGTCAAGGAATATAGACCTGTTGTATATGCTGCAGCTCTAATCCTTATCGCAGTGATCACTCCAGATCCTACTGTCGTATCAACCATTCTTCTATTCATACCATTTATACTTCTCTTCGAGCTAGGTTTAGTATTTAGCAAGCGTATATTCAAGAGGTGTCCAGAATTTCAAAGGCCGCGGTAAAGCCCGTAGAGATATAAGAGTTTATGTGTTGCAGACCAGCCGCCCGGCGCCTGGCGAATTAAATCCCATTTGACCAAGTAGCCTATTTGCCACGGGCTGGCAAAATCTTGAACATAGCCGTGGCTCAAAACCCCCTGAGATGCCAAGTCCTCGACCAAGTTAATATCTAAGCCCAACACGTCCACAACTCTTAATAACGCTTTGGTATAGTCGGGGGGCTCTGCGCGGCAATCATCGTCAGAGGGAGACACTGGTGTGAGCCTAACCTCTCCCTTGGTGACTGAGACGTCCCCCACAGCTTTAACGTATTTTTCCCTAACAAACGGCGGGGCTGAGGAGTGGAAAATGATCTCCCCCGGGAGGTCCGCGGGCCTGGTGGTTAATATCTGTACCTCCGCCCCGGTCAGCAAAGCGTAATTTACTATAATTGGGGCGTATTTCTGGTAGCCGAAGCGCAAATCCACTGCCACGGACTCAACGCCTGTAGACATTAGTGAAATTGCGGCGATTACTGGGTCTGGAAACGGCGCCACGCATTTTGCCCCTCCCCGTCCTTGTGGAATTAGCCTCGCCGCCCAGGACTTCTCCAGGGGGATTTGCACAAATAGCAAAACTGCATCTACCTCTGTCAAGCCCAAATCAGCTTGATCAATAAGCGCGCCGAGAACGTTCACGCCATATATCTCCATTAACGCCCTAGCTAGGTGTAAATAGGAGCTTAGCCGCGGCGCGGGCGGGGGGCATTTACACATAGGCGAAATTACCGAGGAAGTCTCGCCCAGCGTGTTCACGCCCATGCTGTAATCGATGATTTGTACTACTGCCACATGTTTATATAGACGGGTTATTTAAGAGACGTGAGCGTTGCCGGAATAAGGTTCGACTATATTCACGCCGAGAGGCTGGGAGTCCCCCCGCCGGGCGCCCAGCTCCAAATGAATATGCAGGTTATGATAGAGGGGGAGCGGGCTGTTAAGAGAAGCGGCGTCACTGAAATACCCTTTACTGTTAGCATATCCTCTGCTCCAAGCGTCGTCACAGTCACAATTAGAGGCGTTGCCGCGATACAGGGCGATGTTGACGTGAAAAACCTCCCGCCGCATGTGGCCGCGCCAATAATGCAAGCGGCGCTTTTCGAGGCGGCTCTAATAATGAGAGAGCTCGGCTTCCCGCCGCCTCTCCCAATCCAGCCCCAGCCTCCTCAAACGCCCCACTATGCGTGATGACCCAACCCCGGCATAGAGCTGTGATGTGATATCTCGAGGGCTGAATTTATTCCCCCTGGTTTTATTCTCCCGCGGCGTTTATTCGCTAATGTGGTTTTTCCTCGCGCCAGTACTCCCGGCTATTTTAAGGGAATTCCGCGTAGATCCAGCTTACGCCGGGCTTCTCCCCGCCGCGTTTATTATTGGCGCCGCAGTTACGCAAATTCCGGCGAGTTATTTAGGGGCTGTGTACGGCCACGACAAAGTTGCCGGTCTTGGGATGTTAATCTTCGGCGTATCCTCGGCCTTGCTACCGCTATCTCCCAGTTGGGAGTGGCTTCTTTTGCTAAGAGCAGTGGGCGGCGTCGGCGCTGGGCTCTTCTTCTCAACGGCCGGCGCTGTGTTAATCGCCTTGAGGCCAAGGGCTGTGGGCTCGGCCCTGGGCTGGTATAACGCGTCGTTTAATATCGGCGCTTTTGTCGGCTATTACTGGGGCTTTGTGGCCTCTGCCATTGGCTGGAGGGCTGCCATTGCCCTTCCAGGCCTCTTATCCGCGGCTCTCGGCGTCTTACTGCTCAGAGGCGTCGGCATAAAGACCTCTACTTCTATAAGCCGTAGCGCTTTAATTTACGGACTGGCCTCATTCCCCTTTTGGGGCGCAGTGTATGCCGCCAATAACCTCACAGCCACGTGGCTACACTTATTTAAAGGGATTAGCGAGGATTTAGCCGGGGCTCTCTCCTCGGCCGCCATGATATCGGGATTCTTCGGCGGGTTTGTGGGCAGGCTGTACGACAGAGTTAAGAGGAAAACCTATCTCCTCATTGGAGCGCCCATATTGGCGGCGCTTGGATATATAACAATTCCCAGCGCCCCTTTGGAGGTTATTCCCATTTTGGTGTTTTTATACGGCATTTCCTTTAACGCCTATATTACCTCTGTATATACTACTGCGTCAAAGAGGGCGGAGAATCCGGCATCAGCCTTAGCGATAATCAACGTATTAAATATGGCTCTGGGGCTCCACTTTAGCTACGCCTTCTCTTGGCTCATGACGCAATGGGCTAAAGCCCCGTGGCTTATGTTATCCGCCCTTGCCCTTCTTTCAGCTTTTTCTACATATATAGTTATAAATAGGTTAAAGATTTATTAATAGAAAGCTTCACGCAACAAGTGAAAGTGGTTATCGCCCTTGGGGGCAACGCCTTCAATAAACCCGGCGAGCCGATAAACCAAGACGCCCATTTGAAAAACATAGAGGCGGCGGCGAAAATAATTCAGAGGATTGTACAAGAGGGGCATCAAGTGGTGGTAACCCACGGCAACGGCCCCCAAGTGGGGTATTTCGCAGAGCTTCAGCGAGATAGCCAAGCTTTTAAGCTCGACGCCATTAACGCCTTGACACAGGGACTGTTGGGCTACCTCATTGTATCTGCGCTGGATAAGGCGCTCGGGAGGGGGAGATCTGCGGCGTTAGTCACAAGAGTAGAGGTGGACTGTTCCGATCCAGCGTTTAAGACTCCGACGAAATACATAGGGCCTATTTACTCTGAGGAGGAGGCTAAGAAACTCGGCGTAATGTACGGCTGGCAGTTTAAACAAGACCCGCGCGGCGGATGGCGGAGAGTAGTACCGTCTCCCACGCCGCTGAGGATAGTAGAAATCGATATAATCAAGCGGCTGGCCGACGCCGGTTATGTAGTGGTGGCTGCTGGCGGCGGCGGAATACCCGTCTGCGAAAATACAGGCGTCGAGGGAGTTGTGGACAAGGACTTGGCCTCTTCCCTCCTCGCAATTGAGTGGAAGGCCGATTTACTCATAATTTTAACTGACGTTGACGGCGTTTATCTCAATTTCAAAAAGCCCGGCCAGAGGAAGCTGGACGCCGTCCGCGTTGACGAGCTTGAGAAGTACTATGCCGAGGGCCATTTCCCGCCTGGCTCAATGGGTCCAAAGGTGCTCGCCGCAATTAACTTCATACGCAACGGCGGGAAGAGGGCGGCTATTGGGGCATTGGAAGAGGGCTATGAGGTCTTTAAAGGGGTGCGGGGAACTCAGATTATCCCCTAGGCGAGGAATTGGGAAAGAGGCTTCTCTACTTCAATCCTTTTCTCTAAGTCTCTAACTTTGATAACTCCCTTTTCTAACTCCTTTCGGCCAATAATTATTATGTGTCTAGCCCCGACTTTTAACGCGTATTCAAAGGCGTCTTTTAGACCTTTTTCTCCTAACTCTACCACGACGCTATAGCCCTCTGTCCTCAGTTTTTTTGCAACCGCTGCCGCGTATTTATAGGCGTCGTCATCAAAAATATATATGTAGTAGTCCAGCGGCCTTTCCACGTTCTGTATTCCCACCGCCTCCATTAGCCTCTCTACGCCTATGGCAAATCCCAGCGCCGGGGTTTTCACCCCGCTGTACAGCTCCAGGAGATCGTCGTAACGCCCGCCGCCGCCGACGGCGAGTTTGTACTCCCCCACAAAGGCCTCGAAGACTATTCCAGTGTAGTAATCCAGCCCCCTTACAATTGACATATCGAATTTAAGCCTTTCCATCGGGACCGACGCCTCCAGGTACTTCACAATTTTTTCATAACTAGCCCCTAACGCCTTGTCAAGTTTATACAACAGCTCAACAGCTTCTTGAATAGTAATTTCAGTGGCCGTGTTGTATATCTCTTCGGCGATTTCCTTAGATACCCCACCCCCTGTCATTATCTTAATCACGTCTTCGCGCGGCAGTTTGAGCTTTTTGTCAAGCGCTTTATATATAATATCTCTATACGGCGCAACGCCGAGGTGTTCAAGCAGTTTGTCAACAGCTCTCCTGTCATTTATCCTCACGTAAAAGTTAGAGGCGCCGGCCGCCTCAAGCGATGCGATTAATAATTGAATTACCTCGGCGTCGGCCCTGGGGCTGGAGGAGCCGACTAGCTCCACGCCGAATTGGTAAAACTCGCGATATCTCCCGTGTTGCGGCTCATCGTATCTAAAGACTTTTGTGAAGTAGTACCAACGCACTGGCCTTGGCAGTTCTAAGTTATATGAAAGGACTCTGGCCACGGGCACCGTCATGTCGAACCGGAGGCCTAAATCCCTCCCGGCCTTGTCCTTGAAGTAATATATCTCATTAATGACGTCTTGCCCGGCCTTTTTCGCCAGTACTTCAAAGTGTTCTACCACAGGCGTCTCCACGCGCCTATACCCAAAGGACTCGGCCACTTTACACAAAACCTCTTCCATGTGCCTTAAAGCGTAATACTGCGGAGGCAACCAATCCCGCATCCCGCGCACTGGCCTCCTCAAGTGATCAGGCAGGCCGCTCATAACGCCCTCCTCTCCACGGCTTCTTGAACTACGTCAACACCTTGTTGTTTCACAACAGCTATAAGCCTTGGAAATAGCCTATTAGACAGCCCTATATACTCGGGAGGAGTGACCCCGGGATCTAGGTCTTTAATCACATATAGCATGCCCACCGCCACGCTCCCCGTGGCGACTTGCATAGCCGTCCAATTGCCGCGAGGCTTGACAAGCACCTCGTATTGTATCTTCTTCTCCCCGCGCGTTCCCACAACCCTCATGTACACCACGTCTTGCACGTCGAATTTAAGCCTTGACAGAAGTTTTGCAGTAATTAGCCGGGGGGGCGGCTCGCCCTCCTCTTCCATAAAGCCCAAATCGCGGATAAGCCGTATTTTCTCCACGTGGCCGGGCCACCTCAGAGTTTTCTCGTACATATTAGGGACGTCTAGAGTCCTCAACAAAGTGCGCAACCCATCGGTGTAGAAAGCCTCGAGCACGCCAATAGGCGAGTGAATAAGCTCTACATCGCCTAGCGGGTCCACTGATATGATTTGACCCCCCTTCTTGATCCTGGCGGGCCTGGTGTATTCCTCAATTAAATCAAGGGGACTCCACGTAATTGAGTAACCGAGGGGCCCCACTGGCCTCTGGGGTATGCCGCCGACGTATATCCCCAGCTCGTCGACTCGCCCCAAATCGGCCACAATTCTGCCCGCGAGGACGTTGCTAAGCCCCGGCGCCACCCCGGCGTCTGGCACGTATCTCGCCCCGTTTTTAACAGCCACATCATGTAGTGAAAAGGGATCCTCGGCGTAGAATGAAATGTCCACGACGTCAACACCCGCCTCTAATGCCCTTTTCGACGCCTTATATGCGACGTTTCCCGGCAAGGCGTTAATTACAAGGTCGTACCCCTTTACCTCCACCTCCAACGCGTCTTGAGGGACGGCGGCGGGGCAATTCTTTGCCTTGTCCACAACTACTACCTCGTGTCTTTGAGACAGAGATTCGTAGACATATCTCCCTATGTGCCCGCAGCCCAATAGCAATATCCTCACAAGTTGACTAATCCCTTGCGTATTTATATTATTTGAAGACTCTTAACTCAGAAAATACATAATTTGCAATATACCCGGCTATTACTCCTAACACGTACGACGCGTAAATCCACAGCCCCAGTAGGGCTAGGCCGTTTGTAACGAGGTAGTTAGTAATATTTCCAATAGCCGTTGCCAAGTGGTATTTAGCCCACCCGGCGAGGAACGGCGTTTGCCGATCTGCAAAAGTCCAGCTCCTGTTGAGCACGTAATTAGACGTCAAGCTCACCTCTATTGCCGCGGCCGTGGAGATCAGCGGCGGGAGCCAGCCCAGCGCGTATATAACCATTAGCGCAATGCCTATCCCAGTGGCCCCCACAGCGGCGAATTTTAAAGGGCGCCACCGCGAGAGGACTAATAGCTGGCGGAGGAAGTCGAATATGTGCCTCCTCCCCAGTTTAGACCTCCCCCGCGTCCTCCGGCCGAAGACAAAGGGCACTTCGACGATACAAGCGGGCTTGCACTGGGCCAGCACGTCGAGGAGAATTTTGTAAAGGCCTGTGGGCTTTACGCCCGCTATGCAGTCTCTACTGTAGGCGAAAAAGCCCGAGACTGGGTCCTTAACGCCCCTTGCCTCCGGCAGTAAGAGCCTAGCCAGCATCACGGCGCCTCGCGACACTATTTTTCTCGCCAAGGGCCAGCCCACCACCATCCCCCCCTTTATATACCTGGAGGCTATTGCCAAACACCCCCTCTCCGCCTCCCGCACAAGCGCCGGGACTATTTCAGGCGGGTGTTGCAAGTCGGCGTCCATTACCACCACTATGCGGCCCGAGGCGGCCCTCGCCCCCTCCACCACTGCGCTTGAGAGGCCCCCCCTCCTCTCGCGGACTATGACCTTAACCGGATACCTAGAGGCAAGCCCCCTGGCCACTTCAGCAGTCCCGTCGGGGCTGTTGTCGTCAACTATAATTATTTCATAGCCCTCTCTCAACGCCCCATCCAGCCGTTGTACAAGCTCCGCTAAGTTCTCAGCCTCGTTATAAGTGGGCACTACTACAGATATCATATCCCCCTCTGGCTACAGCCATTGGCGAATCTATAAACATTCTTTATAAATCACATTAGAACCGTAAATATTAAATACTGCCCGTAGGTGGATTTTGTGGAGTTAAAACAGCTCTTTGACGGAAAAGTCTCTTTCGTTTACGGCGCCAGCGGCACTGGCAAGACGATATTAGTCTCTAAAGTGGCAATGGAACTGGCAAAAGAGGGGAGGAGGGTTGTGTGGGTTACGTTTAACGAGGGAAGGGACACTCTATTTAATACTTGGAGTAGTTTTGGGTGGGATCCCCGTTTAGTAGCAGTCTTCGACTATCCATACGTCCCACAGTATAAAGAGACGTTGTTTAACCAAGTTATAGACTTGGCCTATAAAGAAAAGGCGGAGGTCTTCATCGTCGACGGCGTGGAGGCGATAGTCTTCGATAGGGCGACGGCCGACGCGTTTACTAAAATGGGCATACACACCATAGTGGGCATAGAAACTAGGCACAACCCTATGGCTGATATTGCAGACGTTATTATAAAACTGACGGCTAGGTATACAAGCTACGCAGCTATTAGGAGAGTTGAAATCCAGAAGGCCAGGGGGATCCGCGTTGAAAAGCCCGTGTACTACATGGCAATTCTCCACAGCGGTCCCGTTCTATTATCTGATGAACACGCAGTCGCCGCGGAGCAGGCGAAAGTCCCGGCCCCCGGCCACCTGGCCAGTCTTATAAAGGAGGTACCTTTAGGCGTCAACATAGCGCTTTACGGCCCACACCAGAGGCTGACGGCGGCAGTAGTCGATGCGCCAAACGCCATCGCCTATGTGCACAAGCCGTATCAATTGGGGTTTTTCAAAAGGGCGAGGCCGAGGCTCGTGTCAATATATGCCCATAGGAGGCTTGAGCACTACGCCGAGAAAGTACTCTCTAGATATATTATTACGCTTGACGCCGAGTTGATACCCAGGGCGTATAGGCGGTTTAGGAGCCCAAATGCCGTGTGGATTGATATTTACACGTCGCCTCCTACCAACGCAGACTACGACTACGTCTTTTATGTAGATAGGAACAAAATTAGAGTAGACCACTCGCCTGAGCCTTTGGAAAGCCAAGAGCTACCTCTCCAATAGCTCTAACACCTTCTCGAGAGGCGGCTGAAGCTCTGCCTCGATGGGAGCCCTGCCGCCTAAGATCTTTAACATCTCCTCCTCATACGCCGGCTTCTCCTCAGTTTTGTAGAACAAGCCAATAGGTATCTTCCCCACGGGATCTATAGTGGGCCACTCCAGCGCCTTTTTATAAGCTTGGAAGTAGTCCCTTGGGTCGTGGCCGCTTTCCTCAAGTTTGTAAACTCTAGCCCTGAACCAGTCGTAGGTATTCACTTTGTTAAACGTCACACAAGGGCTCAATACGTCCACAAGCGCAAAGCCTCTGTGAGATAACGCCTCTTTTATGAGCTTGGCTAAGTGGGCCACATCTCCGCTAAACCCCCTGGCCACGTAAGTGGCCCCAGCTGCTAAGGCCAGCGCCAGCGGGTTCACCGGCTCGTCTATTGACCCATAGGGTGTGGTCTTTGTCTTAACCCCCTTTAGAGTAGTAGGCGACATCTGGCCTGTGGTTAAGCCGTAGACTTGGTTGTTCGACACTATATACGTAATGCCTATATTACGTCTGGCGGCGTGTATCATGTGATTTAGGCCAATTCCGTATCCGTCTCCATCGCCGCCTACGACCACTACTTTTAACTTGGGGTTGGCTATCTTAATCCCAGATGCAATTGCCACTGCCCTGCCGTGCAGACCATGTATGCCGTAGGTCTTCATGAAGTGGGGTAGCTGAGAACTACAGCCAATTCCCGACACCACGACCACTTGTTCATTTGGCAGAGAAAGCTCAGCCAGAGCCCTCCTTAAGGCCTCTAATATGCCATAGTCGCCGCATCCTGGGCACCAAATAGGCGGCCTGTTAACGGCGTAGTCCAAGGGCTTCTTCAATTCGACTTTCATATCCACTCCCTCAATTCGTCTACACTAAAGGGCTCCCCCCACCATTTTAAAACCCGCCTAGTCACCTTTACCCCTTTTGAGGATAAATAGTCGGCGAACTGCCCCCTGTAATTTACCTCTACAACGACGACTTCCTTCGCCGAGTTGAGGCGCTCGGCCCACGAGTCTAAGCGCATTGGGTATAAATCTCTGAACAGCGCAAGTCCAATGCCTCTCTCCGCCGAATAGTCCAACAGGGGCATAGAGGTAGAACCCCATCCCACTGCGTATATATCCCCGTCGCTTTTGATAAGGGGCGGCTCCATCTCCTCTGCGATTTTGGCGAGCTTGCGCATACGCTTATCGTGCATGGCCCTTCTCACCTCTGGCAAATGCCTGTCAGTTATTACGTCGCCTCTCTCGTCGTGCTCATCGCTTGTGGCTATGTGCATCCCGCCGGGAACGCCGGGAATAGTCCTCGGCGATACGCCGCTTTCTGTTATCTTATACCTCTTGTACTCCTCCCACACCAGCGGGCTCTGGAGCAACTCCCCCCTTTCTATTTTAAATCTGTGGGGATCGAACTCCACAGTGGCCAGAGACTCTGTGAAGTACAAGTCGATTAAGACTATTACTGGCACTTGGTATTTCTCGGCGATGTTAAACGCCTTGGCGGGGGCGTAGAGTCCCTCCTCAATCCACCTCGGGGCAATTACGGCGTGTGGATATTCGCCATGTGACGGCGATAAGGCCATTAACAGATCTGACTGCTCCGTCTCCGTGGGGAGGCCAGTACTGGGGCCGCCCCTCTGTGCCAAGAAAACCACTACAGGCGTTTCTAACATAGCCGCGAGGCCGAAGGCCTCATGCATTAGATCAAAACCGCCTCCGGAGGTCCCAGTAGCCGCCCTCACCCCTGCATAAGAGGCCCCAATAGCCATGTTAATCGCCGCTATCTCGTCCTCCGGCTGCACCACGGCGACTCCGAATTTAGGCCCCCACTCTGCGAGCCAGTGAAGTATGGGGCTGGCTGGCGTCATGGGATATGCCGCGTAGAATTTCATTCCGGACATAACAGAGCCGAGGGCTAGGGCCTCTGCGCCCGACATTAAAACCCTAGGATCTCCCAGCCTCTCCACCTCCGCTACGGGCGCGAACTTACTAGAGGCGAAGTTGTATGCGTCTTCTAAAACCGCTATGTTCGCCTCGGCAATTTTCTCCCCCCGCTCCCCGAACTCTTTCCTTATCTGATCGGCTATATGCTTGGGATTTAGCCCGAGCAGTGCGGCCAAAGCCCCAAGCGACGCCACGTTGCGCATTATGCGATTCCCGTGCTTTGTTGCAATTTCAGAAAGGGGCACCTCTTTCTCTGAAATTATATAACGCGCCATGCCTCTGTATGCCGCAAGAGCCGTTTCATTTAACGCTATTAACACGTCAACCCGCCTCCACTGGCCGTGGCTATATATCTTTCTGTCGGATACTCTTATCTGATAGAACATTGTCGGGTTGCCCTTTATTATCGAGCCGTACTGCCGGTATCCAAACACGTGGTAACCCATTCTTGCAAATACGGAGGCCAAAGTCCTCCCCGTAGTTTCAACTCCCTCCCCTTGAGCTCCGCTGATTCTAATCGTCAAATCCATGAATCTAATTCGAATGATAGATAAAAATGTTAATTATAAATCATGCACATGCCTGGCGAACAAAATATAAATCTTACGCACCGCGGAAGTCCCCGCAGTGAACCAACGTTCACCACGTAGAGAAAAGGGTGAACTACGCTTAGCCCTTAAAAAACCGGCCGAACCCATGGCCATGGACATTATTGCCATAATGAGAGGGCCCGGCCCGGGGCTTTACTATGTAGCGACGTCGCCTCCCCATTGCGGCGTATTGAAGCTCAGGCTTGCGGAACTCCCCACAAATCTAGAGCCCCCATTCCGGGCCACGTATTTAAAGACTAGACACGGCACTGCATTAATAAACATCACAAGAATTGACCTAGACCAGTTCCTCCTGGACCACTACGAACATTTAATAGAGGGCGAGGTAGAGGCCGGCGTACTGAGAGGAGTTGTTTGCAATAAAGAAATCACTGCGAAAGTCTTAGACAAGTCCATAACAGGTCCCGTTCTCGCCGCCGTGCCTGTGACTAAAGGCAGAAAAATCCCCCACATTATTCCGACACTGCTCGCCTACAAGCTACAGATAACTTAGCACCAGACTACGCCCACATCACGCCCTTACTCTAAAACCTCCTCTTCTCGAAACCAAAATCTTATTTCTCTCTCGGCTTCGGACGGACTATCCGACGCGTGGACCAAGTTAAAAACCACCCTCCCCTCCTCAGCCGCTAAGTCAGGCGAGTCAATTGAGTAGTCGCCCCTTATTGTCCCCGGCGGCGCCGAGTGAGGCGACGTGGGGCCCACCAGCTTTCTGACGATTTCAACAGCCCTATTCCCCTTTAACACCATTACAACGATAGGCCCCGATGTCATGTACTTAACTAAACTACGTTTAATAATCCGACCTACCTCCACGGGATCGTCAGTGCCGATTTTTGCCTTTGGGTCTATGCCAAGCTCTTGATACGCCTTTAAAAGCTTCTGCCCCGCCGACCGGAGCCATTCCTCTGATGAGGGGTAAAATCTCTCTATTTCCTCTGGAGATGCCTTAACCATTTTGAGGGCTACTATCTTTAGGCCAGCTTTTTCAAACCTAGAAATAATCTCGCCAACAAGCCCCCGCGCCACTGCGTCTGGCTTCAGTATGAGTAGAGTTTTCTCAACAGGCATAATTAGAGCGAAAAAAGCAATATTTATAGCATGCACGTATCAAAGTGGATACCCCTCCCCCCGCCCTCTGCCACAACGGCGTCAACGCCGTAGAAGGCCCCTTGCGTGAAACACCCCCCATGAGACGCCGAATTTGCGCGGTAGGGAAAAGGCCTCTGGTAGCGCCACTTTTACACACGCCGCCTTAACCGCCTTAACTGTCATCGCCCCTATGCG
>FWWM01001471.1_pt1 | contig 70407 bp, 70 predicted proteins | sample 2228351 | NCBI WGS metagenome assembly FWWM01 (sample SAMEA103939774, study PRJEB20133) | metagenome | reverse complement strand
ACCTGGGGCTGGGCCTGGGCGTAGACCGGACCGAAGGCCGCGCTCGCCGCTAAACCGATGCCCGCCTTTTTGAGGAAATCCCGCCTTTTGACCATCCGACCCTCCTTTCGGTCAAGGGGATTTTACCCTACCCCCCGGGCCTTGGCAAGGCCATGCCCCTAACGTACATAAAAATGCGTCTCCCTTAGGTCGTACCACCTGGCCTGGCTGGCCTCGAGGTAGAGCCTAAGCCGACCGTCCCAGTCGGTATAGACCCCCTCCAGCCGCCCCCCAGGCCGGGTATCGGTGTAAACCGCCCGGACCCGGTGCAGGCCTCTGGGGGGGACCAGGGTGTACCGGTAAGGCCCCGGGGGCAGGAGATGGGTGCCCTCAGGGAGGTAGAACCGGTCCAGCTCGTAGGTTTGGCCGTCTGGGTCTATGACCACCAGATTAATCCAGCCAGGCCGGGCCAGGCTCAGGATGAACCGCACTTCCTCCCCCACCCAGTAAGAGGCCCCCGGGCCCCGGTCCGGCTCAAACCGGAGGATAGCCCCCCCGTACCCCACGCGGTAGGTGAAGCTAAACCCCGCGGGTTCCAGCACCACGGTGCACCCCGGAAGGAGGGCCAGGAATAAAAGGGCCAGGACGCGCATACTTAACCTCCTCCCTCAGTCTAAAAGGGTTTTCTGCCCCCTTCCTTGAGCTTGCCTTAAGGGAGCGTAGGAGAGGCGGTGGATGGGGGAGGGCCCTAGGGCCAGGAGGGCCTTCCGGTGCTCCGGGGTCCCGTACCCCTTGTGCTGGGCCAGGCCATAGCCGGGATAGACCCGGTCCAGCTCCTCCATGAGCCGGTCCCGGTGGACCTTGGCCAGGATGCTGGCCGCGGCCACGCTGGGGCTCCCTTCCTCGGCCCTGGGGGGGGCGAGGAGGGGGAGGGGGGTCCTTAGGTGGAGGTAGTCCGTGACCAGGGCCTCTGGGGGCGGGTCTAAGGCCTCTAGGGCCCTTTGGGCGGCGAGGAGGGTGGCCTTAAGGGGGCCAAGTCGGTCCACCTCCCCAGCTTCCGCTACCCCGAGGGCCCAGGCCAGGGCCACCTCCTGGACCAGGGACACGAGCCTAGCCCGTTCCCTTGGGCTTAGGCGCTTGGAGTCCCGGAAAGGGTAGGCCCCCGGGGGGAGGACCACCGCCCCCACCACAATAGGCCCCGCCCAGGCCCCCCGGCCGGCCTCGTCCAGCCCCGCCACCCTTAGGCCCTGGGCCCAGAAGGGGGATTCCAAGACTAGGCCCATGCCCTTAGCCTAGCCCTACCTGGCCGGCCCAGGGCTTTGGCCCCAGGGGTTTTCACAGGTTTTTCACAGGATTCTGCACACTGAGATATAGGAGGTGGGTATGCAGGCGCGCTGGTTTTGGGCCCTTCTGGTCCTCCTGGCCCTGGCCTTGGCCCAGGCCGGCTTGGTCCTGGATCTTAAGCCCTACCGGGCCTTGGTCCAGAACGGGAAGGAGGCGTTTGAGGAAAACCCCATAGGGGTCAGGCCTGGGGATGTCCTGGAGTGGCGCCTGGTGGCGGAAAACCGCACCCAGGGCCCCTTGCAAAGGGTGACCCTGGTCATCCCCATTCCCAAGGAGACCTTCTACCTGGATGGGACCGCCCGGCTTTTGGAGCACCGGGGGCAGCGGATTCTGCCCGAGTTTAGCTTTGACGGCGGGAAGACCTTTGGCCTTCCGCCCCTAAAGCGCAAGGTCAAGGCCATGGAAGGGGGGAAAGAGGTGGAAAAAGAAGTGGTGGTAGACCCCAAGGAGTACACCCATGCCCGCTGGACCATCCCGGTCCTGGGGCCTGGGGAGAAGGTCTTGGTCCTTCTGCGTACCCAGGTGCGCTGAGGAAGGGAGGGAAAGGAGATGAGAGGGTATATAGGCCAAAGGTTTTTAGGGTTCTTCCTGGTCCTGGGGATGGCCCTCCTGGGCCTGGCCCTGGCCATGACCCCGGCGGGGACGGGCATCCAGAACCAGGCCTCCGCGAGCTACATTGACTCCGCGGGCCAGCCCCGGACCACCACCTCCAACCTGGTGGTGACGGTGGTCCAGCAGGTCTACGCCTTCACCATCGCCCCTGACGGCACCGAGGCCAGCCCAGGCCAGACCCGGCAGGGCCTGCCCGGAAGCCAGGTCCTCTTCAACTACACCGTCACCAACAACGGGAACGGGACGGATACCATCCTCTTGAGCACCGCCCAGGGGGGCCAGGATGGCTTTGACCTTAGCAACGTCCAGATCTTCCTGGACGTCAACTGCAACGGCAACCTGGACGCCGGGGAGTCCACGCCCATTACGAGCGTCACCCTGGGTATGGGGCAGTCGGCCTGCGTGATCGTGCGGGCCACCATCCCCACCACAGCCCAGAACGGCCAGTACGGCAACCTGAACCTGGTGGGGACCTCCCAGGGCGACCCGAGCGTCACGGACAACAACAACTGGGCCCGGGCCGTGGCCACCACCGCCGCCGCCCTCACCGCCTTCAAGAGCGCCTCCCCCACGGGAACGGTCCAGCCTGGTGACATCATCACCTATACCATCAGCGGCTCCAACACCGGCGGGAGCCCGGCCAGCGGCGTAAGCATTGCCTTGGACGGCAACTCGGCCACGGGCATCCTGGTGGCGGACGTCATCCCGAGTGGCCTCGAGGTGAGCGGGATGCCCACGGGCACTGCGGGCGCGGGCACAGTGGTCTTCGTCTACTCTACGGACGGCAGCACCTGGCAGACCCTCCAGGCCTCTAACCTGCCCCTGACCGGGAACGGCACCATTGCCATCGGGATGTTCATCCAGGGCACAGGCGCCTTCTTCCCGCAAGGGGCCCAGTACACCTTCACCTTCCAGGCCGAGGTGCCTAACGTCCCCTCCGGGACCACCTACCAGAACGCGGCTACCGTCCGGTTCAACGACGGCACCCAGGACCAGACCGCGACCACCAACACCACCCAGAACACCGTGGGGGCGAGCTACAACGTGGCCGTGGGGCCCTGGAATTACCCCACGGGCAACGCCCCTGCCGGCACCTACACAGCCGGCCAGTACACCGTGACCCGCTCGGGGGACACCCAGACCATCGCCCAGGCCTATAGCGGCACCGAGGTCATCTTCCGGCACACCCTGAGGAACACGGGGAACGCCCAGGACACCTTTACTCTTACCGTCTCCGGCCAACCTGAGGGCTGGGTCTGCCAGCTGGTGGCGAATGACCTCACCACCCCCATCTCCGGCCCCGTGGGCCCGGTGGCCGCGGGCGCGGACTACGACTTTGCCCTGCGCTGCCCTATTCCCGCTGGCTACACCAGCGCTACTCCCGTCAGTTTGACCGTTACGGCTACCAGCCAGGGCAACCCCAGCCAGTCCGACACCACCACCGATACCGTGAGCGCGGTGGCCTCGGGCTACAGGCATGACCTCTACGGCGGGGTGAACGGAAATCCACCCTACACCCAAAGCCGTACGCCCGACGGCACGAATGATACCTCTGCGGAGCTTTCCAGCGATCCTCGCCCTCCTATCTACCAGTCGGGCACAACTTTCCCCAGCGCTAACCCTGGGGGCGCGGTGGTCTACCGGCTCAGGGTAGAGAACCTAGGGGCTAACCCGGATAACTACAACCTCGTGCTGACGCCGCAGACGGGCTACGCCGGTCGGGTACAGAGCGTAGTTTTCTATCCCGACGCCAACGATGACGGGGTGGCCGACGGGCCGGCCATTACCGCCACGGGCCTGCTCAACCCCGGACAGACCTTCAACTACATCGCCGTGGTGACCCTATCTCCTACGGCTCCCCCTGGTTCGGCTGGCTTCAACTTTGAGGCCCACAGTACCCAGGTTCCTCCTGCCGCCCAGTACTACCTGGACTATGCCTACACCCAGGTCGAGGTCAATACCCTGGCCCAGATAAGCCTGGACCCCGACCGGGCCGGGACGGTGACCAGCCCTGGGACGATTGAGTACACCCACACCCTCCTCAACAACTCCAACGCCCCGGCTTACTGCAACATTTCCGGTAACGGTGGCCAGTACGGCTGGACCTACCTCTACTCCACGGACGGGACGAGCTGGTTTGCCGCCCTGTACCCCGTCTCCGTAGCCCCGAACGGCGGCACCCAGACCATCTACGTCCGGGTCATCGTCCCCGCGGGTGAGCCCATCGGCCGGGTGGATGTGAACACCACCGCGGCAGGCTGCTGGATCACCGCCGATCCCTTTGACCCGCAGAACCCCACTGGGGCCCAGGCCAGCGACACCGCCACCGAGACCACCACCGTGGTGGGTGGGGACCTCCGGCTCATTAAGAGCGCGGTGAGCTATGTGGGCTCCAGCAACACCGTCCGTTCCTCTGACGGCAGCCAGGCCTACCCCGGCGACCAGATTGAGTACACCGTGGTGGCCGAGAATATCGGGACCGCCAACCTGACCAAGGTCATCCTCGCCGACCCCATCCCGGCCTACACGGACCTGGTCCCGAATAGCATCAGCCTCACCCTCACCGGCTTCTCCGGCACGGTCCTCTACTCCACGGACGGGGCCACCTGGTCCACCACGCCCCCCAGCAACCTGAGCGCGGGCCAGAGCCTTTTCGTTGCCGTGGACACCAACGGGGACAGCCAGGTCACCGACGCCGACACCATGCCCCCTGGCGCTAGGATTACCCTCACCTTCAAGGTGCAGGTGCAGTAGTCCCCTCGAGGCCCCTGCCCCGCCCGGGGCAGGGGCCCCCCAAGGGGGGGAGGTTAAAGATGAGACGCGCCCTGGTCCTCCTCGCAAGCCTCCTGAGCCTGGCCCTGGCCCTGACCCCGGCGGGGACGGTCATCCGGAACCAGGCCGAGGCCTGGGTGGGGGACCAGAGGTATTTAAGCCCCGTGGTAGAGACGGTGGTCCAGGCCCTTTGCCGCCCCGACCTGGCCCCAAGCGGGAGCCAGGAGGGCCCGGCCTACGCCCTCACCCTAAACCCAGGCGGGACGGCCTACTTGCGCTACCGCTTGACCAACGCCGGGAACCACCCCTTCGCCTTTGAGCTTAGCTATGCCCTTGGGCCCCAGGGGGACTGGGCCCCAAGGGGCGTACGGATTTTTAGAGACCTTAACGGCAATGGCCTTCCCGACCCCGGGGAGCCTGAGGTCTATAGCCTCACCCTGGGGGTGGGGGAAGGCGTAGATCTGGTTTTGGCGGTGGAAGCCCCCTTTGTGGGGGAGGGGATACTCCTCCTTACCCCTCTGGCCACCTGCCCCTCAGGGGAAAGGGACGGGGAGAACTGGGCCCGGCTCCGCCTGGCCCCAGGGCCGGCCCTTCAGGTGGAAAAGACCATGACCCCAAGGGAGCTCCGCCCCGGGGAGGAGGCCCTGGTGGAGCTTAGGGTGCGGAACCTGGGTGAGGCTGCCCAAGGGGAGATCATCCTTCTGGATGACCCCCTGACCCTCCCCCTGGTCCCAGGCTCAGCCTTTGCCCCCAAGGGGGTGGTGGAGTACCGCACCGGGGGAAGCTGGACCCAGCAGGAGCCCCAAAACCCCGAGGGGATAAGGCTTAGGCTTCCTGGGTTGCAAAGCGGGGAGGAGGCCCTCCTCCGCTTCCGGCTCCGGGTCCCCGAAGGGACCCCCCCTGGGGAAGGGGTGAACCGGGCCCGGGCTGAAGGGCCGGGGGGGCCGGGGGAGGCGGAAGTGGGGTACCGGGTCCTCCCCTACTACGCCCACCACCTGGGTCCCCAGGGGAACCCCCGCGCCCTCCCGGGGGGGGAGGGTAGCCCCGACGACCGGCAGGCGGGAAGGGCCCTGGTGGGCCAGACCCTTTGCTTTGCGGTGGCGCTTTTGAACGCGGGCACAGCCCCGGACGCCTACGCCCTAAGCCTCCAGGTCCCGCCTGGGGTGGAGGCCTGGTTTGACCCTCCGGTATCTGGGGCTTGGCCTTTGGCCCCTGGGGCCGGGAGGGAGTTTAGGGTCTGTCTATTGGCTCAGGTGGAAGGGAGGCATGAGGTGGTGGTGGAGGCGGTGGGTCAGGCCGGGGTGAACCGCACCTGGATAGACCTCGAGGCCCTTTCCCCCAGTCTTCTTACCTTGGAGAAGCTGGCCGAGCCTGGCCCAGGCCGGGTCCGGCCCGGGGATACCATCACCTACACCCTAGTGGTTCCGAACGCCTTCCAGGAGCTCCTTGAGGCGGTGATAGAAGACCCCCTGGACCCCAATCTGGAGTTCCTCGAGGCCTCCCACGGCGGGGCCCTGGAAGGGAACAAGGTGGTCTGGCGCCTCCCTAGCCTCCCCTTGGGGGAAACCCGGCTCACCCTAAGGGTCCGGGTCCGGCCCACAGCAGAGGATGGGGCTGTACTCCAAAACCGCTTTACCCTAAGGGCCCGGGAGGTCCCTAACCCCCTCCTCTCTAACCCGGTAGAGCACCAGGTCCTGGGGGCGGACCTCCTCCTTAAGAAACGGGTGAGCCCGGAGGTGGCAGCCCCTGGGGACCGGCTTACCTATACCTTGGAACTGATTAACCCAAGTGCCCTAGCCTTTACCGATATCCGGTTAGAGGACACCCCCCACCCGAGCCTCCGCTACCTCCCCGGCACGGCCCGGCTCCGGCCCGGCTGCCAGGGCGAAGGAGAGGCTAGGGAGCCCCTGCTTGGGGATGGGAAGCTGAACTGGGAAGGGCTCAGCCTGGCAGGCCAGAGCCGCCTCTGCCTCACCTACGAGATGCGCCTCCTCCCTGGGGCCCAAGGGGAGGCGCCTAACCTGGCCCAGGCCCAGGGCTTCACCCAGACCGGGCTTGCTGTGGCCACCGCCTGGGTCCAGGCCCGGGTCCGGGTGCCCCATAAGGCCTTAAGGGAGGAAGGGGTCCTGATGGGCCGGGTCTACCTGGACCTGAACGAAAACAGCCGGTTTGACCCCGGGGTGGATATCCCCCTCCCTGGGGCCCGCCTCCTCCTTTCCAACGGCCTCCAGACCCTTACGGACCGGGAGGGGCGGTACGCCTTCCGGGGGGTGGTGGGGGTCCACCAGGTGATGCTGGACCCGGCCTCGGCCCCCTTCAAGCCCCTTCCCCATCCGGAGGCCCTGGGGGAGGGGTATCGGCACCGGGTGGTGGTGGACGCAGGGGTTTATGTTTCGGATTTCCCCCTGAAGGCCCCCAAGGGGTTTGTGGAGGTCTATCGGGAGGTCCTCCTCAGGATGGGGCCCCTTAGCCTAGAGAAGCGCCTACTCCTGAGCCTAGAAGGGCCCATAGTCCGGCTTGTCCTCCGCTCAGCCGAGCCCTTGCCCGAGTTCACTTTACGGGATGGGGAACGGGTCTGGACCTGGTCCCTTTTCCAGGGGGAGGAGGTTCTCACCTACCCCTATGAGGGGTCCTTCGCCGACCCTGAGGTGCGCTGGAGGTACCCATGATTCGCCGCTGGATTGGGGTTTTAAGCCTAGCCCTGGCCCTCGTGACCCCCTTGGCCGGGGCTCAGGGGACTGGGGTCCTCCGGTTTAAGGCCACGGCCGTGGGGGATGAGGTCTGGCCGGTGCTCAACGGCCTGGACCTTTGGTTCAAGGTGCCCAGACCCACCCGGCTTACCCTTAGGCTCTACTCCCCGGGCCTGGACCCTAAGGACTACCGGGCCGCCCTACGGGGAGAGGAGGAGCTTGGGGATGAGCGGTACGACGGGGGCCTAGGGAGGGTCCGGGCCTATTATGGGCTTTTCCGGGAGGGCCGGGCCCTGGCGGAGGCCCTGTTTGCGGAAGAGCCCCATGCCTGGGCCACCCTGTTTGAGGGGGAGTTGCCGGCGGGCAACTACCTCTTCCGCCACCGGTTTTACGGCAAGGCCAAGAACGCCTTCCTGGTGGAGATTCACTGGGAAGGGACCAGGCCTGAGCTGCTCTTGGACCCTAAGCCCACCACCTTGGATATCTTTGGCAACCCAGGGGCCACCTTGCGCCAGCTTCCTGGGGAGCGGGGCCAGGCCCAGGAGCTCCTTCGCCTACGGGTGGACCGCGTTCCGGTGGAGGTGGGGTTTTTCGACGAGGACGGCCCCGAGGAGATACTGGCCTGGGTGGAAGGCCCAGAGGGGCTTAGGCCTAGGCCCGTCTCCTTGGACCTGGAGTGGAGGGCCTACCCCCTCGAGGCACCGGGGCTTTACCGCTTCCTCTTTGCCCAAGCCCCCACGGCCCAGCAGTATTCCAACACCATCGCCTTCCGGATTGGGGGCTGTGCCTCTCTGGAAGGGTTTGACGGGGCCTACGCCTTAAGGGTCGTGGCCCCTGGGCCCAGGTCCGTAGAGGTCCTGGACCCAGAGGGAAGGCCCTTGGACATAAGGGTGGAAGAAAAGGAGGGCTTTTTCCGCCCCCTCCTCCCCGAGGGGTACCGCCTCCAAAGGGTAGAAACCGAGGGCGGGGTGGTCCAGGAGGACGGGGTTTACCTGGGCTGCCCTGGGGGGATGGCCCGGTTTGTTGTAGCCCCGCCTCCCCCACCTCCCAAGGGGGAGGTTCTGGTCCGGGGGGTTCTGGTCCTGGGGGAGAGGGAGGTGCCTACCCCAGTGGCCCTGCGCCTGGGGGAGGAGGAAGGGCGTTTTGAGGAGCGGAGCTTCCTTCTGCCCCCAGGGGAATACCCTTTGCAGGTCCTCCCTGTGGAGGGGGCCCGGGTGGAGGCCCCAAGCCGGGTCCGGGTGGAGGCGGGGGCGAGGCTAGGGGTCACGGTCCGGGTCCGGCCGGAGGTCCGCCTAGAGCTCACCCCATCCCTTCAACGCCTGGCTGAGGGGGAAAGGGGGAGGCTCGAGGTGCGGGCCACTACCCCCTTCCCGGGCCCAATCCCGGCCGAGCTGGAACTCCTTTTGCCCGAGGGCCTAACCCCCCTTGGCCCCACCCGGATCACCGCCCCCTTGGGCCAGTCCAGGCCGGTGGTCCTGGAGGTGCCGGTGGAAGGGGTGAGGGGTCTTCATGAGGTCCAGGCCCGGCTTAGCCCCTTTGGCCTTACCCAGCGGGCCCAGGTGGAGATCTACCGCCAAGCGAGTTTTCGCTTGGAGAAAAGGGCCCTTACCCCCGAAGCCCCTCTTCTTGGGGAGGCCCGGTTCCTTCTCCAGGTGGTCAACGAAGGGGATGAGGCAGGGAGCGTGACCCTGGAGGAACTCCCCGAGAAAGGCCTTGCGCCTGTGGACCCCAGCCTCTTCCCCCTGCGCCTAGCCCTGGGCCCAGGGGAGGGGAAGGCGGTGGAGGTGAGCTACCGGGTGGAGGCGGGGGGGACCCTAACCAACCGGGCCCGGCTCCTCCAGGAGGGCCGGCTCCTGGCCGAGGCCCAGGCCCAGGTCCAGGCTCTCCTGCCTAAACCAACCCTAAGCCGGGGCCTTCCCCATGCCCTCTACCTCCCCGGGGAGGTGGTGGAGCATACCCTGGTGGTAGGAAACCAGGGCCAGGCTCCCTTACGCTACCGGCTCCTAGACACCTGCCCTGGCTTCCTGGACCCAGCCTCTGCGGAGTTTACCGGGGTCCTAGGCCCTGGGGAAACCCGTGTCCATACCTACCAGGCCCGGGTTCTCCTAGGCCCTGAGGCCGAGGGGGTTTGCGAGGCCCAGCTGGTCTGGGCCCTGGGGGTGGAGAGGGCCGGGGTGAGGCTGGGCCGTAGACCCCTCCTCCTCACCAAGGAGGTGGCCCCAGCCCGGATTCTGGAAGGGGCCCAGGCGGTTTTTACCATCCGGGTGAAAAACCCCGTGGACCACCCGGTCCGGATAAACCTCAAGGACCTCCCGCCCCAGGGCCTGAAGATGGAGCCCCTGGACCTGGACCTAACCCTGGCCCCAGGGGAGGAAAAGGTCCTGGCCCTCGAGGCCACCGCCCCGATAGGCCAGTACACCAACCGGGCCCTGGTCTTCCTGGGGGAGTCCCCAGCTGCTCTCCCTGCGGAGGCGGTTTTGGAGGTCCTCCCCGTCCTCTATCCCGAACGGCAAAGCCAGGTCCGCATCCCCTTTAAGGTGGAGGGAGAGGGGGACCTTCTCCTTCTCGCCCACCGCCTCCCCGAAGGGGCCTCTTACCAGCCTGGGAGCGCGCGCCTGAACGGCCAGCCCCTAGAGGACCCGAGGCGGGACAGGGAGGGCCGACTCATCTGGCGCCTCCCCTTTGACAAGGAAGGGGTCCTTAGCTATACCCTTTTCCACACCCAGGCCCTTCCCGCCCTTCCCGAACCCGAGCTCACTCTTCTCGCCCGGGGGCGGGAGGTCTACCTCCGGGGCCAGATTACCTTGCGGGACTACGAGGGGGCCGAGGCCATCCGGGAGGCCCGCCGGGGCCTTATCCGCGAGCCCCAGGACGGCCTGGTCCTGAGGGACCGGGATACCTTTGCCCTGCGGATCGAGGCCCCCTTGGGCCCCATCCGGGTCCTCCTGAACGGGGAGGAGGTCCCCCCTAGCCTCCTGGGCCGGGCTGAGTACGACGAGGGCCAGAAGGTCCAGCGCCTGGAGTACTTTGGCCTCCCCCTAAAGGAGGGCCGGAACCTCGTAGAGGTGGAAGCCCAGGGCGGATACGACCGGGTGGAGGTCTTCCGCCCCGGGACCCCGGTGCGCCTGGTAGCCGAGCTGGTCCAGGGCCGGGTGGACGGCCGCACCCCCATCGAGGTCAGGGTCCGGGCCCTGGACGCTTCAGGCCTGGCCACGGGGTTTGGCCCCCTCAGCGTGGAGTCTGACCTCGAGGCCCTCAACCCCGACGCCTTCTTGCAGCTTCCCGGCTACCAGGTCCTCCTAAGGGACGGGGAGGCCCGGGTCCTTTTTAGGCCCCTTCCCGCCCCTAGGGAGTTTAGCCTCAAGGCCCGGTTCAACGAGCTTGGCCTCGAGGCCCGCTTCTTCGCCGGGGCAAGGGAGGGGGCCCTTTGGCTAGCCCAGGGGAGCGTGACCGTGGGGCTTACCCCCTTGAGCCTCTCCGGCCTGGCCCGAGGGTATGTGGAGGCCCCCTTGGGTGGGGGGCAGTTCCAAGGGGCTTTGGACACCACCGGGGGCTTAGGCCGGAGGCTCCCCCAGGACCCCCCCCTTACGGGAAGCGGGGAGGAGGCTAGACGCCCCCTCACCTCCGACGACCCCATCGCCTTCCGCTACGATGACCCCAGCCTGACCCTGGCCTACGAACGGGCCCCCTTGGCCCCCGGCCTCCCCGAGGCCACGGGGCTCCGCCTAGAAACCCGGGGGGAGACCCGGTTCAGCCTGGCCTTGGCCCTGCTGCCCGAGGCGAGCCTGAAGGAAGAAATCCTCCCGGATGGAACCTCGGTCTACCGCTTAAGCCACGTCCCTCGGATCGGTTCCCTAAGGCTTATCCTCCAGGAAGGGGCCCGGGAACGGGTCCTCCAGGAAGGCCGGGACTACGTCCAAAATCTGGATTATATTTACCTTAGCCAGCCTCTCTTCCCGTGGACCCCCCAGGGCGAGCCGGTTCGCCTGGTCGCCCTTTACGCCCCCGAGGAGGCCCCAAGGACCCTCCTGGGCCTGGCCGTAGGGGGTAGGTATGAGGCCGGGGGCTGGAGCCTGGGCCTGGGGGGGGCCTACCGGTTTTCCCTTACGGGCTCGGCTGGCCCAGGTCTCTACCTGGGTGGGGAGGTGATGTACCGGAGTGGGGCCAGCCGCTTTGGCCTTAGGGCCACCTGGGAGGAGGCCCTCAAGCTGGCCTTGGAAGGCCAGGTCCAGGAAGGCCTCTTCCGCTTCCAGGGGAACCTCCTTTGGCAGGAGGGGCAGGGCCTCCCCACCGGATCGGTCCGGGCTGGGGTGGAGGAAGGGGCCTTTGGGGTCTACCTGGAAGGCCAGAATCAAGGTCTTCAGTCCCAGGTGGGCCTCCTGGCCGAGTGGAGCCCCAGGCCCCTGGTCTTCGGGGTGGGGGTGGGGTACCTCCTCCGGGAGGCAGCCTGGGCCCTCCTCTTCCGGACTGGGTACCGGGAGGGCGGGGCCGAGGTCCTTCTCACCCACACCCAGCCCTTTGGCGTCCGGCCTAACACCCTGCTTTCCGCCCGCATCCCCCTCCTCCCGGGGCTTTCCGCGGAGGGCAGCCTGGCTTACCTTTGGGGCGAGGGGTTTAGCGGCACCTTAGGCCTTAGGAGCCAGGTGGGCGGGGGCAACCTGGCCCTCTACTACGACCTGCCCACGGCCAGCGGGGAGGGAAACCGGGCCCGGTTTGGCCTCGAGGCCCCCTTCCCCCTCACAGACCGGCTGGCCCTTAACCTCACCTTGGGGGCGGAGCGGGATTTGGGTCGGGGTGAGGGCTTCACCGCCTTTGGCCTGGCCCTGCGCTACCGTACGGATGACTTCGTGGCCACCTTGGGCCCTGAGGTCCGCCTGGGACAGGAGACCCGCTTCCTCGTCAGGGGTGGGGCAGCGGGGAGCCTGGACGCGGAGAACACCCTGGGGGCCGACCTGGCCCTGGAGCTCTTTCCGGAGCCTAGGGGTCGCTTTACCCTGGCCTACGCCTACCGGGGCCCGGAGCTTAGCCTCCTCACCTACCACCGCCTGGGCCTAGGGGAGAAGGCCGAGGGGGAGGCCCTCCTGAGCTACTTCCCCTTCCCTTCCTTCCAGCTTAGGCCCAGCCTGGCCTACCGCTACCCCTTCCCCGACCCCCAGGGCCTCCTCCTCCAGGCCGGGCTTGGCCTCACCCTCTACCCCTTGGAGCGGTTCAGCCTGGGCGGGGCGGTTTACTGGCTCGGCCTCCCCTACCTGGCCGAGGGGCGGTTTACCGCCCAGGCCGAATTTGGGGTTAAGGTCCTGGACGGCCTCTGGCTCAACCTAGGCTACGGCTTCGGCCCCCTCCTCTTCACCCCGGAGGGGTTCTACCTGCGCCTGGACCTCTTTGGAGGTAGCCGATGAAGCGGTTTCTTTGGGTCCTCCTCCTGGCTGGCCCTGTCTTGGGCCAGGTGGTGACCCCTTTCCAGATCCGCTACCAGACCAACGACCGGGGGGCCATCACCCTGATCGCCAACACCCTGATGTGCGCTCAAGGAACAGGGGCTTATGGTTGCAATACCACCGTGATGAACGGAACCGCCAACAACAACAACTACACCATGCGGTTCATCAACGCCGACCCCAGCGCTCCTGCCTGGGGGAGCGGGCGGGGTGGTTCCTCCAGCGCTACCCTGAGCCTGCCCGCAGGCAGCCAGGTGCTCTTCGCTGGGCTCTACTGGGGGGCCACCCTGGCGGGCAGTGGCTCAACGCCCTCACTGCCAGACGACGATGCAGCCGATAGCACCATCTACATCAGACCGCCAGGATCCAGCACCTACCAGCCTGTGAGCGGCACCCTTCTGGGCCGACCCAGCCACCCACAACGCCCTTACGCCGCGTTCGCGGATGTGACCTCCATCGTCCAGGCCGCTGGTAGCGGCGTCTACTGGGTAGGGGGTATCCGGGCCGTGGCCGCACAGCCTATCGGGGGTAGCTTTGCCGGCTGGAGCCTGGTGGTGGTCTACCGCGATACCAGCCAGCCTCTGCGCAACCTAACGGTTTTTGATGGTCTGGCCAATGTAGACAGTAGCAACCCCACGGTGAATATTCCCGTTTCAGGCTTTCTCACCCCCATGACCGGCCCGGTCAACGCCCAGGTAGGGGCAGTGGCCTTTGAGGGGGACCGCGGCATAACGGGCGATCGCTTAAGGGTCAACGGCACTGATATATCGGATGCCTGGAACCCTGCTGATAACTTTTTCAACTCTTCTGTCTCTCTCCTGGGCACCCGCTTCAGCGCCAAAACCCCCGACTACACCAATCTAATGGCCGTAGATGCCGATGTTATAGCGGTTCCCGCAGGGGTTATACCCAACGGTGCGACCAGCGCAACCCTGACCTTCACCAGCTCCGGGGATGGGTATTACCCCGCAGTGGCCACCTTCCAGGTCAATGTGTATGTTCCCGACCTCATCACCACCTTCACCAAAACCGTCCAGGACTTGAACGGAGGGGATGTCCTGCCGGGGGATATCCTGGAGTACACCCTGAGCTTCACCAACACTGGCCAGGATGGGGCCACCAACGTGGTCCTCACCGACCCCATCCCGGCCTACACCCAGTACGTGCCGGGTAGCCTGGTGGTGGTTTCCAACGCTCTAGGGGCCCCTACCGGCCCTATGACCGATGCCCCCGGGGACGACATCGCCGAGTACGATAGCGCCAACAACCGGGTGGTCTTCCGCTTAGGTACTGGGGCCAACGCCACCTCGGGCGGCCTTATCCCGCCAACCCAGGGGGCCGAGGTCCGCTTCCGGGTCCAGGTCCTCCCCAGTGCCGCGGGGCAGACCATCACCAATACGGCCCAGATCAGCTACAACAGCCAGACCCTGGGTACTAGCTTCAACCAAAATGCCTCGGTCTCGGTTAGTGTAACGGTGGTGGGGTATGCCCTCTCCCTCTCCGGCTTGGTGTACCACGACCTCCAGCCCAACGGGGCCCGGGATGGGGGCGAGGACTGGACCAGCGGGGTGACGGTCTACGTGAAGCTCTTGCAGGGAAGCAGCGTTCTCCAGGTGGCCACGGTCAACCCTGGCTCAGGGGCCTACAGCTTCCCCAACCTGGCCCCGGGCAGCTACACTCTCATCCTGGACGATAACAACAACCCCGCCGATACCACGTCCAACCCGCCCCCCGGCTGGCACTACATCCACCCCGCGGGTGGGGTGCGTAGCCTGTATTTGAATAGCGACCTGACCGGGCAGGATTTTGGCCTCTTCCACGGCAGTCGGCTTAGCGGAAGGGTCTTCTACGACAACGGGGAAGGGGGTGGGGTAGCCAACGATGCCCGGCAACAAGGGGGCGAGCGCGGGGCGGGCGGGGTGGTGGTTACGGCTACCGATGGGACAAATACCCGCACAGCCACCACCAATGGGAACGGGGACTACCTCCTATGGATTCCCTACGCCTGGGGAAGCGTCACCCTCTCCCACCCCCTACGCCCGGCCACCGGCTGGAACGATGGGGGCACCGCCACCCTGGTGGGAAGCTGGGCCCAGGCCACCGCGCCCACCTCTCCTGGGGCGGTGGTGAGCCTGGGGCCGGCCAGCGCCCTTCCCCCCCTCTTGGAGCGGAACTTTGGGGTGGTGCACCCGGGTCTTTTCCGTCCGGACCGTACAGGCACGGCCCCAAGCCCTGGGGTGGTGGAGTACGAGCACCTCTACCGCCCCGGTACCCTAGGGACGGTGACCCTAAGCCGGACCAGCGGAGGGTATACCTATCTGGTCCGGCTGGACCCGGCCTGCGGCGGGGATGGGAGGTTTTACCCCTTGCCCTACACCTTTGCCGTGGGTGCCTCCTGGCCCCGGGAGGTGGATGGGAGTCTAGCCTCCTGCCCCCTTACCCTCCGGGTTATCGTACCCCCGGGGGAGCCAGGGGGGCGGGTGGACCTCCTTTACCTCGAGGCCCAGCTGGCCTGGGCCCATAACCCTGGGGTTGGGGAAAGCCTCTACTTAGTGGACACCACCTTGGTCCAGGCGGCAGGGGGCCTAACCCTGGAAAAAGCCGTGCGAAATCTAAGCCAGAACACCTCTTGGTCGGTCCAGGCTGAGGGGAGGCCCGGAGAAATCCTAGAGTACCGCATCCGGTACCGCAACCCAGGGACGGAGCCCGTGTTTGAGGTCTACCTCTCCGACCCGGTCCCCTTCTTCGCCGAGCTGGTCCAGGATGCCTATCCCCCGGGTGGGGAGGTCCTCCTCCTCTGCCCCAGCGGGGGGCAGATGGCGGTGGACCTAGGCCAGGTGGGCCTTGTGGGCCTGAACCTAGCCCAACACTGTAGCCTTAACACGGCCCCCCACCCAAATGGGGGTGGGCCGGCCCCGGCCCTTCTCCCTGGGGAGGGAGGGGAGTTTTACTACCGGGTGAGGATTCGCTAGCCCCCTGGCCTAAAGCGTCTCCTATGCCCTTCGCCAAGGGCCGCTTTTTCCCCCCTCCTTGTAGAGGAGGCGGAGGCCAGTGATCTCCAGGCCCTTGGAGGCGGCCTTGAGCATGTCATAGACCGTGAGAGCAGCTACAGCACAGGCGGTGAGGGCCTCCATCTCCACGCCGGTCTCGGCCTTGGTCCGGACCCGGGCGCGGATGACCACCTCCCCCCGCTCCCGGTCCAGGCTGGCCTCCACCTCCACCCCGGTGAGGGGGAGGGGGTGGCAGAGGGGGATGAGGTCGGCGGTCCTTTTGGCTCCCATGATGCCGGCAAGCTCCGCCACCCTAAGGGGGTCCCCCTTCCCCACCCCGCCCGCCTCTAGGGCCTTTAGGGCCTCGGGGGTGAGGACCACCCGGGCCTCGGCCTCGGCCAGGCGCTGGGTGGCCGCTTTGGCCGTGACGTCCACCATCTGGGGCCTTCCGTCCTTGAAGTGGGTGAGGTCCATACCCTTAAGTTTATAGTGGCCCTATGCCTGAGGTTCTGGTGGTGGGGGCGGGGCTAGGGGGGTTGGCCGCGGCCTGGGCCCTGGTCCAAAGGGGGGTAGAGGTCCTCCTCTTGGAGCGGGGAGACCCCCTGGCCTGCACCAGCGACAAGTCCACGGAGTGCTACCGGGTTTTCTGGCCGGGGGACGAGGCCTTGGCCGCCCTGGTGGAGGAAAGCCTTGGGCTTCTCGACCTCTTCCGGGAGAGGGTGGGGCTCAAGCCCCGGGGCTACCTCTACCTGGGCCAGGAGGAGGAGCTTTTGCGTATGGCGGAGGAGGCCCCCCAGGCCGGCCCTCTTAGGGTGCACACCCGGGCCTTGGGCTATGGCCCGGAGGAGGGGGGCCTGGACCTCCTCCTGCCTGGGGCTTTGGGGGAGGCCTTCCCCTACCTGGCTCATCTCAAGGCCTGCGCCGGCCTCCACGTGCGCCGGGCGGGGTGGTTCTCGGCCCAGGGCCTGGGGATGGCCCTCCTGGAGGAGGTGCGGGCGCGGGGGGGGAGGCTTATCCGGGGGGAGTTCCTGGGCCTCGAGGCCCAAGGGGGGAGGCCCCGGTACGCCCGGGTGGAGCGGGGAGAGGAGGAGGTCCTTCTTCCCTTCCAGGCCCTGGTCCTGGCCCCGGGGCCCGGCCTACCCCGCCTTTTGGAGGCCCTGAGCCTGGACTACCCCGTGGTGGCCGAGCCCCATTTCAAGGCCTGGTTCCAGGACCCCTTGGGGCTTTTCCCCAAGGAGGCCCCCCTTCTCATCTGGCAGGAGACCCAGACCCTCTTTGCCCCCGAGGAAGAGGTCCTGCTGGCCGAGGACCCGGATCTCCTCCCCCTCCTCGGCCCCCTCCCCCCGGGGGCCCACGCCCGGCCCGAGGGGGAGGGGTTTCTGGCCCTCTATAACCCCTTGGCCCGGCCCGAGGCTCCCAGGGCCTGCACCCCCACTCCGCCCCCTTGGGCCGGGGAGGTGGCCTTGCGGGGGGTTCTCCCCATCCTGCCCGGGCTTAAGGCCTACCTGGGCCAAAGGCCCCGGGTGGATGGGGGGTATTACGTGCGGACCCCGGAGAACCGCCCCCTCTTAGGCCCCCTGGGGCCGGAAGGGGTCTACGCCCTCGCGGCCCTTTCGGGGTATGGGGTCATGGCCGCCCTGGGGGCGGGGGAGGCCCTGGCCCGCTGGGTCCTGGGGGAGGAACTTCCCCCTTACGCCCAGGCCTTTTCCCCCTTGCGCTACCGGGACCCAGGCTACCGGCCCCCCCTGGGAGCAGCCCGGGCCCAGCTATAGGGCGAACTCCTGGAGGAGGGCCTTTAGGTCTAGCTCCCCTTGCCCCTGGGCAGGGTGGCGTTTGGGGTAGCCCAGGAGGCTCTCGGCGAGCCTTTCCTCAAAGGTGGGGAGGTCGGCCTTCCAGAAAACCCCAATGGGGATCCTCTCCCCCCATTCCAGGGCCTTGGCCTGGAAGCGGGCCATCTTTTGGTCCAGCTCCGCTTGGGGGAGGCCCTGGGGCACATGGGGGTCATAGCCTTCCTCCTCGAGGCGGTAAATCCTGGGGGCGAACCATTCCTTGGTGTGGAGGTCGTTGTAGGTGGGGCAGGGCTGGAGGACGTGGAGGAAGGCGAGGCCCCTATGCTCAATCCCGGCCTTGATGAGCTCTTTTAGCCCCTTCACGTCGTAGGCGTACCCCCGCGCAATCCAGGTGTACCCCGAGGCGAAGGCCAGAAGCAGGGGGTTGAGCCGGCCTTGGGGGTTGGGCCGGGGGAGGCTTTTGGTCTTCTCCCCGTACCCCAGGGTGGGGCCAGCCTGCCCCTTGGTGAGGCCGTAGACCTCGTTGTCGTAGAGGATGTAGAGCATATCCACGTTCCGCCGCCCTGCGGCCACAAAATGCCCCGCCCCAATCCCGAGGCCATCCCCATCCCCCCCTACGGCCACCACCTCCAGCTGGGGGTTGGCGAGCTTCGCCCCCTGGGCGATGGGGAGGACCCGGCCGTGGAGGGTGTGGACCCCGTAGACATTGAGGTAATGCGGGGTCTTGGCCGAGCACCCGATCCCCGAGAAGACCACGGTCCGGCTCGGGTCCCGTTTGAGCTCAAAGAGGGCCATCTGCAGGGCCGAAAGAATCCCGAAATCCCCACACCCCGGGCACCAGTCGGGGTGCTTCTCCGCCTTATAGTCTGCAAGCTTTAGCTCCAAGGGTAGGGCCATCTCTCCCTCCTATACGCCACCTCTTAGGACGATCCGGCCCGGGGCCTTCCCCTCCAGAATGCCCCTTAAGGCCTGGATAAGCTCCTCCAGGGCGATGGGCCGGCCGTTGTACTTCACCACCCGGTGGGCCACCCCCTTTAGGGTCTCCTGCTGGACCAGGTCCGCAAGCTGCCCCGAGTAGTTGTGCTCCACCGTCACGAGCTTTTTTCCCTCCAAAAGGTGGGCGATCCTGGGGAAGGGCCAGAGGAGCTTGAGGTGAAGGTACCCCACCCCAGGGAGGCTCTCCAGGGCCTCCAGGACCGTTCCCTTCACCGTCCCCCAGCCCAGGACCAGGACCTCCCCGTCCCGGTAAAGGGTGTACTGGTCCTCCAGGGGGATTTCCTCCAGGGCCTTTTGGAGTTTTTGCATTCTCTTTTCCATCTGGTAGTCCCGGAGGACAGGGTCCTCGGTGATATGCCCCACCAAGTCGTGCTCGTCTGAGGTCATCCAGTAAAACCGGCCTGGGGTCCCTAGGGGGAGGAAGGGGGATTCCTTGGCGTAGCGCTCGTAGACCTCGGGCCGGCCCTCCTTGGCGAGGTCGGGGCGCTCCAGGGGAGGAAGGGGTTTAAGGGCCTCCTCGGATACGGTCTGGGCCAGGCTGGCCAGGAACTTGTCCAGGAGGTGGACCACCACCGTCTCGTACCGCCAGGCCCAGCGGATGGCCTTCCCCGCGTCCAAGAAGGCCTCCACCACATCCCCCGAGGCGAGGACGATCCTCGGGTACTCCCCGTGCCCGCCCCGGATGGCAAACCAGAGGTCCCCCTGCTCCGTGCGGGTGGGAAGACCCGTGGAGGGGCCGCCCCGCTGGTAAAGGGTCACCACCAAGGGGGCCTCGATCATCCCCGCGAACCCCATTCCCTCGGCCATGAGGCTAAACCCGGGGCCGCTCGTGGCCGTGGCCGCGGGGGCCCCAGCGAGGGCCGCCCCAATGGCCATGTTCACCGCGGCGAGCTCGTCCTCCGTCTGGACCACCAGGACCTCCGCCCCCGGGAGGTGGGCGTGGGCCTCGAGGAAGACCGACTCGTCCGTGGCCGGGCTAATGGGGTAGTAGGTCTGAAACCTTAACCCTCCGGCGATTTTGCCCAAAGCGGCGGCCTGGGCCCCGGTGAGGTAGAGCCGGCCCTCCAGCCTGCCGTTGGGCTCCAGTCGGAAGGGGAGGCTCGGGAGGTCGTTGTCCTCGTAAACCCTTTGGGCCACGGCCCGGTTGAGCTCCAGCACCTTGCCCTTAAACTGGAGGGCCAGGGCCTGGAGGAGGGGGTCTATGGGGAAGCCTAAAAGCCTTAGGCTCGCCGCCACGGCGATGGTGTTCAGGGTACGCCGGGCCTGGAGGGTGGGGAGATTGAGCTCCGCCCCTATCCGGTCCGCCACCTCCTCGTAGGGGTAGGGGATGGCCTGAACCCCGGCCTCCTGATGGGCCGCTAGGACCCGCTCCAGGCTTGGGTCCTCCTCCCCGAGCCTTTCGGCTAGGTCCTCGGCCACCCGGTGGTCCAGCGTGTTAAGCCGGGAGATCCGCTCCTTTAAGACCCTGGGGTCATAGAGGAGAACCCCCCCGGGCCGGACCTCCCCCAGGTGCCGGGCCAGGGTCTCCCCATCCAGGGCCACCAGGATATCCACCTGGGCCCGGAAGGCCTGGACGGGTTTTCGCCCTAGCCGCACGTCCAGGTAGGAGTGCCGGCCCATGATGTTGGAGTGGTACTCCCGCTTGGTGCTGGCCCACCATCCCCCAAGGCCCACGGCCCGGGCGAAAAGGGTGGCCGCGGTCTCTATCCCGCCCCCTTGGGGGCCGCCCACGCGCCAGGTGAGGTCTTCCATTCACCACCTCCTTCGGGGCTTAGCTTACACCCGGACTGGCCTGGGGATTAGGGGATTTTGTCCTTTCCACTTGGCCGGGGTGCCCTATTCCATCCGGTCCGCCCGGTGAAGCCTTTTCCCCCAGAGGCTTTGGGGGCGGTGGTGTTCCAGGACCAGGGCCCGCACCTCGGGGTCCCCTATCCAGGCCGCGGCGTAAAGGGGGTGGTGCCGCCTTAGCTGGAAGGCCCCCAGAAGCCCCTGCCTTAGGGGAAAGGGGGGCAGGTTTGGGGCGTAAAGCCCGGTGAGGATGCGTTCCAGGGGGCGGTAGGGCCTTAGGGCCTTGGCGGCGTCGTGGAGGAGGGCGGCCCTGAGGACATACCCCGGGACCCCGGGGTAGAGGGCCAGGAGGCGTTTGGCCACCCTCACGGCATGCTCCCGGTCCCGGGGGTCTAGGGCGCGGTAAAGGGCCCACTCCTCCGGGGTGAGGAGGCTTTGGGCGAAGGCGTCGTCGGGCCGGGCTAGGGCGGGGAAAAAGGCCTTAAGGGTCCGCTCCAGGCGGCCCAAAAGCCCCATGGGCTAGATGAACTTTTTGAGGAGGTTGGCCACCTCCTCGGGCTTTTTGGGGTCCACCTTGCCCTCGGTGACCTCCGCGGCGCAGACGTTTAAGAACTCCTCCAGAATAAGGGCCGCCGCGGATTCCATAGCCTTTTTGGTGGCCGTCATCTGGGTGAGGACCTCGTCGCAAGGGCGGCCCTCGGCCACCATGCGCTGGAGGCCCCGCACCTGGCCCTCTATCCGCTTGAGCCTTTTGAGGATGTTCTCCACAGTCTCCTTGCCCAAATCGGTGGTCCGGGTCATGCCCGGATTATATACCATTACCCCCTATCTCATCCGGGCTAAGGGGTTCCTCCTCCTCCCCTTCTTCAGACCCTGCTTTGGCCTTTTCTGCTCTGGGCAGAACCCATAACACCCTACCCCCAAGGCGTCGGGCCAGGTCTCTTGGCCCCATCCGGGTTTTGGGGGGGTTAGGTTCCTGGTAGGGGAGTGGGGTAGTCTTGGGGGATTCCGCCGGCCCCTCAGCCCTGGGACGGGGTGGAGGGGTTAGCGGGCTTTTTTTTTCCGCTTCCCCGTTCTCCTCCCCTAGGACCAGGCGCACCTCCCCGGGGCCTAGGTGCTTTTCCAAAAGGGGCAGGACCTCAGGCAGGCGCTTTTGGGCGTTTTGGTGGTGGAAGGCCTTGGTTGGGGGAAAGCGGATGAGGAGGGTTCCCCCTTGCCGTTCCACCCTTCCTTCCCGGAAGAAGGCCCGAACCGTGGGCTTAAGCTCGGCCAGGAAGGCCCGCCAGGCCTCTAGAGGCTGGTCTTCCCGGGGGGGAGGGGTTTCCTCTGGGCCGTGAGGGAGGGAGGGGGGTCCGGCCTCCTCCCGCAGGGGGGTTTCCGCCCTGGGCGGGGCCTCTTTGGGGGGGGCTTCCCCTGGGGCCTGGAAGGCCTGGGCCACCTCCAAAAGGGCCACCTCCAGGGCCAGGGCATCCCCCCGGCGGCCCAGGGTTTCCACCCTTTCGTCCAGGAGGGCCAGGGCCCGGGGCAGCCCCCCTAAGGGGCGGCCTGCCTCTATGGCCCGGTAGAGCCTCCGCCTTAGGGCCTCTAGAAGGCCCAGGGCCAGGCTCCGGGCGGCGAAGCCTTGGGCGTAAAGCCCCCGGGCCAGGTCCAGAACCTGGGCGACCTCCCCCCGTTCCAGGGCCAAGGCCAGCCGGTCCAGGGCCTCCTCTGGCGGGAGGCCAAAGGCCTCTTCCAGAGCCTTTTGGGTGATGGGGTCCTCCAGCAAAAGGGCGCGGTCCAGGAGGCTTTCTGCGTCCCTAAGGGCCCCGTCCGCCAGCCGGGCGATAAGCCTCAAGGCCCCTTCCTCCGCCTCCCGGCCCAGCTCCTCTAGGATGCGCCGGAGCTTTTCCAGGATTTCCTCTTCCTTAAGCCGGCGGAAGCGGTAGTGCTGGGTGCGGGAGAGGATGGTGGGGGGCATCCTCTCGGGCTCGGTGGTGGCGAAGACAAAGAGGACATGGGGCGGGGGCTCCTCCAGGGTCTTGAGGAGGGCGTTAAAGGCGCTTTTGGAGAGCATGTGGGCTTCGTCCAGGATGAAGATCTTCCGCTTGGCCAAAATGGGGCTCAGGTGGAGCTTCTCCCTTAAGTCCCGCACGTCCTCCACGGAGTTGTGGCTGGCGGCGTCAATCTCCACCACATCGGGGTGGGTCCCTTCCCGGACCATGCGGCAGGCCTCGCAGGCCCCGCAAGGGGGGTCTTGGGCTTGGCAGACCACCCCCTGGGCCAGGAGGCGGGCCAGGGTGGTCTTCCCCACCCCCCGGGGGCCGGAGAAGAGATAGGCGTGGGCAAGCCGCCCCTCCCGGATGGCCTTGAGGAGGGGTTCTTTAACGTGTTCCTGACCCACCACCTCGAGGAAATGGCCAGGGCGGAAGCGGCGGTATAGGGCGCCCACCAAGGGTAGTATAAGGCCGGTGCGGAGCTTCCTCTCCCTCCACCTCAAGGCCCCCCTCGAGGCGGTCCAGGCCTTTCTGGAGGGCCCCGGACGGGGGTGGCTAGGGGGCCTTGGGGCCTACCTGGTCCCCGACCCCCCCTGGACGAGCCTCTACCTGGAAGGCCTCGAGGCCGAGGAGGACCCGCAAGCGGTGCAGCGCTTCCTGGGGGAGGCCTCTAGAGTAGGCCCGGCCCTGGCCTTCCTGGTCCTGGAGGAGGAGAACCTCCTCTTCCTCTGGGCGGAAGGGGGAAGGGTCCTGGCCAGGATGAGAAAGGGCCCGGAGCTCGGGGAGGAGTTTTGGGGCCCTGAGGAGCTTAAGGCCCTCCTACCCCTTCCCCCCTTGAGCGCGGTCCAGGCCCTGGCCGGGCGGTTCGGCCTCCATCCGGACCACGCCCTTTTGGGCTTTTTGGACCTATGGGAGGCGGAGGAGGAAGAGGGCCTACCCGAGGAGGTGGTCTACCTTGAGTGAGCCCCTCTTGGTCAAGATTGGGGGAAGCCTTAAGGGAGCGGAGGAGGTCCTAGAGGAGCTCGCCCCATACCCGGGGCCTCTCGTCCTGGTCCACGGGGGGGGTCCGGAGATCGGGGCCTTTTTGGCGCGGCTAGGGTTTGAGACCCGGTTTGAGCGGGGGATGCGCCTCACCCCGCCGGAGCAGATGGAGGCGGTGGAGATGGTCCTGACCCGGCTCGGGAAGGTCCTGGCCTTTGGGCTTTCCCAAAGGGGAAGGCCTGCCCTTGGCCTCTCCGGCCGGGACGCCCTGGTCCTAAAGGGGGAAAGGATCCCGGGGCTAGGCCGGGTGGGCCGGGTGACGGAGGTAAGGGTAGAGGTCCTAAAGGCCCTCCTAGGGGCCGGGTACACCCCCCTCCTCGCCCCCATCGCCTGGGATGAGGAAGGGGTCCTTAACGTGAACGCCGACCTAGCGGCGGGGGCGGTGGCTGGGGCCTTGGGCTGGCCCGCGCTTTTCCTCACGGACGTAGAGGGGGTCTACCTGGACCCCAAGGACCCAGAAAGCCGGCTTACACGGCTAGGCCGGAAGGAGGCGGAGGACCTCATCCGAAAAGGGGTGGTCCAGGGGGGGATGATCCCCAAGGTGGAATCGGCCCTCTTTGCCCTCGAGGCCGGGGCCCCCTGGGCGGCCATCGCCCGGGGGAGGAAGGGGGTGCTCCTTGGGGTCTTAGAGGGGCGGCTTGGGACCCGGTTCCAGGAGGGTTAGGAAGGCCCTGGCTGAGAGGATAGGGATACCCCGGACCTCGCCAAGGGCAAGGAGGGCCTGGGCCCTCCCCGTCAAGGCGCAGCCTGGGACGGGGCCATCCTTGGGGTCTTGGGCAAAGGGAAAAGGGGTGGGGGTTTCAACCCAAACGGGGTTGGACAAACCCAGAAGCTTGTCCAGCACCCCCAGCCTTTCCTCAGGTGAACCCAGGAAGCAAAACTTGGGGCGTAAAAGGACTAGACGGTACTCCCGGACCAGCTCGGGGCGAAGGATGGGAGTAAACCTGCCCTGTTTCCAAAGAGCCACGACCCGACCGGGGGGGCCTTGGGGCTTAAGGAGGCCAGAGACAAGGACGTTGGTGTCAACGACAACGCGCAAGCCGCACCTGGCGGATCTCCTCTAGGATTTCCTCCTCCGCAACGCCGGCCTCCTCGGGCCGGGCGGCGAACTCGGCCAGCTTTTGCTCTAGGAAGCGAAGGGCCTCCTCCCTCTCCTCGGGAGGGATGGGCTTGGGCGGAGCCTCGAGGTCGGCCAGGGTGGGCCTGGGTCCGGAGACCTTGCGCACGTCTGCATTTTACCCCACCTCCCGCCACCGCCTTAGGAACTCCACCAGGATGAACCCCGTCACCCCCCAGATATCCACCCCCCGCCAGAGGAGGTGGGGCACCCGGCGCCCAAGCCGCTCCTCCCAGTGAAGGGGGGCCTCGAGGAGCTCCTCGATGGGGGCCAGAAACACCCGCTCCACCTCCTTGGGGTTGGGGCTTAGAGGGGGGAGGTCAGGCCGGTAGGCCACCACGGGCTGGACCAGAAACCCCTGGGGGGAGAGGACTGGGGAAAGAAAGCCCAAGGCCTCGAGGCCCCCTAGGCCCACCTCCTCCTGGGCCTCGCGGAAGGCGGCCTCCACCGGGCCTTCTCCCGGCTCCACCACCCCCCCGGGGAAGGCGATCTGGCCCGCGTGGGTGGGGAGATGGGGGCTCCTTTGCGTGAAGAGGAGGCTTTCCCCAATGAGGGGGACGGCCACCGCGGCCAGGCGGAAGCCCTGGGGAAGGGCTACCCCTCCTGGCAGGTCCTGAGCCAGCGCCTTCTTAAGGCGGTCTCGGGGTCCAGGCCCCGGGCCGCGAAAAGGCCCAAAAGTTGCCACAGCGCCTCCTCGAGGTCCCCTTGTTCCAGGGCCCGCTTGAGCCCTTCCTCACTCCCCCGGTCCAGGCCCTTCCTCTGGGCCTCGTAGGCCTTAAGGAGGGTGGGGAGGGTTTTAGGGAGGCCGCAAGGGGTTTCTCGCTTCCCTTCCTGGGCCTTGAGGTCCTCCCAGCGGGCCTTGACCTCCTCGGGGGTCCTGGCCTCCGCCCCCCCAAAGACATGGGGGTGGCGGCGGGTGAGCTTCTCCACAATGGCCCTTTCCACATCCTCGTACCTAAACCGCCCCTCCTCCTCGGCGATGACGCTGTGGAAGGCCACCTGAAGCAGGAGATCCCCCAGCTCCTCGGCCATGGCCCTGGGGTCTCCCGAGAGGAGGGCGTCTGCGGCCTCGCTCGCCTCCTCCAGGAGGTAGGGGACGAGGCTTTCGTGGGTCTGGGCCCGGTCCCAGGGGCAGCCCCCCGGGCCCCTCAGGCGGCGCATCACCTCAAGCAGGCGTTCCATGCCCCCTATTCTCCCCCAGGAGGACCCCCCCTACCAGGGCCAGGCCCACGAGGAGGAGGCTTAAGGGGTCTATGGGCGCCCTTTCCAGGGTGAGGCCCTGGGGCCCGGGGACGGGGAGGCCGGTGGTCCGGGTGAGGAGAAAAAGGAGGAGCAAAACCCCCACCATCCCCCGGCCCAGGCCGAGCCAGGCCGGGGAGGGCCGGACCTCGAGGAGGGGCAGGAGCAAAAGGGAAAGCCCGTAGCCTAAAAGGAGGGCCAGAAGGGTCATGAAAAGGAGGGCGTACCAGAACCCGGGGGGCTGGAGGTTTAGGGGGAGGGCCCGCCCGGTAAAAAGGGCTCCGCAAAGCCCCCCGCCCAAGGGGGTATCCCCAAAGCCTAGAAGTTGGAGGAAGAAGGGCAGGATAAAAAAGAGGGCAGCGAGGCGTAGCCTAGACATCAGGGCCTTTCCGGCCGGGCTGGGGCCAGCTGGACTGCGGTTCCGTAGACCAGGATCTCCGCCGCCCCCTGCATCACGGAGCTGGTGGCGTATCGCACCCCGAGCACGGCGTGCGCCCCCAGGGCTTGGGCGGCCTCCAGCATCCGGTCTTCCGCTAGCTTCCGGGCCTCCTCCAGCATCTCCGTGTACTCCTTGATCTCCCCGCCCACCAGGGTCCTTAACCCGGCCAGGATATCCCGGCCCAGGTGCTTGGAGTGGACCGTGCTCCCCTTGACCACCCCCAAGACCTTGGTCACCTGGAAGCCCGGGAGGGCTTCCAGGGTGCTCATCAGGACCTTATCCATGCCCTCAGTCTACCGGTCCCGGCGGGCGAAGAGGAGGCCGCCCAAGAGGCCAAGCCCCACCCCCACCCCCAGGAGGTAGCCGAGGCCCAGCCAAGGCCCCCAAGGCCCCAGGCGTTCCGCCACCAGATAGCCCAGGGGCCCCGTGAGGACGGGGGCCTCTAGGCTCGCCAAAAGCCCTACCCGGTGAAGCTCCACTGGGTTTGAGAGGAGGGCCAGGGTGAGGAGGCCCTCCAGGGGGTAGTCCTTAAGCCTAAGGGCCAGGGCCACCACCAAAGGCCCGTAGAGCACCGTAAGGAGGCCGTAAAGCCCAAACCCTAGGCCCAGGGCCCGCCTTTCCTCCAGGGTAAGGGCCGCCACCAGGGCCGCCACCCCCATCCAGAACCCGAGAAGCCCCACCCCGGAGGCCAAAAGCCAGAAAACCCCCGCCCCCCTAAGGCCTAGGACCCCGGAGGCCAGGAGGAGGCCCAGGACCACCGGCCCTAAAAGCCCCAGGAAGACCCCCAAGGCCCCTTGCAGGAAGGCCTGTCCTGGGGGGAAGGGGAGGCCCAAAAGAAGCCCCCATTCCCCCCTCGAGGCCAAAAGGGGGAGGGCCAGGGCTAGGACCAGAGGGGGGAGAAGCAGGGCGAGGCCAGCATAGACTCCCACCAGCCCCACCCCCTCTCCCCGGCCTAGGAAGGCCCAGGCCAGAAGAAGGGGGAGGAAGACCCCTCCTAGGCTCCAAGGGTTCCGGGCCGTGGCCTTGAGGAAAAGGGGGGTCATGGGGTCTTAGGTGGGGGTGGCATGAAATCCTGGGGTACCCAGGTCCTCTTCTCCCCTTCCTTTAGGGCCTCGGCCCAGGTGAGAGGCCGTCCCCCCCGGTGCTGGGGCTGTTCTCTGAGGTAGGCCTCGAGGTCCTCCCGGCCCCTAAAGGCCAACAGCCCCGAGCCCATGGGGGTTCGGATCCTTGTGTGGTGATAGAGGAGGGCCTTCGTCGCTGGGACCCAGCGGGCCTCCCGCCGGGTGCTCCCCTTAAAGTCCGCAAGGTAGATCTCCCGGGCCTTAAGCTCCGGCCCCCCCCAGCCGTTTAGTTGGTCTAGGAGGCAGGCCGGGTCGTCGTAGAAAAAGACCCGCCCCCCCAGGCTTACCGCCTGGGCGGCGTACCGGGCGTCCAGGATCGTCATGAAGCAGTAGGGGCAGGCCTCTACCCCCACCCGGAGAGGTTTTTGCGCCTGGGCATAGGCCAAAAGGAGGAGAGAGCCCAAGCCCTTGAGAAGGTCTCGCCGATGTATCCTTCTCCTCCTAGTGTTGATGCTGCCCATCTTGGTCCCCAAGGAGCCCCGCGTGCCGGGCCAACAAGGGGATGAGGTTCATCTCCGGCAGGGGGGCGAGGTCTAAGAGGGTTTGGAAGGTGTAAAAGGCCTGCCGCCCGTGCTGGGCCTTGTGCCTTTCTGCGAAGGCCTGGGCCTCTTCGGGGTTTTTAAAGGCCAGGAGCCTGGCGTTCATCACCACCATTAGCCTCTCCCCCCAGTAGCAGGTGGCCTCCCGGGCCGGGATGAGCCGGACCCTCTCCTGGGGCCGGGCGGGGTCATAGGCCCCCCGGTCCGTGACGTAGAAAGTCATTCCCTCCCCGTCCCTTAGGCCATGGGCAAAGGCGTAGTTCACCATACAGGCGATGCTCTCAAAGTGGAGGGCCTCCACGGCCTCCTTGGGGTTATGGGGGGCAGGCCGGGGCTCTTTGAAGGCGATCTGGCTATAGGTCTGCTCAAAGAAGCCCCTGGGGAAGGTCCGGCCCCGCCAGCTCCCCTCAGGGGTCTTGATGGGCATATCGCAGAAGGCGCAAACGCCCTCGTCCCAGGGGATGGGCCGGGCCGGAACCAGGTCCCGCCCCGGGGGGGTCATCCCCCCCTGCCCCATCCCCCCTGGCCCATGGCCCCCCTGGGCCAGGGCCAGGCCCAAAAGCCCCACGCTGCCTAAAGCCCTAAGGACCTCACGCCGATTCTTCCCCATACACCACCTCCATGAGCCAAGGGAGCTGCTCTCCCTTTGCCCCCAGCACCTTCTGGGGCGGGCCCATCTCCAAGACCCGCCCCCCCTTAAGGAGGACCAAAAGGTCAAGGCCCTGGGCCTCCTCCACCTCGTGAAGGGCGATGAGGGCGAGGCCCCGTTTTTCCGCCACCCAGGCCCAGAAGCCTTTCCGGCCCCGGGGGTCCAGGGCCGCGGTGGGCTCGTCCAAAAGCCAGATGGGGGGGTCCCCCATGAGGGCCAAAGCCAGGGCCACCCGCCGCCTTTCCCCGCCCGAGAGGGCCTCCGTCCTCCTGGGGAGGAGGCGTTCCAAGCCCAGCCTTTCTATAGCCTCCTCCAGGGCCTCCCGGCCCAGGCCCTTGGCCCTTTGCCCCGCCTCCAGCACTTCCCCCACCCGGAGGTGGGGGAGGAGGCCCGTCCCCTGGGGGAGGTAGGCCCTTAGGGGGAGGGCGGCCCGGTCCCGGGGGTCATGCCCCAGGAGCCGGGCCCAGCCCCGGCTGGGCCTAAGATGCCCGGCAAGGAGGGCTAAAAGGGTGGACTTCCCTGCCCCGTTCGGCCCGAGGAGGCCCACCCGACCCCCCTCCAGGCGGAGGTTGACCTCTAAAAGCCTCCGCCCCTTGCCTAGCCCTTCCGCCACCACCATAAAACCCCTCCTAAAAGCCCCAGGATGAGGGGCCAGACCGCCCCCTCCCCCTCCCGGGGCAGGGGGAGGGGGTTTGGGTCCACCACCTTAAGGAGCCTGGCCTCGGGGAGGTGGGCCTCGAGGGCCTCCAGGAAGACCACCCCCGGGGAGAGGGCAAACAGGGAAAGCTCAGGGAGCCAGGCCAGGGCCAGGGCCAAGCTGGAGCTTGGAAGGTGGGGCACGGGTAGCCCCGGGGCCCGGTCATAGGCGTTTCCCTTGACCTCCGTTTTGGCCTGGGGGTCGTCCACCAGGAGGTCGTAGAGGTTGCCCTTAAAGGCGTTCCCCAGGACCCTGGCCGTGTTCCCCCCGCGTTCCCGGGTGACCCTGAGGGCAAACCCGTTGGCCCGGAACTCGTTCCCTTCCACCCCCACGCTCTGAGCGTCCATGAGGACCAGGCCCAGGGTGTTCCCCTCAAAGCGGTTGCCCTGGACCAGGGTTTTCCGCTCGTCCTGGACCAGGAGGCCGTACCCCACGGGGGTGCGGCTTCCCGCGAAAAGGTTTTCCTCCACCCGGTTCTCCGCCCCGTGCATGACGGCGGAACCGACCCCGTTCCCTAGGCTCTGGTTCCCCCGGACCAGGACCCTCCAGGAGAACATCACATGGACCCCATAGCGGGCATTGGCCTCGAGGCGGTTATTCAGGATCTGGCTATCTGGGCTATACTCCAAGTAAACGCCGTCGGCAAAGCCCTGGAGGTGGCTTCCCTCCACCCGGGCCATGGGGCTTTGGTAGACCAAGACCCCGGGGGCTTCCCCCTGGCCTTGGGCCTTGAGCCCAAGGACCTGGACCCCAGGGCTATCCTGGACAAGGACCGCGGTGGGGGCATTTTGGACCTCGAGGTCCTCCAGAAGGCACCCCTCACACCCCTCCAGGTAGACCCCGGCGTCCGGCTCGAAGAAGTCCCCATTGGGCCCTGCCCCCTCCACCCTAAGCCCCCGGACCCGGATCCCCGGGGCCTTGAGGACCAGGGTGTGCCCCTCCCTCCCCCGGAGGACCGCCCCTTCCCCCTCCACCCAAAGCCCTGGGGTGGTGAGGACCAAGGGGCCTTCCACCTCTCCCCTAAGCCTCAGGACCGGCCCGGCCCAGGCCAGGGCCAGGAGGGGTAGGAGGGCAAGGGGCCGCATCCCCCTTAGGGTAGGGGAGGGGCCAGGGACATCCGTACCTGCGCAGGGGAAAGTACAAATGTCCCCAGGTCCAGGGGTAGGCTTAGGGTGTGAGGCTTTTGGTCCTCTTCTTCCTCCTGGTCCCCGCCCTGGCCCAGGCCCGGGTGGAGGGGGGGTGGGTCCGGCTCGTCCCTCCGGTCCTCAAGGACACCGCGGCCTACCTCACCCTGGTCAACCCCGGCCCCAAGCCCCTCCGCCTCCTTGGGGGGGAGACCCCCATCGCCCAGAGGGTTTCCATCCACCGTGAGCAACGGGAGCACCGGGATGGGCATACCGTGCTCGGGATGCGCCCCCTACCCCACCTGGATATCCCCCCCCGGGGCCGCCTCGAGTTCCGCCCCGGGGGGTACCATCTGATGCTGGAGGGGCTTAAACGCCCCCTTAAGCCGGGGGAAAAGGTGGAGCTCGTCCTCCTCTTTGAGGGTGGGCTTAGGCTCAAGGTGGTCCTCCCGGTGGAGATGCGCTAGAGGAGGTTTGGCCGTGAAAAAAGCCCTGCCCCTTTTCCTCTTGGTCCTGGCCCTGGTCCTCCTGGGGTACCTTCTCCTGCCCAAGGGGTCCCACAGCTTCTATGGCACCCGGCTCCTCAACCCCAGGCCCCTGGACTTCACCCTTATGGCCCCCCGGGGCCCGGTGAGCCTGGAGGCCTTTGGGGGTAAGCTTGTCCTCATCTTCTTCGGCTACGTCCATTGCCCGCATGTCTGCCCCACCACCATGCTGGCCCTGAAGCGGGCCTACGAGGCCCTGACCCCGGATGAGCAGGCGCGGGTCCAGGTCCTTTTTATCAGCGTGGACCCGGAGCGGGATACCCCAGAGCTGGCGGACCGGTACGCCAGGGCCTTTAACGGAGCCTTTCTCGGGCTTAGCGGAAGCCCGGAGGCCATCCGGGAGGTGGCCCAGGCCTTTGGGGTCTACTACCAGAAGGCCCAGTACCGGGGCCCCCAGGACTACCTGGTGGACCACACCGCCACCACCTTTGTCCTAAAGGGCAAGGAGATGGTCCTCCTCTTTAGCCCCGACAAGGTGGAGGCCACGGAGAAGGTGGTGGCCGACCTGAGGGCCCTTCTCCGGGAGCTTTAGCCCAGGGCCACGTCCAGGCTCATCATCAGGGCAAACCCCACCATAGCCCCAAAGGTGGCCAGGTCCCCGTTGCCCGACTCGTGGACCTCGGGGATGACCTCCTCCACCACCACAAAGACCATGGCCCCTGCGGCCAAGGCCATGAGGAAAGGGAGCCAGGCCAGGGCCTGGCTCACCAAGGCCACCCCTAAGAGCGCCCCTAAGGGCTCCACGATGGCGGAGAGCTGGCCGTAGAAAAAGGCCACGGCCGGGCTAAGCCCCGCCCGCCTCAAGGGCCAGGCCACGGCTAAGCCTTCCGGAAGGTTTTGCAGGCCAATCCCTAGGGCTAAAGCCAGGGCCCCGCCCAGGGTGGCCGTCCCCGTAGGGTCTAAGGCCACGGCCCCAAAGGCCACCCCCACGGCCAGACCCTCGGGGAAGTTGTGAAGGGCAATAGCCAGGACAAGGAGGGTGGTCCGCCGCCAGGACGTGGAGGGGCCTTCGGGTTCGTCCTTGGGGCCTAGGTGGAGGTGCGGAAGCAACCGGTCCAAAAGCCGGATGAGCCCACCCCCAGTCAAAAACCCCAGGACCAGGGGGAGGATGGGGTTCTGGCCTTGGGCCTCGGCCATCTCCAGGCCAGGCAGGAGCAGGGAGAAGAAGCTTGCGGCCAGCATCACCCCCGCGGCTAGGCCCAGAAGGAGGTCCAGGAGCTTTTGGCTTGGAGCCTGGGCTAGGAATACGCTTAGCGCGCCTAAAGCGGTAAGGCCCCAGGTGAAAAGACCTGCCCCTAGGGCCTGCAGCCAGACCTCGCTCATCCAGGGTATTTTAGGCTAGCCTAAAAACCCTGTCAACCCCTTTTTGCGCTATCCTGGAGTAAGGTATGCTGGATAAGCTGGCGCGCCTAGAAGAGGAGCACCAGGCCCTCGAGGCCGAGCTCGCCGACCCCGGGGTCTTAAGGGACCCTGAGCGGTACAAGACCCTTTCCCGCCGGTATGCCGAGCTTGGGGAGGTGGTGGAGACCATCCGGGCCTATAGGAGGGTCCTGGAGGAGCTGGAAGGCCTCGAGGCCCTTTTGGAAGACCCGGAGCTGAAGGAAGAGGCTAAGGCGGAAAGGGCTAAGCTTCTAGAGGAAAAAGATCGATTGGAAAAAGAGCTGGAGCTCGCCCTGCTCCCCAAGGACCCCATGGACGAGCGGGACGCCATCGTGGAGATCCGGGCCGGGACCGGAGGGGAGGAGGCGGCCCTGTTTGCCCGGGACCTCCTCCAGATGTACCTGCGCTTCGCCGAGACCATGGGGTTCAAGACCGAGCTTCTGGACTCCCACCCTACGGACCTCGGGGGGTTTTCCAAGGTGGTCTTCGAGGTCCAAGGCCCCGGGGCCTACGGCACCTTTAAGTACGAAAGCGGGGTCCACCGGGTCCAGCGCGTTCCCGTGACCGAGACCCAGGGCCGGATCCACACCTCCACGGCCACGGTGGCTGTCCTGCCCAAGGCCGAGGAGGAGGATTTTGAGCTCAACATGGACGAGATTCGCATAGACGTGATGCGGGCCAGCGGCCCTGGGGGCCAGGGGGTGAACACCACGGACAGCGCCGTCCGGGTGGTCCACCTCCCCACGGGGATTATGGTCACCTGCCAGGACTCCCGGAGCCAGATTAAAAACCGGGAGAAGGCCCTCATGATCCTGCGGAGCCGGCTTCTGGAGATGAAGCGGGCTGAGGAGGAGGCCAAACTCCGCCAGGCCCGCCTGGCCCAGATTGGGACTGGGGAGCGCTCGGAGAAGATAAGGACCTACAACTTCCCCCAGTCCCGGGTCACGGACCACCGCATCGGCTTCACCACCCACGACCTAGAGGGGGTCCTGGCGGGGAATCTCAAGCCCCTCCTCGAGGCCCTCAAGCGGGCAGACCAGGAGCGAAGGCTCGAGGCCCTGGCTGAGGCCTAGACCCTTTCGCCGCAAAGGCTTGGCCTTTGCGGCAGGGGAGACCATGCTACGCCGTGAGATTCTTGTGGTGGCCGGGATTCTTCTGGACCGGCAGGGCCGGGTCCTTTTGGTGGGGAACGACTGGGGCCGGAGGGGCCGGGTCCGGTACACCCTCCCCGGGGGGACGGTGGAGCCGGGGGAGACGGCTCTAGAGGCCCTGGCCCGGGAGGTGCGGGAGGAGACGGGGCTTAGGGTAAAGGCGGTGGAACACCTGGCCTACCTCGTCCAGGTGGAGGATGTGCGCAAAGGGGAAAGGACCCTGGCCCTGGCCTTCCGGGCGAGCTACGAGGGGCTTTTAAACCCCAAGGACCCCGACGGGCATATCGTGGAGGCCCGGTTCTTTACCCCGGAGGAGGTGGCGGAGCGCCTTAAGGGCCATCCCCCCCTTCTGCAACCCCTCTTGGACTACCTCAGGGGAGAAAGGGGCCGGTTCTACGCCTACAAGGCCTGGGGGGAGGAGGGCCGCAAGGTCTAGCCCAGCCAAAGGTAGGCGAAGCCCAGGGTGAGGAGGCTTAGGGGTAGGCCGAACTTGAGGTGATCCAGGAAGCCCACTCTTTCCCCGGCGCGGCCCGCGGCCTCGGCCACGATGAGATTGGCCACCGAGCCCAAAAGGGTGAGGTTCCCGGCCAGGGTGCTGGCCGCGGCCAGGAGGAGCCAGCCCCGTTCTCCTTCCGCTAAGGGAGCGAGGAGGAGGACCGCGGGCACGTTGGAGATGAGGTTGGAGAGGAGGACTGCCCCCCCATAAAGCCCCAGCTCCCCCCCTAGAAGGGGACGGAAGGCGTCTAGCCACCCCAGGACCCGCACCCCCTCGGTGAGGGCGAAAAGCCCGGCGAACATCACCAAAAGTTCCCAGTCCACCCTTAGGAAAAACCGCTCCGAGCGTACCCTACGCGTAAAGAGCAGGATCCCCCCCGCCACCAGGGCCCCCTGGGCCAGGGGGTAGCCTAGGAGGAAGGCGGTGAAAAGCCCAAGGGCCACGGCCAGGCTCTTCCAGAGAAGGGGCCGGTGCAGGCGGAACCGGGGCTGGGGGAGAGGGGGGAGGGGCTTTAGGGAACGGGTCTCGGGGAAGAGCCAGAGGAGAAGGAGAACCTGAAGGCCAAGCCCCACCAGGGCGACGGGGGTCATGGCCCGGGCGAAGTCCAGGTAAGGGATGCCGGACAGGCTCCCAACGACCAGGTTCTGGGGGTTGCCCGTGAGGGTGGCCACCGAGCCTAGGTTGGTGGCCCCGGCCAGGGCCAGGAGGTAGGGGAGGGGCCTTAGGCCCAGGCCCCGGGTGAGGTCTAAGACCAAGGGGGTGAGGAGGAGGGCCATGGTGTCGTTGAGGAAAAAGGCGGAAAGGGCCCCAGCCCCGAAACTTAAGGCGACCAGGAGGCCCAGGGGGCTTTGGCTCAGGCGGAGGAGGCCTAAGGTGGCCCAGGGGAAAAACCCGGCGTAGCCTAAGGCGGCGTTTAGGAGCATTACCCCGAAGAGAAAAACCAGGGTGTGGCTGTCCTGGGCCTGCCAAAGGGCCTTTAGGTCCAAGACCCCTAGGAGAAGGAGGAGGCTTGCCCCCACCAGGGCGATCCCGGCCCGGTTCATCCGGTACCCGGGAAGGTACCCAAGCCCCAGGCCCAGGTAGGCCAGGGCCAGGGCTAAACTTCCTAGAACTTCTCTAACCTCCATAGGAGGTTGGCCTTCACCCCGGGCCACTCCTCGGCCAGGATGCTGTAGACCACGTCGTCCCGGGCCTCCCCCTCCACCAGCCGGTGCCGCCTTAAGACCCCTTCCCGCACCGCCCCGAGCTTTTCCAGGGCCCTTTGGCTGCGGAGGTTCCTCCCGTCCACCTTGAACTGGACCCTTCCCGCCCCTAGGGCCTCAAAGGCGTGGGTGAGGAGGAGGAGCTTGGCCTCGAGGTTCACCGGCCCCCCCCAAAAAGGAGGAAAGACCAGGGTCCCAAGCTCCAGCCGCCGGTGCTTGGGGCTTGGTTCTATGACAGAGATCCGGCCCGCCAGTTCCTCCCCTAGCCAAAGGCTCCAGTTTACCCGGCCCGGTTCCTCCAAGAGGGCCTGGAGGTAGGCCCGGTGCCCCTCCAGGCTAGGCTCTGGGCGGAGGGACATATACCGGTAGGCCTCCGGGTCGTACCGGGCCCAGAAGAGGGGGGCGTCCTCGAGGCTTAGGGGCCTTAGGCGGATGAACCGGCCTTGGAAGACCTCGGGGAAGGACCACACCCTCCATGCTAGGCTAAGGGCAATGTTCCGGGTGGGGATTCTCACGGTTTCCGATAAAGGGGCCCGGGGGGAGAGGGCGGACACCGCCCACCTGGCCATCCGGGAGGCCCTGGCTGGGGGGCCTTACGAGGTGGTGGCCTACGAGATCGTCCCCGACGAGCCCCCCCAGATTAAGCGGGTTCTTAGGCTTTGGGCCGACCGGGAGGGGCTGGACCTCATCCTGACCACGGGGGGGACAGGGCTTAGCCCCCGGGACCAGACCCCGGAGGCCACCCGGGAGCTCCTGGAGAAGGAGGCCCCGGGCCTCCCTGAGCTCATGCGCCTTGTAGGCCTAAGGAAGACCCCCATGGCCGCCCTCTCCCGGGGGGTGGCGGGGGTGAGGGGGAAGAGCCTTATCGTAAACCTCCCGGGAAGCCCCAAGGGGGCCCGGGAGTCCTTGGAGGCGATTCTGCCCATTCTGCCCCACGCCTTAAGCCTGGTCACGGGGAAGGCCTGGCGGGAGGGTAGCCATGAGTAGGGTGCCCGAGCCCTCGGTCTTCCTAGTGGTGGACGAGGCCAAGCGCCGGGCCAGGGATCGGGGGGTGGGGCTTCTGGACCTCTCCATCGGTTCCACGGATCTCCTCCCCCCTAAAGCCCCCCTCGAGGCCCTAAGGGAGGCCCTGGAGGATCCCAGGACCTACGGGTACTGCCTCAAGGCCTGTACCCGGCCTTTCCTCGAGGCGGCCGCGGCCTGGTACCGGGACCGGTACGGCCTGGGCCTGGACCCCGACCGGGAGGCCCTGAGCCTGATTGGGAGCCAGGAGGGCCTGGCCCATCTGCTTTTGGCGCTTACCGAGCCTGGGGATGGGGTTCTCCTCCCCGAAGTCGCCTATCCCAGCTATTTCGGGGCGGTCCGGCTGGCCTCTTTGGAACCTTTTTACATCCCTTTGCGCCCGGATGGCCTCGCGGACCTGGCCCGGATCCCCGAGGAGGCCCTGAGCCGGGCCAAGGTCCTCCTCCTGAACTACCCCAATAACCCCACGGGGGCCCTGGCGGACTGGGCCTACTTTGAGGAGGCCCTGGCCCTGGCCCAGAAGCACGGCCTCTGGCTGGTTCACGACAACCCCTACGTGGACCAGGTCTACCAGGGGGAGGCCCCTTCCCCCTTGGCCCTGCCTGGGGGCAGGGAGCGGGTGGTGGAGCTCTTTTCCCTTTCCAAGAGCTACAACCTGGCGGGGTTCCGCCTGGGGTTTGCCCTGGGGAACGCCGAGGCCATCGCCCGGCTGGAAAGGGTCAAGGGGGTGGTGGATTTCAACGCTTACGCCGGGATTCTCCGCATGGGGGTAGAGGCCCTCAAGACCCCGCGGGAGGTCCTAAGGGGGTACGCCCGGGTCTACGAGGAAAGGGCCCTGGGGATGGCCCGGGCCCTGGAAGGGGTCTTGGACCTCCTCCCGCCCAAGGCCACCATGTACCTCTGGGGCCGGCTACCCCAGGGGGTGGACGACCTGGAATTTGCCCTGGAGCTTATCCAAAGGGGCGTGGCCCTGGCCCCGGGCCGGGGGTTTGGCCCTGGGGGGAAGGGGTTTGTCCGCCTCGCCCTGGTCCGGCCCCTGGAGGAGCTTTTGGAGGCGGCCCGGATCATCCGGGAGGCTATTGCCACCTCTCCTCAGGGGGAAGGCCTTTGAGCCTCCTTAAGACCTCCCCCACCAGGTAGAGGCTTCCCGCCACCACCACCCGTTCCGCCAGGCCCAAGGCCTCCTCCAGGGCCGCGAGGGGTTCCTCCACTACCTTAGCCCCGGGGAAGAGGGGGAGGAGGGCCTTGGGGTCTAGGCTCCTGGGGGAATGGTACCGGGTGAGGACCACGGGGCCCAGATCCCTTAGGGCCTGGGCCATCCCGGCGTGGTCCTTATCCCGGCTAAAGGCGAGGACCAAAGCGGCGGGCAGAAGCCCGTGGAAGCCCAGGGCCTCCCTTAAGGCCCAGGCCCCTTCCGGGTTATGCGCCCCGTCCAGGATGAGGGTCTTGCCCCGGTAGGGAAGCCGCTGGAGCCGGCCCGGGTTTTCCGTACGGCATAGGCCCCGTCGGACGGCCTCCCAGGAGGCCCCGAGGAACCGGCCCGCCAGGGCGGCTAGGGCCAGGTTCTGGGCCTGGTGGGGGCCTAGGAGAGAGGCTTGGAGGCGGTGAGCCTCCCCCTTAAGCCTTAAGGTGAAGGCGAGGCCCTGGGGGAGGGGCTCTACCCCCTCCACCCCAAAATCCTCCCCCAGGACATAGAGGGGGGTCTTTAGGGCCTTAGCCTGGGCCTTGAGCTCCAAAAGCCCCTCCCCTTGGGCCGCGGTGAGGGCCGGGGTATAGGGGCGGAAAATCCCCGCCTTCTCCCGGGCTACGTCCCTTGGGGTGGGACCTAGGACTTCGAGGTGGTCGTGTCCGATGTTGGTCACCACCGAGACCCTGGGCTCCGTGGCGTTGGTGGCGTCCAACCGGCCCCCAAGCCCCACCTCGAGGACGGCGAACCCCACCCCCTCCCAGGCGAAGTGGAGGAGGGCGAGGGCGGTGGCGATCTCAAAAAAACTGGCCCCGAATCTTTCCGCCGGAGGCCGGACCTCCTCCAGTAGAACCAGGAGCCGGTCCTGGGGGATGGGGACCCCCTGGACCTGGATCCGTTCGTGGAAGGCCACCAGGTGGGGGCTGGTGTAAAGCCCCACCCTAAGCCCCGCCTCCTCCAGGATGGCCGCCAGGGCCCGGGCCGTGGAGCCCTTGCCGTTCGTCCCCCCCACCAGGGCCACGGGGTAGGCCGCCTCCGGGTGGCCCAGGGCCTTAAGGAGGCCCCGGATCCTCTCCAGCCCCGGGGTCTGAAGGGTCTGCCGGGCGTAGAGCCAGGCCAGGGGGTCCATTAACTCCCCTTCCGGGCGCAGGCGGGGCAGAGGCCCCGGTAGACCAGGTCGGCTTCCTGGACCAGGCCTCCCGGTAGGGCCTGTTGCGCCGGGCGGAGGAGGTCTGGGAGGTCCACCTCCAGGTCCACCACCGCCCCGCAGGCGGTGCAGACCAGGTGGTAATGGGGGTGGAGGCGGGCGTCGTACCGGGTGGCCTCCCCGGCCTGGACCAGGGGTCTAAGGTAGCCCTCCTCCACCAGGGCCTCGAGGGTGCGGTAGACCGTCCCCAGGCTAATCCGTGGGAGTTTCTTGCGCACCTCTTGGTAGACCCAGGCCGCGTCCGGGTGGTGAGTGGCCCCCTGGACCACCTCCAGCACCGCCTTCCGCTGCCGGGTCAGGCGCTTAAGCCCCATCCTCCCCAGTATACCGGAATCCCTACTGAATCTCTCGGATTTTGGCCAGGATCTCCCGCCCTCCCTGGTCCAGGACATCCTGGGCCAGCTCCAGGCCGAGCTCCTCCGCCTCCTTGGCCTCCCCTTCTATCTCCGCCCGGATAAAAGCCTGGCCATCCGGGGTGAGGAGAATTCCCTCCAGCCTGAGGCTTCCGTCCTCCCCCACCTGGGCCAAGGCCCCCACCGGGGCGAGGCAGCCGGCCCCTAAGCCCCTCAAAAAGGCCCTTTCCGCCCGGACCCGGTCCCAGGAGGGGGGGTGGTGGAGGGCGTAGGCCACCTCCTCGGCCAGGTCATCCCCCTGGCGCACCTCCAGGGCCAAGGCCCCCTGGCCTGGGGCCGGGAGGAATTCCGAGGCCTCGAGGAACTGGTCAATCCGGTTTCTAAGGTCCAGGCGGATGAGGCCGGCTGCGGCCAGGATAACCCCGTCGTATTCACCCTGGGCCAGGGCCTGGAGCCGGGTATCCACATTCCCCCGGAGGGGCCTTACCTCAAGGTCAGGCCTTAGGGCCAGAAGCTGGGCCCGGCGGCGCACGGAGCTGGTCCCCACCAAGGCGCCTTTGGGTAGGTCCTGAAGGCGCTTATGCACCCGGCCTAGAAAGGCGTCCCGGGGGTCTTGACGCCTGGGGATGGCCGCGAGCTTAAGCCCCCCCGGGGTCTCGGTGGGGAGGTCCTTTAGGGAGTGGACCGCGATGTCTATCTCCCGGGCTAAAAGCGCCTCCTGGAGCTCTTTCACAAAGATGGCCTCCTCCCTGGGGCTTGCCCCCTGGTCCCCCCGGGTCCTTATGGTCCGGACCTTGAACTCGGCCTCGGGCCAGGCCTCTTTAAGCCGCTCCACCACCCAGCGGGTCTGGGCCAGGGCCAGGGCGCTTCCCCGGGTGCCCACCACAAGGACGCGCATACTTCCCCATCCTACATGGAGAACCCCCTAGGGCCTACCCCTGCCCTGGTCTACTCTAGGGCTAACCCCACCGGGTCCTCGAGAAGCCCCGCCAGGTGGCGGCAGAACCGGGCGGCCTCGGCCCCGTCAATGAGCCGGTGATCGTAGGTAAGGCCAAAAGGCAAGAGAAGCCTCGGGCGGAAGGCCTCCCCATCCCAGACCGGGGCCATCCTGGAGCGGGCCATCCCCAGGATGGCCACCTCGGGCCAGTTCACAATAGGGGTGAAGCCCGTCCCCCCAATCCCCCCCAGGTTGGAGAGGCTAATCGTGGCCCCTTGCATCTCCTCGGGGGTGAGCTTCCGGGCCTTGGCCCTTCCCGAGACCTCCTGGAGCTCCTGAGCCAGGCGGAAGACCCCTTTCTGGTCCACATCCCGGATGACGGGGACCAAAAGGCCATGGGGGGTGTCCACGGCCACCCCGATGTGGACGTAGTCCCGGTATACAATCTCCTCCCGCTCGTGATCCACCGCCGCCCCGAACTTGGGGTAGGCCCGCACCGCCAGGGCCAGGGCCTTAAGGAGGAAGGCGGTGAGGGTAAGGCGGAAGCCCCTTTCCTCGGCCCGCTTTGCGTAGCGCTTGCGCAGGGCCTCTAGCTCGGTGATATCCGCCTCGTCAAAGTGGGTCACCATGGGGACCAGGCTCCAGGCCTGGGCCATGTTCCGGGCCGTGGCCCGCCGTACCCCGGTCATGGCCTCCCGCCTCACCGGGCCAAACCGGCTGAGGTCGGGGAGGGAGGGGAGGGGTATGGCCTTGGGGGCCTCAGGGGGCCTTGGGGTCTCCTTGGCCCGGGCCGCCCGCTCCACATCCTCCTTGGTGATCCGTCCCCCAAGCCCCGTGCCCCGGACCTGGGCCAGGTCCACCCCGAGCTCCCGGGCCAGGCGCCGCACCGAGGGGGCGGCGGGGATAAGGGGTTTTTCCTCTGGGGGGGCAGCCTGGGGGCTTTGGGCTTGGGCTGCCTCCGCCTGGGGCCCCTGGACCGCTTTGGCCTGGGGCCTTTCTTCCGATTGGGCCTCGGCCAGAGCTTCCTCAAGCCTTTCCCCTGGGGCTTCTTCCAGGACCAAGAAGGCCTGGCCCGGCCGGACCTCATCCCCCACCTGGACCAGGACCTTGGCCACCACCCCGCCCCTTTCCGCGGGGAGTTCCATCACGGCTTTGTCCGTTTCCAGCTCCAAGAGGGGTTGGCCGGGTTCCACCCGGTCCCCTTCCCGGACCAGGATGCCCACCACCGTGGCCTGGGCCACGTTGTCCCCGAGTTCTGGAATCCGAAGCTCCATCCTGCCTCCTTCCTGACTCTACCGCCGGTGGGGCGGGAGGGGGTGGGGTTGGATCCCCAGGGTCTCCCGGGCCTTTTTCAGGGCCTCAGACCCCACCTTGCCCTCCTCAGCCAAAAGGACCAAGGCGGCGTAGGCGATGTACCGGGCGTCTACTTCAAAGAAATCCCTCAAGGCCTCCCGGGTGTCCGAGCGGCCGAAGCCGTCCGTGCCGAGGACATGGAAGGGCCGGTCCAGGTACCCCCGGACCAGGTTGGGCAGGGCCTTGAGGTAGTCCGTGACGGCCACAATGGGCCCCTCATGCCCCTCCAGGGCCTCCTGGAGGTAGGGCCTCCGCTTCTCCCCTAAAAGCCTCGTTGCGCGTTCAGCCTCGAGGGCATCCAGGTAGAGGGCCTTGTAGCTGGTGGCGCTCCAGACCCCAGCGGCTACCCCCAGTTCCGCCAAAACCTCCCTGGCCTTAAGGGCCTGGGGGAGCATGGGCCCAGAGGCGAAGAGCTGGACCTTGGGGCCAGGGCCTTCGGCGGGGGCCAGGAGGTAAAGGCCCTTAAGAATCCCTTCCTTGACCCGGTCCCGGGGGGCGGGCATGGGGGGATGGGGGTAGTTCTCGTTTTCAATGGTGATGTAGTAGAAGATATCCTCCCCGACCCCGTACATGCGCCTGAGGCCGTCCTCCAGGATGACGGCGAACTCGTAGGCGAAGCCCGGGTCGTAGGCCAGGAGGTTGGGGGCGGCCAGGGCGTAAAGGTGGCTCTGCCCGTCCTGGTGCTGGAGGCCTTCCCCCGCCAGGGTGGTCCGGCCCGCGGTGGCCCCTAGGATAAACCCCCGGGTCCTCTGGTCCGCTGCGGCCCAGACCAGGTCCCCGATGCGTTGGAGGCCAAACATGGAGTAGGTGATGAGGAAGGGGATGGTGGGTATGCCCCAGTGGGCGTAGGCCGTTCCGGCGGCGATGAAATCCGCCATGGCCCCGGCCTCCGTAATCCCTTCTTCCAGGATCTGGCCCTGGCGGCTTTCCTTGTAGGCCGTAAGCGTCCCCGCGTCCACGGGGATGTAAAGCTGCCCCTGGGGGGAGTAGACCCCCACCTGGGCGATCAAGGCCTCCATGCCAAAGGTCCGGGCCTCATCCGGCACGATGGGGACGAGGTATTTGCCTATAACGGGGTGGCGGAGGAGCTTGGCCAGAATCCGCACAAAGGCCATGGTGGTGGAGATCTCCCGCCCCCCGGTGCCCTCGTAAAACTCCCGGAAAAACTCCTCCCCCGGGACCTCCAAGCCCCCTTTAAACCGCACCCGCCTTTCCGGGACAAACCCCCCTAAGGCCTTCCGGCGCTCCAGGAGGTACCGGACCTCGGGGGAGTCGGGCCCGGGGTGGTAGTAGGGGAGCTCGGGGAGCTTCTCCTCGGGGATGGGGATGTCCAGGAAACGCCGGGCCTCCCTTAGGTCCTCCTCGGTGAGCTTCTTCACCTGGTGGGCCACGTTTTTGGCCATGACCGTGGGCCCCATCCCGTACCCCTTGATGGTCCGGGCCAGGATGACCACGGGGCTGCCCTTGTGCTCCACCGCGGCCTTGTAGGCGGCGTAGATCTTCCTTAGGTCATGCCCGCCCCGGCTCCTGGTGAGTTCCTCCAGTTCCTCATCCGTGAGGTCCTGGATTAGGCGCTTGAGCTCAGGGGTGTTAAAGAAATGCTCTTTGAGCTCCTTGGCCCCAAAAGCGGCGTAGCGCTGGGACTCCCCGTCCACCAGGGCCTCAAAGCGGCGGAGGAGATGCCCCTCCTTGTCCCTCTCCAAAAGCCGGTCCCAGGCCGAACCCCAGACCAGCTTGATGACCCGCCAACCCGCCCCCCGGTAGAGGCGCTCCAGCTCCTGGATGACCTTGGAATTCCCCCGCACCGGACCATCCAGACGCTGGAGGTTGCAGTTCACCACAAAGATGAGGTTATCCAGGCCTTCCCGGGCCGCGAGGTGGAGGGCCCCCACGGTCTCGGGTTCGTCGTGCTCCCCGTCCCCCAGGAAGGCCCAGACCTTGGCCGAGCTTTTGGGCTTGAGGCCGCGGTCCTCGAGGTAGCGCATGAACCGGGCCTGGTAGATGGCCTGGATGGGGCCAAGCCCCATGGAGACTGTAGGGAACTCCCAGAAATCCGGCATGAGCCAGGGGTGGGGGTAGCTGGCAAGCCCCCGGCCCCCCGGCACCACAGGATGCACCTCCCGGCGGAAGTTCTCCAGGTCCTCCTCCTTAAGCCTCCCCTCCAGATAGGCCCGGGCGTAGTTCCCCGGGGAGGCGTGGCCCTGGAAAAAGACCAGGTCCCGGTCTATCCCCGCCTCCGGCCCCCGGAAGAAGTGGTTGAACCCCACCTCGTAGAGGTCGGCGATGGAGGCGTAGGTGGCGATATGCCCCCCAATCCCCTCGGCCTTCTTATTGGCCCGGGTGACCATCATGGCCACGTTCCAGCGAAGGATATTGGCGATCCTCCGCTCTAGTTTCAGATCCCCGGGGTAAGGAGGCTCTAAGGCCTTGGGGATGGTGTTCAGGTAGGGGGTGGCAAGCCGGTTTTTGAGGGTATACCCCTGGAGGAAGAGGTACTGGTCCAAAACCTCAAAAACCTCCTCCACCCGCTCCAGCCCCCAGACCCTAAGGAGGTACTCCAGGGACTCCACCCAGTCCTGGTTCTCCTCGGCCTTGGCCCGCTCCTTAAGCTCAGGGGGAAGGCTTTCTATGTCTTTCCTCAGCTCTTCTCCGCGCATTCTCTTTTTACACTACACCACCACCCCCCGGCCTCGTCCAATAGGACCTGTGGAAGGGCCTGATAAGATTCATTTATGAACATCCGACGCCTCCGGCATTTCCTGGTCCTGGCCGAGGAGAAAAACTTCCACCGGGCGGCCACGAGGCTTTATCTGAGCCAGCCCGCCCTTTCCCAAAGCCTCAAGGCCCTGGAGGAGGAGCTGGGTGTCCAACTTGTGGAAAGGCGGCCTTTCCGGCTTACCCCTGCGGGGGAGGTCCTGTGGGCGGAGGGGCAGAGGCTTTTGGAGGCGGCGGAAGCCCTAAAGGAACGGGTCCGCCGGGCGGGGCAGGGGGTTTTGCGCTTCGGGGTGCCCGAGAACCTCCTCCCTGACCTCATGCCCCTTTTGGACGCCCTCCGCCGGGGCCTGGGCCAGGCCTTGGAGATCCGGGAGCTCCACACCCCGGACCAGGTCCGGGCCCTGAAGGCCGGGGTTCTGGACTACGGCCTGGCCGGGCTTAGGGTGGATGACCCAGGGATTGCCCGGGAGCCCCTCTTCACCATCCCCATGGTGGTGGCCCTGCCCGAGGACCACCCCTTGGCCCGGGAGGAAGCAGTGTCCCTGGCGGCCCTCAAGGAGGAGGGCTTTTTGCTCTTCTCCCGGGAAAGGCTCCCACCCCTTCACGAGGCTTACATGGCCGTTTTCCGCCAGGCCGGGTTCGCCCCCAGGGTGGTCCGGGAGGTGGAGCGGTTTGCCGAGGCCGTCAGTCTGGTGGCTGCAGGGCTTGGGGTCCACCTTACCCTGGCCCCCTACCGCATCTACCCCCATCCCGGGGTGGTCCTGAGGCCTTTGGCGGAGGGGATGGGCCTCGAGGTGGCCCTCATCTACCGGAAAGACCCCCCACCCCCGAGGCTGGCCGAGGTCCTGAAGGGGCTTAGGGCCTATGCGGAAAGCCCTTGGCCTTCGCCATCGGACCAGGCGAGCTCGATCAGCCCGATCAGCTCCTCCACCGGGACCCCATAGTCCCGGGCGATGCGGGTCATCTCCCGACCTAGACGGCGAAGATGGTAGAGGTGGGCGGGTCCGGCCTCCTCGGCCATCTCCAGAAGCCACCCAAGAAGGGTTTTGGCCTCCTCGTCTGTAAGGCCATCCGTAAGGGCCTCGTCCTCTAGGAAAAGCTCAGCGGGGTTTTCCAGCATGGAGTTCTTCCTCCCGGTGGACCCAGCCCTTTTGCCGGAGAAGGGCCTCCAGGTAAAGGGGGTCCTGGGCCAGTTCCACTTCCCGCCTTAGGGCCTCCACCCGGGCCTCCTGGGCCTTTAGGCTGGCCTCGAGGCGGTGCCGTTCCTGGGCCAGCCGGTGCGTCCGAATCCCCTCCTGGAGGAGGAGAAAAAAGGCGTGGGCGATGCCCAAAGCCAGGAGAAGCTGCAGGAGGCGGTGGCCCGGGGAAACCACGCCAAGGATTATACTCCAAGACCGGGGCTACCCCTGGTTTTAAGGGAGAAGTCTCTTGCGTTTTCTTTGGAAGGATGTAAACTAGGTACAGGTGAAAGGAGGGATTATGGCGGAAAAAGAGCGGTACCGCGCTAAGCTTAAGGAAGCCGGCCTAAGGCACACCCTGCCCCGGGATCGCATCCTTGCCCTTCTGGACAAGAAAAACGCCCATTACACCCCGGAGGAGATCTTCAAGAAGCTCCGGGACCGGGGGTTCGATGTGGGGCTTTCCACCATCTACCTCAACCTCCACGTCCTCCGGGAGCACGGGATTATCCAGGAGTTCCGGGACCTGCACGGCAACACCCGGTACGACGGTTGGACCGAGCCCCATGTCCACCTAGTCAACCTGGAAAACGGTAAGATCGAGGATATCCCTCTCGGGGACCTCCCGGAGCTCAACCTCCAAGAGGTTGTCTCCGCTGTGGAGCAGAAAACCGGCTGGAAGATCAAGGACTTCCGGATTGAGTTCCGGGGTGCCCCCGCTAAAGAAGAGTAGCCCGGTTCTGGCCCTAGGCCCCGCCACAAAAGCGGGGCCTAGGCCTTTTAGGGTCCCAGTTTGCGCTTGAGGTAGGCCGCAAGGGCCTCGATGGCCCGGCGCAGGGCCCGTTGTTCCTCCAGGAGTTCCTCCAAGGGGTCTTTGCGCTCGGGAAGGCTAAGGGTTTTAAAGAGGAGGGTGGGGTTGCCGCACCGTGGACAGGCCACCCCCTCGGCCCGGACCCCTGGGGCGTAATATGTATGGGCTCCGCACTGGGGGCAGAGGAGGTATTTGGCCCCGGGGGCCTCCCCCTGCCGGATGGCGCGGCTTAGGACCTGGGCCTCCTCCCGGTTAAAGCCCAGGTAATAGGTCCCTTCCAGCTCTAAGACCCCTGGGGTTTCCGCAGTGGCCCTAAGCTCCCCCTTGAGCCCCTCCGGGGTGACCCAGGTCCGGCCGTCCCAGCGGAAATGCCGGATATGCCGCTCCCCTTCCCGGTCCTCCACCTCCACGATGAGCTGGACCTGGGGGTCTTTGGGGTAGTAGTGGAACCGGACGGCGTTCACCCCCTTAAGCTCCGGCCGGGGGGGAAGGGTGAGGCTTAGGGGGCCTTCCCCCTTGGATGGGTAGCCCATCAGCCGTTCCAGTTGGGCAAGGCTTAGGCCGGGCCGCCCTTCCCGCCCCAAGAGGAGGGCCTCGAGGTACCGGAAGGCCTGGTCCAGGCCTGGGTCCATATCTGGATTCTACACCTACTCGGGCCAGGTTATGCAGTGGGGTTCCAGGAGGGCGTAGCGGCTATCCGCCTCGGAGTAGTTGTCCAAAAGGCCTTCCTGGACGCCCTTTTCTGGCCACAGGTAGTCCACCACCCGGGGGGCGTACCCATCCCGGGCCCCGCCCAGGTTCCAGGGCCCAGCCTCCCGGGCCACCGGGCGGAAGTGGTCGGGGCCATACCCGTCCTGGCTTCCCACCAGGAGGTAGAGGCAGACCTTTTGCCCGGGTTCGGGACTGAAGTGCCGCTTGTCCAGGGTGAGGATGACCCGGCCCTCCCCGGGGTCCGAGGAGACCAGGATCCCCTCGGCCGTGTCCTCCCCTGTGGGGAAGCCCACCCGCTGGCCGTACTGGGGCCAGCCCGCGGCCTTGATGAAGAGGTCCCAGGGGTGGTTGGGGCTGAAGCGCACATTGGCCCCAGGGGCGAAGGGCTCGGTGCGGCCCCCGGGCTTATAGTCCAGGTAGAGGTTGATGAGCTGGTGGCTGAACCCGGCCGGGGCCCCCCAGGGGTTGGTCATGGCCTTGAAGGTGAAGACCAAGGTCCAGGTGGCCCCGCTGTCCAGGATTTGGAAGCGGAGGAGGTCAAAAAGCCCCCGGTAAGGCTCAAAGGCCTTTTCCAGGGGGTAGGTGTAAGTTCCAGGGCCGTGCTCGTCCCCCTCGGGGTCTTGAATCTCCAAGAGGGGCCGACCCTGGAGCCTCTGGGGGAGGCTTAGGGCCAGGGGGTGGTCGCTTGGGGCGGTGTCCAGAAGCCCTTCAGGCCCCATCAGGGCCACGGCCAGGCGCACCGTATCCCCGGCCTCCACCCCTAGGGTGGAGTAAGGGATTCTGAGCTCCAAGACCTCGTTCACAAACCCTCGCCGCCCCTTGAGGTCCGCCGGGGAGGAACGGAGAACCCACCCGCCTTCCTCGTAGGCCTCCCGTACCAGGACGCCCTCCTCCTCTTGGGCCTGGTCCAGGTCCAGGGCCAGGCGCTGGGCCAGGGGGAAGCCCAGGCCCTGCCGCCCCCCTTCGGGGAAGGCCGCCCCCTTGGGGTTTCCCTTTTGGTCGGCGTAGACCATAAGCCGGTACCCTTGGCCCAGGAGGTCCCGGGCTTTAAGCCCGTCCCTAAGCTCCACCAGGAGATAAATGTGGGCCTCGTCGTAGCCCAGGCAGACCCTTCGGATCAGGTCCTTGGGGGTCTGCATCGTCCCGGCGTCCAGGTCCAGGTAACACCCTGCCCGGTCCCATTCCCCGGGGTTCACCCGCCCATCCAGTTTGGGCTGAATCCGGCCCGGGCTTCCGCTCAAGGGGGCGGGGCTTCGCACGGCGATGTAGAGCTCCTCCGGGGGCTCTTGGCCTATGGCCTGGTAGACCGCCCTTAGGAGGGCCCGGAAGGCCTCGTCAAAAACCGGGTGGTTAGGGAAGGCAGTGTCGTACCCGTACCACCAGAACCAGTCCGAGGCCTGGGCGGCGTAGATATAGCTCATGGCCTTGCGGAGGGCCTCGTCCTCCCCAGATCTCTCCCGATAGGCCATCACCGCCTGCCGGGCCTGGCTCAGGCGGTCCCAGGCCTCGTTCTCCTCGGGTTCTCCGGCCCACATAGCGAAGTCCCCCGCCCATCCCCCGGTGGCGAGGCGTTCCAGCTCAGGGGCTTTAGGGTCAAAGACCTCGGAGAAAAGAATGGTCTCTATTCGGCCCCGGGCCTTTTCTTCCGCGAGCCTTTGGTAAAGGAGGCGGCGGAACCCCACCCCCCGGTCCGGGTAGTTCTCCCAGGCGTTCTCCCCGTCCAGGGCGATGGTGAGAACCGCCCCTGGACCAACCTTTTCCCTAAACTCCAAGAGGGTTTGGATGAAGTCCTCCACCGCGGTCTTGGGGTCCATGGAATGGTAGGCGAAGCCGATCCGGTCCGAGAGGTCCCGGTGCCGGAAGAAGATGAAAATGGGGCCCCCCTCTGTCTCCAGCCGGTAGGGCCGGGCGAGGCTAGCCGGGGTTACCGGGACCCCGCTTCGGCCTAGGATGGCCTCGTCCGTGACCAGGTACCGCACCCCGGCCCGGGCGTAGATGGCGGCGGCCTTCTGGCTCACGGCCCCTTCCGGGGGCCAGGCCCCTGGGGGCAGGAGGCCCATGACCTCCTGGAAATAGGCCCGGCCAGCCTCCACCTGCCATAGGGCGTCCTCCGGCCAGGCGATGGGCTCCTCGGGGACCTTGAGGTTAGGGTTGGACTCCCGGATGGCCTTCTTGTCCACCAGGATGGGGAGGATGGGGTGGTGGAAGGGGCTGGTGAGGAGCTCAGCCTGACCCCGGGCGGCGAGCTCCCGGTAAAGGGGGAGGGTCCGGGCCAGGAGGCCCCGCTGGGCCCTAAGGATATAAAGCACCTCCTCTTGGGTGAAGCCCTGGTCTTTGGCCTTAAGGGCCTTTAGCCCGGGGTCCTTCTCCACGTATTCTGGGTGGATCCAGTAGAGGTTCCATAGGGCCCTTAGGTCTTGGATGTCCTGGTCCGAGAAGGTCTCTCCCCGGCTTTTCTTAGCCTGGAGCTCCCGGTAGCGGGGGCTTTGTCCCAGGATTTTGGGGTTGATGTCAAAGAACCGTTCCTGGATGAAGCCCTTTTCCTCTAGGGTCAGCTCCGCCAGGGGTTTTTTGGAGACCCGCTCGTAGGCGTCCTCGGCCCCCTTTAGGTAGTCCTGGATCTGCCGGATCAGGGTGGGGGTGAGGTTGAAGTTGACCTTGACCTGGGGGTAGTCCTTGAGGACCTCGGCCATCCAGGGGTAACTGTCTGCCCCGTGCATCCGCACCCAGGGGGCGCCGTAGGTCCCCGTCCTCGGGTCCTGGTAAGGGGGCTGGTGCATGTGCCAGAGGAGGGCCACCTTTAGGGGTTCGGCCAGGGCGGGGAGGCCCCCCAGGATGAGAAGCGCCAGGGTTTTCCGCATACCGCCTCCTTATGGAAAGGCTACCATACTTTCCTCCCTAGGCTAAACCCTACCCCGGGGGATAATCAAGCTATGGGTTTGCTCTTTACCTCCTATGCGGTGCGCGGCCTCCGGCTCAAAAACCGCCTAGTCATGTCCCCCATGTGCCAGTACTCAGCCAGCCCCGAGGGGGAGGTTACGGACTGGCATCTCCTCCACTACCCCACCCGGGCCCTAGGGGGGGTGGGGGTGGTGCTCGTGGAGGCCACGGCCGTGGTCCCCGAGGGGCGGATCAGCCCCTTTGACCTCGGGATCTGGTCCGAGGAGCACCTCCCGGGGCTAAGGGAGCTTGCCCGCCGCATCGCCGAGGCTGGGGCCGTCCCTGGGATCCAGCTTGCCCACGCCGGGCGGAAGGCGGGGACGGCCCGGCCCTGGGAGGGGGGGAAGCCCCTAGGCTGGCGGACCGTGGCCCCAAGCCCCCTTCCCTTCGCCGAGGGGTACCCGGTCCCGGAGGCCCTGGACGAAAGGGGGTTGGAGCGGGTCCTCGAGGCCTTTGTGGCTGGGGCGAGGCGGGCCTTAAGGGCAGGGTTTCAGCTCATTGAGCTCCACATGGCCCACGGCTACCTCCTCCACTCCTTCCTCTCCCCCTTGAGCAACTGGAGGACGGACCGGTACGGAGGGAGCCTCGAGAACCGGATGCGCTTCCCCCTCGAGGTGGCCCGGGCGGTACGGGAGGCCCTGCCCCCGGAGGTCCCCCTATGGGTCCGGGTCTCGGCCACGGACTGGGCCGAGGGGGGCTGGACCCTGGAGGACACCCTGGCCTTTGCCGAGGCCCTGAAGGCCATCGGGGTGGACCTCCTGGACTGCTCCAGCGGCGGGATCCTCCCTGGGGTCCGGATCCCTCTGGCCCCGGGGTACCAGGTCCCTTTCGCGGATGCGGTGCGCAGGCGGGTGGGCCTCCCCACGGGGGCGGTGGGGCTCATCACCACGCCAGAGCAAGCGGAGACGATTCTCCAGGCGGGTAGCGCTGACCTGGTGCTCTTAGGCCGGGTCCTCCTCCGCGACCCCTACTTTCCCCTAAGGGCCGCCGCGGCCCTGGGGGAAAAGGGCCTCGTCCCGCCCCAGTACCAAAGGGCCTTCTAAGGGCCAAGGATCCTTACGGGCACCCTTAAAGGGTGCCTCATTAAGGCCCATCTGGGGTTTCTACCCTAGCGAAAATTGCGGCGGGGCCCTTAGCGGGCCGGGCTGAAAAGACCTTCCTTACACACCCCGGCTTGCCCAGCCACGGCCTCGAGGGTGAGGGCTAAGACCCCCTTAGCCCGGATAAGCTCAGCCGCGGCATCGAGTATGCGCCGGTGTATTCCGAGAATGCGCCGGTGTGTTTCTTCTCTAGCTGCGGTGATGCCCTTTGGTGCTGGACCTTTCACCGTCTCCCTTCAGGGTATTAGGCCTGCAAGGGATTTTATCGGGGCCCCCGCCTTAACGAAGTCAGAGTGGGATGGTATGGGTATCCTGTCCGGACGGTTGACGATCAACCCCTGGTCCGACTTGACAAGGCCGCCCGTCTATCCTAGAGTGGCATGTGTAAGTAGTTGCTTACATAAGGAGGCTACTTACGTATGGGGGTGATGCGGATGGCAAGCGAAAGGTCCCTAGGCTGGTTGGCTCTCCTCGTGGGCTTGATCGTCCTCACGGTAGGGGCAACGGTCTTCTGGGTGGTCCCCGACTGGGGCAGCTGGATCGCGGACTACCCCAAGCGGGCCCTGGCCCAGGCCCCGGCTGCAGGCCCAACCCTCCCGCCTGAGATGGCCCCTATGGCCCAGGCCTTGCCCCAGATCTTGATGACGGTCCTGGGGCCCTTGTTGGAGCAGGTGGGTGGGTATCTAGAGGCGGCCGGTCGCTTCCTCGGGGGTGTCCTGATCCTGGTGAGCCTCCTGCCCCTGGGGGCTGGGCTTCGCCTCCTGACCCGGGGTCGGGGATAATACATGGGGTGGAGGCCCAGGGGGATATCCGGAGCCGGCTCCTCCGGGTGGCCCTCCAGGTCCTGGCCGAGCGCGGCTACCGGGGGGCCACCACCCGGCTCATCGCCGAGCGGGCTGGGGTGGCCGAGCTCACCCTTTTCCGCCACTTCGGGAGCAAGCTAGACCTCCTCCGCTCGGCCCTCGAGGCCTTTGAGCCCCCCCTCGAGGTCCCCCCGCCCACAGAGGACCTGGCCCGGGACTTGAAGGAGCTTCTCCAGCGCTATAGCGCGTTTTTGGAAGGCCAAGGTGGCCTTATCCTTCGAATTCTCCCCGAGATCATCCGGCACCCGGAGCTGGTCCGGGACGGCCCCCCCAAGGGGTTGCGCCGGGTCATAAGCGAAGCGGTGGCCCTGTTCCGGGCCCACCAGGAGGCGGGGCGGCTCTGGCGGGGGGAGGCCCCGGAGGCCCTAGCCCTGGCCTTCGTGGGGCCCCTGATGGCCCGCTTTCTCCTGGGCCGGGCCTGGGGCCTCGTCCTCCCTCTCGAGGCCGAGGCCTATGTCCAGGGCTTCCTCGAGGGGCGGAAGGGGCTTCAGCCAGACCGTCTCCCGCCTTAGGGTCGCGGCGAAGCGGGGGCTTTGACTGGGCAGGGCCTCCCATTCCTCCCGGGTGTAGACCAGGGCCTCCGCGGGGACGGGTAACTCCTCCAGGGGGAGCCCTATGGGCCTCTGCCAGGGGGGGAGGTCCGAGTCCGCCACCACCAGGACCAGGTCTAGGTCGCTCCCTACCCCGTACTCCCCCCGGGCGTAGGAGCCGAAATACCCCAGGGCCAGAAGCCCCGGGATGGGGTGGCGGCGGAGCCAGTCCCAGAGGGCCTTTTCCACGGCCTCACGGCTTGGCCATTTGAGCACGGCAGAACTCAAGGATCTCACGGGCATACCCTATCGCCTCCTGGCTCTGCAAGGGGCCGTAGTGCTCCGCCGAAGGGCCTTCGGGGAAGGCGTCCGGATAGCGGGTAGGGATGTAAAGGCTATCCAGGTAGCGGGCTTTTTCTATAAGACCTTCCTGGACCTCTAGGGGCAGGACCTTGAGGAGCCGGGCCACCAGGTGTCCCCAGGCCTCCTGGCCCAGGTGGAGGTGGAGGGCCTTTACCGCCTTCTCCGCCGCCTGCTGGGCGGCGAAGCAGGCCCATTCGTGCCGGCCGGCCTCCCGGGCAATCCCGGCCATCTCCAGGTCGTGTTCCGCCTGGAGGAGCCAGTCCCGGGCCCGGTTCACACCCCCAGTTTAGGGTAGACTCTCCCCATGCGGGCGGTCAGGGTACACCAGGTGGGAGGCCCAGAGGTCTTAAGCCTGGAAGACCTCCCCACCCCCATCCCGGGCCCGGGGGAGGTCCTGGTCCGGCTAGGGGCCATCGGGGTGAACTACATAGATACCTACAAGCGTCGGGGCCTCTACCCCATGCCCCTCCCCTTCACCCTGGGGGAAGAGGGGGCCGGGGTGGTGGAGGCGGTGGGGGAGGGCGCGGAGGGGGTGGCCCCTGGGGACCGGGTGGCCTTCGCCAACGTCCAGGGGGCCTACGCCGAGTACATCCTTGTCCCCTGGGAAAGGCTCGTCCCCGTGCCCTTGGGGCTGGACCTGAGGCTGGCTGCCGCGGCCCTCCTCCAGGGGATGACGGTCCACTACCTCCTGGAGAGCACCTACCCCTTGGCCCCGGGGGACCAGGTCCTGGTCCACGCCGGGGCCGGGGGGGTGGGGCAGCTCCTCATCCAGTGGGCCAAGCGCAAGGGGGCTATTGTTTACGCTACGGCGAGCAGCGAGGAAAAGCGGCGGCTTTGCCTCGAGGCCGGGGCGGACTACGCCCTTCCCTATGAGGGCTTCGCCCAGAGGGTCAAGGCCCTTTCGGGAGGAGGGGTGGATGTCGTTTACGACGGGGTGGGGCAGGCCACCTTTGAGGGGAGCCTCGAGGCCTTGAGGCCCCGGGGCTACCTGGTCCTCTTCGGCCAGTCCTCGGGGCCGGTCCCCCCTTTGGATCCCCAGGTCCTAAACCGCAAGGGAAGCCTCTTCCTCACCCGGCCCACCCTCCACCACTACACCGCAAGCCGCAAAGAACTCCTCTGGCGGGCGGGCGAGGTCTACCGCGCCCTAAGGGAGGGCTGGCTTAGGGTGCGGATTGGGGCCGAGTTCCCCCTGGGAAAGGCCCGGGAGGCCCACGAGGCCCTGGAGGGGCGGAAGACCGTGGGGAAGGTCCTCCTAATCCCCTAGGTGCCGCCTGGCCCAGGCCCTTAGGTTCTCTTCCGGCAGGTAGGCCCCGCGCACGGTGCAGGCCAGGGCGGAAAGCTCCACGCCGGCTTTCAGGGCCTCTAGGGCCTCCTTCGGCTCCAGCCGGGGTAGGCCAGGCTGAAGGTGTCCCCGTTTGGCCAAAAAGGCCAAAAGCCCTGCGCTAAAGGCGTCCCCCGCCCCCACGGTGTCCACCACCTGGACCTTTAGGCCCTCGACCCTTAAGGTTTCCCCCCGGAAGAAGGCCAAGGCCCCCTCCGGCCCCAGGGTGAGGACCTTAAGGGGTGGGGGGAGGGCCTTGACCCCTTCCAGGGGGTCGGGGAAGAGGAGGCGGGCATCCTCGAGGGAAAGCTTAAGGAGGTCCACCCCCTCCAGGTAGGCCAGGGCCCGCGCCCTGGCCTCGGGGCTTAGGGGGGGGCGGAGGTTGGGGTCGTAGCTTAAGAAAGCCCCCTGGGCCCGGGCCTCCGCCAGGAGGGCCTCCACCCCGGGGGCGGTCCTGGGGTCTAGGGCGAAGAGGGAGCCAAAGTGGAGGGCCTGGGCCCCAGCCAAGGCCCCGGGCTCGGGCCGGTAAGGGGCCTTAAAGGGGCGGTGGAAGGTGTAAAGGGGCTCCCCGCCCTTAAGCGCCACCAAGGCCAAGGGGAAGGGCTCTGGATGGCGCAGGAGGCGGAGGTCCAGGCCCCTTTGGCCAAGCTCCGCCTCGGCCTTTTCAGCCACCCAGTCGCTTCCGGTTTCCGAGAAGAACCGTACCCCAAACCCCAGCCGGGCCAGGGTGGTGGCGGTGTTCAGGCTGGACCCACCCAAAACCCCCCGGAAGCCCCAGGGCGGGGCCTCGAGGATCAGGTCCAGGAGCATCTCTCCTACCAAGGCCAGCATGGGCCCATTATGCCTTGCCTTACATTTGCCCTCCTGGGCGTGGTATAATTTACCCTGCTTTAGGGCGAAAACCCGTATCGTCCCCTTGCGCCCAAGGAGGTCCCTATGCTGGGTGGGTATGCGCATCGGTTGGCCCGCATTGACCTGAGCGCCGGGCAGGTGGAGTACTTCGCCCCAGACCCCAAGGACCTGGAGATGTACGTGGGGGGGCGGGGCCTTGGGGTGAGGTACGTCTTTGAAAACGGCCCCCAGGTGGACCCCCTGGGTCCGGAGAACCTCCTTTGCATCATGAATGGCCCCCTTTCCGGGACCCGGGCCAAGATGTCCGGCCGGCTGGCCGTGGTCACCAAAAGCCCCCTCACGGGCACGGTGACGGACAGCCACATGGGGGGCTGGACCGCGGCCAAGCTCAAGTGGGCGGGGTTTGACGGCCTCCTCATCCGGGGCCGGGCGGAAAAACCCGTCTACCTCCTGGTCAAGGATGGGGAGGTCACCATCCACGACGCCTCGGACCTCTGGGGCAAGACCACCCACGAGACCCACCGCATCCTGAGGGAGCGGCACGGGGAGGAGGCGGATGTGATGGCCATCGGCCCCGCGGGGGAAAACCTGGTCCGCTTCGCCAACTGGGTGAATAACGACGAGCGGGCCGCGGGCCGGGGTGGGACCGGGGCGGTGGCCGGGAGCAAGCGGCTTAAAGCCATCGTGGTGGTGGCCAAGGAGGCCATGCCCCAGCCCGTGGACAAGGAGCTCTGGCGGGAGGCGGACCGGCTGGCCTCGGGGGCCATCAACGACCCCAAGAACGTCACCGCCCCCAAGAAGGGCGGGCTTTCCCTGTACGGCACCAATGTCCTCATGAACATCACCAACGTCATGGGGGCCCTACCCACCTTTAACGCCCAAAGGACCTGCATCGAGGGGGCGGAACGGATCTCCGGGGAGTACGTCCGGGAACACCGCCTCATCAAGGACAACACCTGCCATGCCTGCCCCGTGGCCTGCAAGAAGATGGTGGAGGTCCATGTCAACGGGCGGACGATCCGCTTCGAGTCCTACGAATACGAGTCGGCCTGGGCCTTAGGGGCCCACGTGGGGAGCACGGATACAGACTGGACCGGGTACGCCATCTACCTCTGCAACGCCTACGGGATGGACACCATCGAGGCCGGCAACGCCGTGGCCGTCCTCATGGAGGCCACGGAGAAGGGGTATTACCAGGGCCCGGATGGGGTCCGGTTCGGGGACGAGGAGGGCCGGATCCGGACCCTGGAGGCCATCGCCTACCGCAAGGGGGTGGGGGATGGCTTGGCCGAGGGGCCGGCCCGTTGGGCCAAGGCCATTGGGCATCCTGAGATTGCCCTCGAGGTCAAGGGCCAGTCCATCCCGGCCTACGACCCCCGGGGCCTTAAGGGGATGGGGATCGCCTACGCCACCTCCAACCGCGGGGCCTGCCACCTCAGGGCCTATACCCCGGCCTCGGAGATCCTGGGGGTGCCCTACAAGACCGACCCCCTGGCCTGGGAGGGCAAGGGCAAGCTCACCAAGCTCTTCCAGGACCTCTCGGCCTTCACGGATTCCCTGGACCTCTGCAAGTTCAGCCAGTTCGCCGAGGACCCCGAGATGTACGCCAAGCAGCTTGCCGCCTACTGGGGCCGGCCGGTAACCGCGGAGGAGATTCTCCAGATTGGTGAAAGAATTTACAACCTGGAGCGCTACTATAACAACCTGGCGGGCTGGGCCGAGGGCTCGGACTACCTGCCCAGGCGCTTTCTGGAGGAGCCCTCCAACTGCCAGGGCTCCCAGGGCCAGACCACGGAACTCGAGGCCATGCTCCAGGAGTACTACCAGGAGCGGGGCTGGGTGAACGGGGTGGTGCCCCGGGAGAAGCTCGCGGCCTTGGGGATCCTCTCCCAAGCGGCGGACTAGCCCCTTGCCCTTAGCCCACTGGGGCCTAAAGGCCCCGGTGGGCTTTAGACTAGGGCCATGCCCAAGGTCAACCTGTACGCCACCCTAAGGGAGCTCGTGGGCCGGTCCCAGGTGGAGGTCCCGGGAAAAACCGTGGGGGAGGTGGTCCAGAACCTCCTGGCCCTCCATCCGGCCCTGGCCCCCGAGATCCTGGAGGAAGGCCAGCTGGCGGAGCGGGTCTCCCTCTTTTTGGATGGGCGGGATATCCGGTACCTCCAGGGCCTGGAGACCCCTTTGGAGGAAGGGGCGGTTTTGGACCTTTTCCCCCCGGTGGCGGGAGGGGCATGACGGAAGGCCAGGGTGAGGTGGTCCTGGGGGGTGTCCGGCCCTGGATCCTCAAGGCCCACCTCCGGGCCTGGGGGGGCGTGGAGGAGGGGGGAAGGTTCCGTCTCCCTGGGGCCTGGGTGGCCCTGGCCGAGCTTCCCCCTTACCGGGTGGGTTCCCTTTCCGTGCCCCGGGTCCGGGTCCGGGTGGAGGGGCCAGAGGCCCAGGCCTGGTTGGACCGGATCCTTCTGGCCAGCATGCGGGGCGGAGGCTAGGGAAGCCTTTCCCCCTTGAGGAAGGCCCGGGTTCTAGGGTCCTTGGGGGCGGTGAAAAACCCTTGGGCCTCCCCCTCCTCCACCACCTCCCCCCCTAGGAGGAAGACCACCCGCTGGGCCAGGCGGCGGGCCTGGAAGAGGTCATGGGTAGAGAGGACCACCCCACGCCCTTCCCGGGCGGCCTCCAGGAGGAGGTCCTCCACCAAAGCGGTGTGGGCCGGGTCCAGGCTGGCCGTGGGCTCGTCCAGAATGAGCACTGCGGGGTCCACCAAGAGGGTCCGGGCCAGGGCGAGGCGCACCTTCTCCCCTCCGGAAAGCCCCCGGGCCGGAAGCTTGGCCTTAGGGCCAAGCCCCACCCTTTGGAGCATGGCCTCGGCGCGCTGGAAGGCTTCCCGTCGCCTTACCCCGAGGAGCTCTAGGCCAAAGGCGGCGTTGGCTAGGACGCTCCGGTTCAGAAGGGGGGGGTCTTGGGGCAGGTAGGCCCGCCTCATTCCCACCACCTTCCCCTCCTGAGGGGGGAGGAGGCCAGCCAGAATCTTAAGGAGGGTGGTTTTGCCGCTTCCCGAGGGGCCGAGGAGGACCAGGACCTCCCCAGGCCGGACCTCCAGGCTTTCCACCCTTAAGGTGAAACCGGGGTAGGCGTGGACCAGGCCCTGGGCCTCGAGAAGCCTCACCCCTTTTCCTCCAGGATGACCAGAAGGGCCGTGACCAGGAGGGCAACCCCCAGGAGGATTCCCCCCAGGGCTAGGGCTGCTTCTATCTCCCCTTTCCGGGTCTCCACCACGATGGCCGTGGTCAGGACCCGGGTCACGTGCCGGATATCCCCCCCAACCAGGGTAGCCGCCCCCACCTCGCTGATGCCCGTTCCAAACCCCGCGGCCAGGGCGGCGGCCAGGGTTTTGCGGGTTTCCCAAAACAGGGTGGGGAGGACCTGGGCCTCCTTTCCCCCTAGGCTACGCACTAAGAGCCGGACCTCCTCTACCCGGCCCCGGGCCCCCGAGAGGACCAAGGCCGCCACCAGGGGGAAGGCCAGGGTGGCCTGGGCCAGGACCATGGCGTAAGGGGTGTACAGAAGGCCAAGCCCGCCCAGGGGTCCGGAACGGGAGAGCAGAAGGTAGTAGAGGAGCCCCACCACCACCGAGGGGAGGGCCAGGCCCGCGTAGACTAGGACCCGGCCCAAGACCCCCCCGCCCCCCCGCAGGGCCAGCCAAAGCCCCAAGGGCACCCCGGGCAGGGCGGCTAGCAGAGTGGCGAGGCCCGCCACCCATAGGCTCCGCAGGGCGATTTCCAGGATCTCCCTAGGGTCCATCCAGGGGGATGATACACCGCCCTCCCAGGGGCTTAAAGGGGGCCTGCCCCCCCAGGCGGAACCCCTGGATGAGCCTGGGAGCCTGGGTCTTCAGGAACCCCCAAAGCCTCTGGGCCGCCTCCAGGTTCCGGCCCCGGGGGGCCAGGAAAAAGGTGTACTGGTTCAAAAGAAGGGCCTCATCCCGGGCGTAAAGGGGAAGGAGGTCTAGCCGTTCCTTTTGCCTTAAAAAGGTGGCGGGGTCGGTGAGGGTATAGGCCCTTTTCTCCGCGGCCAGGACCAGGGTCTGGCCCATCCCCGCCCCCGCCTCCAGGTACCAGGGGGGGTGGGGCTTGACCCCGGCCTTGGCCCAGAGCTCCCGTTCCTTAAGATGGGTCCCGGACCGGTCCCCCCGGGAGACAAAGGGGGCCTGGGCGAGGCGGCGGAAGGCCTCCAGAATCCCCTTGGCCTCCCGGACCCGGGCGGGGTCTTCCTTGGGCCCCACCAGGAGGAAGGCGTTTTGGGCCAGGCAGAGGGGCTGGGCGATATACCCCCTTTTTAAGCCCTCCCGCTCTAGTTCCGGGGCATGGCTCAGCACCGCCTCCACATCCCCCCGTTCCGCCAGGCGGAGGGCCTGGCCTGAGCCCACGGCCAGGACCTCCACCCGGGTCCCCGTGGCCTGGGTAAAGGGAAGGAGGAGGGCATCCAGAAGCCCCGAATCGTAAACGCTGGTGGTGGTGGCTAGCCTTACCTGGCCCAGGCCCAGGGCCAGAAAAAGGGGCAGAACCCCGAGGAGCCAGGGCATGAGGGTTAGCATAGGGCATGTCCGAGGTCTGGGCTGTGTTTCTCAGCCTCCTGGCCCAGGGGCGGTACTTTGAGGCCCACGAGCTCCTTGAGGAGGCCTGGCGGGAGGCCGGGGAGGAGGCGAAACCCTTCCTCCAGGCCCTCATCCTCCTGGCCGCGGCGCTTCACCAGGAACAGGAGGGGCGTTCGGGGGCCCGGAACCTGGCCAAGGCCGAGGCCAGGCTTCTAAGCCTCCCTTCCCCCTACCTGGGCCTGGACTGGCGGCCCCTTTTGACCCTGGCCCGGCTTAGGATAAGGGCTCGGGGAGGCGGGATGCCTATAGCCCAGGTTTTAGCGTATCGCGGGGATTTGGTGGAAAACCGACACCGGGCCTCTATCGCAGTGGTGGGCCAGGAAGGCCTTTTGGCCTATGCGGGGGAGGCAGGGCTTTGGGCCTATATGCGCTCCTCGGCCAAGCCCTTCCAAGCCCTGGCCCTTTTTCTCACAGGGGCGGTGGAGCGGTTCGGCCTGGGACTGGAAGAGGTGGCCCTGGCCACGGCCAGCCACGACGGGACCCCGGAGCACCTCGAGGTGGCCCAGCGCTTTCTGGATAAGCTTGGCCTGGACCTTGGGGTCTTGGTCTGCGGGGTCCATCCCCCCTTTGACCGGGAGGCCCGGAAGGCCCTGGAGGCCCAGGGCCTTGCCCCTACGGTCCTCCACCACAACTGCTCGGGGAAGCACCTGGGGATGCTGGCCGCGGCCCTGGCCCTGGGGGCCCCGGTGGAGGGGTACCACCTCCCGGACCACCCGGTCCAGGTCCTGAACCGCCAGGTCCTGGGGGCGCTTGCGGGCCGGGACCCCCTTCTGGCCACGGACGGGTGCAGCGTCCCCACCTTCGCCCTGCCCCTCCTCCGGGCCGCCCGGGCCTTTTACCTCCTGGCCCGGCCGGAGGAGGCCCCCGGGGCCTACCGGGAGGCCCTGGCCCGGGTGGGGGAGGCCATGCGCCGGCACCCCCGTTTGGTGGCGGGGCCCAGGAGTCTGGACACCCTCCTGATGGAAAGACTTCCCCTCCTGGCCAAGCGGGGGGCGGATGGGTACTATGGCCTGGCCCTCCCCCAAACCCCCCATGGCCCCCTAGGGGTGGCCCTTAAGGTGGAGGATGGCTCGGGCCAGGCCCGGGAGGTCCTGGTCTTGGCCCTCCTCCGCCAGCTGGGCTTAGACCCTGGGGAGACCCCCTGGGACCGGCCGGTCCTTAAGAACCATCGAGGCCTCGAGGTGGGGCACCTGGAGGCCCATCTAGACCTCGCCTGGGTGTAGCCATGCGGAGGCTTCTGGCCCGCTGGGTCCTCAACGCCATCGCCCTTTGGGCGGTGAGCCTGGTGTACGGGGGCTTAGGGTTTGCCCCGGGCTCGGGGCTTTTAGACTACCTGGTGGCGGGGGCGGTCTTGGGCCTGGCTAACGCCTTGGTCCGGCCGGTTCTTTTATTCCTTACCCTTCCCCTCAATCTCCTCACCTTAGGCCTTTTCACCTGGGTGGTGAACGCCCTGGTCCTCCTCCTAGTGGCCGCTGTAACCCCTTTAGAGGTCCAGGGGTTTTTGGGGGCCTTGGTGGGGTCCATCCTGTTGGCCCTGGTGAGCCTGGTCCTGGACGCCCTCCTTAGCGGTTCTCGCTGATGTAGCGGGAGAGCTCCTGGATCAGGACCTCCTGCTCCGTGAGAAGGGCCTTGACCACATCCCCGATGGAGACCACCCCCACCACCTTTTCCCCTTCCAAAACGGGCAGGTGCCGGACCTTGTGCACCGTTATGAGGCGCATGGCCTCGTCTATTGGGGTCTTGGGGGTTACGGTGACCAGGTCCTGGGTCATCACCTCCTGGACCTGGGTTTCCCGGGAGAACCGGCCTAGGAGGACGAGCTTTCGGGCGTAATCCCGCTCGGAGAAGATGCCCAAAAGCCTTTCCCCATCCATCACCAAAAGCGCCCCCACGTCCTTTTCCGCCATCCGCTTTAGAGCCTCGTACACCGTGGCCCCGGGGTGGATGGCGTAGACCTGCCCCCCTTTGCGCAAGAGGATCTGGCCCACGGTCATAGCCCCCTCCTTGAAGAGGGCCTTAGTATACCACGTCTTGGGGTTTAGCGCACCGTGAGGACCGGCCCCACCGCGTGCCGGGCCACGTACTCCGCAGTGCTCCCCAGGATGAGGCGGCGCACCGGGGCCCCCACGGCCAGGATGTCCTCGGGGCCGGCCAGGCCCAGGAGATGCTCCCCGGGGTCCCCCGAGAAGGCCAGGGCCTCAGCTAGGAGGCCCTGGTCTTGGAGGTAGGTCTGGGCCTCGAGGGCCCAGGCCCCGGCCTGGACCGGGTCCTCGTTTACGCTCACCACCCGGACCCTTAGCCTTAAGGGCCGGGCCAGGGAGGCGAGAACGCGCATGGCCCGGGTGGCGCTTTCCGAGGCGTCGTAGCCCAGCACCGCGCCTTTGGGTTCCACATAGTCCAGGGGGGCTATGAGGATGGGGGTGGGGCAGGTCCTTAGGAGTCGGTCCACGGTGCTCCCAAGCCCCGTGAAACTCCCCCCGTGGGTCTCCCCGCTCCGCCCCAGAACCAGGAGATCCGCGGTCCGGGCGTGCCTTAGGATGACCTCATAGGGGTTGCCCGTGTCCAAAATCCCCTCTGCGGGAATCCCCGCCGCCTCGGCGCTTTGGCGGATCCGGTTCAAGATCGCCTCCCCCTTGGCGGCTAAGGCCTGGTCCAGCTCGGCCTTGCGGGTGGGCCAGGGGATGGTGAGGGCCCCCAGGTCCAGAAACTCCAGGCCCTGGAGGAGCCGGATGTCTTTGACAAAGAGGGCGACGAGCTTGGCCTCGAGTTTGTAGGCTAGCCATTCCGCCAAGACCTCGGCAGCCTGGGCCTGGGGGGAGCCATCCGTGGCCAGGAGGATGCGCATGGGCCTATTGTATGCGAAAAAGACTTATGGCCCTGCCGGGGCCCCCTGGGCCCGGACCCCCCGGGCCAGGCCCCAGGCGGGGAGGATTAGGACCCCTAGGGCCAAAAGGACGGTTTCCACCCCATAGGCCTCAATCAAGTGCCCGATGGGGGCGTAGAAGAGCCCTGCAAACCCCCAGGTAAAGCCCATGAGAAGGCCGCTCACCGTGGCGGTCTGGTCTGGCTCCAGCTCCTGGGCCAAGGCCACGGCCACGGGGATGCCGGCGTTCATCAGAGCCCCGGCAAGGGCCAGGATGAGGAGATAAAGGGGATGGGCCGGGGGGAAGAGGAGGAGGGCCAGATAGAGGGGGAGGCCTAGGCTTAAGGTCTGGACCAGGACCCTTTTCCGGCCCAGCCGGTCGGAAAGGGTCCCTCCAAGGAAGGTGCCCAAGGTGGCGGAGAGGCTATAGACCGAGAGGCTTAGGGCGGTGTAGGCGTCGGGGAGGCCCTTTTGGGCGTACCAGTAGGGGAGGGTGGTGGAAAAGCTCATGAAGACCAGGCTCCTAAGGGTGGCCATCCCCCAGAGCCGGGCGATATCCCCCCGGAAGACCCGGAGAAAATCCCTCAACCCTGGAGGCCTGCCTTTCCGGGCCACCGGGGAACGGGCGAAGAGGAGGACCAGGGCTGGGAAGAGGGCCAAGGGGGTGAGCCAGAAGAGGGCCTTAAGCCCAAAGAGGTTCACCACCCCTAAAGCCACAATGGGCCCCAAGGAGAGGCCCAGGTACCCCGCGGAGCCAAAAAAGGAGAGCCAAAACCCCCGCCGCGCCTTAGGGGCGTACTCCCCCACCAGGCTCGCCCCAGCGGCGTGAAAAAGGGCCGAGCCCATCCCCGCAAGGCCAAGGACCAAAAGGAGGGCCTCAAACCGGGGCCAGTAGGCCAAAGACCCCATCCCCAAGGCCACCAGGACCGGGCCCATGGCCGCGAGGAGGCGGCGGTCCATCCGGTCGGCCACGAGGCCGGCTAGGGGCTGAAGGAGGCTTCCCGTTAAGGAGTAGACCGAGACCAAAAGCCCCGCGGTGCCCAAGCCCACCCCAAAATGGGCCATGAGCTTGGGGAGAAGGGGGGTAAGGAAGTTGGAAAAGAGGTCGTTGGTGGTGTGGAGCCAGGCCAGGAGAAGGGGGAGCACGCCCCTAGTCTAAGTGTGGTAGAATCCCTCTTCGTGGCGAGGCTTCCTTTGGAGACCAGGGTTTATCGGGGGTACCAAAAGAAAAATGGCGCGCCCGGGAGGACTCGAACCTCCGACCTTTGGCTCCGGAGGCCAACGCTCTATCCAGCTGAGCTACGGGCGCACACAGGCGCTCAGCAAGCCATAGCTTAGCACAGGAGGAAGGAGGCCGTCAAGTGTTTGGTCTAAACAAAAGGGTCATTGCGGTCATCTTTGGCATCCTGGCCCTGGCCTTTGCCGTGGGGGCGATTCTCCTCTTTACGCCCCAGGCGGGCCAGAACCCCAGGGGCAGGCCCGTTCTCTATGTGAACGGGAAGCCCTTGTACGAGCTGGACCTCCTGAGGCTCCAGGGGAATGACCCCCTTTACGCTGCCAACCCTCAGGGGCTTTTAAAGGCCCTGGTGGACACCCACTTTCTGGAACAGGTCATCCTCACCGAGGCCCTCAAGCAGGATGCGGCCCGGGTCCGGGTCTCCGGGGCCGAGGTGCGCAAAGAGGTGGACCGGATCCGGGAGCAGTTCGGCCTAAGGGACAAAAAGGCCTACGACCAGTTCCTCAACCAGATTGGCTACACCGACGCCCAGCTTAGGGGAGAGGTCCGGGTCCAGCTCCAGATCCAAAAGCGCCTCGAGGAGATCCGCAACCGGGCCAAGCCCACCCCGGAGGAGGTCCAGTTCTACTACGAGGTCTTTAAGGACAACTACCAGGAAGAACCCCGGGTCCTGGCCCGGCAGATCGTAGTGGACGACGCTAAGCTGGCCGAGGAGATCAAGAAGAAACTCGAGGCCGGCCAGGACTTCGCCGAGCTGGCCAAGGCCTACTCCAAGGTGGGGGCGGAGGCCTTAGGGGCCTTAGGGGCCGAGCCTGGCAAGACCGAGCCTAAGCCTGTAACCCGGGTCATCTTCCCCGAGGCCGTGGCCGAGGCGGTGTTTGCCCTCAAGGGCCCTGGCCTGGTGGGGCCTATAGAGGCCGCGGGCCGGCTTTACTTCGTCAAGGTGGAGGAATACCTCCCGGCCAAGCCCCTGAGCTTTGAGGAGGCCAAGGCCCGGGTGGAGGCCGACGCCCAGGCGGCCGAAGGGGAGGGGGCCTTGGAGGCTTATCTAGAGGAGCTCCGCCGGAAGGCCCAGGTGCGTTTTACGGAGGCCTCGGGCTACCGCTATGAGAACCAAGCTGTGGCCAAGGTGAACGGGCAGGAAATCCTCCTGGCCCGAGTCCTCCAGCCGGTCTTCGGCAACCCCCAGGTGGCGGCCCTCCTGCAACAGGGCCTGGGGGAGCTGGCCGTCCAGTTCTTTCTCCCGGCTACCCTGGAAAACCTCATAGAAACGGAGCTTTTGGTGGAGGAAGCCAAGAAGACGGGCAGGCCCTTCATCGGCACCAAGGAGGATATCGCCCAGGCCTATCTCCTCTACGCCACCCAGGAGGTCCAGGCCACGGAGGAGGAGGCGAAGAGGTTTTACGCGGAGAATCCGGCCCGGTTTACCGTCCCCGCCCAGGCCAAGGTGGTGGGGGTAAGCTTCACCGAGGAGGCCAAGGCCAAGGCCTTCCGGGAGGCAGCCCTTAAGGCCTCGGACCTCGAGGCCTTGGCCAAGGCCCACGGGGGGCAGGTCACGGACTACGGGGCGGTGAACCCTGGGGGGCTCCCCACTGTGCTCAACCGGCTTGTCTTCCTCACCAAGGAGAGCTTCCCCAAAGGCCCTCTGGGCGAGGTGAGCGAGGTGGTGAAGCTGGAGGACGGGACCCATGTGGTCCTCCTCGTCTCCGACCGGCGGGCCGAGCGGCTTAGGCCCTACGCCGAGGTGGCTGAGGAGGCCCGGCGCCTGGCCCGTGAGGCCAAGCGGCAGCGGGAGGCCGAGAGGATGGTGGCGGAGCTCAAAGATAAGGCCCAGATTGAGAACCGCTTGAACGAGGTCCTCCAGGCTTTGGCCCCCAAGGAAGAGGCCCCCCAAGAGGAGGCCACGCCTCCTGGGGAGGGCAAGCCGGGCCCTGAAACCCCAGCCCAGCCCTAGGGCCTAAGGGTATGCCCGCCGTGGGGAGACCCCCCGCGGCGGTTGCCTTTTGGCAGAATGGGGGCATGGAGGTTTTAAAACTCCTCACCGCTTTCTATGAGGAGGCCCCTGACCCCGCCCAGCCCGAGGAACGGGTGGTCTTTGGCACTAGCGGCCACCGGGGCTCCAGCCTTAGGCGGAGTTTCAACCGGGCCCACATCTTGGCCATCGCCCAGGCCATCGCCGAGCTCAGGCCCTCCTTTGGGGCCAGGGGACCTCTGTTTTTGGCCAAGGACACCCACGCCCTTTCCGAGCCGGCCTGGGCCACAGCGCTTCAGGTGTTTGCGGCCCATGGCCTCGAGGTCTACATAGATCCCGCGGAGTACACCCCTACCCCCCTGGTCTCTCTGGCCATCCTGGAACACAACCGCGCCCACGGGGCCCAGGCCGATGGGGTCCTCCTCACCCCAAGCCATAACCCCCCGGAGGACGGAGGCCTCAAGTACAACCCCCCCACGGGGGGGCCCGCGGACCCCGAGATCACCCGGGCCATAGAGGCCCGGGCCAACGCCCTTCTGGAGGCTGGGCTTAAAGGGGTGAAGACCCTCCCCTTCCGGGCGGCTTTGGCCCAGGCCCGACCCTTTGACTACGCCGGGCTTTATGCCGAGAAAATCGGGGAGGCCCTGGACCTCGAAGCTATCCGGGCCTCGGGGCAGAGGATCGGGGTGGACCCCATGGGCGGGGCGAGCCTCCCGGTCTGGGAAAGGCTTGCCGAGGTCCATGGCCTCCCCCTGGAAATCCTGGACCGGCGCCTGGACCCAAGCTTCGCCCACCTCCCTAAAGACCACGACGGCCGGATCCGCATGGACCCCTCGAGCCCCCATGCCTTAAGGAACCTCCTCCCCCATCGGGAACGCTACGACCTCCTCATCGCCAACGACCCCGACGCGGACCGGCACGGGATCCTGACCCGAAAGGGCCTCTGGAACCCCAACCATTACCTGGCCTTGGCCGTGGAGCACCTCTACACCACCCGGGCCTGGCCCAAGGCCAAAGTGGGGAAGACCGCAGTGACCAGTAGCCTCTTAGACCGGGTGGCCCAGGCCCTGGGCCGGGAGATCTACGAGACCCCCGTGGGGTTCAAGCACTTTGTCCCTGGTCTTTTGGAGGGCTGGCTCGGGTTTGGCGGGGAGGAGAGCGCCGGGGCAAGCTTCCTAAGGCGGGATGGCCAGGCTTTCACCACGGATAAAGACGGGATCCTCCTAGGCCTTTTGGCCGCGGAGATCCAGGCCCAAAGGGGCCCCCTGGAGGGGCTTTACCGGGACCTCACCCAGAGGCTAGGGGAGCCTTTTTACCGGCGGTTGGACCTGCCCTTGGACGCCAAGGTGCGGGCCCGGCTTGCTGCCCTCGGCCCCGGGGAACTGGGCCTTCAGGAGGTGGCAGGGGAAAGGGTCCAGGCCGTCCTCACCCGGGCCCCAGGGAACGGGGAGGCCCTGGGCGGGGTGAAGGTGGTCACTGAAAACGCCTGGTTCGCCCTAAGGCCAAGCGGAACTGAACCCGTGGTCAAGGTCTATGCGGAAAGCTTCCTCGGCCCCGAGCACCTAGAGAAGGTCCTCGAGGCCGCCCGGGAGGTTTTGGAAAAACTCCTTCACTAACCTGCCCTGATCCCTGAGCCTAGACCTCCCCAAAAGCCTGGGGCGATGGCCCTCGGGGGACCCAGGGCCCCCACCCTGACCTGGTCAGGGTGGGGTGGCCTTACCCCTTGACCGCCCCTGCAGTTAGTCCGGCCACAATCCGGTTCTGGAAAACGAGGACCAGGACCACCAAGGGCACAGTGACCACCACGCTCGCCGCCATAATGGAGCCCCAGGGAATCTCGAAAGGACTCGCCCCCCCGAAGCTGGCGATGGCCGGGGGTACGGTCCTGACGTTGTCCCCCACGGTGAAGGTGAGGGCGAAGAGATACTCGTTCCAGGTGGCGATGAAGGCCAAAAGCCCTGTGGTGACCAGACCGGGGCCGGTAAGGGGAAGCATAACCCTGACTAGGGTTTGCAAAGGCGTAGCCCCGTCCACATAGGCCGCCTCCTCCAGCTCCCGGGGCAGGCCCCGGAAATACCCCACCAGGACCCAGACCGTAAAGGGCAGGGTGAAAAGGAGGTAGGAAAGAATCAGCCCCAGATGCGTGTTGAAAAGCCCTGCCTGCCGAAGTAGGATGAAAAGTCCCCCTAAAACCGCGATCTGGGGAAACATGGTCATTCCCAGGACGATGTAGAGCACGGCGTTCCTTGGGGGGAAGGGAAGCCGCCCCAAGGCGTAGGCCGCTAGCGCCCCCAAGGTCAAGGAGAGAAGGGTGGCCCCTCCGGCCACGATGAGGGAATTCAGGAGGTTGCGGCCGAAGTTGGCTTGGAAGAAAACATTCCGGTAGTGGTCCAAAGTGAAGGGAATGGGAAGAAAACTGGGGTCGGGGCTGAAAAGGGCATCCGAGGGCTTGAAGCTGGAGATGAGGGCCCAGTAGAAGGGAAAGACGCTATACACCACTACGAAGACCACCAAGAGGTAAAAGAGGAGCCTTTGCATCCACCTCATTTCAGGGCCTCCCTGCCGATGGAGCGCATATATAGGAGGACAAAAACGAAGATGATGACCAGGATGGCCACGCTGATGGCCGAGCCGTACCCAAGGTCCTGGAAGTCCACAAGGGTTTGGCGGTTGTACACCGCGAGGCTCCGGGTGGCGGGGTTGACCCCGCTCATCACGTAGATCACGTCAAAAACCCGGAGGGCATCCAGGGTGCGGAAGATGAGGGCCACCACCAGGGCGGGGGTTAAAAGGGGTAGGGTGATGGTCCAAAACTGCTGCCACCGAGTGGCCCCATCTATGGAGGCGGCCTCGTAGAGCTCATCCGGGATGAGTTGGAGGCCTGCCAAAAGGAGGAGGGCCATGAAGGGGGTGGTCTTCCAGACGTCCACGGCGATGATGGAGGGAAGGATAAGCTCGGGCCGGGCCAGGAAGGCTACCTTTTGGCTTAGAATGCCGAGTTTTACGCCGATGACGTTGATCACCCCGTAGACATCGTGGAGCATCCACTGCCACATCTTGGCCGAGACCACCGTGGGGATGGCCCAGGGGATGAGGATAGCTGCCCGGACCAGGCCCCGGCCCCGGAACTGGGAGTGGATGATGAGGGCGATGGCCAGGCCCAAAACGGTCTCCAGGCTGACGGAGATCAGGGTGAACTTGAGGGTGTTCCAGAGGGCCTGGCGGAAGTCCGGGTCCTGGAGGAGGAAGAGGTAGTTCTTGAGCCCCACGAACTCCGGCGGCTCCACAAAGGCGATATCCGCCCGGAAAAAAGACCAGTAGAAGACCTGGGCCAGGGGGTAGCCGGCCACCAGGACCACCACCAAAAGGGTGGGTAGGACGAGGAGCCAGGCCAGCCGGGTCTGCCGTAGGGTGAGCATGGTTTTCTTACTTTAAACCCAGGCCCCAGGCGGCCATCCGCCCAGGGCCTAGGCCAATCGGGTTTTACCGGAGGATCCGGCGTAGACGGGCCTCGAGGTCCCGCACCGCCTGTTCGCCCGTCTTCCGGCCGGTCAGCGCGGCGTGCACCTCGGTCCAGATGGCCTCGGAGACCTGGTTGTACCGGGCCCCAGCCACATCCGAGGGCCGGCTTACGGCATTCTGGAAGACGGGAAGGAGGTCCTTAAACCAGGGATTCTTGGCCAGGACATCCTTGTCCTGGTAGAGGGCGGGCCGGGTGGGGAGGCGGGAGAGGCGGACGGCGTTATCCTTCTGCACCTCGTAGGAGGTCAGGTACTTGACCAGGTCTGCGGCCTCCTTAGGGTGGCGGGAGTAGGCCGAGACCATGAGCTGCCAGCCCCCCAGGGTGGCGGCGTTCCCCACCTCGGTGCTCCCCTTGGGCAGGACCGTGACGGCGAACTTACCCCGGATGGGGCTCCCTTCGGCCTGGCCTAGGGCGTAGGCGTAGGGCCAGTTACGCATGAAGAGGGCGTTCCCCTGCTGGAATACGTTCCGGGCCTCCTCCTCGGCGTAGCTCGTCACCCCGGGCGGGGCGATGGTGCCTACGTAGCGCCGGATGGTGTTCAAGGCCAGGGCGGCCCGGCCGTTATTCACACTGATCCGACCATCCGGCTCAATGATCCGGCCGCCGCCGAAGGAGTAGATCCACTCCAGGGCGTCGCAGGTTAGGCCCTCGTAGGGCTTGCCCTGGAAGACGAAACCCCAGAAGTCCCGGTTTCCGGCCCGCCTTTCCCCTTCCATGACCCGCTTGGCCATCTGCTCCAGCTCAGCCCAGGTCCTAGGGGGGTTCTTATAGCCGTACTTCTGGAGGAGGTCCGTGCGGTAGTAGAGGATCCCCGCGTCGGTGAAGAAGGGGATGGAGGTGAGCTTGCCCCGGATGGTGTTGTTCTGGACAATGCGTGGGAAGAACTCCCTAAGCTCAGCTTCCGTGAAGTACTCCTTAAGGTCCAGGGCATGGGGGGCCACAATCCCGGGCCAGATGACGTCTATCATATAGACGTCCACGTCCGGGCTTTTGGCTGCCCAGTACTGTTGGTAAAGGGCCAGCCGGTCGTTGGTGTCCGCGGGGGAGTCAATGTACTCCACCCGGTTACCCGTCTTCCGGGCCCACTCCTCTACTTTTTCCTTCATCCAGCGGCCACCTTCTCCCACCGCGGTGGAGTCCCCGGCCACCCGAATGGTGACCTGGGCCTGAGCCAGACCAACGGCTAGGACCAAGGCTCCTAACAAAAGCACTAGCATCCTTTTCCTCATATCTAACCTCCTGGAAGCTCTTCCTTCCAAGGGTTAGGCTACCACATTCGGCCGGGGGGGTGTCAACCCCAAGGGTAGGCTTGACCGTTATGCCTTCCCTCTTCCTAACCCCAAGAACCCAAGGGCGGCCAAGGGATTGGAGGAAAACCCCTCTAGGGCGGTTTTCTTCTGCCTCACCCCCTTGGTTTTCAACCGGATGCCAAAGGGGTGCAATGCCGATTGCGCGCTCTACTCCCTGTCCTTTGAACTGAGCTGGCCTTATTCCCCCCGCCCCTGATTAGGGGCGGGGATGCTTGACAATCCCCTTAGGGTTTGGTATCTTACTTTTTGCGCTGCCCCAAAGGGGCGGCGGGGGATCTTGAAAGTCTGGGGGAGGATACGAG
>FWWM01001469.1_pt1 | contig 70445 bp, 61 predicted proteins | sample 2228351 | NCBI WGS metagenome assembly FWWM01 (sample SAMEA103939774, study PRJEB20133) | metagenome | reverse complement strand
AAATTTCTTGCACTCTTCACCGCCATAAAAATGTAGGGTGGGCTGTGCCCACCAAGAATACCCCTGGCTGTGTTGGTGGGCACAGCCCACCCTACCTCTGGCTTTTGTGAAAAATGCTTAGTGATACTTACTTAAGCTCTGATATCTTCGAGAACGACAAATTGCTCTGTTGATGCTATGCTAGTGCCTTGTCAAGGAACCTCACAACAATCAGCTTGACCAAGCTCTGTACTTGACGAAGGAAAAGACCGCTTGCTCTTGTACCCCGAAACTGTATCCTTACACTTGAACATTCTGTATCCCTCCATAGCACGTGAAAGATAAACCTATCCACCAGTGTACCATAAATTGAATCCTCATGCACTCCCATACAATTAATAAGGATGCAAAGTAACTACGACTAGGAATTTTGGACAAAAGCCCGTTCGCTTCACCACTACTCGAAAAACGGATGACGAATGGACTTTCCTCCGCTACGCTCCGGGAGGAATGTGGTCTGGTCACCCTGAGCTCTTCGCTTTGCTCAAGGAGACAAAGCGAAGAGCTCAGGGTGACCAGAAGAGGAAGGGATGGAATTGCGGAGTGCAAGAAATGTAGTGATATTTACACAAAGGTTCAAAATTTGCACTCCTCTTATGCAAAAGATGCATTTCTGGTCCCATTCTTCCCCTTCTCTTCTCCCTGGATTACCACAAATTATGACCAGATCTGAGAAGAGAAGCCTTCTTGCATGGCGATTTTATCTGTTTTTTTATTTCTGGTATCCTAATTATTCTGTACAGGGATCTTGGCACAAAAATAGCATACTCAGATGAATTTAGAATACTCGGGAATCTAGATAATCAGAACGACACAGATCAAAGGGAAATCTTTCTCCATCTTTTCCGGCTTTGGTAGGATAGCAGGATTTAGCTAAAGGAGTGTGCATGAGTAGAATTCAATCAGAAAAGACCTCCCTGCAAGCGTACGAGCCAGAGTGTATCCTGACCGCTGAGGATTACGAATTGTACATTGGACGAAGGCGGGTAGAGGAACTCAAAGCATTAGCCGCTCCCCTTTTAAGCAAAAAATGGACCAATATCAGTTCGACTTTGGTGGGTGGGGGAGTTGCCGAAATGTTACGCCGGCTGATTCCTTTGGCTCGAGGTCTGAGCGTGGATGCTTCGTGGTATGTGCTCCAGGGGCATGAAGACTTTTTTAAGGTGACGAAAAAGTTTCATAACCTGCTCCAAGGGTTAGTTCAGCCCCTCTCCCTGGAAGAGATCTTTGAGGCCTATCTGGATACCATTGATGCAAACGCTCAACAGACATGCATTGTGTCCGATATGATTGTCATTCATGATCCCCAACCCGCCGCTCTGATTATGAATGGGGTCCTGTTTGGTAACGTGCTCTGGCGTTGCCATATTGATACTTCTGCCCCTCATCGGATTGTCTGGCGGTTTCTCTTACCCTATATCAATCAGTGTGCAGGAGCGATTTTTACGAGGCCAGAATTTGTAGGGCCTGGCTTGCACATCCCGCTCTATCAGATGACACCATGCATCGATCCTTGTGCAGAGAAGAATTGGCAATATTCAGATAATGAGGCACTGGATATTCTCTCTCCCCTCTTTCACACACATAATATAGATCCTGCACGTCCTATCTTTGCTGCTGTTTCCCGCTATGATATCCACAAAAATCAACATGCTATTCTGAAAGCCTTCCAGCGTCTACGCCAGGAAAGAACTTTTCCCGCTCCCCCTTATTTAATTTTTCTCGGCAATACGGCTAGCGATGATCCGGAAGGCGAGGTGGTGCTCAACCAGCTCAGGGAAGAAGCTGGAGATGATCCGGATGTGCACATCTGGGTCGAAGATAACAACCAGCTAGTGGGTGCACTCATGCATCTTGCACGGAGCGTCATCCATATCTCCACGCGAGAAGGGTTCGGTCTGGTGGTGAGTGAAGCCCTGTGGCAAGGTACGCCAGTTATCGGTTCTCGCGTGGGTGGCATTACGATGCAAGTGCTCGACGGACAGACTGGTTATCTGGTCAATCCACAGGATATTGACACTATTGCCGATCGTATGGCGTGGATCCTGGATAATCCTGAGGAAGCCATGATACTAGGGGCTCAAGGGAGAGAACATGTTCGCCAGCATTTTCTCCTGCCAGAACTGATGAAGCGCTATCTCATGCTGCTCCAATTTTACACAGGTAAAAATCATATCCCTCCACCATTTCGTTTAAACGAGATCGCGTACCGGGAAATTCGTCATGCGGTGGAAACTATTGCGCGTTGTCCTGGTCCCCAGTGCCAGTGGCATCCGTCCCGGTTACTGGAAAGAATAAATGGGTCTTTGAATGGGATAGTCCGAAGATAAGGACTTCCGGCCCTCTTTTTTCAACCAAACCCGAGTCTCTAATATTTGCTTTCCCTACGGCTGCTGTGTGGGTATCAGGTGGCTACCTATGCGCAGCAGCATGGCCTCTAAAAATATTTGTTTTCCCTACAACTGCTGTGTGCTTGCATTCCCAGGGTAATCCTGCTATAGGTATGAAGAAAAACCATTGGTGATTCTTCTGCATATAAAGGAGTTACCTAATGAAAGCCTTGTTATCCAAACTCAACATCCAGGAAGTTAATGCTGGTGCTTGTTTTGGTCCAAATACATGGCTCACTGATCCAAAGGGAAAGTCTCTTGTCTCGTATAATCCGAGTACAGGTGAAGCCATTGCTTCCGTCGTCCAGGTGACTCGAGAAATCTATGACCAGGTAGTAAATGGAGTAGAAACAGCCTTCCTGAGCTGGCGTGAGATGCCGGCTCCCAAGCGGGGACAGGTAGTAAGAGATCTCGGTAATGCGCTTCGAGAATACAAAGAACCTCTGGGGGATTTAGTCAGTCTGGAGATGGGTAAGATCCGAGCGGAAGGACATGGCGAAGTTCAGGAAATGATTGATATTTGTGATTTTGCTGTCGGTTTATCCCGTCAATTGTATGGTCTCACCATGCAGTCAGAGCGCCCAGCACATCGCATGTACGAACAGTGGCATCCTTTAGGACCTGTAGGGGTCATCACCGCCTTTAATTTTCCAGTAGCTGTGTGGTCGTGGAATGCAGCCATTGCGGCTGTATGTGGCGATCCGGTCGTGTGGAAACCTTCGGAACTCACCCCCTTGTGTGCTGTTGCTGTTCAACATATCTGTAACCGGATCATGGCTGATCATGGGGTAGCAGGGGTATTTAATCTGGTGATAGGCAGTGGAGCAGAAGTCGGGGAACTCCTGGTAAATGATACACGACTTCCCCTCATTTCCTTCACCGGATCCACAGCAGTAGGGCAACGAGTGGGAGTGAATGTCGCCCGGCGTTTTGGTCGAACCATCCTCGAATTGGGCGGAAATAACGCAATCATTGTTACCGAACAGGCTGATCTTGATCTGGCTACTCGAGCGATCCTCTTTGGGGCTGTAGGAACGGCCGGGCAACGATGCACGACAACACGACGAATTATCATGCACAAAAGCATCGGCAAAGAGCTCACTGAGCGACTGGTGCACGCTTATAAACAAGTGCGGATCGGTGATCCTCTCGATGACAGCACCTTGATGGGTCCACTGGTGACCAAGATAGCTGTGGAGGAGATGGGCAAAGCTCTGGAACAGGCCAAAGCCCAGGGGGGAGAAATCCTCATTGGCGGTAAGCTACGCCCTGATCTTGGACCGCAATTTGTCGAGCCAGCTATTGTCAAAATGCCCACTCAGACAGAGATTGTCAAGCGAGAAACCTTTGCGCCCATTCTGTATCTGATGGAATATGAAACGCTAGAAGAAGCTATTCGAATCCACAACGATGTGCCCCAGGGCTTGTCCAGTGCTATCTTCACAGAGAATATGCGGCAAGCCGAAATGTTCCTTTCAGTTGCTGGATCGGATTGTGGTATTGCCAATGTAAATATCGGAACCTCGGGAGCGGAGATCGGGGGAGCATTTGGGGGTGAAAAACAGACTGGAGGTGGTCGCGAATCGGGGTCAGATGCCTGGAAAGCTTATATGCGACGGCAAACGACGACCATTAACTGGTCAAAAGAGCTTCCACTGGCTCAGGGGATTAAATTTGGGACCTAAACTCGTCCAGAGCCTCTCTGGCGAGGAGACTATAAGGAGACATGGACCCCAATAGAATATCCATCACGGTGCTTTCCGATTCCGATAGAGATTCGGGTCAATAGCTCTCAGCATGTTTTCTCTATGCAGATTGACGTTGAGAAATTGGATGATCTCTTGCAGGTGGGGATGAGGATCGGCAAGCAGATGATTATAATTTACCTGGAGTACTGCCATGTGCGGTTGAGTGTGTAACCAGTGCAGTACCTTGGTTACATGTCTCTGAAACAGTCTCGCCATCTCTTCGTCGCTGACACGATCGGTGGGTTCTTGTCGGTGGTGGAGCATTTTTCGCTGAGAGGCGAGGATTTCTTCCATGTCGCGATGCATAAAGAGTATGTGATACGTATAACCAGAAGGAAGATATTCGAGTAAAGCGGAGATGACCTTGACCACTTTCCCGCGAGCCTCCTCAAGCCAGGCATAATCTCCTTTGGGGAGCTGCTTGACGCGCTCAAATTCATAATACCCCTGTGGATTATCATGGTCTGCTGCTCGGAGATAATCGGTGAGAACCTCCATACCACCAGCTTCCAGCATCTTCATCATCATTGAGGTGCCAGAGCGAGGAAGCCCAGACACAACTGTAATCGTACCCTGCGAGTGGATCATAATATACACTCCTTTTCCAATCTATAAAGATCTGGCTTTCTGCTAGTCAGGACTTTTTGATCTATGGTATACTTTTCCTAGCTGTCCTAAATTTTTATATTCTAGCATAAATTATGTAGATAAGATGCTCTATATAAGGGAATATTATGCCTGTTAATGCGGAAAAAAGAAGCTTCTGGCTCTTCCTCCTTTCCTTGGGCGGATTGATGGCTATCGGTTTTTTGGCGGCGTTTCTGTATGCAGCGCCTACTATGCCTATAGATGATCAACATCATAACCAGATGACTGCTGGGACCTGTTTGAGTTGTCATCTCGCCTTTAGCGAAAATATACCGGTCATGCCCCATGTCAGTATGCCTGGCTGCGTCTTCTGTCACGGAAATTAAGGAGCAACCACACGTGCCTGGTCGAGAGGAAACCATTCGAGAGATGTTCGAGCGGATTGCGCCGCGCTATGATCTCTATAATCGTTGTATCAGTTTGTATCTTGATGAATACTGGCGTCGGAAGGCGGTAGCGCATATCACCACCAAGAGCAAAGTCTTAGATCTTGCCACCGGTACCGGTGAAATGATCTTTAAGCTGTTGCAACGTGAAGGCTGGGACGGTGATGTGGTAGGTGTGGATATTTCGACCACAATGCTGGAAATCGCCCAGCACAAACTCCATCAGCTTAGGCCCCAACCACGTCCGCGGGTCCAGTTTCTCCAGGGAAAAGCCCGCGCCTTACCCTTTACCTCCAACAGTTTTGATTATGTCATGAGTGCTTTTGCTATGCGTAACGTCATTGATCATCTCGACATAGCGCTGCGAGAGATGTGGAGAATACTTGTTCCCGGGGGCGTAATTATCATTTTGGAAATGAGCAAACCTCGGTCTTTTTTTCTGCGTCGACTCTACCTCTGGTATATGAAAACTATTTTCCCTCTCCACGGATGGCTTCTCTATAAAGAAAAGGCGCCTTTTGTCTATCTCAAGGATTCGATCGTTTCCTACTTTGAGCCAGAAGAATTTCGGGATAAGCTACAGGAGGCCGGTTTTACCGATATTCACTTTTTTCCTCTCACTCTTGGGTTTGTAGGGATCCATATCGGCAGAAAGAAATAGATAGGTCTATGACTATAATCTCTACCTTAACCATCTTTTTCTTCGTCTGTAATGTTTCACCTCTCGATAACTCTTCTTGCCGATTTCGGTCAACCCCAGATAAAATTCCTTCACATCTTCGTTTTCACGAATAGTAGCCGCATCTCCATCCAGGACAATGCGTCCATTTTCCATGATATATCCGTACTGAGCGTACTGGAGTGCCATAGAAGCATTCTGTTCTGCTAAGAGAATAGACACTCCCGCCTCCTGGTTCAGACGGGCGATAATGGAGAAGATCTCCTGGACAAGCAAAGGAGCTAAACCCATAGAAGGTTCATCGAGCAACATCAGACGAGGGCGAGCCATGAGCGCTCGCCCGATGACGGTCATTTGCTGCTCACCGCCAGAGATATACCCGGCTTTGGTATGACGCAGTTGCTTCAGGCGGGGAAAATAGGTATATACTATCTCCAAATCATGGAGAATCTCTGTGCGGGAGTCTCTCCGGCTATAGGCTCCAGTGAGCAGGTTATCCTCGACCGTCAAATGTTCAAAACACCGTCTTCCTTCCATGACCTGAATAATGCCTCTCCGTACAACTTGAGCTGCATCGAGTCTCTCAATCCGGTGTCCTCGAAATTCGATCGATCCTTTGGTCACATCCCCCCGTTCAGCACGCAACAGATTGGAGATGGCCTTTAAGGTGGTACTCTTCCCAGCCCCATTGGCCCCAAGCAGAGAGACAATACCCCCCTCGGGCACCTGGAGAGAGACCCCTTTGAGCACCAGGATGACATGCTCATAGATGACTTCGATATTATTGACCCGGAGCAATGGTGTGGAGTGCATACGGGAGTTAGGCCATTCTCAAATGATTATCCTTCCTCACACTTCCGAGGAGTAATTCCCTTTTCTTCGGCATATTTAGCAGCGGATTTCTTAATCTCTTCCCACACGAAATCAGAGTATGGCTCAATCCAGTCACTGACCGAAACCCATTTTTCTCCATCCCACTGTTGCACGCGGACCTTGCCCCCTCCTTCATGGTCCTTGCAAGAGGTTTTCAGGGGAGCCATTAAACCCTCAGCGCCAAGTTCTTTTAGTCGCTCTGCTGTTATATTAAGATGTTCCAACGCCCACTGCATCTCTTCGCCACTGATAGGCCGAACTCCAAATTTTTTCTGAGCAGTGAGAATCGCTTCGGTGGTAACAATCCCATGAATAATTCCCCGGTTATAGTAAACCGATCCTACTCGGGAATAGGAGATATTCCCTTTTCCCTGTCCATAGACAAGCTCTGTAATCTCTTCGATAACGGGAAAATTTCTCCCCACTCCGTGGAAATTTGTTGCCCGATATCCCTTGGCTGCTGCTCCGGCTGGTTCCACATCTTCTTCTGAACCACACCACCAGACTCCTAAAATTTTTTCTCGCGGAAATCCTAAGCGAGCAGCCTCTTTGAGCGGCACGGTACACGAAACGCCCCAATTACGGTTAATGACCCAGTCTGGTTTATAGCGTCGAGCAATATCAAGCCAAATGGATTTTTGATCAATGCCAGGCCAAGGCACTGGAAAGTGTCTTACCTCAAATCCAAACTTTTCTGCCATTACATCGAGGATAACTTTTGTCTCCTGGCCATAAGGGATATCGATATGCAAGTTCGCAATCTTTAATCCCTTCAGCTTCTCTTCTCCCCCCTCTTGCATAGCGATATAGCGAATCTTGGCTGTATTCTGACTCCAGTAATTGGTAATCAGAGGGAAGACATAAGGAAAAACTGTTCCATCGCTGGCATCCGTACGGCCATAGCCAAGAGAGATGATCGGAATCTTATCCTGCGTAGCCCGGTCAATCAAGGCATAAGTAATTCCCGTGCTAAAAGGGTGAATCACCGTAGCTCCCTTCGCTCCCCTGTTCTTGAGCCGTTCGTAACACTCCACTCCCCGTGCAGTTTGATAGCCTGTATCACACTCCTCCCACGCTAGCTTGACACCATTAAGCCCTCCCTTTTCGTTCAGGAGAGCCATATAGTCTTCAAACCCACCGGCAAGTCCAGTTCCACCAGCAGCAAACGGGCCAGTGCGATAGACCAGCATAGGAATAAACTGCTCCTGCTCTTCAGCAGCATGCGTTCGTGTGATCACCATACTCATTACTGCCAGCATGATTGTCATACATACCCACCGCCAGGTGCGAAAATTATGTTTCATAACTCCCTTCCTTTCTTTACCTCTACCTATGGCATTAGCAAATGAACTGACCAACAACGCTTTTATCCTGCCCTCCGTCATTCGAAGCAACCAAGGAGAGCAAAGACTCTCTTGTTCCCCTGTAGCTCTTCTAGTATGGGAACGGCCACACTCGGAGTTTATATTTAAACGTTTGCCACAAACGCGCCAATCCGTGTGGTTCCACGATCAGGAAAAAAATAATCAATCCCCCAAAGATCATCAATTCGATGTTCGACAGGAGATCAGAAAAGATCACCTCGGCAAAGAGACCAACTCCCCGATTAATAAAAATGGGTAGTAACACAATAAAAGCTGCTCCTAAAAACGAGCCCAGGATACTGCCCAATCCTCCAATAATAATCATACCGAGCAGTTGAAAAGAGAAGAAGAGATTGAATTCGGTAATCTCTACCGAGCGGAGATGGACAAAGGCGAGTAAAGCTCCGGCAATTCCTGCATAAAAAGCACTAATCGCGAAAGCGAGGAGTTTGTTCCGAAATAGATTAATCCCGATAATCTCCGCTGCCACATCACGATCTCGAATAGCCATCCACGAACGACCGATCTCGCTTCGGACCAGATTTTTGGCAAACAGGGTCAACACGACGACAATGGTCAGACAGAAGAGATAGCGATCAACCGAAGTTTCAATCTGCCACCCCAAGATTACTATGGGAGGGGTATCGATAGCTCCCAGCACCTGCTCACCACTAATCCAAGCTATATGTGTGATCACCCACTCAATGGTAAATTGCGCAGCCAGAGTAGCTACGGCCAGATAAAATCCTTTGATCCGCAAGCAAGGAATACCAAAAAGAAGGCCAATTCCTGCTGCTACCAGGCCACCACCGAGAAGACTCAGCAAAATAGGAGGGTTCAGTCTGACCGCAAAGTTGAAAGTGGCATACGCTCCCACGGCCATAAAGGCCGCATGTCCGATAGAGATCTGTCCACAGTAGCCGGTAAGAATATTCAATCCCAATGCAGCCAGCGAATAGATCAAAAAGGGAGTCATGATACTGGCTAACCAGTACTCATCTGCCACAAAGGGTATGAGCACAAAGGCAACCAGGACAAGACCCACAATACTCCAGCGATCCTGGACAATTGGGAAAATCGCCATGTCTTCTGCGTAGCTTGTCTTGAACTGGCCACATTCACGATAAAACATGCCTATACCCTCTCAATAATTTCATTCCCAAACAGGCCATAAGGGCGAAACCAGAGGAAAATAGTTGCCAGAAGATACGGAAAGAAATTTTCGATTCCTCCCCCTACATAGGGACCAATAAAGACCTCTGCCAGTTTCTCACCCGCTCCAATGATTAATCCCCCGACGATGGCTCCAATAATGCTGTCGAAGCCGCCCAGGATTAATACGGGCAACGCCTTAAGGACGATCAATGATAAGCTGTATTGTACCCCCAGCCGGGTACCCCAGAGAATACCAGCTACCAGAGCTACCATCCCGGCAATCGCCCAGGTAATCCCCCAGATGGTACGGAGGGGTATTCCCACCGAAAGCGCGGCTTCATGGTCATCTGACACCGCTCGTAACGCTCGTCCCATACGGGTCTTATGAAAAAACCAGACCAGGATTATGACCAGCACAGTGGCAATCAGAGCGGCAAATAATTCAAACTGACTGATGAAGATCCCCTGCACTTCAACAGGGATATCTGGAATCCCAATATCCAGACCATGCACCTGTGATCCCCAAATCCCCTGTGCAAGGCCTTCCAGAAAAAAGGCTAAGCCAATAGTAGCCATAAACAGGATAATGGGGGGCTGGGCCACTAAAGGACGAAGCACGATCCATTCGATTCCTACTGCGAGCCCCATCATCATAACAAGGGTGATCAAAAAGGCAGCCCACATCGGTATCCCATTTTCTAGAAAACTGACAAAACCAAGCGCGGCAAACAGTACCATTGCTCCTTGTGCAAAATTGAAGACACCAGAAGACTTGAAAATGAGGACAAAACCGAGGGCTACCAGCGAGTACATAACTCCGGCTAAAAGGCCACTGATAGTGACTTCGATGGCAAAAAGGAGTGTTTCATAGGAGGACATACAATTCGATCCTTGCTCCAAGAGATCTAACCATGAGATTCTGCGCAGAGTTTATCCCGAAGCGCAGCAGGGAGCTCAGTATAACATAAAAAGCTTTACTCACAAATTTTGTACTAAGCAGTTCCCAAATAGGCTTTGATAACTTCTGGATTCTTTTTAATCTCCTCCGGAGACCCCTCCGCAATTTTTCGTCCATAGTCCAGAACCACAATCCGATCCGAAACATCCATGACTACTCCCATGTCATGTTCAATCAAGACGATAGTATAGCCTAACTCTTCATTTGCATCGAGAATAAATCGCGACATATCTTCCTTTTCTTCTAAATTCATCCCTGCCATGGGTTCATCCAGGAGAAGCAGCTTTGGTTCTGCCGCCAGTGCTCGTCCCAGTTCGACCCGCTTTTGGAGCCCGTAGGGGAGTGTTCCTACGGGAGCTTTGCGAATGTGTTGAATCTCCAAAAAATCGATTACCCACTCCACTTTCTCTCGATTTTTGATCTCTTCTTTTTGTCCCCATCCCCAGTACAATCCCTGCACCAAAAAGTTGGAGTGCATGTGGAGATTTCGGCCGACCATGAGGTTATCCAACACGGTCATCCCTTTGAAAAGACCAACATTCTGGAAAGTACGGGCAATTCCCATAGCCGCTACTTGATGGGGACGCAACATTGTGCGATCCTTCCCCTCAAAGAGAATACGGCCATGCTGCGGATGGTAGACACCGTTGATCACATTCAGCATAGAAGTTTTCCCCGCACCATTCGGGCCAATAATGGCTAAGATCTCACCCCCATGGACGGTAAAGCTGACCTCTTGTAAGACCTGCAATGCTCCAAAGGTCAAACTGACCTCTTCAACCTGTAGCAACGACTCTGTCATATAGCGCTCTTGTTACGAAATCTGCACGGTTCCTTCTTCTGGAAAGACTTCTACGTGGCGAATAGTCAGATTGGCTCGTATGGTGCCCGTACGGCCATCTTCATAGGTGACTTGTGCTTCCACGGCAACCTGATCTCCATCTCCATAGAGAGCCTCAATCAGATTAGCATATTTTTGAGCAATAAATCGGCGTCGCACCTTTCGGGTGCGGGTGATCTCCTCATCATCTGGGTCTAACTCTTTATGCAGAATAAGATACTTTTTGATTTGGGCTCCACGGAGCTGGACATCGGCACTGAGACTCTTATTGACTCGGACTACTTCCGTAGCAATAAGATCATAGACTTCCGGTTTCTGGGCCAGATCGGTATAGCTGGTATAAGCAAGCCCTCTCCGTTCCGCCCAGTTTCCTACTGCTGCCAGGTCAATATTGATAAGTGCAGCAACATAGGGTTTCCCCTGCCCTATCACTACAGCTTCTTTGATATACGGAGAAAATTTGAGTTTATTTTCAATATATTTGGGGGCAAAGATAGTGCCATCAGCCAGGGTGCTGACATCTTTGGCCCGATCGATAATCTTTAGATGACCATCCGCATCGAGAAAACCGGCGTCACCAGAATGCACCCAGCCATTGTCTAACACCTCTTTTGTCGCCTCTGGATTCTTGTAATATCCTTGAAATACCCCTGGGCTTTTATAAAGTACTTCCCCTTGTTCTGAAATGCGAATCTCGACTTCAGGAAGAGGGGGTCCCACCGTGTCCGGTTTGATCTCTCCATCTCTCTGAATGCAGATCAGAGCAGAACTTTCCGTCATTCCATACAGTTGTTTGAGATTAATCCCCAAGGACCGATAAAAATTAAACACTTCTGGCCCGATTGCTTCACCAGCGGTATAGGCAAGGCGGATTCTCCGTAAACCAAGATTGTCCTTGAGAGGTTCATACACTAAGAAGCGACCAAGAGCGTACAGCAAGCGGAGTCCCCATGGAAGGAATTGTTTGCGTTGTTTATGTTGCTCGATCTGCTGAGCTACCCGGAAGAAAAAGTGAACCATTTTTTGTTTGAGCCATGCCGCATCTGCTATCCGGATCATCACAGTCGTCAGAATATTCTCCCAGATACGGGGTGGAGCAAAAAAATAGGTTGGCCCGATCTCCTTAATATCCTGTAGCACTGTAGCAGGACTTTCCGGGCAATTGACGGTAAATCCAACGATAAGTGCTTGTCCGTACGAAAAGACATGATCCCCAATCCAGGCCATAGGTAGATAAGACAAGATCTCATCTGCAGGACGAAGCCCTTCGCGAATAGCCGCATTCTGGGAAGCGGTAATGATATTCCGATGTGAGAGCATTACTCCCTTCGGATATCCGGTTGTACCGGAGGTATAACAGATAATGGCCGTATCCTCTGGCGTGCCACGCTCTATCTCTTGCAGAAAATACTCTGGATGTTTGGCGCCGAAAATTTTGCCCAGCTCTTGTACCTGGGTATAAGGGAGTAAAAAAGGCTCAGTATAATGCCGCATTCCCCGGGGGTCATCGTAAAGAATATATTCCAGAGAGGGACAAAAGGCTTTAATTTGAAGCAGCTTATCAACCTGCTCTTGGTCTTCCGCAATAGCAAAGCGCGCTTCCGCATGATCAACGATGTAACGCAATTCCCGTTCTATAGAGTCCTGGTAAAGGGGAACAGGGATCCCCCCAAGACATTGGGTCGCCATAATCCCCCAATATAATTGAGGACGATTGTCACCGATAATCGCTACCCTATCGCCACGCTGAAAACCCAACGAGGCTAACCCTAAAGCTAAATCCTGCACCTGCGTGAGATACTCACGCCAGCTATACGATTGCCAAATACCAAAGTCTTTTTCTCTGATGGCCGTTTTGTCGCCAAATTTTTGGACATTCCTGAGCAGCAGATGGGGAAAGGTAAGTTTCTCGGCCATGGCCAAACCTTTTTCGTGCTCTTGAGAAAAGGGATTTATAACCTGAATCTCGAGCTAGTGGCTCGATGCAGAAGTTTGTTCCTACCCCCTATTCTGTGTTGGGAGGTTGATCAGGCTGATCCCTTCAGGCTTATGCAGAGTGAATTGCAGGAAACAGGTCTTGAAAAAGGCCACCGACCTCTGAGATGGTTCACTTCACTCAGCCTGACAGGGGGAAACTTATTTTGGATAACTCATTCTAACTACTGGTTGTCTTCCTTTGCCAAGTGATTATAATATAGACACTTTTATAAAGGAGAATTTGGATGCTGTCAACCATAATTTTTCAGATCCTGTCTCTGGAGATCCTCCATTATGATTCAAGTCGAGATTTATAGTAAACCCGATTGTCACCTCTGTGTAGAAGCCAAAGCTGTGCTTCAGGAAGTGCAGGCTTCTCTCCCTTTTCATCTGGTAGAGATCGATATTTCGAACGATCCAGCCTTGCAAGAAGCTTATGGGGAAGAAATTCCGGTTATCTTTATCAATGGAAAAAAGGCGTTTAAATACTGGGTACAACGGAAAGAATTGGTGCGCAAACTCCAGCGTGCTGGCTAAAGACAAAGCGGAAAATAGCCTCTCTCAGACAATTACTTCAACAGCGGTGCTCTTAAAAGAGGCTATGACCGACGAACCCAAAGTCAGACCGAGCCGTTCCAATGACTGAGGAGAAATATGCACCAGTAAAGGTTCTCCCGCATCTACAGTGACGGCTACACGCTGGGGGCCACACTCCTCAAGTTTAGTGATCCTGCCCGCAAAAACATTTCGAGTACCAGATACACAAGGCTCACGAGAGAGCACAATATCCTGAGGATGCAACATGATCGCTCGACAGGACACTATTTCCGTGGCAAGGGCAATCCGTAAATTCCCCGTATCGAACCAGTATTCGGTACCTTGTTGGACTACCGTACCAGTCAAGATATTCGGCTGAACGGTTTTGATTATCCTTCCGGCTTGCAAAGTATACACTTCATCGGCCAGTCGTTGAATTTGCAAGAAGTTGTGTGAGGTCAAAAGGATGGTCATTCCCTTTTCTCGCTTCAGATTCTGAATTAGGTTTTCTAACAGGGAGACCGTAGGAGTATCGAGGTTAGCCATAGGCTCGTCCAGTAAGAGAACCTGCGGTTCAAGAGCTAACGCTCTGGCAATAGCCACCCGCTGAATCTCACCACCAGAAAGTTGCCAGGCTTTCCGATAGGAAAATCCCTGCAGCCCAACCATCTCTAACGCTTTTTCCACCTGGTTGGCAATTTTTCGACGGGGAAAGCCGCGGACTTTAAGTCCATAAGCCACATTCTGATACACTGTCGTATGGAAAAGGAGAGGGGATTGAAAGACAAGGGAAACTTGTCGACGAAGCTGGGTACGTGTGGAGCGATCCGCCGGGAATGCTTGACCACAAAAGAGGATTTTCCCATAAGAAGGGGTATCCAAAAAACTCAGCAGGCGGAGCAACGTAGTCTTTCCCGCTCCATTTGGTCCGGTGAGAGCATAAATCCGATGGGCAGGTAAGGAAAGAGCTGGAATATCGAGTACTAATCGAGAATCATAGTATTTTTTTACCCCTTCTAATTGAAACAACAACGGTCTGCCCTTTCTGAAGCATCATATAAGCATATACCCCTTTCCAGCCAAGCTTATCGATCCGGACAACCTCTGGTTTATTGGGATTGAGCAAGATTTTTGATCTCCTGCAGTCGCACAACGGTCTCTCGGATCCGCTCTGATTGTTTAAAGATAGTCGAGAGCCGTTTATATAACGGATCATCCTCCGGTATCTGCATCAACGCAAGTTCCACATTCCCCAAAAGCGTGGTCAGAGGATTGTTGATGTCATGGGAAATTATTCTGACCCGTTTGACAACTTCCTCTAGCAATTCCTGGCTACTCGTTTTGGGTGCAGAAGGAGATGGCTCGAGCACTGTATGAATACCGAGAAAGAGTGATCCTTTATCTGGTGTCAGTACGGATAGTGCAAGATGGAGTCGAAGGGGAGTTCCTGATCTGGTACGGTAGGTAACCTCCCCTTGCCAGGCATGATCAGATTGACAGGCGGCTAAAATCTGAGCATCACGGGGAGGAGCGTTTTGATCTGGTTGGAAGACACTGATGGAAAGCTGAAGAAGATCGGGAACCTCATACCCAAGAGCGTGGGCAAAAGCGCGGTTGCTGTAAATAATCTCTCCTCCTGTCGTAAAGAGGAGGATTCCCTGCGGGAGATGGTGCAAGATCTCCTCGTATATTTCCTTGTCCATGCTATACCCTCTCCTCTGGTGTAAATGTAGATTGGCTACTAGAACCTCTCTGTCTTCCGTTCTTTCGCGATACGATAGACTTCGAGGTATTGTCGGGTGGATTTCTTCCAGGAGAAATCCGCTTTCATAGCATTTTGCATCAGCTTGTGCCAGGCTTTCGGATTCTGCCGATAGAGTGTCACCGCTTCCATTGTTTTTTGAAACAGTGCTTCTGGCAAGTATTCTTGAAATTTAAACCCATTGCCACGCCCCGTTTTTACCCGATAATTCTGAATGGTATCATCTAAGCCTCCTGTGGCACGCACAATAGGAATCGTTCCATACTTCAAGCTATAGATCTGACTGAGTCCACAAGGTTCAAAACGGGAAGGCATCAGGAACATGTCTGCTCCCGCTTCGATTTTATGGGCGAGTCGATTATTAAACCCGAATTTCACTCCAATCCGATCTGGATACTGTCGCTGCAGAGCCTGGAAGCGATGCTGGTATTTTTCGTCACCGGTACCGAGCAACACAAAGGTTACATCCAGATCGACAATACGGCCCAAAACATCTAACAAAATGTCACATCCCTTTTGCTCATTCAAACGAGAAATCATCCCCAGAACCGGTGTATACTCTCGATGGGAAAGATCATATTCGGTCAGCAGGTCTTTTTTACACAGTTTTTTGCCCTCCAAATGCTCCAGATCGTATTTGGCGGCAATCAGGTCATCACTTGCCGGATTCCACTCCCCATAGTCTGCACCATTGAGAATACCGTAAAGTGCCGCACTCCGGGCTCTTAAGACCCCCTCAAGCCCACAGCCATATTCTGGAGTCTGAATTTCCTGACTATATTTCTTACTTACCGTGGTGATGACATCCGCAAAAACGATGCCAGCTTTGGTCAGGTTGATCTTTCCATAAAACTCGATTCCCTCTGGAGAAAAGAGCTGAGGAGGCAAGCCGGTTAAAGGCATATCGAGATGCCAGAAGAGCCCCTGATAAGCAAGGTTATGAATAGTATAAAGCGAAGCAACTTCCTTGAGAAGAGGATCATCCTGGTAAAGGGTTTTGAGATAGACAGGCACCAACCCGGTTTGCCAATCATTACAATGGATCACATCCGGACGAAATGACAAGGCCCGCAACAGCTCAGGAATAGCCCGACTAAAATACATAAATCGCTCCGCATTATCTGGATAATCTCCTTGGGGAGGTCCATACAAAAACTCCCGATCGTAGTAGCTATTTTTCTGGAGAAAATAAATAGGAGTTCCATTGGAGAGTTCTCCCTCCAGAAGACGTGCTGTTTCTCGTCGATCTGCGATGGGTACTTCAAGAGAGTCCAGTATCGTCCGCACAGGCTTACCAGCCTCTTTGGCCATACGATAGTAAGGCATGACCACACGCACATCGTGTCCCAATGCCTTTAAAGCCGATGGAAGAGCATTTGCCACATCGGCCAAGCCTCCCGTCTTGGCATACGGTGCGACCTCCGAGGCCACAAAAAGGATTTTGAACGTTTGTTTAGCCATAGCCTCTCTCCTATTGGCCCTCTTCTCCGTTGATTTCTAAATGCATTCCTGTACAGGGCAGGTAACTATTGATTGAGAGTATACCAAAAGGAAAATTATGAAGCAATACGAGGAAACAGCCGAGCAAGTTCCAGAGCTCTATACCTTACGACGATCCTCTACCACGCCGACTCCTTGTGGGAGAGTCCCCTCGGGAACCAGATCAATCTGCGCAGTCAGGCGAATAGCTTGCTGGAGGGCTTCACGTAAGCGGGGAGTAAGACCACCAACATCAAGAGGAGGAGTGTATTCAATCCGAATGGTCAACTCATCTTGCATATGGGGACGATCCACCACGATCTGAAAGCGTCCGAGACCTGGATACCGCTCCAAGACAGATTGAATAGTGCGGGGGATGATAAACATCCCTTTGACCCGTGGGATGTCACTGGTTCGGCCCAGAATCCGCTGGAGACGAGGAGTAGTCCGACCACATGGACAGGGCTCCAGGTTTAGACCAGCGGTCAGATCTCCGGTACGATAGCGAATCACTGGCATAGCCTCTCGCACCACATCGGAAGTAACAATCTCTCCACTATTCCCCGGTGAGACGTGTTCTCCAGTATCAGGATCGATAATCTCCACCAGAAAATCTTCATTGAGATGCATCCCTCCTCCTGCTTCGCATTCGCTGGCCAGAATGCCTATCTCGGCTGTGCCATACTGTTCCCGAATCGCTATACCCCCAAAGGGTTCTCCCAGCATTGCTTTTTGGGCTTCAGAGCGAATTTCTCCTCCGATGATCCCTAACCGCAAGGCGAGCTCTTTTTTGGGATCAATACCCTTCTGTTTGACAATCTCCCCTAAGGTGGCCAGAAAAGTGGTAAAAGCCTGGATAGCCGTTACCTTCACTAGTCGCATCACCTCGACGTGAAAATCTGACATGCCAACATTCCCCGGAATCACCGCTGCTCCAACCAGACGATAGGCTTCATCAAATAGTGTCCCCGCTGGAACCCATCCATAGGCGGAAGTGACGTCGATAATATCACCTGGCCGTAATCCACAGACATAGGCTCCTTTAGCCCATACCTCTGCAAACTTGTGATAATCTGTTCTGGTAAAAGCCCAGGTAATCGGACCAGGGGAAACATAAACCCGTGTGAGATGGCGTGGATCGGTCGTAAGAAGAGTTCCATAGGGAGGATGTGCTTGTTGGTCGGTGATAATATCCATTTTGGTGAGAAAAGGGGTATGGGCAAAATAGTCGTCGGGGGTGTGAAAGGTGTGAGGGTTGGCTCCCAAAGCTTCCCATCGTTTCCGGTAAAATGGGGAGTGATCATAAGCATAACACAACTGTCTCCAGAGGAGTTGCCATTGATGGGCTTCTTGCTTAGTACGTGACATCGTCTCGGTAGTAGGATTCCAGTACTTCCCGGTTGGTACCATGAGTTACTCCTCTCCTTATGGCCGACTGACGGCCGGACTTCCCTATGCTCCGCTTCGGGGCGAAAAAGAGCTCATGTTCATCTGGTCAATTTTCCATATCGCCCTTTATAGAATAACAAGGGGTAACCATCGTGAACCACGCCTCCTTCTTCAACTGCTCCTATGAAAATCGTATGATCTCCACCCGGGTACTTTTCTACTACCCGACAATCCAGAAAGGCTAAACAATCCATCAGCAAAGGAGATCCGGTTTTTCCCAACCGATAGGGAATATTCACTAACTTTCGTGCTTCCTCGTTTTCGTGGCGAGCCATAAGTCGCGAGAGAGCCTCCTGATCTTCCTTTAAGAAATTGACAGCAAAAACCCCTGCCTGCTCTAAAAACTGATGGGTTACTCCCTGTCGTTCGACACAGACCAAGAGGAGAAGCGGATCGAGGGAAACTGAAGTGAGGGCATTGGCGGTCATCCCCCACATCTCCTCTCCCCGGCGGGTAGTTATAACACTCACCCCCGTAGCAAAATAACCCATGATCTGTCGAAATTCCTCTTTGGTTAGTCCCATATCCCTATCCTTTCTTCACTCATTGCCCCCTGCTAGAACTTCCATATGCAGGGCGACTGCTGGCCTGTGATAAAGTATCTCTGGGAAAATTCTGGATCAACGAGTATTCCCTCATCCACTTGGCTTCTCATGCTCTGTCGTGTTGGACGTCTAGTTGTCTTTACTCCTCTGCAGGATGAGATTTTCGTAGGCATCAACCCAACAGACGAACTCAAGAGGAACGAGTGTAGTCGCACTAAACTCCGTGATAAGCGCTGGTCCTGCTACCCGGTTACCTGGTCGTAAACGTCTCCGATCATAAATACCAGACGGATAGGGAACATCTGAAAAAACGATTTCCCCCTCTCCTATTCGCGCATGATCACTTGCTGGCCGCTCAAGCTCCTGTTTTACCAGGCGCGGCTTTTCGACGCGACCTACCACCTGCACCCGAAGGGTAACAACCTCTACCTCTCGTTCGCGATTTTCATAACCGTACCGTTGCTCATGAAAACGATGAAAATCCAGGATAAAGTTTGGAGTATAGGGTACTGTAAGTTCATACGATTGTCCGCGATAGCGGACATCCAGAAAGTGGGTCACAGTGATGGCAGAGGGCTCTACCCCTTCTTGTGCCATCTCTTGCCTTCCTCGCTCCTCAAGGGGAGCAAAACAGGTGGCGAGAGTCTCTAAAGTCGCTTCGGACTCAGAGAGTAAGACAGTATGCGAATAATCCTTGACCAGGTCGGCCAAGAGCATACCATAAGCGGAAAGAATCCCTGGATGTGGTGGAATCAGCACCGTCGGAATAGAGAGACGCTGCGCCAGTTGGCAGGCATGGAGACCACCTGCTCCTCCAAAAGAGACCAGGGTGAATTCACGGGGATCGTATCCCTTTTCCACTGAGATCACTCGTATCGCCCGTTCCATCGTTGCATTAGCTACCTCGATGATCCCTTCGGCTGTTTTGGTGGGAGAAAATCCTATTTGTTGAGCGAGGTTTTCTATGGCCTCCCTGGTGCGTTCTGGGAAGAGGGGCATGTTCCCTCCCAAAAAATACTCTGCGCGTAACCGGCCTAAATACAGATTGGCATCGGTGACCGTAACAGCCGTCCCTTTTCCATAACACACCGGTCCAGGATCAGCACCAGCACTCTGGGGACCTACCCGGAGCGCTCCACCTGGATCAAGATAGGCGATGGACCCACCTCCAGCGCCTACACTGTGAATATCGATCACGGGAAGCTTGATCGGACAATCTGCAATCATGGATTCCGTGGTGGTCTTGATATGACCGGGACAAAGCGAGACATCGGTAGAAGTACCCCCCATATCAAAGGTGATAATTTGCTCATAACCGGTCCACTTGGCGACTTGTAAAGCTCCTACAGTCCCCCCAGCTGGACCAGAAAGGATGGTACGGACTGCTTCGGTTTTCGCTGTCTCTGCCGACATACTTCCCCCATTCGATTGCATGATACGGAGGGAGCTATGAGTCAGGTTGTCGGTCAAAAAGGATAAATAACGCTCCATCAGTGGAGCAACATACGCATTGACTACCGTAGTGCTACACCGTTCATATTCGCGGAATTCTGGAAGAATCTGATACGAAACAGAAAGGGGAATACCTAAGGACTTAGCCGCACGAAAAACTGTCTCTTCGTTGGCAGGATTGGCATAGGAGTGGAGCAGGCAAATAGCTAGAGACTCAATCCCTTCCTGTCGAATGGTCTCGAGCACTTCTTCGAGTTCTGGCATATACACAGGATACAATATGTCTCCCGAATAGAGAGTCCGTTCGGTAATCCCATAGCGATAGGGAGAGGCAACGAGAGGAGGAGGACGCTCGACAAAGAGATTATAGAGCTCTTTACGGGTTTGGCGTCCAATTTCCAAAATATCTTCAAAGCCATGGGTGGTAATAAGCGCTGTTTTGGCTCCTTTTCTCTCCAATAATGCATTGGTGGCCACTGTCGAACCATGCGTAATGTCTGAGGTGATCTCTAGAGCGGTCAACTCTGCCAAACCCTGCAAAACAGCTTTACCTGGATTTTCTGGAGTTGAGAGCACCTTATGAATACGGATAGTATCATGGTCAATAAGGATAAAGTCTGTAAAAGTTCCACCAGTGTCAATCCCAATCCGCATGATATACTCACACTATACTGGCCATAAACGACAAGGAATTATTATCCTGAACGACCAATCTCCTTTTCCCTGGCTGCACCATGACACTCTCCTGAGACCTGGTCATACTTGCCCCTTTTCTTCCTGAGTTCATTGGGGCGCAGGCCTATTCATCGTCATCCTCATGGTAGATCTGTTCGATTTCTTTGGCATATCGCTTGGCAATAATATTTCGTCGCATCTTGAGTGTATGGGTTAACTCTTCACCCATCTGAAATTCGCGAGGAAGCAATACAAATCCTCCGATACGTTCACAGGCTCGAAAGCCTTTTTGCGGCGAGATCAACCGATGGAGCTCTCTGCGATAGAGTTCCCGTATTGCTGGCAAGTAAATCAGTTCCTCAGGAGAAGTGGTCGGGAGATTCAGAGTTTTGCTATACAGCTCTAGAGCAGTAAAATCTGGGACAATTAAGGCCCCTAGAGTCTTTCTGTCCTGTCCGACTACCATCACTTGCTGGATATAAGGACTTTCCAGAAGCTGAGTTTCCAGAGGAGACGGCTCTACATTCTCACCACTGAGCAGTACAATCGTATCCTTTGCCCGACCAGTAATCTGGAGGGCTCCTTGAATAGTTACCCGCCCTAAGTCACCACTATCCAGCCATCCTTCTGGATTAATAATTTTTTCGGTAGTTTCCTTATCCTTGTAATAACCCATCATGACTTGTGGACCACGGATCCAGATCAATCCTTGTTCTCCTAAAGGGACTGCCTGGCCACCTTCATCAACAATCCGCACAAAGGTTTCAGGAAGTAAAGGCCCCACGGTGTAGGGGATCTCCTGACCAAAGAGCCGCACCGAAACAACCGGAGCAGTTTCGGTAAGGCCATACCCCTCGAGCAGAGTCAACCCTACCGCATTGAAAAAATCATCCACCTGTCGTGGAAGTGCTCCCCCTCCGCTGATAGCCGCGCGCAGCTTTCCACCAGTAATCTGTCGAATTTTGCGATAGATCAATTGGTCAAACAGAAAATATAGAGGTCTCATTGCCCAATAGAGGCAAAAGGCTTTGCCTTTACGGAAAATTTTTTTCAAGAGAGAAGGGGGCACAAACAGTGGATCAAGATCCCGGAGAACATATTGAGCCTTTTTGTATTGTTTACCAACTGTTATAGCTAAGGTAAAGAGCTTTTGTTTTACGGGGGGCTCTTTGGAGACATTGCGCAGCACTCCTTTATATAAACCTTGCCAGATACGAGGCACTCCGACGACAAAAGTCGGCTGCTCATATTGCAGATCAGGGAGCAAGACCTGTTTTACAGGTTTACTATAAAAGATGGAAGCTCCTGCACTGAGCACTATATATTCGACCGTTCGCTCAAAAGCATGCCATGGTGGCAGGATAGAGAGAAAACGATCGGTTGGAGAAAGCTGAAGCAAGGGCGGAATCGTGCGCACATTATGCATAATGTTGGCATGGGAGAGCATCACACCACGCGGGGTGCCTGTCGTGCCAGAAGTATAAATAATGGTGGCGAGATCTTCTCCTTTCACTCGTTGACCGGCCTCAAAGAAACGATCATCTCCAGAAGCCAGTCGCTCTTTCCCTCGTTGGATAATTTCCCTAAAGGAATAGACATCTCCTTCCTGCGAAGCCGTATAAGAGGGGTCCATGACCACGACAAAACGAAGTCCAGGCAGATGGGGACGTACTGCTTCCAGCTTGGCCAGTTGTTTTTCATTCTCTACAAACACGCCCACAGTATCAGAGTGCTCCAGAATATAACGGAGTTCAGCAAGTGAAATTTCGCCACCTCGGGGGACATCGACTGCACCACAGCCCAGGAGGGCCAGGTCCGTGATAATCCATTCCGGTCGATTCTCCCCAATAATGCCTACCCGTTCTCCTCGGCGTAAGCCAAGCGAGAGTAATCCAGTACCGAGGAGTTGGACTTGTCTACCTAGCTCCTGATAGGTCAAGGTTACGACCTCATCCCCTTGTCTGAATTTGAGTGCAGGTCTCTCACTATACATATGGACAGATTGTTCAAAGGTCATGATGAGAGTGTTCAGGCTCATAAGGGATTCTCCGCATAAAACTGGTTTAACCAGAGCTTTACCATCGGAAGTGGAAGCCCAATGACATTAGTGTAAGATCCATAGATTGCATCAATGAGCTTTCCACCAGCTCCTTGAATAGCATAGGCTCCCGCCTTATCCAAAGGCTCACCAGTCGCGATATAGTGCCGAATCTCGGTAAGACTCAATCGGCACATCTTCACCAGCGTTTCGGCTACCCCAGTCTGAAGCCAGGCCTGCGCTGGAGAAAAGAGGACAACACCGGTTAACACCTGATGCACTTTGCCACTTAACTGGACAAGCATCGCTTCAGCCTCATGGGCATCGGCAGGTTTGCCAAAAATCTTTTCTCCCAGGACAACGGCCGTATCGGCGCTAAGAATAAGCCCTTGGGGAAACCGCTGCGCAATATTTTCTGCCTTCATACGTGCCATACGAAGGACATAAGCCTCAGGAGCCTCACCACGCAAAGGAATTTCTTCGAGACAGGGAGGTTCCACCTGTACCTGCAGATCTAAGTGTTGGAGAAGTTCGAGGCGCCGTGGAGATTGCGACGCCAATATCACCTGCTTCGTTTTTCTGGTCATCCTTCTAACACCGGAGAGGAGAGGAACAGTCCTGATACGACTTGCTCTCAGTTATCTCGTTGTATTACATAATCAGCGAGTTCCATGAGGAGTTTTGCAAGCATCGAGGATTCGAACACCTGCAAGGCATCTTTCGCTCGCGCGGTATAGGTTGCTGCTTCCGCGCGTATCCGATTCAGGATATCATACCGCTGCAGAATGGCAATGATATGGAGAAAATCCTCATCAGTCTTTTCTTTCGCATGGGTAAACATTTCGATAAACTGATATTCCTTGCTTGTCATCTCACGTAAGGCCAGGATTAACGGTAACGTGATCTTCCCTTCGCGGAGATCTCGCCCCACTGGCTTTCCCAGCCGCTGTTCCTGGGCTGCAAAATCGAGCGTGTCATCGATCATCTGAAAAGCGATGCCCAGATTGAGCCCAAAACTCCGCAGAGCGGAAGTCTGCTGAGGGGAGGCCTCTCCAATAACCGCTCCAATATAGCAACAGGCAGCAAACAACGAAGCAGTTTTTCGTGAAATAATTTGGTAATATTCCTCTTCGTTAATAGTGAGATCCCACAGCTTTAGCGTCTCGAGGATTTGTCCTTCGGTCATGGCCATGGTGACCTGGGTAATCTCCTGCAAGACTCGATTATCATTATCTTCCAGAGCCATGGCCATCGCTTTTGCATAGAGAAAATCTCCCACCAAAATGGAAACTTCATTACCCCACCGGGCATTAGCGGAAGGATACCCTCGGCGTAAATACGAATTGTCGATCACATCATCGTGCAAGAGAGTAGCGGTATGAATAAACTCGAGCGCCGCCGCAAGGATATAGCGCCGATCCCCTCTATAGTGACACAACTCGCTAACTAAAAGAAGAAGAAGCGGCCGTATTCTCTTTCCACCGCTGAGAAGGAGATACTTCCCAACTTCATAAATAAGACCAACTTCTGCCTGCAAATTCCGCTCAATAACCGTTTCAACCGCCTGGAGCTCCTGGCTAAAGAGACGGACCACCTTTTTCATATCCATGTGTTCTTCTATCCCCTTTCATCCCTTTTTCTCATCTAGCAGAGCGTAAAAACGATGTCAATAGTAAAATACCCCCCGCTTTTTGTCAAGGTTTTTTGCGCATCCTTTTTCCTGGCTTTACAGTTTTGTGACATTCCCTCTTGAAACGCCTTCTTCACGTCTGCCTTCACCGCGGAGTGGAATCTGAACATATGTCGGGCAATGGGTAGACTGTTAAACGATATGTTTCCTATTGTTGTGTCGAGGGATCTATAAAATATTCTTGCGCACTTTCCATCACCAGGTTCTCTCATATCAGGCAGTCGTGATAAGAGATATGCTTCCTTTCCAAGCCTTTCCCCCTATTTAACGCCTGTCCTGAGCATCACACCAGCGTGCACTCCTGGGAATGGTTTATCTAACAGAAATCAGATTCTGCACAGCGGAGCGACTGAACAACTTGAAAAACTCAACGGTCCAGTGGTACAAAACTGAAAATCGGTCCTTGTTAAACTCTGAGGCCTGTCGATAGAATAGCCGCAGTCTTTTAGAGACTATCTGGCAGTATAAATAATGTACAAAATTTGTCAATATTTTGACAAAAAAAACAGGTGTGGATGACCCACAACTGGCAGGGTATAATCAGGGAAAAAGGAGCGAATCTAAGGCAAATTGGTATTACACCATGAGCAGAGAGAGTGATCGGAGAGCTCCAAGTCTGGAAAATTGAACACTCCGAGTACAAAAATGACTTCCCAGGAATGCTGATTATTTCAACAGGTGAGCTTTACAGAGAGGATTCTTCCTGCTGTGAGGCAGGCTGTTATAACCGAAAGTAGAGAGAAGCTATGCATCAAGACGGTTACCGAGAAAATGTTCGGGAGAAGGGAATTTCCTGATATGCTAGAGCTTTCGTAAGTCTGCGATAGGGGTAAACTTGGGGCGGCCAGTTCCACGCTGTATGAATAAGCGAATAAATTCTTCTTTGCTGATATCAATTTGCACGAGCCTCAGAGTCGCTCCCGGATGTGGAAGATCACTTAAAGCGGCCCGTTTTGTGGCGTATCGTCTATTCGCAGCATGTTTCAAAGCCGCTTGGGAAACCCGGCGTCCTCTTCCAGACCAGCGCCAGATTCGGAGGCTTTTTTTTCTCTTTGGTCGTGCTCGAGGAGAGAGCGGTTGAGCTACAGATGGAACAGTAGTGGCTAGACTAACAACTAAGGTACCACCTGTTACCAAAAACTCGCGTCGCGTAAGATCAGATGAAGACATAAAAGGTCAACTCCCTAAAGAAAAGAAGAGGGCAGAGGGAGGAGCCGCTTCTCCCCGTCGGTTCGACCGGCTGGTCGGCCCAGACTTTGCGATACGACTTTCTCTGCGGAATCGACAGCCCTCTCGCTCTCCACGATCAGCATACGCAGATGTTAGCCCACTGTTTTCACTGACTAACCACGTTTTTTCTACCTGTCGACTGCACTCGTATCCTTTCTGCGTCTTTATACCTTATACTTTTATCTTATATCTGTCAATATGAAAAATTTGCACGTAGACCGTTCGAGTTAAGATGAAGAAGGGAAGAGATCAAGGAAGCCCTCCTGTTTCAAAAGAACCGCTCCAATGTTTTCCAAGTTGATCAATATTCCAAAATATCCTATACTGAAGAAGTGAAAAGTAACAATGACCAGTGCTCTGGTAACTTACTTTTGATTGGTCATCCTGAGCTCTTCGCTTTGCTCAAGGAGTCGAATGGACAACCCTCCGCTGCGCTTCAGGAGTCGAATGGACTTCCCTCCGCTACGGGATAAACTCCGCGAAGGGTCTCTGGTAGAAAGGAGGGAGATGCTTTGCTTCGCTCAGCATGACAAGAAGAGGAAGAGATGGAATTGAAGAGTGTAAGAAATTTAGTCATAGCTACTACCATACCCAAGTTTAAGCTGAATCCAAAGAGATTCTGAATAATAGGCTGATATTTTTCGTAACAGGAGCTTGTATCCAAGAGGTACTCTATGATCAACGGAACAGTCACTTCAGTATATGGCGCAGATATCAATACCGACGATATAATTCCAGCCTTCTATTTGCAACAGAGCACAGAGCGAGCCTTTTTCAAGCAGTACGCCTTTGAAAATTTTGATCCGGCTTTTCGCGAACGTTGTCAGCAGACCAATGCAAACATAGTTGTTGCTGGGAAAAACTTTGGTTGTGGCTCTAGTCGAGAACAAGCCGTTTATGCTCTCCAGGAGAATAATGTAGTCTGTGTCATTGCCCAATCTTACCCGGATATTTTCTACCGAAATGCTCTGACAAATGGTCTGGTCTTGATTACCGTACCTGACACGTCGGTATTTTCCCAGGGGGATGAACTCAGCATCGATTTGGATGTCGGCACGATTGAGAACAAAACGAAAGGCTCTACGGTGACTTTTACTATGAATCCTCGTGACAAAACGCTCTTCAAACAGGGGGGGATGATCGGTCGGGTGAGACAACATTTAGAAGAAATATTAACAGGTGTAGCAAAAGCATCTCGTACCCCTCTACCCCAGACCAGATAATACTCTGTTGATCAGGGATTTGTAGATAGGGCTTAGAAAATCTTTCCTGAGCATTGACCACTGTTTACTAATGCTCTGTTAACTTAGCTTTGATTGGTCATGCTGAGCCCTACGCTCCGCTTCGGGATGACCAATGGACTTCCCTGCGGTTCCGCTTTGGGATAAACTCCGCGAAGCATCTCAAAAGCGAGATGCTTCGCCTTCGGCTCAGCATGACAACTCGTCAGAACCTACTTAACAGAGCACTAGACTCTTTCCGGGTATTAAGATAGATGGACAGAAAATACAACGACAGAAAAAGTAGTCGTTTGACTCACAAACACCGAAGAGGGATGCCACCTGGCATTGGAGAGGATATCTTCGGTGAGGGATGGAGATTTTAGCAACAAGGAGAAGGGGATATGGGACAAACTATGGTGGAAAAAATCGTCTCCCGACAAGTGGGACGTACCGTATATGCGGGGGAGCAAATCGAACGCTTGCCGATTACCAAACTCTTTTTTAACGATGTGATCGGACCGCCAGCGATCAAAGGATTTTTAGAGAATTTTTCCGATATTTTCCAACGGCATGGCAAAACGCCTCAAGTCTTTGATCCTAAACGGGTCTTTTTTATTCCTGATCATTCTGTACCCGCACTGTCCGTGGCAGTTGCGGAAGGAATCGATTTGATGGAGGAGTTTGCGCAAGCACGAGGAATCACGATTTATAAAGAAGGTGATGGAATCGAGCATGTGGTGTTGATCGAAGATGGCCATATCGTACCATGGGATATTGTCTTAGGAACAGACTCGCATACCGATACGAATGGAGCTATGGGGGCGCTGGCCTTTGGAGTGGGGACCTCGGATAGTATCTATGCAATGGCCACCGGTCATATTTACGATTTTGTCGTGCCCGAATCGATTAAATTTACCTTGACCGGTACTCTCCCGAAAGGGGTCTATTCCAAGGATATTATTTTACACATTATCGGGAAGATGGGGGCAGGGGGTTGCTCCAAACGAGTGGCGGAATTCACCGGTGATACTGTGCGTAATATGAGTATGGATGCCAGAACGACCATGTGTAATATGGCGGTCGAGATGAGTGCGCGTACCGCTATTATGGCTTATGATGAGACACTAGCCCGTTATCTGCAAGATCGGGCTAAATGGCTGGTCGAGCCGATTGACAGCGACCCAGATGCCACCTATGCTGAGACGATGACGATCGATGTCTCAACTCTGGAACCCTGTGTTGCGTTTCCGCATAAACCGGCGAATGTTGCGCCTGTCTCGCAGATTGCGGAAATGATTGCGCGGAGTCAAAAAGAATCCTCACCAGATTTTTGTCCGGTCGACAGCGATAAAATTACCGATGCCTTCTTAGGCGCCTGTACGAACGGTCGGTATGAAGATCTGGTGATTGGAGCGGAGGTCTTGCGAGGGCATAAGGTCCATCCTGATGTGAATCTGATCGTCATTCCTGCGAGCCGCAAAGTGTATGAGCGAGCTATGGATGAAGGGATTTTACAGGTCTTTATTAAGGCGGGAGCCAATGTCGAATCCTCAAACTGTGGTCCCTGTTTCGGCAGTCATATGGGCGTTATTTCCGGTAAATCCCGCATGATCAGTTCGAGCAATCGCAATTATAAAGGCCGTATGGGCTCGGCTAACGCGAGAATTTTCCTCGCCAGTCCGGCAACGGTGGTGGCCAGCGCGATCGAAGGCCGTATTGCTGATCCTCGGAAATACCTGTGAAACGGATAAGGGGGTATCATCACCCTGATGATACCCCTCAATCGCTCTTCCAGGCTGCTCATCTCTTTTCTATAAAAAGCGTCTTCATTCGATAATCTTTTAATAGGGACGAAGGCATTGGCATCCTTCCGCACCAGCTTAACCAGGGTTTGGGCCATGAAAGGTAGAAATACGCTTGATACAGGATCATAGACATACTGAAATAAAAGATTTTTCTCCAGAAGATCAGTCCGGCCAGTCTTTACCAGAGTGTCCTTCTCTTTCCTCTGCAGAGCCCCGTATTGTCTCTGTGGGAACGGCAGTGCCACCATATATCATTACTCAGGAGGAGATCAAAATAGCCGCGCGGGAACATTTTGGAGCTGCTTTTCCAGATATTGATCGCCTGCTCGCCGTCTTCGATCATGCGGAGATCGATACCCGTCATTTTTGTGTTCCACTCGACTGGTATCGTACTGAGAAGACTTTTCTGCAGAAGAATGAGGCCTATATCGAGTGGGCCTGTCGGTTGAGTCGCGAAGCGATCCGGCAGTGTCTGGAGCGTGCCGTAGTATCCGTGGAAGATATCGATTACTTGCTCTTTGTCTCCACTACCGGTCTGGCAACCCCGAGTATCGATAGCCGGTTGATTGGCCAATTAGGGATGTCTCCACATACACGGCGCACTCCTGTGTGGGGGCTCGGATGTGCCGGGGGTGCAGCAGGGGTGTCTCATGCTTACCATTATGGTATTGGACATCCCCAAAGCAAAATGCTGCTTGTCGCAGTCGAACTGTGTGGACTGACGTTTCATTTTCATGATTTGAGCAAAAGTAATCTGGTAGCCTCTGCCTTATTTGGGGATGGTGCGGCAGCGGTGCTAGTGGCCGGAGCAGATACTGGTCTTCATGGAATTGAAATCAAAGGCACTCGTAGTACACTCTGGCGAGACTCTTTGGATATTATGGGCTGGAACTTTATGAATGAAGGAATGCAGGTGGTCTTCTCCCGGGCAATACCCGGTATTGTTAAAACTCTGGCTCGAGATAACATTGAGGATTTTCTCCACCAGTACAATCTCTCTCTGACCGATATCCAGTATCTGCTTGCCCACCCTGGCGGGGTGAAAGTTATCGAAGCTTATGAGCAAGCGCTGGGACTCATGCCTGGCAAGATGCAAATTGCGCGGGAGGTGCTCCGTGAATATGGTAATATGTCGTCTGTATCTGTACTGTTTGTTCTTGATCGCTTCATCCAGCAGGTACAGCCTCTTGCTGGATCGTATGGATTATTAACCGCACTCGGGCCTGGATTTTGCGCAGAAAATGTGTTGTTACACTTCTAATTCTCCTCTTCAGAACTGTTCTGTCCAGAAAGCAACTATTCCTCGGCGAATCATCATCACCGCAATCGCTGCGAGAAAGAGATTGATCACACTGGATATGGCCTTTGTTCCTCCTTCACCGAGCCATTGTTCCACACTTTGGGCATAGGTAAACACCACTCCCACCAGGAGCAGATTCACAATCAGGGCGAGCATGGGCATGATATAGCCATAGATGTCAACCAGCATCACCAGTGTCGTAAGAACGGCTGGCCCTACGATGAGGGGGGTACCGATAGGAACCACACCCATCGTAGGACTCGGTCTCCGTCGAGCCTTTTCTGCCTGGAGAAGATCCATGATGGCAAAGATTAAGAGGATCAATCCTCCACCGATCTGGAAATCGGCCACCGTTATGCCCAGGAATCGAAAGACTCCTTGGCCGACAAGAATAAACCCTAAACCGATCCCAGAGGCGGTGAGGAGGGCTTGCCAGATAATTCGCTGTTTGCTGGCCAGTGGCAATCCTTCAATCAACGAAAGATAAATTGGAACTACTCCTAACACATCAATGGCTACAAACAAAGGGATAAAGGTGTAAAGAAAGTTAAGAAAATGGGGGAGCATCGTTTATACTTTGAGAGAGGTTTTCAAACGTTCAATCACAGATTGAACCACTTTTCGAGTCCTGTCTGCCGCTTCCGTGGCCTTCTCTTTCAGCGAGGCTCCATACTCTTCTAACGCGGCAATTCCACTCTGGATGGCCTCTTTCAGATGGTGAGCCGCATGGCCTCCTTTCTCTTTAATCGCCTCTAGAACCCCTTCTGGCGCTTCTTCTATCACGATCTCTACCGGTTTCTTGGTTTGCACTGCTGCCTGAAAGGCTCCGTGCAGGGCAGATCGAGTAAGTTGCTGGACACTAAGAGCTGTGATCTCCATCTCATCAAGCGCACTCTGGACCTGCATACGTACCGCTCGCCGGATAGCTTGACGATCATCTCCTCGTTGCAGCACAACGATCACCTCTTCTCGCACACGCCGTAATACCGGTTCGTACATTATTTTGCCTCCTTCTCTCTTTTGGGGGTGATTTCCGTTGATAATGTCCCATACTCTCTTTCACGAAGGTATTTACCTCCTGCTTATACGCGTTCTTCGATTTCTCACAAATTGTCCTGAACACATCGAAGAGCTTAACCTGACAGGTAGCACCCCATTTTCATGGCCAATAACAGAAGATGGCTAGGTTACAAGAAAAAAGCTGGAAAGTCCGAAGACCTTCCAGCCATACGGAATTTCCGGAAAAAGTACCTGTAAAGCTACTCGTTCTTAACCCACGAGAGGAGGTGACCACTCAGAGGGAGTCATCTCCTCTCGGCCGTATTTTACTTCGCCTCTATGGCAATCTCTTTCCTTTTGGCCTGCTCACTCTTGGGAAGGGTAATTTCCAAAATTCCCTCCTTGAGTTGCGCTTTGGCCTGATCAGATTTCACAGCCACCGGCAGAGGAATGGTCCGTTGGAAAGCTCCGTAGCGGATTTCTCGGCGATAATAATTCTTCTCTTGTTTTTCCTCTTCCTCTTTCATCTCACCACTCAAGGTGAGCATATTATCGGTGACGCTCAGATGGAGTTGTTCTTTTTTGACTCCAGGCACCTGAGCTTTCACCACAAGAGCATCATCGGTCTCCGCAATCTCCACTGCGGGTTCCCACACCTGATTCCCATTTCCTCTCATGACCGGGGTTGTGCTGAAGAAATCCTCGAACAATCGATCGATCTCCTGCCGAAATCTGGTCAAGCCTTCAAAGGGTTCCCATTTCACCAAAGCCATAGTTTCCACCTCCTTTTTTCATACGCTTCATATGAATGGTATTAAGAAAAGGGGGAAAGTTTTTCTGCTTTGATGCACAGGCAATATCCATGCCAACCCATGAAAATTTCATAACTAATTATATTTTAAGGTCTTAGATGCCTAAGAAGGTCCTGCCAACAGACTAAACACTCTTTATACTCTCTAAAAAGTTAATAGAAGTGTACTAAATTTTTTTACCTCTGGCAAGCCACTACCTATCCATATTGGCAAATGGAGCAAGGTTTCACTGAGACGAAACTCTGCTTGCACGCTGTCCATCAATGTGGTAATTAGGGAAGGTGGTTTTCTTTGCTTTTTCTCTATTCCCTGCATATGATCGAGCAAAGAGATATGTCCAACATGGGAAGGTATTTATCTAAAACCCGCACCATTTAAATACATTGAACGCCAGGTGTATAAAGGAGAGGGGAAGATATGTTTCACCAGGAGAGACCTATTCGAGGGTTTGATAGCTATGAACCCCCTGACTATAATCGGATGCTGGATTGTATCCATTGCGGACTCTGTTTACCCTATTGTCCTACCTATCGTCTCCTTGGTTCAGAAAACGATTCTCCACGGGGACGTATCTATCTCATGCGCGCAGTAGCCGATGGTAAAATCCCTATGACAGAGAATTTTGTTAAGCATATGTATCTCTGTCTCGATTGCCGGGCGTGTGAGACAGCTTGTCCTTCTGGTGTGCAGTATGGGAGCTTGATAGAAGCTACCCGGGGACAGATTGAACGAGGTATCTCTCGCCCCTGGTATATTCGGGCCTTACGATACCTTGTGTTTCGTATCTTGCTACCGAATCCGAAATGGTTGGCACTGGTCGCTGATTTGGCTCTTTTTTATCAAAAGACCGGTTTACAGAAATGGATCCATCGGCTGGAGATTTTGGACTATCTCCCGGATACCCTGGGGAATATGGAACAGATGTTGCCTGATTTACCGCCCAAAGGACTCCGCTATGACGTAAAAGCGTTAACCCCAGCCCAAGGAGAAGAGAAGCACCGTGTCGGGTTTGTGTCTGGTTGTGTAATGAATCTCTGGTTTACTCCAGCGAATCTGGCGACTATTAATGTGCTAGCTCGGAATGGATGCACAGTATGGACTCCTCCTGCCCAACGGTGTTGTGGAGCGCTCCATGCCCATGCTGGAGAGCGAGAATGGGCGAAGATACTGGCCCGACGGAACATCGATGTGTTTGCAGAACAAGAAGTGGAAGCAATTATCGTCAACTCAGCAGGTTGTGGAGCCTTTTTGAAAGAATATGGGCATCTCCTCCAACACGATCGAACTTATCGGGAGAAAGCAGAGGAGTTCAGTCACAAAGTGAAAGATATCAGCGAGTTTCTGGTAACCATTCCTCTCCAGAAACCCCAGGGAGAAATTCGCGCACGTGTGGCCTATGACGATCCTTGCCATCTCTTGCACGGACAAAAGATCCGACAACAACCGAGAGATCTCCTCCAGGCTATTCCTGGTCTGGAACTCGTCAATTTCAAAGAAGCAGACTGGTGTTGTGGTAGTGCCGGGATCTATAACGTGATCGAACCGGAAGTCTCGCTAGAGCTGCTCGAACGCAAGATGAAACATATTCAGGCAGCCTGTCCCGATATTATTGCCACTGGAAATCCGGGGTGTCTCTTACAACTTGGTCGGGGAGCCAGAAAAGCAGGCCTCCCCGTTGAGGTGGTACATCCGATCGAATTACTGGAGCGTTCATACCAGTTAGCAGAAGCAGGAGTGGGAGCCCGAGAAGCAAGCTCTAGAGACTAGTTTATGCATTATTGCTCTTTAAGAAGGGTCTTTAAAAATGTAAAATTTTAATTACGATATCCGAAGTAAATTGAGATGGTCTATCTGTTTATGGGTTGATAGGTTAGGAGAAGAGTGGTCATGCTTACAAGATTAATTCAACAGAAGATACCATTAGGGAGTCCGGTGAGATTCTTATTAAAAACTGGACAAGAGATTTCTGGAATTCTCGAAGAAATCGGGCGTGACCATGTAACGGTAAAAACTGAAAATGGACTAACAACAATTCTTGCTGAAGTGATTGGTTTGTGGGAGATTCTGGAAGAGGTAAAAACATCTGAGCAAGAAAACATTGAGACAAAGCTTGTTGAGAAAGAAGAAGATACTGGTTATCAATCGACTGAAGGACAAAAGGGGGGGGGTTTCTCTCTCAATTGATATCCAATTGGAAGGTTTAAAAAAACTTGTAGAGATTGAAGGTCTCTTTCAGGTTAGGCTTCAAAATGCAAAGATTGAAGTGACAGCTCCAAATTTCGATCCTCCAGATGAGATTAAAGGTCGAGCAAATACAGATGCTTTGAGGGTATGGGATCGGGTCAAGAATCGATATGAGAATGCTCAAAAGATCAATGAGTTGAGTCCAAAATTTGGTAGAATCCAACCTATTTTGCACGATTTAAAATCCTTGACTGAGCGTTTTCCTGCTTCCTCAAGCCTGAAAGGACACCTAGCCTATCTTTATTATCTTTTAGGCAATCGTCAAGAAGCTATTCAGTATTATCAGGATACTGCTATCTCTTCAGGGAAAGCAGATGACTGGCTTAATCTAGCTGTAATGGCCCTGGAAGTTGGTAAGGAAGAACTAGCTTGCTACAGCTTGGAACAAGTCTTTTATCAAGTTGCTATTACTGAAGAAAAAGAAGCATGGTATGTCTATGTAAATCTCCTGAAAAGATTTTGTAACTACTCTGCTCTAAGCAGGTTATGTGAGACAATCCAGCGTAACTTTTCAGACAATGAAATGGAAATTCTATTAAAGACGGGTATCTATCTCCTTAAAAACTTAGGTAACGAACAACAAGCTACAGAACTTGTGTACCAATGGATAGCAGGACATTCTCTAAAATCTCTAGTTTTGGAGGCATTCAAGCAACTCGAGGGTCAACCTATCCTTTCATATCAAAATATTGCAACAGAGTTAAATATGCTAAGAGAAAAAAAAGCTTTCCCCAACCGAGAGAACCTGAACAATCACAGGGTTACATTTATACATATAGACATGAAAGAAACTTCGGTTTTATACGAGATCTACAGGGAAATAAGTATTTTTTTCATCGAAGTGCTATTATTGATGAGACTTTACGTGGTAAACTTCATACCTTCGCTTTAGGTGACCAAATTCCAGTAGTTTTTAAGACTACCGAAGGTCCAAAGGGGTTGCTTGCTATCCAGATTACCCTATATCGAACAATCAAAGAATTATTCGAGCTTGCTTATAATTATGCGAATGATGGTGAGTATTCCCAAGCTATCGCTCAAATTAAACAAGTGCTCGCCCTGAACCCTGAATATCCAGATGCACAGGAGCTTTATGAGAAATGGCGTGAGTATGCTCGTATAAGTGGTGTTCCTAAAGGTTCAAACCCTTTTGCCCGAGCTAAGCGTGTCCAATTGATTGAGAAGGATTTGGAGAAAGCTGTACAGCTCTTTCGTGAAGCGATCAAACAGAATGATAATGTTGAAAGTGCGATCAAAGACCTTGCAGCACTTCTCGTTCAGTTAGAACGCCCGCAAAAAGCTATTGAGGTGCTTACACAGAATCGCCAAAAAGTGAAGGATCAGCAATCATTAGACAACCTGTTTGTCAGTATCTACCAAAAAGCAGGTCAACACGAGCAGGCTATCGCTTTACTTCAGAAAAGTCTAGAGCGTACAACAAATAAAGAGAAAAAAGCACAACTTCTTTGGCAAATTGCAAATTCCTACCTCAAGCAAGAGGATTATGCGAATACTGAACAAATTTTAAAACAAGTACTAAAATTCCGTCCAGACAATATACCAGCTCAGCGAAATCTGGCTTTTTGTCTCTCCAAACAGGAACGCTATGATGAAGCAGAAACGCTCTTAAATGAAATTCTGAATACATCTCCTGATTCAAAAGCGGTTGAGCTATTAGAAGCAATTACACGAGCAAAGACAACAGGAAAATCGGCTGAAGTTGATAAGATCATTATTGAAACCACTCTTTCGGATCTCTCTAATGAGCTTAGTAGCTTTACACAATTTTTCCTAGCCCACTGTGAGTTCCAGGGAATTGCTCCTAATACCTAATAGAGTAAAAGAGGATGAACAAGGCCAAAGAAAGTATGTAGGTACGGAGAAAGACGCTAAATATGATATTGAAAGGCTTGAAGATATTGCAAAGCAGCTTGGAACTCGCCGCCCTCGTGATCGAGGTAATTACTATCTGTCAGCGGCCAGAATATCTCTCGATGTAGAGGAGGATCGTAATCTTTTTTATAGATACCTCTGTCGGAGTTTTGCTTCTCGGGGAGATGCGGCTGTTATTGAGAATAGACCTCTTGATACTGTCCGAGAGTGGTATTGTGAAGCTCTAGCGGTTTATGATGGCGATCGAAGTAGACACGATGAGCAGGATGCTGTTAATTCTCTTGTCAGGTTTCTCTTTTCCACTTTGGGACCAGCGCAGATCCCTATAACACCCAAGATACCTTCCATTGATGAAACTATCGAAGAAGTCATTAATCGTCATCCTCAACGGGATAAAGTTTTTGATGCCATTACCTATCTAGTATTGCACAGCCGTTATGCTGCTAATCGACTCTTAAATCGTTTATACAGCAAAACATCTCTACAGGCTATGGCACTGGAATATCTGAAAAACAAAGGTATCTCTATTCCATATCCAATAATACGCCTGGATGATTTTGTTCAACCATGGAATGAGCTACGACGTAAGAAGTTTGAAGAAGTGCGTGCCACCTCAAGTGAACTTCGATTTCTAACTAATGTAGAACTAACAACAGCCTGGCTGGAAAATGAGATCAGACGGGTTAAGAGTCTTGTATCTGGCCTTTTCTTCGACTTAGACCGACAAAGGGTAGGACAATTACAGATAATTCTTGAAACAACGCTGGACCTCTGCAAACAGGTCACTTTCGAGGAGCAGGAACGTCTGTGTATTCAGATTGATACTTGTTGTCAGGATCTACTCAAAGAAATCGAAGACAACCCTACTAAATTATCTATTCAGGAAATTTTTCGCGTTATTGAAGCCATCCAGAAAAAAGTAAAAGACCAATTAGACAGACTCTACGAGACTGCAAAACCACAATTATTACTTCGGTTACCAGTGGAATCTTATGTGCCCGGCCTTAATCGACAGATTGAAGTACAGATTGTCGTGGCCAATAAAATAGGATGTAGTCCGGCTGAAGCACTCGAATTAGTGGTACAGGAAGATGAAGATTTCTTCACCGTTAATGCGATGGAGGTTAAGCTGGACGTGTCACTACGTGGAGGTGAGCAGCAAATTCTGAAAGTTCCATTGGGTGTAACAGACAAAGCTTTACAATCCCAAACTTTCTCCTTACCTTTATACGCTCAATACCGTACTCGCTCAGGAGAGATAGAACAAATACCTATTAATAGTTTCTCCATTCGACTTTATTCCGAGGAAGAGTTTGAAGAAATTGAGAATCCATATGCAGTCTATGCTGAGGGTGGGATTGTAGGTGATCCCAAAATGTTTTATGGACGGGAAGATCTAATTCAGAATATTGCGCGTTCCATCAGAGATTCACGCACTCAGAGTAAATGTATCGTTGTATTCGGGCAGAAAAGAGCTGGCAAATCATCTATCTTGTATCATCTCAAGCGTATACTCCAAGAAGACAAAAACCTCCTTATTCTCGATGTAGGCAATATTGGCTCTCTCCTAGACCCGCATTCCACTACTCCACTTATACACCAAATTTTATGGAACATTTTAAGAGAGCTTAACAACAAGATAGAAGATCGTGTCGAGGGTGGTTTTAGTTTATTGGATCTCTCTTTCCCAGGTGATAGGGATTTCTATGCGCATCCAACCCCACTAGGGTTCTTCAGGGAAATATTCCATAAGTATAAGCGTCTAGCATCCAAACGAAAAGATTGGCAGAGTGTCCGCATTGTGATTCTGATCGATGAATTCTCCTATATCTATAGTCAAATTGTTGCTGGAAACATATCGGAAGAGTTTATGAAAAACTGGAAAGCGCTGTTACAAGAAAATTTCTTCCATGCAGTGCTGGTAGGACAGGATGTGATGCCAAAGTTTAAGCAACGTTTTCCTAATGAATTTGGCACTACACAGGACGAGCGAGTAACCTATCTCAAACGTGAAGATGCTGTCAGGTTAATTGATGAACCAATCCGTATCGATGGAAGACAAGGGAAAAGTCGTTACCGCGAGCGAGCGATTGAACGGGTTGTAGATTTAACCGCAGGTAGCCCCTTTTATATTCAAATTCTCTGTAATCGTCTCGTAGAATATATGAATCGTAAGCGTGCTAGTTTGGTAACAGAAGCCGACGTGGAACAGGTTAAAAACGACTTGATAAGAGGCGTGAATGCACTCAGTCTGGATAAATTTGACAATTTGATCAATTCTGGTGATACATCACATGATGCTATTACTGATGAGGATGCGTTAAAGGTACTAAAAACTATTGCTACAAATAGCCAAACAGGACCTTGTCCGCGTAATAGTATTGTCTGTGAAACAAGATCACCCATTGATACCATTCTGGGTGATCTGGTAAAACGAGATGTGATTGAGCGTGAAAGAGAGCACTACTATCAAATTCGAATTGGCCTCTTCAAAGAATGGCTTATCGCTAACCGGTGAGAGTGAGATCTCATGAACTCTGATTTTGAAAATCCATTTGCGGATTATGGAAATATTGTGCGTGGTGAGCGCTTTATAGGACGTAAGGATAGTATAAAAGTTATTGAAAGCAGGATTATACGTCCTAAGGAAGCTGGAAATCTGGCCATTATTGGTGAACCACGTATCGGTAAGAGTAGTCTAGTGTATAAAGCCATTATTGAACGGAAAAATGAACTAACTTCTAAGAAGCTTCTTCCCATCCGGGTTAACCTTGCTACCTACGATCGAGCAGCTATCTTCTTTCGTTCATTGGTAACTCGCTGTGTCGATGAAATGGAGGAATTGGGTTGGTTATCTGAGCCTATTCAGCGTGCAGCTAGACGTGCTCTAGAAGATGAACTTTCATGGAGTGAGGGATACGGCAGGATACAGCGGTTTTTAGAAAAGGTAAGGCAATCTGACTATCGGATACTCTTTATTTTGGATGAGTTTGATCATGCTCGTCATCTTTTTAAGGGAGATATCTCTGGTTTTCAAGGACTACGGGAGTTATCCTATCGACCAGAGTGGCGGGTTACCTTCATTACCACATCACGTCGTAGTATTCGAGATATTGAACAACAAGCAGGTGCTATTTCTACATTTGATGGTATCTTTCATAAGCACTATTTAGGGATGTTCAATGACGAGGATTTAGAGGAGTATTTTGCAAGGCTTTCCTCTATTGAGGTGACGATCTCCTCTCCAGCTAGAGAACGCATATTGTTTTATTGTGGTGGTCATCCTTATTTTCTCGAAGCATTGGGTTATGAGATTGTGGAGGGTTTTCGTGAAGAACACAGAGTTGATGTAGACAAAGCCGCTGATCGTATTGCACAGTCTTTTTTAGATCAATACGATCATATGGTTGATCTGTTACGAGAAGATGGAAGCCTCAATAAGTTATTACAAATTTTGTTTGGTCCCGTCGTTGATGTAAAACAAACCGATGTAGACGAATTGCTAAGATATGGTCTTATCAAACCAACTCAACAGGGAATGTATGTAGCTTTCTCTGAACACTTTCATATGTTTTTAAATCTTGTTGAGCGTGAGACAGGACTTGTTGATTTATGGCCAATATGGAGAGAAACAGAGAGAGCATTACGACATCTTGTTACAAACACAATGTTCAGCCAATATGGAGAAGGCTGGATTAAACGATTGGAAAAGGCACGTCCACATCTCAAAACCATCTTTGATAGTTGTCGTGAAGCACAACAGAAGGAAACAAAATCATTTGGAAGCAGAGCTTTACAGAACCTCATCGATTTCACCTATCCTAAAGAGTTATTCGATATTATTTTTGCTGAATGGAACACTTTCAAAGAAATCTTTGGTAAAGATAAGAATTACTGGGAGCAGCGTGCACAACTCCTGTCAAGGATTCGAAACCCATTAGCCCATAACCGTGATGAATCACTCTATGACTATGAACGTCAGATTGCTGAAGGGTATTGTAGAGAAATCCTTACTATTATTGCATCATATACCCTTACTTAACCACACTCTATTCTTCTCTCAGGACGAGCCTCTACCCTGCTAACTGATGAAAGGGAAAAATGTTTTTTTGGATGGCTAACACACTTTGCTCCGCATAGCGCCGAATTTGTTGGGTCTCCGGGCGAGTCGGTTCTGCATCGCGTAAATGAGTTCCTTTGAGGCCATGTTGCCGTAACGGCTCCAAGCATTCAATGGGAATCTCATCGGGTAACACCAGATCATTCATTAAAGCATAAGCGAGGGTCCAGGCCCGAGCAACATTGGCGATATGATATCCTCCCCCTCCCAAAGCCACCCAGGGAATAGCAAATTTTTTGATCTGCTCTATAACCCGGCAAAAGCCATAGGTAGTTAAGCGGAGATGTGCTAACGGATCATCGACAAAGGTGTCTACACCCAGTTGGGTCACCAGGATATTGGGCTGAAAAACCGAGACTAAGGGTGGCACCACTTGCTCAAAAGCCCATAGATAAGTTTCATCATCTGTCCCTGGATACAAGGGGAGATTTACTGAATAGCCGAGTCCAACTCCCTGTCCCATCTCGTGAACAAAACCGGTTCCTGGAAAGAGGTAGTGTCCATCTTCGTGTACCGAAATAGTCATCACCTGATCTGTGTCATAAAAGGCTATCTGGACTCCATCGCCATGATGCACATCTATATCAAGATAGATGACGCGTAATCCTTGCTGAACCAGCTCCTTCATTATGATGACCGGATCATCAATGTAACAAAATCCTGAGGCCTGATTCGACAGGGCATGGTGTAATCCTCCTGCCATATTGAAGGCTACAGGAACGTGGCCATTTTTGACCAGACGTCCAGCCTGTAACGAAGCTCCCGTAATGAGAAGAGAAAAACGATATACACCAGGGAAAATAGGATTATCCCCTGGACCAAGACCATATCGATAAGCGTCGAGAGGAACCTCCCCCTGATCTATCCCTCGCAGCACAGCGATATATTCAGGTGTATGAAACAGTAAAATCTCTGATTCAGTGGCTGGCTCTGCTGCAAGCTTCAGAATCTCTGGAGAGGTAAATACCCCGTAGGCTTGCAGTAAATCATGAGTTAACTTCAATCGAATCGGGCGCATCGGGTGATGCGGGCCATAGCTATACTGTGCAAATTCGTCACTATAAATAAAAGCGCTTTTGTAATGTGTATCCATTATCCTCGTCTTTCATCAAAACGAATATCCGAGCATTCCTGAGGTAAAATCCCGGTAATCACTTGCAATCTACCTTCTCGTTTGGCCAGAGCGATGAGGTGTTCTACGGTGTAATCTCCCCATCGTCTTTCCGCCAGAGTCGGACGAGCACCCATTACTAAGGTGCTGATACCACTGACCAGAATTGCCCCACAACACATTGGACAGGGTTCAAAAGTTGTGTACAGGGTACAACCAGCAAAATCGACCTGTTGCAGGGCAATGCCGGCTTCACGGATGGCTACGGTTTCGGCGTGGGCTGTAGGATCAAAGGTCGAGTTGACCAGATTTCTTCCACGGGCGATTACCGTATCGCCTTGGACAATCACCGAACCTACGGCCACATTGCCTTCCGCTTTCCCTTTTGCCGCTTCTTCTAAAGCAAGACGCATAAAATATTCATAATTATGGAGCATGGACTCCTCCTTTCTCTATCCCTGCCTTTCCACAATTTTTCCATAACATAAATTATTTCTTTGTCCCCGTCAAAGAGAAGATCTCTTATTCTTTTATACCCTCAGAAGACCTTCATGGGAAAATCTACTTTGCAGGGTGGGTCAGAGACTTGCACCACCATACCAAAGGTCTCCTGGAATTTTGCCCTAGCTAGCCATACTAGTGCATTCTCAGGAGACATCCTTGGTAAAGCGGCTCTGCTGGAATCGCGGGTGTCCCGCCCGCTGCGGGCCAGAGGCCTGCGCTCCCAGGATATCCATGTTTCCTAATCAACTTGTGCAATACCAAAGATTTCTCTTGGATGTGCACTAGCACCGTTGGTTTCTCCAGAAAAAATCGGCATCAAATCTGGAGTAGAGCTCTCCAGATTGACATCTTCCTGCTATAACCCTAGAATACTAGTACATGAGGGCGAAAGTTCCCGTGCGATGTGTTGCTCTGATACATCTACCACATGATGACGAAAGGACTTCCCTACGTGTTGCTTTGGGAGAATTGAATTCGAAATCCGAATTCAATTCTCTGTGCTCTCTGTGTCCCCGTGGTGAAAGACTTTGATATTACCCTATAGAGAGACGAAGTCTGTGCTAAAGAATCATATTATGCCAAAAGCATCAGCGACACCCAAAACGCTCACCATCCGTATTCACGGACGTCTCGATGTCCAGACCACAGGTACCCGCTGGCGCAAGGCGACGGAAGCCCTCAAACGCATGACACCATCTCGTATCATTGTCGATGCCTCCCAAGTCGAATACTGTGATCTCTCCGGGATTGCCCTGTTGATAGAACTTCAACGCTATCAACAGGAAAGGGGAAACGAACTCGAAATCCGGGGTCTTCGGCCAGAGTTTCAACACTTGCTGGATTTGTTCAAACCAAACGAAATCATCTCTGCACATCAGGGACCATCTCCAGAAATTACCCTTCCGGAACAAGTAGGGCGTTCCACCTTAAAGTTTTGGGAAGAAATTCAGATGCTGATCACCTTTGTGGGTGAAATCGTGGTGGCCCTTTGGACTGCTCTTCTCCACCCAGGGCAGGTGCGCTGGAGAGATGCCTTGCTTGCAGCAGAAAAAGCAGGAGCAAATGCTTTACCCATTGTCGCGCTCCTGGGGTTCTTAATCGGTCTGATTATCGCTTTTCAATCGGCCATTCCCATGCGCATGTTTGGTGCGGATATCTATGTAGCGAGTTTGGTTGGGCTCTCTATTATCCGAGAGCTGGGGCCCCTCATCACCGCTATCATCTTGGCCGGTCGTTCTGGGTCGGCTTTTGCCGCAGAGCTGGGAACTATGAAGGTCAATGAAGAGATCGATGCTCTGATCACCATGGGACTCAATCCCGTCCAGTTTTTGGTAGTTAACCGGGTGCTGGCCGCGGTCTGTATGACTCCTCTACTCGCCCTCTTTGCCAATTTATTTGGCCTGATCGGTGGTGCAGTCCTGTTTCTTTCCCTTGGTTTTCCACTGGTGACCTACTACAACCAAATACTCTGGGCAGTGCAATTTAGTGATCTCGTCGGGGGGCTGGTCAAGGCTTTTGTTTTTGGAATCTTGATCGCGAGTATCGGCTGTTTGCGTGGACTACAAACCCAAACCGGTGCCAGTGCAGTAGGCGATTCAGCCACTCGGGCAGTGGTGAGTGGGATTATCTTGATTGTCATTACGGATGGAATTTTCGCGGTAATCTATTACTATCTGGGCATTTAGAAGGTCAGGGCATCTCTCTGCAAAGTGTGTTACAATCATAGGGCAGAACATGTCGAGGGGTACAGTGTTTGGGTTTTCTCAGAGAGCACTGTGGCCTCTGCAGGTTAGAGGAAAGGGAATCCTTCTTTTAACATGCAACAGGAAGAGCACCAAAATGTATCCAGAACCTTTTATCTCAGTACAATGAACCGGAAAGAGGCATTTTAAACACCTGTATATGAGTTCATCATCTGATCCAATTATCCAGGTCGAAAATTTTACCGCAGCTTATGGTGGAAATGTCATTATTGATGATATTACCTTTGAGGTTCAGCGAGGAGAAGTTTTTGTTATTCTGGGAGGCTCGGGATGTGGGAAAAGCACCCTCTTGAAACACATGATCGGTCTATATACTCCAGCCGCCGGCAAAATCCTCATTGATGGTGAAGACATTGTGACCGCAGAAGGAGCGGATCGTTTACGGATTCTCAAGAAGATCGGGGTAATGTATCAGCGGGGTGCCCTTTTTGGCTCGATGACCCTCCTGGAAAATGTCCGTCTGCCTATGGAAGAATTTACTGATCTCCCACCGGAAGCGATGGACCTGATTGCACGGATGAAATTACAACTCGTGGGGTTAGAAGGGTTTGCCGGACATATGCCGGCTGAACTCAGTGGTGGATGCAAAAAACGAGCAGCCATCGCCCGTGCGATGGCGCTGGACCCCCAGATCCTGTTTTTGGATGAACCTTCGGCTGGTCTGGATCCCATCACCTCAGCGGAACTCGATCAACTTATTTTACAACTCAACCGGACTCTCCACATTACCTTTGTGATCGTGACCCATGAACTTCCCAGTATCTACACAATTGCTGATCGGGTGATCATGCTGGATAAACGAGTGAAGAAGATTGTAGCGACTGGTCGTCCACAGGAATTACGGGACCACAGTGACAATCCATGGGTCCGACAGTTTTTTCATCGAGAAGTAGGAGCAAAGTTATGAGTACAAAAGCTCACTATTTTAAACTTGGTCTCTTTGTCATTGGTGGAGTGACTCTTGGCGTGATAGCGCTCCTGATCTTTGGCGCGGGCGCTCTCTTTCGCGAAAAAATCATCGCAGAAACCTACATCAATGAATCTGTGCAGGGGCTTGATATTGGTTCCCCAGTCAAACAGCGGGGAGTAAAGATCGGAACTGTGTCTGAGATCACGTTTGTAAGGAACGAATACAAACTGGAGACCTCTGATCAAGAAGCCTTACTGCGTTACGCAAATTACGTACTTGTGCAAATGGCCATCTATCCTGATTTGTTAGGGGGAAAGGATATTCAGGAAGAGATCAGGTCTCGGTTAGCCCATTCGGTTACCGAAGGGTTGCGCGTGCGACTGGCCTCTCAGGGAGTAACTGGCACTGCGTACCTCGAAGTGGATTTTTTAGATCCGACACGCAATCCACCTCTAGACATCATTTGGAAGCCTAAGCATCTTTACATTCCCTCTGCTCCCAGTGTGATTACCCGAATCAGTCAGTCGGTCGATGAAGTATTTCAGCGTATACAACAAGCAAACATTGAAGAGATCTTGTACAATCTGGATGCGTTTCTCCAGGCGGCCACGAGCGAGGTCAAAGATGCTCAGGTAGCGTCGATACGTCAAGAAAGTATCCAGCTTCTCTCTGAACTTCGCGACACCAACCGCAGTCTTCAGGCACTCCTGGAGCGGATCACTATCGCACCGATTCTCACCAATCTGCAGACGGCAACCGAACGGGTCAATCAGGTGGTAACCAGATTAGACACCCTGCTGCAGAACGAGCATATCCAACAGACCATGCTCAATTTTGCGCAAGCTTCAGAACAGATCAAATTAGCCTCTCAAGAACTACCAGAGACTATTGCTTTCGCCAAAAATGCCTTTCGGCGTGTGGACAATTTGATAACCAGTCAGCAACAGGACATCACTGCGATGATCGAGGACCTCCGTTTAGCCTCCAGTTCGCTCAGAGACCTGACAGACAACGCAAAGAGGTATCCCGCACAGGTACTCTTTGGTGCACCTCCTCCTCGTCTAGTCCTGGAGAATCATCGCAAATGAAACGTTATGCTCTCTTGCTGTTTGTTTGTTTATACTGCCCTCTCATTGGGCTCTTGACCGGCTGTGCGGCAACGCTGGAAAAAACCTATCCCGACAAGCAGTACTATGTCCTGGATATTTCTCGTCCTGTTCAAGAGCCAACGGCTGACAATGGCATTGTCCTGAGTGTTCGGAGATTTCGAATATCTCCACGCTATGAGAACAAGGAGCTTGTCTATCGGACAGGTACTCTTTCTTATGAGTCGGACTTTTACAATGCGTTTTTCATTCCGCCAGGGGCAATGATCACCGAAGAAGTCCGACAATGGTTAGCTGGTGCTGGCCTCTTTCAGTATGTGATAGACTCTGCCAGTCCGGTTGTTCCCACTCATATTCTGGAAGGCAATGTACTCTCGCTGTACGGAGATTACAGTAATAACGCTTCCCCCAAAGCAGTGATGGCCATTCAGGTCTTTCTGATGGAGAATATTTCGGCCCGTTCGGAAATCCTTTTCCAAAAAACCTATCGACAGGAAATTCCATTACCAGAGAATACCACTGCTGCCCTGATCAATGGCTGGAATGAAGCATTGAGACAGATCTTGACCGCTTTGGAAGCAGATTTACGAGCGATACGTCTCACTGTGAGTTCCTGAAACACATCACCACTAGTGTCTGGTCAAGGTTACAATGGTGAGTTGTTCCCTCTTTTCACCCTCACCCTGGCCCTCTCCCCTCAAGGGAGAGGGGAGAAAAAGGAACGCACAAAAACAAGTTTGACAAGGCACTAGGACAAAAAGAAATTCGCGGGGGAAAGGGAGAAACTGAACATCGGATGAATCGTCTCTGTCCTTTATTTTTTCACCTCCAGACGTAAAGGATGGGGGAGAGAAAAATTTTGACTACGAAACCAGAGATGATACGTCTCTGGAATAGCAGGTTTCCACCCTTCCTTTTCGGCCTTAATAATAAAATGAAACAGGTGCATATTTTCAAATACAAAACGACCTTGCACATCAGTCCTCGTGGTCGTGGGAGGTCCAACTACATTCCGTTCAAAAGCATTGATGGTCACCAGCGCATCAGCAATTGGTTCCCCTTGCGGTCCCACGACGCGTCCCGTAATACGCCCATCATTGTGCAGAGCCACATAAATATTCCAGCCGGTCCCCAGAAGAAGCAGCAGGCCAAAGACGAAGACAAAACGGTTCCAGAGGATTCTTTTCCACATAGCTTTCCTTGATCATCCCTTTACCGATCCCGAGAGCAGACCAGAAATAAATTCCTTCTGCAGAAGGAGAAAGACCAGAATCCCTGGTGCAAGTACCATCACGACAAAGGCAAACAACGCTCCGGTCGTATTTTCCCAATAGCTCAGAAAATTGCTCAATCCTAATGGCAGGGTTTGCATCGCTTCTTCGCGAATAATGATCAGTGGCCACAGAAAATTGTTCCAGGACCAGATAAAGGCCAGGATAATGTTGGTCGCCAGAGCTGGTTTGGAAAGAGGGAGCATAATCAGGGGTAAAATTTTCCACTCAGCCAGCCCATCGATCTTCGCTGCATCCAGGATCGCTCCTGGTACGGCATCAAAATTTGTCTTGAAGACGAAAATACAGACAATAGTCGAAAACAGCGGCAATCCTAGCCCCAAATGACTATTTAATAACCCCAACCCTTTGGTAATCAAAAAGGCTGGAATAATGGTCGTCTGAAATGGGATCATCATGCAACTGAGCAAGAGCAGAATAATAAAACGCTTGCCCCGAAATGAGCGCGTCAGGGCATAACCAGCCATAGCGTTGAACACTACGTTGGCCAGGATGACCAGAGCGGATACCAGGAGACTATTAAAGGTGAACCGAGCAAAAGGGACGTAATACCATGCATCGACGTAATAGAAGAGATGAGGGTTCTCTGGAAGCAAAGCCGGAGGGTAGTTATATAAATTCTCTCCGGTTAAACTCGTTTTGATCACCCAGTAAAAGGGAGCAAGCATAATGAGAGAAATACAGATCAACAGCGTATGAATCAGCCACGTATGCTGTAATTTCATGGCCGTTTTCCTATTCGTAGTAAGTGACCGCGCCGGCTTCTCCGCCAGAAACCTTGTTCGCAAGCCAGGTAATCAAGAGTAATACTACAAACAATACGACACTTAAAGCCGCTCCATAAGCCAGACGGTTGAGCACAAAAGCCGCTTTATAGATATAGGTAACCAAGAGTTCCGTGCTATGGCCAGGGCCACCTCTGGTCATAATATAGATGAGGTCAAAACTGGTAAAAGAGTTGATAATCCCCACAATAAAGCAGAGAAAAATGGTCGATTTGAGCAGAGGTAAGGTAATTACCCAAAAACGCTGCACAGCCGTAGCTCCATCGATGGCTGCTGCTTCGTATAACTCATGGGGAATAGTCTGGAGGCCAGCAAGCAGGATAATCATAAAAAAGCCCACAATTTGCCAGATACTGACCACAATGATCGCGGGCATAGCCCACTCAAACGATTCGAGAAAGGGGATCCCTTGCTCGATAAGACCAAGAGAGATAAGCAGATAATTGATCAAGCCCACCTTTTCGTCATACAGCCAGCGCCAGACAATCCCAATTGCTACCGGCATCAAGGGGTAAGGGAGAAAAATAATGGTCCGGTAGATGTTCCGACCTCGAATCGGAGTATTTACCAGCAGAGCAATCCCTATGGCCAGCACAATGGCGATGATCGACCCACCGAGAAAGAGCAGAGTATTCCAGAGACTCTCCCAAAATACTTCATCGTAGTACATATCTTCATAGTTTAATAAGCCTATAAATTCACTGGGGCCAAAAAAAGACCACTCCTGAAAGGAGAGGACAAAATTCCAGAGCACGGGAATAATACGGTACAGCAAGAAGATGCAGAGAGAAGGGGCCAGAAACAAAACGATAAGAAGCGACTCACGAGTTCTTTTCTGCTGCAAAACTGGCATATTTCGACCTCGGTTGGATTTTGCAAGGCTTAATGGGCAATGAACTAGTGTTGCAGAAAACGCTCTCTTCCCCCATCCTCGCCTTCTCCTGCCAGGAGGGAAGGTGGAGAGAGAGGATGATGGAGGTACAGTACGCTCTCTCCCTACCTTTTTCTCCCCTGCTCTTACCGTCTCAGGATCCGGTTGACTTTCCGCTCAGCATCAGCAAGCGCTTCTGCGGCAGATTTTCGACCAAACAGGGCATTTTGAATTTCTGGATAGAAAGCCTCTTTAATCTGTGCATCTTTGGGATTCGGCCAGGTAGCTACCATTTTATCGAGGTGTTCTAACTGTGTTTGCAATACCTTCACAATCAACGGATCTTCTTTGGCAAATTCCTCCATCAATTGAGCATCGGCTCGGGCATTGCCGGTGAGCACTTTTGCCCGGCTTCCAAAGGTCTTTGCCCATCTATCTGAGGTAATGAGTTTGATCATCTCCCAGGCCAGATCAGGATGCTTAGAGGATCGGGAAATCCCTAAACCGTGAGTATTCGGTACGGCATATCCTCCGGGAAAATGGGCTACACCCAGGGTTTCCGCATTTACCCATTTCGACCCTTCTCCCCTGAACCAGTTAAAAGCAGGACTATGCGCATGAAACATTCCAATATTTCCCGAAGCAAAAGCGTTATTGGGCTCTACCCAGCGACCAGTCCAACTGATTTTGGCAATAGCTCCTTCCTGAGTTGCCTTTGCCAGCCCCTCCAGAGTTTTCACCGCTTCCGGAGTATTAAAGGCTGCTTTTTTTCCATCGGGGGTCAAGAGTTGTACGCCGTTTACTGCAAACAGAGGCCAATACAGCCAATCAAAATTGAGAGTGATAAACCCCGATTTCTCCCCCTGAGTCATCTTCCGGGCATATTCAAGAATCTGGTCAAAGGTTTGGGGCGGGCCCTCGAGACCGGCTTCTTGAAACATAATCTTGTTGTAAAAGAGGAGCGTCTTGGACCGGTAAAAGGGGACCATATAATACTTTCCCTGGTACATCATCGTATTCAGTACTTCTGGCGTAAAAGATGCTTTGACCTCACTATCTTTCTCGAGATAAGGGGTCAAATCAACCATTCCACCCTGCGCTGCATACTCGAGCCAGAGGGCTCCCTGAATATCTACGATATCTGGGGCATTGCCTCCGGCCACCTGCGTTTGATAGAAAGTTGCCCAATCGGTTCCTTTCTTATCTAACCACTCGACCTCTACCTCCGGGTGTAATTTCCGAAATTCCTCGATCCATCCATCAATTACCGGTTTGAAACTCGGAATATTCCAGGTTAAAATACTAATTTTTTTGGTTTGGGCTCCGCTCGGACTGCTGAGAAATACCAGTGCGAGAAGCACTATAGACATCAATTGCCAGAAAGATATACGTTTCATGGTTGTCTCCTTTCTCTTTTCTTCACCTGAAATCAATATGAGCAAATTGCTTGTCCGCTATTATCTTGACCATGTTGCAATTCCCTCGATGCTTCTTCGGTCACGCTGAGCACCGTGAAGCATCAGGCTCCCCCGAAAACACCTTCCAAGGAACTTATCCTGAACAGAGGGCAGGATTCAGGATGACAGGTGACATTGCCAAACTACGTCGCAGGATCTGATGACCTCTCTGCTTTCTCCTCCTCTGGATCTTCTTTTTTCTGGACAACTTTCCGAAGGCTGGTGCGAATCAGACCAAAGAGCTCTTCGTACGGTAAAGCCGCTATCATAGCTAATACCCCTACAAAAGCTGCAAAAAGAAAGTAATCTTGATACGCGGCCATGGTCGCCTCGGTTAACAGGCGTTGTTGCAACACAAACCTCGTTTGGGTTACCAGCAATGCGGGCACTTCCCCACTCCATCGGAGCATATCGTACACCTGGGTGGTCATCTCTTGAAAACCAGCGAGATGCATGGCACTATTGTAAGCATACTGTTTGATATGATACAGATACTGGTGCTCATAGATAATAGCAGCCAGAGCGGTACCCGTCGTGCCCGAAATGCTTCGAACGAGAGAGAGAATACCGCTCCCCATGACCACCTGTTCTTCAGGAAGTCCACGCATGGTGCTCAAATTATTAGGAGAGCCCATCACGCCAAAGGCCGCAAAACGTAAAGCGAGAAAAAAGATGAGAGCATCGAGAGAGACCATTTCATTGATCCTGGCAAACCAGAAGAAGGAGATACTGAACATTCCCAGACCAATAAGGACCAGAATTTTGGGATTTGTTTTGTCGGCGAGACGTCCAGCAAGCAATACGGTCATGCCAAAAACGATGTTGCCCGGTAACATAATCCACCCAACATCCAGGGGAATAAAATGCAAGATTTGCTGCAGGAAAACTATGGATAAGAGGGCAGTGCCTCGAAACGCGACGGTGCTGATACACACGACCAGACACCCCAGCGTAAAGGGGAGAGAGCGGAACAAACGGAGATCGACCAATGGCGAAGCACTCCGCCATTCTATAATGAAAAAGAGCAAGAGGGTCATTCCCCCAATAGTAAACAACGTCAGAATATAGGAGGAGTTCCATCCTTCTCGCCGTCCCTGACTCACCCCGATGAGGAGGGTGACCAGGGCTATAGTCATGGTGAGCAATCCCAATTGATCCATGGTCTTCCGTGGTGGTTTGGGAAGTGCTGGTAAAAACCAGAAGGCACTGGCCAAACCGGCAACTCCCATCGGTACACTGACATAAAAAGCTGCCCGCCAGTTAAAGACCTCGACAAGGTAGCCCCCTACAAGCGGCCCAATAGCGGGGCCTATCGCCCAGCCTATCATGGATAATCCCAACGCCAACCCACGCTGTTGAGGAGGGAAGATCTGGTAGAGCATCGCCATGATTATAGGTTGCATCAGGCCGATCCCTGCGCCCTTCACGATTCGGAAAGTGATCAGAGATTCAATACTCCACGCTGATCCACTCAAAATAGCCCCGATACACATCAGCGAAAGACTGCCCAGATAAAGCGTACGATGTCCGACCAGACTGGTGAGCCACCCGACCATGGGCATAGCGACTGTCTGGGCGATCCCAAATGCCGTGAGTACCCATTGAGCTTGATCGAGATCTACCCGTAAACTGGTCATGATCTGGGGCAAGATAATATTACCCATGGAGATCGCTATAGTATAGGACACCATGCCCAGCAAGAGGCTGCTGGTGGCGATCCAGCGATCACGAACTTCTGCTATTAAAGCCGTTTGCGGAGCTTTCATCCCTGGTCTTTATGACTTATTCCATTCAAGAGAGAGTATCCACTTCCCTACTACTGGTTCCGAAAAACTTAAGCCAGAGCAAGAGCCAGGACCCGTACCGGGCTTCCACTTCCCTCAACGATCTTGAGGGGAGCAGCGATCACCACAGAACCGGTAGGTGGTAACTGATCCAGATTGCAGAGACTTGCCAGTCCAAACTTCCCGGCCCCATGCATGATAGCATGGTTTGGAAAGGGAGGATCGAAGCGACCAGCCTGTCCTGCATCTGTCCCCACCGTCTCTACTCCCACTCCCAAAATGTCCCGTTCGTGCGCCAGGAATTCCGAGGCGGTTTTATGAAAACCAGGACTATGAGGACCATCCTCCTGCACGTTCAAGAAGGCTTGCGGATCGGTACGTTTACTCCAATCTGTGCGAAGCAGGAGCCACGCACCACCTGGAATACGTCCATAGTCTTTCTCCCAGGCCAGAATATGGTCTGGAGTGAGCAGAAAATCCGGATTTGATGCAACCTCTTTGGTCACATCGATGACGCAGGCCGGACCGACAAATTGCTGGACCGGAATAGTATCACACGTATTGTTCAGAAGATCTTTTCCCGTTATCCAGTGTACTGGGGCATCAAAGTGAGTCCCTGTATGCTCACCAAGATGGAGTGTATTCCAGTACCAGCCTGGTCCCTTTTCATCGTAGCGTGAGATCACCTCAATGGTGAGTCCAGGAGAAGGGGCAAACATCGGTGGTAAACCGATGACGGGAGTGTCGGGACCCAAAGGCTGGGTCAAATCGATCACCTTCAGGCGATTTGCCCGGAGTTCATCCACAAGCTGCATCAGGATATTAGTAGTCATAAAAGGCTCCTTTTGCTATTGCATAGTGTCAGTACAACTCCCATATGATCTCGTCGTACTGAGGAACAAAACGATGAAACATCTGTTCTCTCCGCATTCAGAATGTAGTGCCACAAATCACTTCTTCACTTCCTTTGAGGCCTCGGCAGGCAAGAGAGTAACATTAAGTGGTAGTAGAATGGTTCCGTAAAGAACGGAGATAACGCTGAAACTCAAACCGGTTCTCCAGCATATGGAGATCGGTTAGAAAGACTGGTGGTCCTTTGGCTTCAACTTTGGCCACAATAGTCGTTAATTCGTTAGCAGCTACTGCCTCTTGAAAGGTTTTGGTAAATTCTTCGAGAGTGTGAACCAGCCTGCTACGAGGAATACCAGCCGCCACCGCCATCCCGGAAATATCACTTCCCGTAGCAGTAGCAGTCGGGAAACCTCCGACAGACAACAGGCTTTCGTTATCAAAAACAATGTGGATGAGGTTGGGAGGACGATAACGAGCCATGGTGGTCAGACTTCCGAGATTCATCAAGATCGAGCCATCCCCATCCAGCACGACCACCTTTAACTCTGGACGACACAGGGCGAGGCTTAACCCAATCGAAGAGGCAAGCCCCATTGAGTGTTCCAGATAAAAAAAGCCTGGACGGTGCCCTAAATCCTGAAGTTCAGCAGCCACTGCTCCCATAATCGTGACCACAATACAGTGTTCCAGTTGAGGGTAAATCGCTTGCATAGCCTCGATACGCAGCATAGTTATTCCTCCCACATCAAATCACGACAGAGCAGAAGTGCTACAGGTTTGAGAGCCGATTCGGCTAATGCCTGGGCTTTTCGGATACCAGGCGCTACCTGAGCCGGATGATCCAGCCGTGCATAAGGAATGTGCAAGGCTTGTAGTACAGGCTCTGTAGCCCCCCCTCCCTCGGTCTGCCAGGGATCTCGTTCTCCAAACTCTCCTCGATAACTGATCAACATCAAAAGGGGAATTTTATAGAGCTGAGCCCCAGAGACAATTCCGTTAATACTGGCCAGAAAACCATGATTTTGCATCAACATTGCCGATCTGACTCCCGCCAAATGCGCTCCCATAGAGATTCCTACTCCTTCTTCCTCTTTAGCCAACCGGATAAGCAGCATGTCGGGGTCTTCTTCAGCCATACGGATGAGATGCACAAGCCAGGTCTCCGGGAGGGCGGATAATAGACGGATATCACAGGCTTTCAGGGCATCATAAATGAGTTGGGAATTTTTTACAGAAACTGGCATAATTCTTTTCCTTTAAGGAAAAACTTTTCGTGCTTTGTAAAATATAGCATGACTACCCTCTCCCGCGTCCTTCACTCCATGCAGAACCTGTTCAGGGCCGAGCAAAGGGTACAGCATAACCAGCGAAAGATACTCCTGAGTTCTTTATTACAATACAGAGTCATGATAAAGGATTGCACAACAGGCTGTTTAATCTTCTGCCAATAATCTCCTCTGCTTGCTGAACCATCTGTTGAATGACCTCTTCAGCCGGGAGGATAGCGTCAATGAGACCGGCATCTTGGCCAAGGAGAATGGAGGCGTTGTCTACGTCACCGTTCAAACGTGCCTCGAGCACGGTTTTCCCTACCTCTCGATAACGCTGCCGCAAGGCCCATTCTCGTCCTGCCCATTGCGCAATAAAACGGTTACGCAGGGCGCGAGCCATAGCTCCAGGCCACACCTGTCCACTCGCAATATCCGGGATTTCGGTGAGGACGGTATCATGCCCATTGCTCTGGATAATAGCTTGTTTATGATTGGGGTGGATAGGTGACTCAGTAGTGGCCAGAAAACGTGTTCCTAAGAGAACCCCTTCTGCTCCCAGGGCCAAAGCAGCAGCCAGTCCACGTCCATCAGCAATTCCTCCGGCTGCTATCACCGGAAGAGGGGCTACTGCACTCACCATCATTGGTATCAGAACCATTGAAGCTATCCAGCCCACATGCCCTCCTCCTTCCGTTCCCTGGGCCACGAGCAGGTCTGCTCCTGCCTCTGCTGCTCGTTCGGCCTGCGGAACTTCCCCGGCCATGTACATTACTTGTGATCCAGCATCATGCGCTCGAGAAAAGTAACTTCGCAGATCCTGGTCCGAATGGGGCCAGGCAAAAGCTATTACCGGAGGTCGGGCTTCTAAAGCAGCCCGAAAACTCTCCTCATCAGTTCGGAAAAGCAGGTAGTTCACCCCAAATGGTCTATCGGTAACCGCGCGAATCGCCGTGATCTGATCACAGACCTGCTCTCCATTCATCCCCGTGACACCAAGTATCCCTAATCCGCCAGCATTGGATACTGCTACCACCAGAGGAACCGATGTCCCCGAGGCCATTCCGCCGAGCACTACAGGATACTTAATGCCCAGCAGATCACAAATACGAGTGTGAATCATCTCTACTCCTGTGTAGAAAAGATTAAAACCTGCCCCCTATTTCATCACTCCCTCTTCAAAACACCACTATGATGTGTGAGCGTTATGAAAATTGGTATCATAAGTAAGTATGACTAAATTTCTTGCATTTTTGTCTATCGCATGTAGGGTGGGCTGAGCCCACCCTACTTTTGGCTTTTAGGCAAAATCCTTCGTCATATTTACTTATAATATGCTGATACTATGCGGAATCAAAAAAGAAGTCAAGAAGAAAGTCTTCTTCAATTTTCCTCTTGTCTCTAGAGGAATCTCCCTCTATGATAAAGACCTTATAGTGACAAAGTTTTAGAAGGACATTCTGAGCCCTGTGCTTTGCTCATGGAGGACAGAAATCTCCCTGGGTTGTGTTCCAGAGTTTACCCTGGACAACATGGAGGAAGGACAAAGGGGCTTCCCTCTACGCTCCTCCCAAAGCAGGGCAAAGGGGGGTCGTCATTTAGTTAGCCAGATTCAGGATGGTGAGTGCACTTCCTCTGCTTTGTTTTAGGAAGACTAGAGGAGGATAGCCGCTATGAGTTTGAGAACAAATGGGTGAGAAACACTTTACCTCACAACACCTTCTTGATTGGGCATGAGGGAGCCAAGGGGAGGAAAAGATGAGGACAGAGAAACAACTAACCGAAAAGGTAGCCATCATTACTGGTGGGGGGCGTGGGATTGGGCGAGCGGTGGCCTTGCTCTTTGCCCAACAAGGAGCCAGAGTAGTGGTTGCCGGTAGAGGAGAAGAGTTCCTGAAGCAGGTAGTAGAAATCATCGAAGACCAGGGTGGATCGGCGTTAGCCATTCCAACTGATGTTTCACAGCAGGATCAGGTAGAGCATCTCGTAGAACAAACCAGACAGGTATATGGTCGGATAGATATTCTCGTGAATAATGCTGGACAGCTCCTTGCAGTGGGAATCGAAGAGGCTGATACCAGGGCCTGGGAACAGATCATTCAGGTAAACTTGTTGGGGACATATTATTGTATTCATGCCGTTCTTCCTCTTATGCGAACGCAAGGAGGGGGGCATATTATTAATATCTCTTCTACAGCAGGAAAACGAGGATTTCCGAAGCGAGGAGCCTACTGCGCTTCCAAATTTGGAGTGAGTGGTTTGAGCGAGTCGCTTGCCCAGGAACTTCAAGACTCTTCTATTCTGGTAAGCACCATCTGCCCTGGGATGGTCGATACAGAGATGGGACGAGGTAGCCGGCCCGGAGCCGATACTACAAACTGGCTCAAATCAGAAGATATTGCAGAAGTGGCGCTATTTCTGGCTACGCGCCCTCCTCATGTCTTGATACCCGAAGTGATAGTTTTAGCCCGAGCTCTGGACTATTTCCGTCAATGAGCATGTTTCCCTTTGCGGCTAGCTTGCTTCTGGTTGTCACGCTGCGTCCGAAGCGCAGCGCATTTCGTCATTCCTTCACTTCATGCCGGGGGAACTCTGTAAAGAGTCTCCTTTGCTCTTGAGGAGAGAGCGTAGAAAGTTTGTCCTAAGCGTTTAGTTGATTTTCCGCGGAATAGTCAGCAGGACTTCAAAGTTCCGAAGCGCAATACTAATATCCTGACCCGTTGCCTATCGTACCAGACGAATAATCCGTCATATGCCACTTCCAGCTCTGGTGACCAATCCCGGACATCTAGCGGATCAACCGAGCTATCGATCCCCGGGAAACGGACAGCATTAATTTGGGCAAAAGGAAGATGTTGTTGGGGTTTGCGTCCAAAGAGGACAATCCCGGCAATGGTCGGATGCTCTCCAGATAACAATCGCCAATTACGTAACAATCGTTCTATATCCACACTGAGATCTGCTTGTCCGGTCTCCTCTAGAAAAACTTCCACCACGGTAAGATCGAGATCGCTTATACTTATCTGGCTCATCAACCCCTACAATCTGTCTATTTTTCGTCACCCCAAAGATCAACTGTCCACCATCGGTATTGGCAAAACAAACTATATTATCCGTTGCCAATTCTCGATCAGAGTCGAAGCGCTCCTGAAAATCGGTGTGGAGATTCTCCCAACGAGCGATTCGTTTATACAACTTACAATATCTATATAAGAGATCACCTCTCATATTGTAACCCCTTAGCGAGATGCTTTATCCTGCTCACCATACCATGAGCAGTACTATGGATCGATGTTGATAGCTCAAAGGATTCTCTTCGCTTCAGAGAAGCCTTCTTCAGTTTTGTCTACCAAAGCTAGCATCTCGGCCAGGAGTGAGCACATGGAACGGCTATTTAAGCAGTATAAGCTTCCACACGCGCGAAGGAACTCAGGCCAATCCAATCAGGGAAACTCAGCCGAAGGACTGTGGAGCCATCGAGTTTCAGAGCACCCGAGCGCAGCGCAGTGGTAATTTCCAGGTCACCAAGCCATACCCGGGTCATAGTGCGGAGGTCTGCAGAGACTGTTATATCGACTTCGTAACCGGGATCTTGAAGACAAAGATCGATATCCCCTCGATCCTTCAGTAACCACCAGCGACGTTTGTTCGGAGGCTGGTCTGGAAACTCGAAGCAGATCACGACTCGACCATCTGGAAGATGTTCGGCCCGAACGCAGCGACGGATATCCCACATTAATAAGCCGGCATCAAGATCCTGATGCTCGAAATTACTACGGACAAAACGGTGCCCCCACACCCCAAGAGACTCGATGACCGGGCGGAGCGCTTCTCCTGCTTCAGTCAGATAGTATTTATATCCTGGCTCATCTGGCTCCTTCCGTCGTTCGACAACACCAGCCCACTCCAGCTCCTTTAATCTTTGGGAAAGTAAGGAAGTGGACATCAGCGGTACGCCACGACGGAGATCATTGAAGCGGTGGCTACCACTTAACAGTTCACGCAGGACAAGCGGTGTCCAACGTTCCGCAATAATCTCTGCCGCTTTTGCTACTGGACAGAATTGCCCATATCCTTTTTTTCGTATCATTGTTTCTATCCTTTCCATAGCGCATTCTCAGGAGACATCCTTGGTAAAGCGCTCCCAAGATATCCATATTTCCCAATCGCCTTGTGCAATACCAAAGATCTCTCTTGGAAATGCAATAGCAAAGAGTGTACTTCAGATTTTGTAGCTATTTACCTGTTGATGCAATATGCTGAATTTGCAGCGGTGAACCCCGAAAAGTCAGCGCTGTATCATGTCAGGGATGATGATAGGAGCAATCCGCCTCTGCTACCGTGTCTGACAAAAGCCAACCTCTGGATGTTCAATTGCTAAGTATAAATTTTGAACTTGTTTTGGTCAATAAAATCTCGCTATATATGAGGGAAATCTGAAGCCTATTTTATAAATAAGTTAGGCGCAAGCAACTGAAAGGAGGCCATCATGCTGAACAATACCACCATAGAAAAATTCAAGGCGAGCCTGCGCGGGGAGCTGATCCAACGAGGCGATGAGCGCTACGACGAGGCCCGCAAGCTGTGGAACGGTGCCATCGACCGGCGCCCGCGCCTGATCGCCCGATGCATCGGGACCGCTGACGTGGTCGCGGCTGGCTAATACTGGTTAGGTGGATAGAACATGGCCACACTGATACGCCCCGGGCAGATGGAGCCGAACGACTTCGAGCTTGCGATTCTCAACCGTTTGACTGACAAGGAGCCTTCCATCCGAGAGTCTCTTGAGCGACTTCACGTGTTGAGCCGCGGGTTCACGGGTGTGGGCAGCTTCACGAAGTTCAAGTGTGACGACTCCGCTGCCGGCACCACCGACCGACAGGTCGGCTTGGATGATCTCATCATCATGCCAGGCGTGTCGCATGGTCTGGGAGCAGTGCTGTTTCTCAAGCGTGGCCAGCCGGAGTGCCTTGAGGTTTACACCTTTGATGACGAGCATTGGGACGGTGTCTACGATGGCTTCTCGATTCAGCGGACCGCCTAACAACAGCATGCAGCGGACGGCGCTGCGCGCCGCCGCTGATGCTGAGCGATCCGTAGCACAAGCCTACAGCACCCGATGAGAGAGTGCAACACGAAGGGGAGTTCTTATCTAAGTGAGCGCCTTGAGAGGCGGTTACTTTTGCAGATGACGAGTGCAGAGGAGGAAGGAGTATGGATAAGGTTCGAGTAAAAACCCTCACTGGGGAAGACCACTTCTTGACCGAGCATACCGTTCAGACACTACAGGCCCGACTCCGCGGTCCTTTACTACGCGCTGGCGATGCTGAATATGACAACGCCCGGCAACTGTGGAATGGGATGATTGATAAGAAACCGGCCTTCATTGCGCGTTGCACTGGGGTAGCCGATGTGATCGATGCAGTCAACTTTGCCCGTGAGCACAATCTGTTGCTTTCGATACGTGGCGGTGGTCATAACATCGCCGGCTTGGCAGTCTGTGATGGTGGATTGATGATCGATCTCTCGATGATGAAAGGGACCCGGCTCGACCCAGCAACGCGCCAGGTGTGGGTACAACCTGGAGCCACTCTGGGTGACCTTGATCGTGAGACGCAAGCCTTTGGACTTGTCGTCCCTGCTGGCATTGTCTCTACCACCGGTGTTGCTGGTTTAACGCTTGGTGGTGGGTTTGGCTGGCTCACCCGCAAATATGGCTTCACCTGCGATAACTTGCGTTCGGTGGACCTGGTTACTGCTGATGGTTGCTTCCTCCGAGCCAGTACTGAACAGAATGCTGATCTATTCTGGGGCGTATGTGGGGGTGGTGGTAATTTTGGCATTGTTACCACTTTTGAGTTCGAAGCACAACCTCTCGGTCCGACAGTCATGGCTGGACTGATACTGTATCCAATGGAACAGGCTGCGGACGTGCTTCATTTCTACCGTGAATTTACCAGATCGGCCCCAGAGGAACTCACCTGTCTCCTGATACTGCGCCTCGCGCCACCCGCTCCCTTTCTGCCTCCCGAGATTCATGGGAAGCCAGTCGCTGGCATCGCTGTTTGCTACGCCGGATCGGTAGAGGATGGGGAGCGTGTGGTGCGCCCACTCAAAGCATTCGGGTCGCCAGTGGCAGATGTAATCAAACCTAAACCATTTGCCCAACACCAGACGCTACTCGATGCCGCTCAACCGCACGGGCGCTGCTACTACTGGAAATCAGAGTATTTGCCAGCCTTTAGCGAAGAGGCAAGCGCTGTAGTGCTTGAACACTGTCGCCACTTCACTTCCCCACACTCTGCCTTCCTCACCATGCACCTCGGCGGTGCGGCGAGTCGCATTGCGGCGGGGAAGGCAGCGGCTGGACATCGTGACGCAGCTTACATTATCAACATTGCTGCCTCGTGGGAGAACCGGGCAGAGTCTGAGCAGCACATCCAGTGGGCACGCGATTTTCACGCGGCAATGCGCCCCTTTTCCACTGGGGGGGTCTATGTAAACTTTCTTACGGAAGAAGAAGGACCAGAGCGCACCCGAGCAGCCTACGAGGCTGCGACCTATGACCGGCTAATCGTATTGAAGAATCAATATGACCCAATGAACCTGTTCCGGTTAAACAAAAACATCATGCCGACGGAGCAAAAGAGTAGCGACTCTTTACATGTGGCATGACTCTAAAGATCTTATAGTGTCATGCTTGAGAAATTCCATACATAATATAGGTTAGGCTAAAGCCACGAAGGGAGGAGATAGAGGTATGAAGGTAAATCCAGTTCTTCTTGCGGGGATCATGATTCTCTGCGCCGCGACGTTTCCAGTACAAGCCACAGATAATATCGTCAGTGCCGTCGTGAAGGCACCAGTAGTCGCGGACGGAGACGTTGTGAGCGCGGCAACGGATTTAGTGATTGATTTGGACACGTCTCTCGAACCAGCCGTGACGGGCCGTACTCTACTCGCGGGACGCACTATCAAGGTGATTCTCCCCGATCAGTTCGTCAACACCGGACTGCTGCCGTTACAGGACGTCTTCAGTTCGCCGACCTGTATACCGGGCAATTTGCAGTGCAACACTGCTGTACTGCTCCAAGGCTGGCCGCAGCACCCGATTCTGCCAAGGGTCCCGCCTGCGCCAGCAGGGGTTGGGGCACCTCAGTACTCTTTAAGCCTTGACGGGACGAACACCATTGTGTTTACTGCTAATGTGGACCTGGTCCCAGGCGTCCCTCTTTCCGGTCCCGGAATCAAACAGATCCACTTGATTCTCAACGGGTTCACAAACCCGGCTCATCCCGGTTTCTACCCGATCGCCGTGGAAGCGGAGACCGGTCCCAACGGCGAGGTGGAAAGAGGGAATGGAACAGTACACATTCTCCCGCGAATCCGGCCGAGCATCAATGTTACTAGCGCCTTCAACCCGGGAGCTCCTAATACCATCTTCCAGAAAACCACGCCGGGGGAACTGACGCCGCTGCCTTATGATTTTCTGCTCTGGGATCGTACCGGCGACCCTTTTGAAGGGGTGACTGTCGAAATGGTGAATCCGGACTATGCGCTCCTCAAGCAGGGCAACAGCGTTGTAGGCCATGTTGCAATCGAGACGCCTCCAGGCACAACAGAGCAGAAGGTGTTTACGCAGGAGCCATCCTCGGTTATCAATGCGCCAATTACTGGAGTGCCAATGGCTCGGCTGACCGCCTTCTTCCGGGCCGGCTCCGCGATCGGGAAATATGTGGTGACCTTTGCGCTCAATGGCGGTAATGCCGTTCAGATGTTCGTAGAGGTTGAATAGTCAGACGGGGGTCACATGAGAGGCGATGCTTACCCTAACTGCCATTTATCAGATTTTCACCAGTTCCGGTCAAACCGCAATTTGACACATACCAGGAAGCGAACAGCTGTTGGTCCTCGTTCCGAAGCTGAAAAACATTTCTCAAGGATGTCCCGGATCAGCGACTATGCCGGCATTCGCCATAATAATTCTTTTGTGCTATCCGGATGACCGGAGCTGCTGTTCAGATCCAGTGGTGGGATGTTGTCTCCTGGTTATACATACTGTTCGGAAGAGAGAACATGCTGCCCGCCAGGCGCTATCTGTACCCCAGAGGGATGTCGCTTTCCGTTGCTCCTCAGAAACACAGAAAGCAGAAGGAAAACCCTGTCTCATCAAAAGAGAACATATCTCAAGAAGCTAATAAACTCAAGAAGGGAAAAAAGAAAATCCATAATAGCGATCAACAGGCTAGGTGCTGGAGCATCTAGCCTGCTTAGTTTCTGAGGAACAGAAAGCAAAGAGCAGTCTTCGCTCTCTTTGTTTGATAGGCTTTCTTAAATCTTCTGGCAGTCCAGGAGGTAATTACAGAGAAGAGGGTGCTGAGGATTTCCTCCGTAGCCATAGCCAGATATGCTGAAAGAAGCTCCGATAGTGTGTTTGGTGTTCTCCAGATAATGAGCGGGGAATTTCATTCCTAAAGGGTTCTCGCTTTCCGACAAATTGCGCGACCACCCGTGCCACGAATCCACCTCTGATTCCCAAGGTTCGTGTACAAAGCGATAATCATGTTTTCGATCAAATTCGTGTAACTCTGCAGCGAGTTGTTGATATGTTTGTTGATGAAGCTTCAGCAAACGGGGTAGATGGGGAGAAGATTGACCGATGAGTTGTAAAAAAATTCAAATGGTTAGCAAAATTCTACACGATAAAGGTTAAGATTTACCCCCTTAATGACCGATAAGAAAAGAGGACCTCCAAGACAAGGAAGATCTCCAGTGTAAACAGAAGATACCTGGAATAACCACAAGTAAGGCACACAAGAAATTTTCTGCCACAGTGAAAACATTCCTCTATTAGCGTTAGCTCATGGAAGAGATTCTGCTTGAGGAATTAACCAAGGACTCCTGAATAACCAAAAGAAAGGGGGACAGGAACAGGTAAAGATTTACTATACAAGACAGGGGAATTTTTGTCCGATTTGGTCTATGGAATGCCTTGCAAAAGGCCGAACAGCCTTCAGAAAATCGGACAAAGTAATCCAAGACTTGCATAGAATATCAATGCCCACAAGAGAGGAGGTTCTTCTGGGATAGAGATGGAAAAACAAAGACTAAGAGTAAAACCAGAACACAAAGGAGGGATCGGTCATGAAAAAACTTGCTATCATCCTGAGCTTGGTTATGTTGTGTAACTCTGGCACACTGTTAGCCAAAGAAAAGGCTCCCCAAAAGGTTATTGATTTAGTCCATTCTACTCTCGTCCAGCTTGGAACGGATCCCATTATTGTTGAGTCGGTTAAAACGGAAAATGCTAAAGGAAAAACGCTAGAACAGATTAAAGAAGTAGATAAGCAGTGGCAAGCAACTCCAGGAATTGTGGATTATATGCAGGCCATGATGGAATCCTCTTGCGGTCAGCATTTGCGCTACATCCAGCAGTCTCAGCCTTACTATGCAGAAATCTTTGTGATGGATAACCAAGGAGCAAATGTCTGTATGACAGACAAAACCTCTGATTACTGGCAGGGAGATGAAGAAAAGTTTACGGAATCGTACAAAGGTGGGGTGGGGGCCATCCATATTAGCGATGTCAAATTCGATGATAGCACCCAAGCCTATCTGGTTCACGTGTCGATACCGGTGAAGGATGGAGATAAAATCATTGGGGCCATTACCATTGGTATTAATGTCGATAAAGTAGAATAAATATTGGAGGGGACCTGCCAGAACAGGTCCCACAGCCACTATCAAGAAGGGTAAGATGAGGGTAACGCCATGAGGGGGATACGGGATATACCGATAGGTACTAAGTTGCTGCTGGGATTTGCTATTATGATTGTGTTCATGGGGATTATCGGTCTGGTCGGATATCAGAGTGTGCAGAGAATCCAGAACGATCTGGATAAGGTCTTTAATATCTATCTCCCGAGTATTGAGTCGATTATACAGACAGATCGTGATCTTCAGCAGTTGGTTGCAGCTTTACTCTACATGATTATGGTAAATGCCCAATCGGAGATGTTTCCGCAACTGCTGCACACTTATGAAACGAATCTGCAACAAACTGAAGAACGCTGGCAGCAGTATAAGGCGATAGCGACTACTCCAGCAGAACAAACCCTTATTTCCCAGTATGAACAAGCACGAGCCGAATGGAAAGAACTCGCCCACCAGATCGTAGAAGGGCGCAAAGCTGATACCCGTGAAGGTCGTCGCTTGGCTCTCGATTTGAGTTTAGGTTTGGCGAGAGAAAAATTTTCCGAGATGCGTTCGTATTTATATAAGCTCCAAGAGAGCAATCTGGAGATGGCGAAACGTGCTCATACACTGGCCATCACCTCATACCGTCAGACTGTAATAATCCTCTTGGGTATTGTTACTGTGGGTATCGTTGCTGGGGGAAGCTTGGCTTGGATGATCGGCCGTGGGATCACCAAACCTTTAGAAAAAATATCGGCGATAGCCACGCAGATTGCCCTTGGCGATATAGACCACCACATCGATTACCAATCACATGATGAAGTAGGGTGTCTGGCCCAAGCCTTTCGAGGCTTGATCAATTATCTCAAAGAAATGGCAGACACCGCAGAAGCGCTCAGCCAAGGGGATTTATCCAGACAGGTGGTGGCCAAGTCGCCCAAGGATGTGCTTGCTCAGCGTTTTCTTCAAGCTATCGAAACCTTGCACAGACTCGTTAGCGAAACGAAAGCCCTGATTCAGGCGGCGCAGGATGGTCAATTGCATACACGGGGTAATGCGACAGCCTTCCAGGGAGTCTATGCAGACGTTGTGGAAGATATCAACACACTACTCGATGCCATCGTCCATCCGATCTCCGAAGCTGCATACATCCTCGAACGCGTGGCCACCCAAGATCTTACTGCTCTGATGCAAGGGGATTATCAGGGGAATTTTGCCCAAATGAAAAAGGCTGTAAATACAGCCATAACTCAGCTTCAGGAAGTCCTGTCCCAAGTCACTATAGCTGCTAAGCAAGTCTCGTCAGCCGCTGATCAGATCAGTAGCGGGAGTCAAGCCTTGGCCCATGGCGCGTCTGAACAGGCCAGTGCCTTAGAAGAAATCAGTAGCAGTTTACGAGAATTGGCCTCCATAAGCAAACAAAGTAATGGTAATGTCCAGGAAGCCCGCCATCTGTCTGAACAGGCCATGATCCTCGCTGAAGAGGGAGCCGGGAGCATGGAACGTCTCTCCCACGCTATTGCCCAGATCAAAGCCTCAGCAGATGAAACGGCTAAGATCGTTAAAACCATTGATGAGATCGCGTTCCAGACAAATCTGCTGGCCTTGAATGCTGCCGTGGAAGCCGCCCGCGCTGGAGAAGCAGGCAAAGGATTTGCCGTGGTAGCCGAAGAGGTGCGTACACTGGCCATCCGCAGTGCGGAAGCGGCTCAACATTCCACTCAGATGATCGACGAATCGGTCCAAAATGCCCAACAGGGAGTCATGCTCAATCAAGAAGTGTTGGCCAAGTTTGCCGAAATCACTAGCCAGGTGCAGCAAGTGAGCACTGTGATGGCCGAGATTGCTGCAACCTCTGTCCAACAAAACAAGGAAGTGGAGCAGATCAATACCGCCATTGAGCAGATGAATCAGGTGATGCAACAGAATGCTGCAAACGCCGAGGAAGCAGCGAGTGTCGCTGAGGAGTTAGCTGGACAAGCCGCGATGCTCCAAGAGTTGGTGGCTACCTTTCATCTCAATGCTCCAGAGAAAGAGAGCATCCAAACAGATCCCAGCAGGAAAATGGTCTCTCCTCCCCACACTTCCTCTGTCTCGTATACTTCCTCCTTAGACCGGGTAGAAGTGCACTCCTAAGAAACGGGGAACATCCATAGCATAGTCTAGTCTCCGGATACTCAAGAAAAGCTCCAGACAAGTCATGAGGGAAGTGGGATTGCTCCACTTTGGCCATGAGGATGGAAGAGGTCAGAGGCATTTCACAGCCTATCAGCGACCCAAAAATCTCTTGACAGAGTCAAGAGCAAGCATTAAAGTCTCGAGGAGCTAGGGAGAACGATTCGGCGGGTCTTGGAATAGCTATCCCCCTCAGTGCGGATCACTTACTGGTCATCCTGGCCCTTCATGTGGCTCAGAATCGGTATGGAATCTAGAAGCGCTCTTCTCCTGCTCCCTTTCTCCTTGCGCAGAGGGACCTGAGTGCCTACTATCTGGGAAGAGAAAAGGGGGATAAGATGCGCTGTCACTGGCTAGCGAAACAGTGGTACGACTGGAGAATCTAGACTCTCCTTTGCGGTCCACTCACTCTTATCGGTTGTCGTGCTTTTATCCGGGTCTGGTGAGAGCCATCGCTCCAATTTCTCTTGCAGTTCGGTGAACTTGATCGGCTTGGTCAGCTAGTCATCCATTCCAGCGCTCAGACACCGTTCCCGATCCCCTTCCAGCGCATGGGCAGTCATGGCAATAATCAGAGTATGGTGCTCTTCCCCTTCTTGAGCTCGAATCCGGGCTGTTGCCTCAAACCCATCCATCTCCGGCATCTGACAGTCCATGAAGACCAGGTCATACTGGTGCCGAGCGAGGGCCTGTAAAGCCTCTGCGCCGTTACTAGCCACATCGGCCCGGTACCCTAGCTTTTTGAGCATACTGAGAGCCACTTTCTGGTTTACTACATTGTCCTCGGCGAGGAGAATGTGCCCACGCCGATATCCCTCCGAGACAGCAAAGTGGTGACAGGGACGAGGTGGAGAAGAATCTGTTGCTTTAAATCCAAGGATCCTGGCCAGACAGTCATGCAGTTGAGCTTGTCGAATCGGCTTGGTCAGATAGCTTTGGATGCCTGCGGCCTGGACTGCCTTCTGCTCGCCCTGTTGACCCAGGGAAGTCAGCATCACCAAACGCACATTCGTCAGCAGCGGATCCGCCTTGATAGTGCGTGCCAGGGATAACCCATCCATGCCAGGCATCTGCATATCGAGGAGAGCCAGCCTGTAAGGAGCCCCGGCCTGTGCCGCCGCTCGTAATTTCTCCAAGGCCTGGAAACCATCTTCTGCACTCTTAAGGGCGAATCCCCAGTTGGTCAACATGTGGTGTAAGACCAGACGATTGGTCGCATTATCGTCTACAACTAGCACACGGACTCCCTGGAAATCGACAAGAGGAGAAACCGATGGAGTGGCTGAGGTCTCGCCAAATTGACCGGTAAACCAAAAGGTACTCCCCTGCCCTGGTACAGATTCCACCCCCATTTCACCTCCCATATATTCCACCAGTTGTTTGCAGATGGCCAATCCGAGACCAGTTCCACCGTATTTACGGGTTGTAGATCCATCGGCCTGTGAAAAAGCCTCAAAGATTCGGGTTTGTACCGTGGGCGCAATGCCGATACCAGTATCACATACAGCGAAATGCAGGATGACCTGGGATTGGGGAGGAGTGATCTGTGAAGTGCCTCCATCCCCGATTTTTTTATACTCCTCACGGTCTTTTTTCCCTTGTCTGCTCACCTTAACCACTACCTCTCCCCGCTCCGTAAATTTGATGGCATTACTCACCAGGTTTGTGAGGACCTGACGCAGGCGGGTTGGATCGCCACATACCCTGTGTGGGACATCAGTTGTAATGAAAGAAGCCAACTCCAATCCTTTTCTATGCGCACGTTCAGCCAGGAGCTCGATGACCTCCTCTACCAGAGAGTGCACATCAAAATCGATCTCTTCCAGTTCCAGTCTACCCGCTTCGATTCGGGAAAAGTCCAGGATATCATTGAGCAGGGTGAGTAAAGTGTCGCCTGAGTGATGGGCTGTTTCTACATATTCACGCTGCTCTGGGGTCAGGGCTGTGTCCCTGAGGAGACTCAGCATCCCCAGGACGCCATTCATAGGCGTACGGATCTCATGACTCATATTGGCCAGAAACTGAGACTTGGCACGGGCTGCTTCGAGAGCCTGATCTCGTGCCAGAGCCAATTCATGAGCCTGTTGGCGCAACTCCACTGTTTGAGCCGCAACCTGCCGTTCTATCTCCTGATGCCGTTGTCGGAGTTCCTGCGTCCGTCCCAGGGCTCCTTGCACGACCAGAAACAGGAGGACAGAGATGAGGCAACCCACCAAGAACGCTGCCACTGGCAGCCAATACTTCATATCTTTCCATTCAATGTGCTCAGTAATGTACAGGGTAATGGTCCGATCCGCAAGACGGAGTTGATAGGATTTGCTAAAGATGGCCACTCTCCATCGTTCTCCTGGTGGAATAGCCTGTCCTGTGTGGGGTGGGAGTAGAAAAAGGGGAACTCTTTGAGGCTCTGTTGATTGCATAACTAGACTCACAGCAAGACCCTCTGGCACCTCTGCTGGTTCAAGCAATCGATTGGCATCTATTTCCAGAGCAACTAACCCATTAACTGCTACCTGACGGGCTTCTGCTTGCTTGGGCAACTCTTTCCCGGTATAAATCGCTCGAAATAGCCTATATCCATGCGCCCCACCGGGCAGGAGGAGAGGAGGAGAGGATACCGCTTCTCCGCTGGTAATGGCCTGGGTAATGACCGAATGCAAGTCCGGATCAGACCAGCATCAAATCCAATCAGAGCGGCCCGTGCGGGCTCAAACGGTTCTTGGTAGAGCACCGGAAAATATACCGGCCGATGCGCAGCCGATATATACTGGCCATTGGTGTGCTCCGTAATAGCAAAGGTCACATATCCCTCTTCACGTCTGGTCTCCTCGAATGCTGTCCTCGTTTGGTCCGTGATGGCTGGACAATAGAGGATAGCCTGGATGAAAGGGTGCCGTGTTAATATCCCTGTGGAGAAGACTCGAAACTGATCTGCATCCACATTGAGAGAGGAATGAAACAGAGTGGCTATATTATGAAGCACTTCATCACTCACGTTCAGCTTGCGAGATACATCGTCTCTGATCAGATCTGCTGCCCAAAACGCTCCTCTCTGCTCGTCACCATCGTATGCCAAGCCAGACTCAGCAGAGCGAGAGTCACAACAAGACCCAGCCCTATTGTTCCAGCCAGGAGGAGTCGAGAATAGAAATGAAAGGGAACCGGTTTCATTGATTGGTCACCTTTATCGCTTTATGCATGATTTGAGGTGGAAGGGTAAACCCGGCCTTTGCTAAAAGTGGTGGATTCACGAACATCTCCCATCGGCTATTTGCCACAATAGGGATGTGTTGGGGGCTTTCTCCAGCCAAGATCAGAGTAGCCACCTTGGCTGCCCATTCCCCCTGTTCCTCCGGGATTTTGGTCATGGCAAACATCGTATAGGGCATCATCCATTCGTAGGTGGTTACCGTAAACTTGGTGGCCTGAGCAAACGCATACCGGACTGCTCGCTCTTTTGCCCAATCGTTGATCCCTGCTATATTACTGAGGATAATAAAGTCCGCTTTCTGGGCTTCTGTATACGCCGCCTCCCACTCCGCCATAGTGGTAACAAAGACTCCGGTTACGGTCACTCCTTGTTGGTGATAGGTTTTCTGAATCCGGGCAAATTCCTTGTGCTGGGTCGGGACATCTGCGGCAAGGAATTTGCCATTTTGGGCATTGGGTACGGTATGGGTGATGATTTTGAGTAACGGTTTGATAGGGGATACTTCCACCATCCCTGTGACATTGCTATAGGGATACCCATAGGGTTCCACAGTCCAATTGATACCACAAAAGACGAAAGGGATATCTGCATCTTTAAAATAGGGTTTTACCAGATATTTGGAGGCATTGTCATCGCAAGCGATCACGACATCTGGTTTGGAAGTCTCTATGAATGCCTTAGCTTCCAGCGCTTTTTGTTCCGCAAATGAGGGCTCTGGATGCCGTTTGGTGTCCATATAAAATTTGGTGAGTGTACAGTGTCCGTTCAAGACTGATTCCATACCTCGCTCAATTCCATCGTTCCATTCATACCCCTGATGATAGGAAGACACATAGAGGCAGGTGGCTGCCTGGCCAATATCCAGCCAGGTCAGGGCGCATAACAGAACGTAGAGAGATACGGTGATAGACTGGATTTTTTTTCTCATGAGTTCCTCCGGTTAGGATCTGAAGTGAAGAAGGCGAGACCTTATAAAGCCTTTCGATGCCTGCTCCACGGAGGTAATATAGGTTCGGTTTGGTCCATTCCTTCCCTCTTCCTCCCTGTTTTCTTCTGTATCCTGCCGCGACTCGGTAGACCTCAGTTCTTACGCAGGGGGAAAAATAAAAAGTTCCTCCGCTCTCTCGACTGTACACAATGGTGTTTGATCTCCTTGCCCACCCCCCCCTGCAGGGTCTATCATATACGAAGATAATATGGGAGAATCAACATGCCTCGTTGCCAGGGTGGCTCCCAGACATGGAGTGGAGTTTGTGGGAAAGATACTGTTAAGCGCCACGTCCACTAAATGTTGTGAGTATTTGTCCACTCATGTATGTTAAAATAGTTGGATTCCATACATTCATAGG
>FWWM01001468.1_pt1 | contig 70473 bp, 65 predicted proteins | sample 2228351 | NCBI WGS metagenome assembly FWWM01 (sample SAMEA103939774, study PRJEB20133) | metagenome | reverse complement strand
GCGCAGCTTCAAATCGGAATGCTGCGCGAGATCACGTCGGAATGCTGCGCACGATCAAATCGGAACACTGCGCGTGATGACCTCGGAATCCGCACGGCCTGAAGCAGGATTGTCACCCGGCCGCTGGCGGATTTAACACAGACGACAGGAGCCCCCGTTCACCCAACTCCTCGGTGGTCGCGATCCGCCGACACGCCTCCGCGGTCACGGCGCCCTGCACCAACACAACCTCCGCTTCACGCAGTGGCAGCCGGAGGCTGCACGCACCGCTTCAGAAGGAGGGTACCGGAATGGCTGCATACCACTTCGCATCGTCGAGTATTGCGTGTCGGCGGCTGACTGAAATGGGGGTGGGTAAAGGGCTGTCTTGACTGCCCTTCCCGGGAGGTCTATTCGTTTGACATTGGAGTGAGGGCTCATTCCGATGAGAAATGAGGGAGGGTCGTGAAGTGGAGGGAGCCTTCGCCCAATTTCCGGATGCGTCGAGTGCTCAGGATGAATCTGCTCGCCGATTGTTCTTGCAGCCATTGTCTTTGGCAGGCGAAACCTCCTGTGAGGCCTTCCCGCACCTCCTGTCCGCTGGCCCGTCAGTCGATGGCTCCGCAGGCGGGCTAGCCGATCGCGGGATTTCACTCTCACTGTTGGAACGTCGCGCGATTTGGATCGGCATGCAGGATGCGGCTGCCGGTTATGGACCTCTGCCGCCTGGATCAACCTGGATCAGGCGACTTTACCGGCGTTTTTGCCGATGGACCGCGCAAGCAAACCTTCAACCTCTCTCAAATCCCCGTCTTGAAGCCTTTCGTTATCTTGGTCTGAAGTTCGGCCAGGACGCCGCTGATCTGATAGAGGACAACCGTAAACTGGAGGATCGTAACCCTTGTTGCCTATCTGGAGAGATATCGCCGTTTTCCTCGACGCCACACCCGAGGGCGAACACATAGGTTGCCGTGCGGCTGCGATCGCGCAACGTCATAATGCGCATCTGGTGGGCGTCTATGGCGTGTCCCACGAAAACGCGCATCCCACCGAAACCTTTGCGAGGGGCACTGCGGCGATTCGAGACGTGCTGACCCGGCAACGGCTTGCCGACGAACAGAAAATTATTGCCGCCGCTCGCCATTTTGGAGAACTGGCCCGCGAATATGGCATCGGCTCCGAATTCCGGATCGTGTGGCGCGATGACCTGCGCGACGAAGGCATGTTGCGGGCGCTGCACTGCGATCTCATCGTCGCGGCGCATCCCAAACCGGCAGACCTCCCATCAGGCTGGTCGGCCGAGCGACTGCTGCTGGCCACCGGCATTCCCGTGCTGATGATCCCTGCGGGATGGGGCGGTGAGACGATCGGCGAAAATGTGCTGATCGCATGGAATCGCAGCCGAGAAGCGCGACGGGCGGTGAACGACGCAATTCCGTTCATCAATTCTGCGTCCAACGTGACGATACTCACCATCGACAGCGGCCGGAACCCCGAACGTTTTGGGGCAGAGCCTGGTGCCAATCTCCTTAAACACTTGTCCAGATACGGCGCGCGTGTCGAGATCGCCAACATCACGTCCGAGGGCGTATCGGTAGCAGATGTGATCCTCGACCAGGCGGCGGAACGCGACGCGAACCTACTTGTGATCGGGGCTTATAGCCACCCGCGCACCACCGAGATACTCTTCGGCGGTGTCACTCGGTCGCTGCTGTCGAGCGCGCGGGTTCCGCTACTGATTTCCCGCTGACCATAGCGTATCCAGCTCAAAGACGTTGGCAGAAGAGTGATTGACTTGGTCTCCAGCGAGCACCCGCAAAGTGGGCAGTCCTTGCCGTCGAACCGAGGAATTGCTCGGGGGGATGATCGCCGACGCGCGCGCAATGCTGCCGTGTGCGGAATGCGAGCCGAACGGGGGCATTGGACGCCAAAGATGTTCGAAATATGGGAGATAATCGCAAAATGAGCGTCGTGGCCAGTGCTGCCGCTTTCCTTCTGATCGGAACGCAGCCCGAAGAAATAGGCATTGTTCACCAGAATGAGCCATTGGTCCGGACAGCTCAAGCTCAAGCAGCTTCTGCCGAACCATGTCCGATGATTGTGAATCCGCAGGACGAAATGCAGACCCCTGTCATGATCGGCGAAGGGCCGGTGGCAGCAGGACAATTGAGCGACGTGCCGGCGGAAGCTGGAAATACGGCCGAAGCAGCGCCGGACGAAATTATTGTGACCGCACGAAGCGAAGCGCCGTCGGGCGACCCACTCCAGAATGTGAATATTGAGGCCTTCCAGGTCGCTCAGTCGGTCGACAAGGCTCTCGTTGGGCCGATCGCCAAGGGATATGAGGGGGGCGTTCCGAATCCGATCCGTGATGGTCTTGGCAACGCCTTGCGCAATCTCAGAGAGCCGATCAATTTTCTGAACTTCCTGTTCCAATTCAAGATAGGAAAGGCTGTGGAAACGGTCGGCCGCTTCGCGATCAACTCGACGATCGGCGTCGCGGGCATTTTCGACGTCGCCAAAAAGCCGCCCGTCAATCTGCCTTATCGACCCAACGGCTTCGCAAACACGCTTGGTTTCTATGGGGTGGAGCCTGGCCCCTATTTCTTCCTTCCGCTGGTGGGGCCCACGACATTGCGCGATATGGTCGGCGACGGCATCGACCAGCTCGTCTTACCCGTTTCCGTTGGCAAGCCTTTCAACCAGACCGCCTATGCTGTCCCGACCACCGTCATCAACAGGCTGAACGATCGTGTCGCGCGGGATGCGGAAATCGAGCGTTTGCAAGAGGAAAGCGCCGATCCCTATGTGGAGACGCGCAGCTTGTATCTCGAGATGCGGCAGCGGGAAATTGACGTGTTGCGCGGCAAGGATCGCGATCGGGCGGGCGAGCCTGATATGGTCATTCCCGACACGCTTGTCGCACCTCAGGCTTCCGATCCATCAGCCGACACAGCGTCAGATTGTGCAGAAACCTTGAGCAGAGGCACGACCCTTCCGATCGAAGACTGAGAAAATCTGCGGCCAGCAACAATGCTCGGATGCTGCGGTCTTCGAGACGGAGAATTGTCGATCAGCGTCAGATCAGCGTCAGAGTGGGGCCACGCTTCACGAAAGCTTAGGCATTGATTGTTATGCCTATACTGGCGCATGCCGGCGTCCTATGGGGACCCCGGTCAAAACCGCCTTTTTAGGGTAATTCAAAATGATAGATCGTGAAAGAGGAGGGGCCCGCTCCAACGCTGATCCACACAGGATGCTCGACGAGGCCTTTGTTGTCCTCATCGATGGTCAGCCGGCCAATAGAACTCGCTGTCGCAGAAGTTGGTAGTTTGCGCGTCCGTACATCTGCCGCTTTATGGCTTTGACCCTGCTGATCTGACCTTCGACCGGACTCGTCGTCCACCGGGTCAGAATGGCGCCTTTCACGGCATCGATGTCGCGGGCGATGCCGGCCGCAAAGCTGCCAAGTTCCCCGCAACTCCAGATGCAGCCGACAATCACGATCTGGCCGGGGTTCGATCTCAGGATCCTTGTAACGCGCGACCTGATCCTTGATCCCGCTACGGGAGCCGCACCATGACCAAGCTGCGGCTCGGTCCGATCGCCGATGATAAGCCGGTGAAGCTATCGATCGACCTTCCAGGGGGGCTATTCCGCGAGTTGACCATCTATGCCGAAGTCCACGCCCGAGCGACCGGCCTCGCTGAGCCCTTGCCGGCTGAAAAGATGCCGTACCCATGATCGAGCGTTTCATCGCCACCGATCGAGGCTTTGCTACAGAGCGGCGCCGCCGCTGACAAAGGGCAATGGCAGATCAACAGATGCCGGCGCAGGTGAACAGAGCAAAGCTCCAAGACACGACGTTCAGCAAAGATCGTAATTCCTTAGCGGAAGGCGTCAACTGGCGGCGGTCCTGCGTTCCATGCGGCGGAGCGGCAGGCCGAACCTGTTTAGGCTTCCCTCCTGATGAGGGAAGGGTAAGATGGCCGGCCCGCATCGCGGGTCCGGCGGCAAGGCGCAGTTGCTGGCGGTGAGCACAATTTCGGGTTGATGCCCCCCAGCCGGAGTTTAGCAGATGCATCTAATGTTCATCGGTTACATGATCACTGGATCCAGCGCGCGATGAGCCTGTCATCCGTCACAGCGTTTCTCTTGCTGTCCGGGGCAACGCCGCCTACCGTGGACGTTCCAGCTGAAACCCAGACGCAGACCGAGCGGCAGGGAAACAAAGGCGCCCAGACACCGCTGGAACCGCCGGTCGTCGTGCCGACCGTCGATGACCGACATTCCCCTTCTCCTGCCGCGCCGCCCTCCTCAGCGGGCGAGCCGCCGATCGAAATTTCCTCGTCACCCGCTGATATTGTGGTGACTGCGCGTGGAGAACCGCCTGCTGGTGATCCGCTCCAAGAAGCCAATATTGCATCTTATCGGGCGGTCCAGTCGATCGACAAGGCATTCGTGGCCCCCGTCGCTACCGGCTATCAAGGGATCGTCCCCGAACCCGTTCGCGACGGGGTAGGCAATGCGCTGCGAAACCTTGGCGAACCCGTCAATTTCCTGAACTTCCTGTTGCAGTTCAAGATCGGAAAGGCCGCCGAGACGCTCGGCCGCTTCGTCGTCAACACGACCTTCGGGGTCGGGGGTCTTGTCGATGTTGCGAAGACCAAGCCGTTCAACCTGCCCTACCGGCGCAACGGCTTTGCCAATACATTGGGTTTTTACGGCGTCGAGCCCGGTCCTTATTTCTATCTCCCGCTCGTTGGCCCAACAACATTGCGCGATCTGGCTGGAAACAGCATCGACTTGCTCGTCGTGCCAACGGCTGTGGGCGCGCCGTTCAACCGCACCGCCTATGCAGTTCCGACTACCGTGATCAGGCAACTCAATGATCGGATCGAGGGCGACACCGAGATCAAGCGTCTGCAAGAGCAAAGCGCTGATCCCTATGTCGAAACACGAACCCTCTACCTCGACATGCGCCAACGACAAATCGACTCGTTAAGGGGCAAAGGCAGGGACGGCACTGCCGGACTCCAAGCCGAAACCACGCACAGCCAGCCCGGCTCGTTTACCGATCCTGAAACACCTACCGCCGCCGAGCCCACTGAACATGAAACGCCGACCCCGGTCGGTCCGCGTCCCCACCCCCAGCGTTAATTGTAAGCGATAATTTACCCCCACATTTTCGAATGTTTTGAGATTGCTATGTTGCGGGCCTGCTGAATCGGGAGCGTAGCGAGTGATGGGTGATGTAACGACGTTCGAAAGTGGCTTCGAAAGCAACGGGAACGGCCGTGCTCGCCCGATGGAGGTGATACCGGCAGGTCGCGAGCGTCGGCAATGGACGCCGGAAGCGAAGGCCAGGATCATCGCCGAGAGCATGGCGCCGCGGGCGAACGTCTCGGATATCGCGCGCCGGAACGATATTCTGCCGCAGCAGCTCTACGCCTGGCGCCGGGAAGCGCGGGAGCGGATGGAATCGGCCGACGCGCCGGCCTTCGTTCCAGCGATGGTCGAGGAGCCGAAAGCGCGGGGGAACAGCGCCGAGATCCGGATCAACATCAAGGGCATGACGATCCGCATTCCCGAGGGCACGACGGCAGATCACATCGAGCGCGTGCTGCTGGCGGTGCAGGTGTCGACATGATCATTCCGCCGGGACCGCTCAAAGTGCTGGTGGCGGTGAAGCCGGTCGACTTCCGCAAGGGAATGGTGGGGCTGGCGTCGCTCGTGCAGCAAGAACTGCAACGCGATCCCTTTTCCGGAATCATGTTCGTGTTCCGCTGCAAAAGGGCCGATCGGATCAAGCTTCTGCTATGGGACGGGACCGGCCTGGTGCTGGTGACGAAGCGGCTCGAGACGGGCACGTTCCGCTGGCCGCGCTTCGGCGACGGGGTGATGAGCCTGACCGCGGCGCAGGCTTCGGCGCTGATCGAAGGGCTCGACTGGGCGCGTGTTCATGCCCCGCGCGTGGCGCGTCCGGTGATGGCGTTATAGGCCGTGAAAATGACTCGTCTGGCCGCAGAAAACGGGCAGAAAACCGCGACATAATTTATCTATCCGCACCATGAGCGAGGGGGTGGAAGAGCTGCCCGACGACGTCGAGGCACTGAAGGCGATGATCATCGCCGAACGGCTCCGTTCCGCCCGGCTCCAGCACCTTCTTGATGTTCTCAACCGCATGCACTTCGGCAAGCGATCGGAAAAGATCGACAGCGGTCAGCTCGCGCTGGCGCTCGAAGATCGCGACGTGTCGATGGCCGAAGCCGAGTTGCTCGTCGAACAGGGAGAGGAAGCCACCGGCATCGCGCCGGCACGGCGCAAGCGGGCGGCCGACGAGTCCCGCGCCTCGCTGCCGGCGCATCTTCCGCGTCACGAGATCGAGATCGCGCCCGAGGCCGGTTGCTGCGCGGGCTGCGGCGGTGCGCTGCACCGGATCGGCGACGATCGGTCCGAACGGCTCGACATCATCCCCGCCCAATATCGCGTCATCGTGACGGTGCGGCCGAAGATGGCGTGTCGGTCCTGCGGCGATGGCGTCGCGCAGGCGAAGGCTCCCGCGCATGTGGTGCCGGGCGGCCTGCCAAGTGAAGCGCTGCTCGCCGACATCCTCGTCAAGAAATACGCCGACCACCTTCCGCTCTACCGGCAGGCGCAGATGATGGCGCGCCAGGGCGTGACGATCGACCGTGCGACGCTCGCGGGCTGGGTCGGCCGCGCGGCGGGCTATCTGAAGCCGATCGTCGACCGGCAGAAGGCGGAGCTTCTGAAGAGCGATCGCCTGTTCGTCGACGAGACCACAGCCAAGGTGCTCGCACCGGGAAGCGGCAAGACGAAGACCGGCTACCTGTGGGCGATGGTCCGAGATGATCGGACATCTGGCGGCGTCGATCCACCCGCGATCATTTACAGCTACATGCCGGGCCGAGGCGGCATGTGGGCGGAGAAGCTCCTCGGTGATTATCACGGTATCCTGCAGGTCGATGGCTATGAAGCCTATGGCCAGTTCGGCAAGGCGGGCCGTCCCGGCGGACCCTCCGTGCTGGCCTATTGCTGGGCGCATGTTCGCCGCGGCTTCTTCGACGCTGGCGGCAAGGGCGATGGCGCGCCGATCGCCACCGAAGCGCTGCACCGGATCGCTCTGCTCTACGACATCGAGCGCGAGATCCACGGCCGCACACCCGAAGAGCGCCTTGCCGTCCGCCAGGCGCGATCCAGGCCGGTCGTCGACGAGCTGCATGGCTGGCTCGACGCCAAGCGCCGGCGCATGTTCAGCGGCTCGCCGACCCTCAAGGCGATCAACTATGCGCTGACCCACTGGGCCGGGCTCGTCCGGTTCCTCGACGATGGCCGGATCGACATCGACAACAACCCGGTTGAGCGGTCGATGCGTCCCATAGCTCTCCAGCGCAAGAATGCCCTGTTCGCAGGTCACGGCCTCGGCGCCGAAAACTGGGCGGCGATCGCCTCGCTGGTCGAGACCTGCAAGCTGGGTGCGATCAACCCCGCCGCCTACCTGGCTGACGTCCTCGCCCGCATCGTCACCCGGCGCGACGGCGAGCCCATCGACGACCTGCTGCCTGGTAACTGGGTCGATAAAAAGGCCGCCGAAATGACGTGCGAAACGAGTGTCATCGCCACCGCCGCCTGAGCAAAGCACGTTCGAAATTAGATACAACGAAATTAGCCGCCGGCTTCCTACCGAAGCCCGCGCCCAGCCGCCCCGCGTGGGGGATAATTATCGCTTACAAAGGACGTATCGACTGCGCGCCGCGTCGTAGCTGGGATAGCGACTTTTGGCTTTGTCCGGGTCGCCGGATCCGGGGCTGGCGCGGCGGAGATTCCAATATGCTTGCAAGAGCGCAGGTCGCATGACCATCAGGTCGCAAACCACAATGCCGGAGAAGGTATCGGGCGATTGGGTGACGGCCGTCAACGCTGCGCCAGAACCGAAACTGTGGGCAATGATCGTGGGCTTGTGGCCATCCGCAAACAGTCCAAGCGCTTCGGCAATTTCGCCGAACTCGCGCCCCCTGGCCAAGGGGTCGGCGTGCCCTCGCATTTCGCTGTCGCCCATGCCGGCAAGATCGAAGGCCACCACATCATAATCTTCGGCCAGAAACGGCGCGATGAAGGAAAAGCAGCGGGCATGCGAGAGAAAACCGTGCGTCATCAGTACCTTGGGTTTCGCCCGGTCGCCCCACCGAAAGTAATGCGCTTTGGCACCCTCGATCTCTACATAGCCTTCCTCGCGCGGCACCCTGAGAGCGGACACGAACCATTCGGGCAGATGCGAACCATCGCCCGCCCAGAGAGCGTCGATGTCCTCGGGGCAATCTTCAATCTTTACCGCCTCGTTCATATTGTTGGGCCGTCCTTGCGTGTGAGTTTTTCGAAAGCGAAGCCAGCATAGCTGCCGGCCGCCTCTTCGTCGCAGAGCGCGGCATAGCTAGACACGCTCGGAAAATTGATGAGCTGGCGCTTCTTTCCCGGAATATTCGCGCCCATGTACCATGAGGCCGCCTCGGGAAAGAGCGTCATCGCGCCAGCCGCGGCAACCATTTCAGTCCAGCCAGTTTCGGCAGCCGGTTTGCCCTCGAAAAGATCGATGTCCCTCCTACGCAACCAGACCATGAAATCGCAAATCCAGTCGCCCTGTATTTCCGCGCTTGTCGGGCCATTGGCGAAACCCGACGGGCTGAGAGGACCATAAGCGAACAACATGTTGGGAAAACCCGACACCGCCATGCCGAGATAGGCGCGCAGACCGTCTTCCCACGCCTGCCAAAGGGGAAGCCCCTCCCTCCCGGTGATGTTCATGTCGATCAACCCGCCACGCCCGGCATCGAAGCCGGTCGCAAAAATGATCAGATCGCATTCGACCTCACCGTCTTCCATCTTGATGGCCTGGGGCTCGATACGGATGATCGCGTTTGCCTTCAGATCGACCAGCGCGACATTATCCTGCTCGAAAATTTCATAATATCCCTGTTCGAGCGAGGGTCTTTTCGTGCCGAAAGGATGCGGCGGCTCCGCAGGCGCAAGTTTCTCAGCCAGAACGGGGTCGATGATCCGCGCGAGAACCTTTTTGCGCCAGAACTCATAGGCGTAGCGGTTCGCTTCGCGATTGGTCAGTATGTCGGCAAAGTTGTTGTACCAGAATTTGAGGCCGCCCTGCCGCCACAGGGTCTCGAAATGGTTGTTGCGCGTCGTGGCGTCTACATCGAGCGCGGAGATGTCAAGCGACTGGCATTCGAATCCCCCGTTCGTTCGCTTGCGCCGAACAAAAATGGCGGGATAGCCCTGCTTGTCACGCTGCTGAATGTCTTCGGTAAGCCGTTCCTGGCGCATGGGCAGGCCCAGAATAGGAGTCCTCTGAAACAAGGTCAGCTTTTCTGCGCATTTGGCGGCCTCCTGCGCGATCTGCACTCCGCTCGCACCAGTGCCGATGACGGCGATCCGGCGACCCGAAAGATCGATACCCTGTTGCGGCCATCGCGCCGTGTGACACCAATCGCCTTCGAACGCCGCGATTCCTGGCATATCGGGAATATACGGCTTCGATGCGAATCCCAAAGCGGGCAGAAGGAAGTGTGTCGATATTCTTTCCCCGCCCTCAAGCTGCAGGCGCCACCGTCGTCCCTCTTCATCGAACCTTGCGCTTTCGACCCTCGATCCCATCCGCATAAGCGGCCAAAGGCCCAGCGTATCGCAAACATGCCGGAAATAGGCTCTGAGCTCCTTCCATCCGGGAAAGCGCTCGCTCCAGGCCCATGATTTCCAAACCTCGGGTATCGAAAACTCATAGAGCGGTACCTGCGAGTCCACGCGGGCACCGGGATAGCAATTCCAGTACCAAATGCCGCCGGGCTGGGCGGCCGCATCTACCAGCAGCACCTTGAACCCGGCGTCACGCAATTTGTGCAGCAGATAGATGCCGCTGAAGCCTGCACCGACGATCACGGCATCGTAATCGGGAGAGCCAGTCGATCTCACGTCGCGACATTCGATCGTTCGGCAATCGCTTTTGCCGTTGCATAATCGGCCTTGCCGTTCGAGGCTCGCATGGGGATGTCTGTCGGAATTATGGTCTTGGGGGTTTTGTATCCCGCCAAATGTGCGCGCACATGGGTTTTGACCGCTTGTTCGTCGAACTGGGCGTGGTCGTTGAGGTGGACGATCGCGGTTACGGCTTGGCCCCATTTATCATCCGGCACGCCTACGACCAGCGCGTCCCCGATGGCGGGATGGGTCTTGAGCACTTCCTCGACCTCCTCGGGATAAACTTTCTCTCCCGCCGTGTTGATGCAGACGCTTCCGCGGCCGAGCAAGGTCAGGCTGCCATCGGCTTCTACCCGACACCAGTCGCCCGGAATGGAATAGCGCACCCCATCGATCGTGCGAAACGTCTTCGCGGATTTCTCGGGGTCCTTGTAATAGCCTATGGGGATCGCACCCTTCCGAGCGATAAATCCCGGCACGCCGCTCCCCGGTTCGACTTTCTGGTCGGTTTCGTCGAAAACATCGCAGAACTCGCCGATCCCAAATTTCGCGGTGTTCGTGCCGCCCTCCGCAGTGGTGACGGCAAGGCCGAAGCCGAGGCCTTCGGATGCGCCAAAACTGTCCATCAGTACGATTTGCGGAATATGCCGGCACAGGCCGGACTTGACCTCCTTGCTCCACATCACACCGGAAGAGAGGATTGTAACGAGGCTGCTGGTATCCCAGCGGCCAGGGTGGTCGTCGAGCGCGGAAAGCATTGGCTTGGCAAAGGCGTCGCCAACGATCGCTATACCTTCCACCTTGTGCCTTTCCACCGTATCCCACAGTTCCTCGGCATCGAAAGAGCATGCCTCCAACGTAACTATCGCGCCGCCAGACATCAGCGTGCCGATCGCAGTGATAAAGCCCGTTCCGTGCATCAGCGGGCAAGAGGAAAGCGTACGCCTGCCCGGGCCTTCGCGGGCGATCAGCGCGACATTCTCTTCGAGTGTCTCTGGAACGGGGCCGAGCAACTTCTGTGCGTCGAGTTGGGCCTTGCGCATGTCATCATGACGCCACATCACGCCCTTGGGCATTCCGGTCGTACCACCCGTATAGATGAAAAGCAGATCGGCGGGCGAGCGTGTGATGCCGAGCGCCGATCCGTCCCCCTCTTGCGCGAGAGTCTCATAGTGGATCGCAAAGGGCGCGATTGAAGACAGCTCGCCAATTTCGACGAAGGTGCGAACCTTCCTAAGCCGGTCGTTGAGTTCGACGATAGTGTCGCGGAATTCCGAACTGTAAACGATGACCTCGCTGTCGGAATCGTCGAAGATATAAAACACCTCTTCGGCCCGATAACGGTAATTGATGTTCACATGCGTCAAACGCCCCTTGAAGCAGGCCGCCATCAACTCGCCATATTCGGGTCGGTTGCGCATATAGAAGGCGACCTTCGCGCCATCGCGGATGCCGCGTTGGCGCAACCCGCGGGCGATATTGTTCGAGCGCGCCGACATCTCGGGCCAGGTGACGATCCGGTCTCCATGTATCAGAGCCGGCGCATCTTCGGGCATGACGGGCTCGATCGCGTCGAGAATATCCCCGAGATTCCAGTCGATCACATTGATTCTCCTCTCTGGACGGGGCCGCAGCATCGGGGCGCACGACTCCCAGTACTATCAGGCTGCTCTCGTCCAACCCTGCAGAGCCGCTGCCTCGGCTCGCACCGCTTCGGGGCCACCCAAGACCTGCCGATCGAAGCCGATCCGTTTGAACCAGTAGTGCAGGCCGAGCAGATCGGTGAACCCCATCCCGCCATGCACTTCAGTGGCGGTGCGGGCGACAAATCGGTGGACGTCGCCCGTGAGGGATTTCGCATGGCAAGCCGCGAGAGATGCATCCTCCGGCAGCGCATCGAAGACATGGGCGGCGTACCAGACCAGCGCGCGGCACGGTTCATGGCGTGCGGCCATTTCGGCGCACATGTGCTTTACCGCCTGGAAGCTGCCGATAGGGCGGCCGAACTGCTCTCGCTGACCAGCATAATCGACCGCCTTTTCAATCATGGCCTGCCCTGCGCCCAAGCTGTCGGCGGCAAGGATCACGCGGCCAGCATCGCGCAGCCGAGCCGATGCTGTGCCGCCGTCGTCGGCAAGCGGATCGGTCTCGACAGCCGCAAAGGACAATTCTCCCACGCTGCGCGTGCGATCGATGGTGGTGAGGCGGGTCGCCTTGAGTCCCGATGCTAGGGCTGGGACGAGGTGCAGCCTGCCACCGGCGTCCGCTACGAGATACGCGTCCGCGCCTTCGAAATCGAGGCAGAACAGGGCGGTGCCGCTAAGCTTCCCTTCGGCGAACTGAACTCCCGCGCCGTCGCGCGCCTGGACCGTCGCGGAAATCGCGACTCCGATACGGGCCTCGCCACGCGCGATCTTCGGAAGCCATTGGCACTTTTGCTTGTTGGTTCCTGCCTCGCTCAGCGCGATCGGGGCGAGAACTACGCTGGCTAGAAATGGCGCTGGTGTGACCGCATAGGCGAGTTGTTCCGCCACGACCGCAGCGTCGAGAAGGGTCATGCCTAGGCCACCATGCTCTTCGGGGACAAGCATGGCTGGGACCGCCAGATCGTGGAGGGCTCCGAAAATAGTGTCACTTAACGGGTTGTCGCGCCCGGCACATTCGCGGACATGCTCAAGCGGGGAGGTATCGGCAAGACACCGCGCAACCGCGTCGCGCAGTATCTGCTGATCCTGCGAAAGGCCGAAGTCCATCACGCCGCTCCCTGCTTGTCGGTCTGCATGCCTGCAGCTCCCTTCGCTTCGTCGGAAATCCGCGCGAGCTTCGGCTCGCGCGGCATCTCGAGGCCACGTTCGGCGATGATGTTCTTCTGGATCTGCGCGGTGCCGCCACCTATTATGAGGCCGAGTTGGAACATATAGTTCCATTGCCAAGCCCCTCCGTCTCGTTCCCGCGGGCTGCGGTGATACAAAATGCCCATCTCGCCCATCGCGTCGATCGCCAGCGCAGAGATCTGATGCGCGACCTCGCAACTCTGCAGTTTGACGATCAGCTTCGCCATGCCGCCAGGCTCGCCCTTGAGGCTGTTCGATAGAATGCGCATTCCATTACATTTCATCGCCGTCACTTCGGCCTGGAGCGCCACCAGCCTGTCGCGCAGGACCGCATTGTCGATCGCCCGACCTTCGCCGATGGATTCCTGCTGCATCAGGCCAATCAATGCCTGCAGCCGGTTCTCGAGTGCGTCGGGATCGCCCAGCATTCCGCGCTCGTGGCCAAGCGTTGCGTTCGCGACGAACCAGCCCTGTCCTCGCTGGCCGACGATCTGGTCCACCGGAACCCGCACATTAGTAAAGAATGTCTCGTTGAACTCGGCGTGACCGGTCATCGTCTTCAAGGGGCGTACCTCGATCCCCGGTATGTCCATCGAGAAAATCAGATAAGAGATACCGCCATGCTTCGAGGCCTCGAGTTCGGTCCTCACAAGGCAAAAGATCATGTCGGCTTGCTTCGCGGTGCTGGTCCAGATTTTCTGGCCATTTATAACGAATTCTCCATTTTCGATGCGCGCGCTGGTCTTGAGGTTGGCGAGGTCCGATCCCGCACCGGGTTCGGAATATCCTTGGCACCACACGACTTCGCCCGTCAGCGTTGCTGCGATCCACCGCCGCTTCTGTTCATCGGTGCCCAACTCGAGCAAAGTCGGGACGAGCATTGAGATGCCCTGGTTCGCCAAGCCGCTCGGAAGCCGAGCTCGCGAAAACTCTTCCGCGATAATGCGCGATTTGAGTATATCCGGCGCCGCTCCGTAGCCGCCATATTCGGCCGGTATCGTGCGCGCCGTATAGCCGTGCTCGATCAATAGCTTTTGCCATCGGATAGCTTCGGCTGAGGGCCGGGAGAACCGGATGGCGGAGGGTGGCGCCAAATGTCTGTGCGCATCGATAAAGGCGCGGATCTCCGCGCGGAAGGCGTCATATTGGGGGCCGTAGTCGAGATCCATGTCGTCTCTACCCTTCACGCGGACGAAAAACAGGAAGGCGAAAGTCCCCCCCGATCATTTCGAAATCGAGTTCGACCGGCAGATCGAGTGCGAGGATGTCACGCTTGCAATCCACGAGGCGCGTGGCCATGCGCACGCCTTCCTCAAGTTCCACCACGGCAGCCACGAACGGGACGTCGGCGGCAAAAGCGGGGTGCAGCGCCTGATGGGTCACGGTCCAGGAAAAAAGCGTGCCCTTGCCGCTGCTGGGTTCCCAGGAATAGTCTGGCGAGCCGCATCGTGCACACATGTAGCGAGGCAGGTGGCGAAAGATGCCGCAACTTCCGCAACGCTGGAAATAGAGTTGACCGTCCTGGCACAGCCTCCAGAACTCCTGTTCGATCGGGTCCTGCGGCCGCGGCCGCGGCTTGGCCGGCGTTGCCTGCGCGGAGGGCCGCGCCTTGGGAGGCACATCATGCTCGTCGCTCATGCAAACCTCCTGAGGATCGCGATGCTGCCATCGCCAAGGTCTCCCCAGCCTGTCACAAGGCCGGTCTGGGCTCCGATCACTTGACGCTCGCCGCAGTCATGGCGCAGCTGTCGTACTGCTTCCACAACATGGTTGAGACCCCAGACATGCGCCTCGCTAAGCAAGCCGCCATGGGTGTTGATCGGTAAGCGCCCGCCCAGCTCGATCTGGCCATTGGCGACAAATTCGGCCTGCGCGCCAGGCTCGCAATATCCGAGCGCTTCGAGCTGCAGCAGAACGATATAGGTGAAACAATCGTAGATCTGGAGGAAGTCCATGTCGTCGCGCGTGACGCCCGCCATATCGAATGCGCGCGGGGCGGCATCGCTGAGGCCGATCTTGAAGGGGTCGGGGCGGGAAGGGATGTCGTCGGCGGGATAGGGATGGCCTTCGGCCGCGCCGGCGATGCTGACGGGCACATGCGGCATGTCTTTGGCACGGTCCATGCGCGAGAGGACGACAGCACAGGCGCCATCGGTCTCGAGGCAGCAATCATAGAGGCGAAACGGCTCAGATATCCAGCGCGCCGAATAATAGGTTTCCGCGTCGAGTTCGCGGCCATAGGTAAAGGCGCGTGGATTCAATTGCGCATGACGGCGGCAGGCGAGCGCCACGGCCGCCATCGCATCTTCGCCAACGCCGTAGAGCTTCGAGTGACGGGTCGCCAGCCAGGCGTACATCTGCACCGGCAAGAATACGCCGTAGGGGCTGTAGTAGCCTTGGATCGTATTGGTCAGGGTGTTCATGTTCATCGGCCGAGTGGGCGGGGCGCCCGGCTTAGGTCTGAGAGCGGAATAGCCGTTCCAGCCCAGTGTCACGAGCACATGATCGCATAGACCACAGGCGATCGCCATGGCGGCATTCTGTAGTGCCGTTGTCGGGCTGGCGCCGCCCATGTGCACGGTTGCCGCATAGCGCAGCACATCAATGCCCAGATTGGCGGCCATCTCCTCCGACGTCGTATAGATTGGCGGCGGCACCATGCCGTCGATATCGGAGGGTTTCAGTCCAGCATCTGCGATGGCCCGGCGCGAGGCGGTGAGCATCATTTCCACTGCCGTCCGCTCGGTGCCCTTGACGAAATCGGTCTGGCCGACCCCGGTGATTGCTGCCTTGTCGGCAAAGGAGAGGGTGGGTGAAAGATACATGCCGCGTCCCTGTCTCGCTCGCCGGTCAGAAACGAGTTCCGCCGCCGGCCAATGCTCTCTCCGCGCCCTCTATAAGGTCGCGCATCACGACTGCCGCTGGGCGAATCGCATCGATCAGACCAATCCCCTGGCCTGCGAAGCCGGGCATGATGTCCTTGCGTGCGGCCTTGATGCCAGAAGCCATGACAGGCCCCGAAACCATCGACTGATAAGGCATCGGAAGCGGCTCTTTGCCGGCCGCCACCCAAGCATCGGCCCATTTGTTGCGAATCATTCTGGCAGGCTTGCCCGTTAGCGATCGGCTGACCACCGTATCGGCATCGCCGCTTTCGGTGATGGCTTCTTTCTGAAATTGTTCGATACCTGCTTCGTCAGTTGCGAGGAACGCCGATCCGATCCACGCCCCTTGGGCGCCGAGCATCATCGCTGCGGCGACTCCGCGACCATCGGCTATTCCTCCCGCACCGATTACGGGAACACGATCGCCGACCGCATCAACCACTTGCGGAATCAGCGAGAAGGTTCCGACAGGAGAGTTGTGGCCGCCGCCGTCGTGACCCTGCGCGACGATCAGGTCGATACCCGATTCCACTACCTGCAGGGCGTGCTTGACCTTGCCGATCACCGCCATGACCTTGGTGCCATTGGCATGAAGGCGCTCGATCCACGGTTCGGGATTGCCAAGGCCTGCGGCATAGACCGGCACTTTTTCCTCGATGATTACTTCCATCTGCGCTTCGAAGAACTCCCGCGAGAACAGTTGCAGTCCGCCCTTGCCCATGTCTGGGGCGCCCGCCGCGCGCATCGCCGTGGCGGCGTCCACTGCGGGCAAATGCTCGCGCTCCATGAATTCGCGGGTGAACTCCAGATATTCGCCGAGCAAAGCCTGGGGGTTTTCTGCTACACCTCCGCTCTCCGGCGCCGAACCGCGCCTGACAGACGCCGGCAGCAAGGTATCGACCCCAAAAGGCATGTCGGTCATCTCGCGGGTTTGCCTGATCCAGCTACGCAACTGGTCGGGCGAGCATGCGGCAGCGCCGAGAACACCAAGTCCGCCTGCGTTCGACACCGCGGCAGCGAGTGCAGGGACGCTCGCCCCGCCCATTCCAGCCAGAAGAATCGGATGTTCGATCCCGAGAATTTTGCAAACAGGGCTCTTCAGCGCCATTATCCTACCCTCTCCGTTCCGCGCCCGATCAGACGCAATTTTCTAAATCTGCCCCCACCTGACACGCTGGGATACAAGCTCGGGGCTTCGCTCTGCCAGATAGGACGCGGATCCCGAGACGAGCCGGGCCATGGCCTGACGCGCCGCTTCGGAATCCCCGGTGCGTACCGCTTCGAGGACACGGCGTAGGAATCGCAATTGGACCGCTCGCTCCTGCGCCGAATAGCCAAGTGAGTGAGAGAATTCGCGCGTAATTAAATGCAGCGTCGACGTTAATAGCCCGAACAATGGATTGCCGCTGGCCCAGCCGAGAAGGTCATGAAAACGACGGTTCAGTTCCTCGAACTGGCCTCCGGCTTCATTTCGTTCCAGCTCCTTGAGGCAATCGGCGAGTGCGCTCAGATCGCCGGTGGTCGCGCGCTGGGCGGCGTAGGCGGCAACATCCGCGGCGATCGCTTCGCGTAGTTCGAGCAGACCTCTGAGGTCCGCGTCCATGAAATGCAGAATTAGCGAGAGACTGTTTGCAAAGTCGCCGGTCTGCGGACGCGCAACCACCGGACCGCCGCTACGGCCCAGCTGAAGATGGATAACGCCCTGGAGCTCAAGGAATCGGAGCGCTTCGCGCAAGGTCGCTCGCGCGACATCATATCGCGCAAGCATTTCTTCCTCACGCGGCAACCTGTCGCCCGGGGCGTGTGCACCTGCCTCGATATCGCGAACGATGTGCTGGGCAAGCGAGAGTGCGCGCTTGGCTTTCTTCGCGTTTTCGACTTTCAGCATCATCGCGCGGTCTCACTCCTATCGCGAAGCCTTATAAGATTTAAGTTCAGTTTATGTCCATGGGCGCAGGATAAAAATGTTTCAGGTGGAAAAAGATGATAAAACCTTATAAGCATTCTTGACTGAGCCTCAGAAGGGATTTACGACTTCAGGTAGGGGCAATTGTGCTGTTATGGACGAAGGGCGCGACATGGATACCGACATGGTGGAGCCGAATATCCGCGAAAAGGTCGCTTCCATCCCTATCGACGAGATTGATGTTGCGCGTCCGAGCCTTTTCCAGAAAGACACGGTCGGCCTGTTCTTCGAGCGGCTTCGCCGGGAGGAGCCGGTCCACTACTGCCGCGAAAGCTATGTCGGACCATATTGGTCGATTACAAAGTTCGACGACATCATGGCCGTGGACACCAACCATAAGGTATTTTCGTCAGAGGCGAAGCTCGGCGGTATCGCCATCGAGGACATGCACTCGGCGAAAAGCGCGCTTGAACTTGAAATGTTCATCGCGATGGACCCTCCAAAGCACGACCAGCAACGAAAGGCCGTTACTGGTGCGGTCGCGCCGTCCAACTTGCTGCTGCTTGAGCCAACTATCCGCGAACGAGCATGCCAGATCCTCGACGACTTGCCGGTCGGCGAAGATATTGATTGGGTGGATAAGGTGTCGGTCGAATTGACCACGATGACCCTTGCGACCCTGTTCGACTTCCCGTGGGAGGAACGCCGCAAGCTCACGCGCTGGTCCGACGTCACAACGGCCGCCCCTGAAACTGGGATCGTCGCATCCTATGAGGCGCGGCGCGCAGAGCTGATCGAATGCGCAATGTATTTCAAGGGTCTGTGGGAGCAGCGCATCAATGCGGAGCCGAAGAACGACCTGATCTCCATGATGGCGCATTCTCCGGCGACACGGGACATGCCCTTCCTGGAGTTTCTGGGCAACCTCTTGCTGCTTATCGTGGGCGGCAATGACACCACGCGCAACTCGATCAGCGGTGGTGTCCTGGCACTGAACCAGAATCCGGACGCGTATTTGAAATTGAATCACGATCCTGGGCTCATCACTAGCATGGTGCCAGAGATCATCCGCTGGCAGACACCGCTGACCCATATGCGCCGCACGGCGCTGCAAGATTGGGAGATCGGCGGCAAGAAGATCAGAAAAGGCGACAAGGTTGTGATGTGGTACCTGTCGGGTAACCGCGACGAGACGGTCATCGACAGGGCGGACGAGTTCATTATAGACCGTAAGAACCCACGGCATCATCTGTCTTTCGGCTATGGCATCCATCGCTGTATGGGCAACCGGCTCGCAGAACTGCAACTACGGATCATCTGGGAAGAGATCCACAAGCGGTTTGCGAAGATCGAAGTGACCGGTGAACCCGAGCGCCTGTTCTCGAACCTAGTGCGAGGGATTACGAAACTGCCGGTGAGGCTCCACGCCCGCTGATTGGCTGATTCAAAAAGCGGAGCTTGATATGGTCAAAGTGACGTTCGTTTCCAGCGATGGAACGCGGAGGGCAGTCGACATAGCCGAAGGTGAGACAGCGCGCGAAGCGGCGCTGTTCAACGACGTGCCGGGCATCGACGGTGATTGCGGCGGGGTGTGCGCTTGTGCAACCTGCCATGTGTTTGTGGATCCGGCCTGGATCGACAAGGTCGGCCGCTTGGCCGAAGGCGCTGCGGAGGCAGACCTCCTGCAGTTTGCGGAAGGGGCGAACGAATATAGTCGCCTCGCTTGCCAGATCCCCATCGAGCCCTTGATGGAAGGTCTGATTCTGCATGTTCCCGAGCAGCAATACTGACATGCCTGCGTGACGCGTGTTTTACACGACGCTCGACTGTCTGAAATCGCGAGTAGAGCTCAACCAGGAGGTACTCGCTACCTTTCAGAGGTTCCAGCATCAAATGGCGGATCTGTGCTGACCTAGCTCTCGTGCGCCCGCGAGTCGAGGGGGGCGTGCCAACAGTGCAGGGCAATCGCTTCAGATGAACGGACTGGTGTTTATTGAAGTGTTATGATTCAGACGATGCTCCATATCCTCGGAGCCATTGATGTCTGGATTGCCATCGTCGCGTTCGATACTCGATCATTTTTCTGCGCTTCGTGATCACCGGGAGCAGTGGCGGGTTTTGTATCCGCTTCGCGAGGTCTTGCTTTTAGTGCTGTGCGCGACGCTTTCGGGGATGGAAGATTTTGTCGAGATCAGGCTGTGGCGACAGCACCGGCTCGATTTTCTGCGCCGTTTTCTGCCGTTTGCGCACGGGATACCAGCCCACGACACCCTGAATGATGTCATTAACGGGCTTGATCCCGAGCTGTTCAAAACCTGCTTTGCGACCTGGGTCGAGGCGCTGCGCGACGAGGCACCCGATATCATCGCGATTGACGGCAAGATGTCGCGGCGTCGTCACGCGAGGAGCAAAGGCCGCGCGCCGCTGCACATGGTTTCAGCCTGGGCGTCGCGCCAGCGGCTGGTGCTGGGTCAGGAAGCGGTAGACGCAAAATCCAACGAGATCACCGCGATCCCGTTGCTGCTCGAACGGCTGGAACTGACCGGTGCGCTCGTCACCATCGATGCGATCGGAACACAGGCCGCGATTGCCGAGACCATCGTGGCGCGCGGCGGAGATTATTTGCTCGCGCTGAAGGGCAACCGTCCGGCGCTGTGGGACTGTCATGATTTCCGTGTGTGGGCTGGCATAATGGGTAAGAAGGAGTCTCACTATGTCACGACGCAAAGAGCCGGTGATCCCGGCAGATCTTCTGGATCAACTGCTGGCCGGCAGCGACGCAGCTGCAGCGCTGGATCAAGGCGGATTGCTCGATACGCTGAAGAAAGCGCTGGCCGAACGGGCGCTCAATGCCGAGATGGATCATCATCTGGGCGACGATGAGCAGGCTGGCAATAGCCGCAACGGTTACGGCCGCAAGACGGTGACGACGGACACCGGCAAGCTCGAGATCGACGTGCCCCGCGACCGGCATGGCCGCTTCGACCCGCAGTTGATTGCCAAGTATCAGCGCCGTTTTCCGGGGTTTGATGATAAGATCGTGTCGATGTACGCTCGGGGCATGAGCACGCGTGAGATCAGCGGGCACCTGCGCGATCTGTACGGTATCGACGTCTCGCCCGATCTGATCAGCACGGTGACCGATGCGGTCCTCGACGAGGTCGCCACCTGGCAGCAGCGGCCGCTTGACCCGATTTATCCGCTGGTCTTCTTCGACGCGATCCGGGTCAAGATCCGGGATGAAGGCATGGTCCGCAACAAGGCCTTCCATATCGCGCTCGGCGTCCGCGCCGATGGCGGCAAAGAGGTTCTGGGCCTGTGGCTCGAACAGAACGAAGGCGCCAAGTTCTGGCTGCGGGTGATGAACGAACTACGGAACCGCGGCGTCGAAGATATCCTTCTCGCCGTCGTCGACGGCTTGAAGGGCTTCCCTGATGCGATCACCGCGGTGTTCCCGGAGACGATAGTCCAGACCTGTATTGTCCACCTGCTGCGTAACTCCATGGACTTCGTGTCCTGGAAAGACCGCAAGGGGCTGGCAACCGCACTCAAGGAGATTTACCGTGCGACAGATGCCGACGCTGCCGAAAAGGCGCTGACGGCGTTCGAGGCCGGTCCCTGGGGCCAGCGTTATGCCGCTATCGGCCAGAGCTGGCGGCGCGCCTGGAGCGAGGTCATCCCGTTCTTTGCGTTCCCTGACGAAGTGCGCAGGATCGTCTACACAACCAATGCCATCGAGGCGCTTAACTCGAAGCTCAGGCGCGCGGTCCGAGCCAGGGGACACTTCCCAAGCGACGAGGCGGCCACCAAGCTGCTCTATCTGGTCTTGAACCGATCCGAAAAAGAGTGGAAAATGCCGCCACGTGAGTGGAGCATGGCAAAGGCCCAGTTCGCCGTAATCTTCGGCGAGCGCTTTATCAGGGCCATGGCGGCCTAATGTTCAACCGCCAGCCCGCACACGGAAATCATGACAGTCCCGGCGCTGTTTGCCGATGTCGTGGCGTTCTTTGCCGATCCGCCCACCGATATGACCCTGTCGGCGCACACGACAACCGACGCCGATCATGGCCGCATCGAAGAACGCCGCCACAGCGTCTGTCACAACACACAATGGCTGTTTTCCGACCGTCGCTATCCTGATGAACCCCATTTCCCGCATCTCGCGATGATCGCCATGGTCGAAAACCACGTCGAACGGGAGGGCCGCAAAAGCTCGGAACGGCGCTATTACCTCTCTTCCGTCAAACTCGATGCCCAAGCCCTTCGCCGCCGCAGTCCGCGCCCATTGGGGCATCGAAAACCGGCCCCACTGGGTGCTCGACGTCGTCTTCCACGACGACCTCACAAGACTGCGAACCGGATCAGGACCCCAGAATATGGCGGTCGTCAAACACATCGCCATGAACCTGGTGCGAAATCCAAACGACAAACACAGCCTCAAAGTCCGCAGAAATCGTGCCAATCTCGACCCGGATTACCTCGACACACTCGTCACTCAACGACAACCGTTAATCTGAAGCGATTCCCTTGGCCAACAGTGCCTTTCAACTTAAAATTTCATAGGCTGCGCCGTATCCCGCGTTGGCGGGAATAGTGAGGATGTTCTTGCCGTCTCGCTGGATGACTTCTGGAAGGACGGGCATGATTTCGCGAGCCTTGGCCCGCGCGACGCAATCCTCTGCGCTCGCAGCTTCGGCTAGCAGTTGCAGGTTCAATCGCGTGGGAAAGATGATCGTTCGTTCACCGCTGACACCCAGTTCCAGGGCTTTGCTTGGCGAAAGCCATTCCGCATCAACGGTTTCATATCCATCACATGCTGCGATCTGGCGCTCTGGGGCGCGAACGACGAAGAAATGAGTGTCGAAGCGCTTTTGCATAAAGCTGGGCGTGATCCACCGCGCGAACTCGCTCAGGCGATCAAGGCGCAGTTGCACATCGGCCTCACGCACAATGTCGAAAAATTCGCGCTCGCCTCGCTCGACGGCTTTGCGGCTTTCAAGATCGCAAATATCCTCGAACTCGCTACCGTCGCGATGATCGGCCAGCAGGATGCCTGCTTCCTCAAAGGCTTCACGAATCGCGGCAATCCGAAGGGTGCGCTGCGTAGGATCTAGCGTTTTCCAGCCCCTGCAATAATCGGCCCATTCAGGCGCTTCATCGGCAGCAGAAGGCTTTCCACCGGGAAAGACCAGCGCGCCGGATGCAAAATCGATCTGGTGATGCCGCTTGACCATCAGCACCTGGAACTCCGGCTCGTCGCGAAGCAACAGCATGGTGGCTGCGGGGACCGGATCGACTGGCTTCTGCAGTGTCATCATAAACTCCAGTTCTCAGTTGGCCTGATATTGGACGCTGGCCCGTTCAAGCTGAGCAACGATCTTATCGCCATTTGCGCAGAAGAACCAACCCGGCAAGAGCCACTGCAACACTTGCAAGCACCCAGGATTGATTCGCAAGCAGCGCCGCGGAGACGATAAGTGCGGCCGCCACAGGACCTTTGACAGGCTGGCTCGCGCGGCGAATGGCAGCGAGCTGCTCAAAACTTGCCGGATCAATCTGGACAGGCACATGCCCGGACTTGGCTATAGCGGCGGCGTTATCGAGAAGGTCAGGCATGATCGCCGCTAGGGCGAGGAGTTGTCGGCGAACTTTTTTTAAATTGGCGCGATTTCTGCCAAGGGAGAATCTTTCTGCGAACAGCTCCAACATGATGGGGCGTGTTTCCTCCCCGATATTATAGTCAGGCGCAAAGGAACGCGCAAACCCTTCCGCCGTGAGTAATGTTCGAAGAAGGATCGCCAGATCAGGCGGAAGTGCGAGCTGATAGTCTCGCAGGAGATCGAACACGCGGCTGAAAACATGCGAGAACTCAATCCCCGAAAGGACCGTTCCCCTGAACTCACCGATCAGCTGGTCCAAATTCTGGGTGAGCCCATCACGGTCAACTTTCGGATCTCCAGCCCATTCGAGCAACACGTTCGCGACGTCTGCTGTGTCTTCGTCGGCTATAGCCATGACAAGTCGTACCAGTTCCTCGCGCCTCGCCTTTGTGAGAGTGCCGACCGATCCGAAGTCGATAAAGCCCACATCCTGTTCCCCGATAAGGAAAACATTGCCTGGATGCGGATCGCCATGAAATTCGCCATTCAGAATGATCATGCGCAGGACTGCATTCGCATATTGTCTCGCGAACGCCGCCACGCGTGGGTCGGTCGAACCGGCCTCGATCGCAGACGCGGGCGTTCCATACAGCCGCTCCTGGACGTTGACCCGTATCCCCGTCAGTTCCCAATGAATTGTTGGAGTTTTGATCCCAAGCGTATCAAGATAGCCACCGATACGCTCGCATGCACGAGCTTCTGCTGCCAGATCCATTTCCCAGGCAAGATTTCTGCCAAAGTTTCGCAGGAACTCTACGGGGCGATAGCGGGCTATTTCAGGGGATCGATCCTCGGCAACGGCGGCGAGGCGCGTCAGGAGCCGCACATCGGCCTCCATTCGCGCAGCAGTGCCCGGACGCCGCACCTTTATGATAACGTCGGCGCCGTCGAGCAGCGAAGCAGAGTAGGTCTGCGCTACCGAAGCCGAAGCCAGTGGTTGTTCATCGAATTGGGTGAATTCCCCTCGCCAGTCAGCTCCCCAGCTTGCGGCAAGGATGGGCTCGATTTCTTCGAATGGCACCGGAGAAACCTGATCGTGGAGCGTCGCGAAGGCAGCAATCCAGGACCTGGAAAACAGATCGCTGCGCGTCGCCAGCAGCTGTCCGAGCTTTATTCCGATCGGACCAATGTCGCGCAGGAGTGCGACGACCGCCGCCGGCCGCAATTCACCTGGATCGATTGACTTGGCCGGATGCGGAATGACTCCGAGCGCGCCCGCCAGGCTTTTGGCGCCGTGCCGGACGAGAATCTGCCCTATCTCGGCGGCGCGTGCGATGTCTCCTATCGGTTTATCTCGGAACCCAGGCATATGTCCTATTCCGCATCGGTCCGGCTCTGATCGAGATTCGACGCAATCCGCACAAGAATGTCCAGCAACGTCCTTTTTTCGTCGCGCGTGGCGTTCCGCCATAGGACCCTATGCAGCCCGTCCGCGGCTTCTCTCAGTTGGGGCAACAACCTGTCGAGCTCCTCGGTGAGGATGAGCTGCCATGCCCGTCCGTCCGTTTTGGCTCGTCGCCTTTCGATCAATCCTCTCCCACAAAGTCCAGCGACGGCTTGACCGATCGTGGCGGATTCCAGCTCCAGTCGCTTGGCAATTCCGGCCTGAGTCAAAAATGGTTCGCGGAGAAGTTGTCCGATGATGCGCCACTGCGTCTGATTGAGGCCAATCTTGGAAATCCGTGCGTCGTATGCGCGCCTCGCCCCACGACTAATCTCGTCCATTAAATATAGCATACGGTCGTCGTCGGTGAGGGCGCCTTCGCGAAGCCGTGGCTGCGGCAATGTGTCGAGATTTGCGTTCATACCGCTGCCTAGTCCGTTTCGTGGGAATGCCAAAACCAAAATTACTAAACGATTTTACTAACTGGATGGAACGGTCTACGCCACGCCATGAAGCGACTTAGCACATGTCCAAAATCCTTCGAAAGAGGCAGATGACCGACGAACCAAATGAGCGGGAGCAGGATCGCGCGCTCGCAGCCAGCGTGAAATCGCAACCCAAATTTCGCCTCATCCTCATCATAGCCATCACTGCTGCGCTGATTGCAGGTGGTTGGTGGTATTACAGGCATGTCACCTATGGGCAGTACATGCAGTCGACCGACAACGCCTATGTCGCGGCCGACAGCGTTGTGGTTTCATCAAAAGTGGCCGGATACGTGGACGCGGTGCTCGTCTCTGAGAACGGGCGGGTCAGTCCCGGCGAGGCGCTCGTGCAACTGGATGTACGAGATTATAGAGCCCAGGCGCAACAGGCGCGTGCGCAGATTGCGGCGACGCTGGCCGGCGCCGACACAATCCGCTCGCAAGTAACCGAACAGGACTCAGCGATTCGGCAGGCGCGGGCCCAACTCGCCGCCAAGCGCGCGGCGCTCGACCTCGCCAATGAGCAGGTAGCAAGGTATCGCCCCCTCGCCGCGACCGGTGCGGAGCCGCGAGAAAAGCTTCAACAATATGAGACACAGGCGCAGCAAGCGCACGCCGACTTTGTTGCTGCCCAGGCAGCAGTCTCTGCCGCCAACGGTCGGAGGGCCACCTTGTTCAAACAGATCGACCAGACCGAAGCCCAAGCTGACGCTGCCCGCGCGCAGCTGGAAGCGGCCGACCTAGATGTCACATCGACTCTGCTGCGAGCCAGCAAGGGAGGTCGCGTTGGCGATCTAACAGTAAGGGTCGGCCAATTCGTTCAGCCCGGTCAGCGATTGATGACGGTGGTTCCGGTAAACGATATCTACGTCATCGCTAATTTCAAGGAGACGCAGGTCGGCCTTTTGCGGGCGGGGCAACCGGTCAGGCTCGAGGTCGACGCACTTCCCGACTTTGAGATTGCCGGACGCGTTGAGAGCATCTCGCCCGGAACCGGAGCGGAATTTTCGATCCTGCCGCCCGAAAACGCCACAGGGAATTTCACCAAGATTGTTCAGCGGATAACGGTTCGTATCGCGATAATAGCCTCGCCCAAAGTGCGTCGTCTGCTCGTCCCGGGCATGTCGGTTGTGGCAGTTGTCGACACGCGAAACGCTGCCGGAGAGCTGAAAGAGATCTCGAGTACCGACAAATGACCGCCGAGTTGGCATCGAACAGCGCCTCTGGTACTCCGACTGCAGAAAGGCGGAATGCCGATATCACCGCGTGGATAGCGGTCGCAGCGGGTGCACTTGGCGCCATGCTCGCAACACTCGATATCTCTATCGTCAATTCCGCGCTTCCGGTGATCCAGGGCGAAATCGGAGCCAGCGGCACCGAGGGAACCTGGATTGCCACCGCATTTCTCGTAGCCGAAATCGTGGTAATTCCGCTTAGCGCCTGGCTTGAACGCCTTTTTGGACTGCGAAATCTGCTCATCATTGCGGTTTCCGCGTTCACCGGCTTTTCAATTCTTTGCGGTATGGCGACCGACCTCACGACCATGATCATCGGTCGCACGGGTCAGGGTTTCATGGGTGGTGCGCTGATACCGACTGCGATGACCATCGTGGCGAAAAGATTGCCGCCCCATCAACAGCCGATCGGCATGGCGCTGTTCGGCATGACAGTGATTCTGGGTCCGGTCATGGGGCCGCTGATCGGGGGCTGGCTGACCGAAAATTTGAGCTGGCACTATGCCTTCTTTGTCAATGTTCCAATCTGCGCCGTGCTGCTGCTGCTGCTATTCGTCGGGCTTCCTCACGAAGAGCCGAAGTGGGAGTATCTGACCGATGCTGATTGGGCTGGCATTGCCGGCCTGATTCTGGGGTTGGGCGCTTTGACTGTGTTGCTTGAGGAGGGGCATCGCGAGGAATGGTTTGAATCCGCTCTTATTCGCTGGCTGGCACTCATTGCCGTCATCGGTTTCGCTTCACTCATATACGGGCAGCTGAACGCGTCGAAGCCCGTCCTGAAACTCCGCCTCCTTCTCAATCGCCAATTCGGAAGCGTTGCGGTGATGGCTCTCGCCCTGGGAATGGTCATGTATGGTTCGACCTACGTCATTCCCCAATTTCTTGCGATCATATCGGATTATAACGCTTTTCAAACCGGGCTCGTTATATTTTGGATGGGCATTCCGGCCTTTGTGCTTATGCCGATCCTGCCCTTCATGATCCGTAGGCTCCACATCCGCATTGCCGTCGGAGTCGGAATGCTTCTGATGGCGGCCAGCTGTTTCGTCAGCATAAGCCTCACCGCGGAATCTGGGGGCGCCGTATTCATCGAAAGCCAGCTTATTCGGGGTGTTGGCATGATTCTGTCCATGATGTTCCTGAACCAGGCTACCGTAGCCTCAGTGGCAAATACAGATGCTGGAGATGCCTCCGGTATTTTTAACGCCGCTCGAAATCTCGGAGGATCTTTCGCTTTGGCCGGACTGGCTTCGTTTCAGGACCAGCGGATCTGGCACCATAGCCGGCGCATGGAAGAGACGCTGAATGCCAACAGTGTTTCGCTCCAGATTTATCTTGATGAACTTGCGAAAAGCTTCGGCGGGATGGAGGGTGCCATGTCGATGCTAGGCCGGACCATCCAGCGGGACGCGTTCGTAATGACCTACAATGATGTGTTCTTGGTGATGGGCGTCCTGACCTTGATGACCGTTCCTTTGGTCATCTTTTTGAAGCCGCTTCCCAAGAATGTTTCCCTTTCGATGCACTGAGCCTGACATGATAAGAAAATCTGTAATATCGCTTCTCGCCTCGTCTCTGCTGGCCGGTTGTGTCGCGGGCCCAGACTACGCCGGGCCTCCAGAAGTATTCTCGGCGAACCGAAATGACGGCTTTGTCCGTGCCGGCGGTAACGTCAGCGATACCGAGCCCGAGCTGGCAGAGTGGTGGCTCCTTTTGAACGATCCGGAATTGACCAGGCTTATCGAGGCCGCGTTATCGGACAATCCTTCGCTTCAGGCTGCGCAAGCGCGGATCGCGCAGGCGCGAGCATCCGTGAGACAGGAGAAGGCCGGAAGATTTCCGACGCTTGGAACCCAGGCGACGGCTATTCAGGGCCGCTTGCCGGGCCTTGATATTCAGAACAGTGCCCCGCCTTCGGCGAGCGCGCCTGTTAGTCCGCAGGGACAGGCGGATGATAGCCTCAGTGTCTACAATCTCGGGCTCAACGCTAACTGGGAGCTGGATTTCGCAGGAGGAACGCAGCGACGGATCGAGGCCGGCAACGCTCAGGCCGCGGCAGCGGTTGCCAATGTGGAGGATGCCAAGGTCCAGCTGACCGCCGAAGTCGCCAATGCCTATGTCAACCTGCGCGAGGCCCAGTTTCGAGCCAAAGCGTACCGAACCGAGTGCGAGTTGCAGCAGCAAATCCTCTCGCTAACCTATCAACGGTATCAGCAAGGCGTTTTGCCCCTGTTCCCTCTCGGCAATGCAAATGCCGAGCTCGAGCTGCTCAAGTCTCAGCTCGCCGAGGCCGAAGCTGACACGGCGGTATTGCTCGATGCGCTTGCCATTCTAGCTGGACAGATCCCAGGGACAACGGACGAAGCGCTGAAACAGATCTTCGATGTTCCCCTCCCGCCGGAACAGGTCGCCGTGGGCGACCCCTCAAACCTTGTCGTACGTCGGCCCGACATCCGCGCGGCCGAACGCAGCCTGGCGGCAGCAACGGCTCGGATCGGTGTTGCGGAGGCCGCACGATTTCCGAAGCTGTCATTCATGGGAATCTTGGGACTTGGCGGAACGTCGCCAGACGATCTCTTTGATGTGAGCAATCCGTCAATTCTCGCCATTCCGCAGTTGCAGTGGAACTTCCTCGATTTCGGAAGGGTCGATGCCTCGGTCGATCAGGCGAGCGCCGTCCGTGCCGAGGCAGTTGCCAACTATCGAAAGACAGTGCTTTCTGCACTTCAGGACGCCGAGCGCGCGTTGTCGCGCTTTGGCCAGCAGCGCTCTGCCCTGGTGGCGTTCGCGCAGATCAAGTCCCAGGCAGATGGCGCAGCCGATCTTGATCGACAACGATTTGCCGGCGGAGTGATCTCGCGCGCCGACCTAAATCGCACGCTCCGCAAACAGGAGCAAGCGGCAACCGACCTCGTCCGGGGAAAGGCGGCGCTCACGCTGTCATGGATCGCCCTGCAAAAATCACTCGGCCTGGGATGGCAAGTGCAAGCAAAGATTTAATGTTACCTACGAGTGTCGTTAATATGAACTCCAAGGTGCGATCGGTTCAGAAAGAATCTCATAGGGATTTCGCCTGACAATTTTATCTAACCTTAGCAAGAATATCCTGTGCTGTTAAAACGATCCGTCGGCCGATTTGTGCCCAGCAACTTCTTGCAAGTGACCTGATTTAACGCTACGATTGCGTTTACATAATGTCATTGAGGCAAGGCGCGATGTGTGGATCAGCATGGTTAAATGTGTGGGTTCAGTGGTCCCGCTTGCTGGCATGATCCGCTCGACGACGGTTTATGGGAGAGGGAGTTGCCACGGGCGAGCCGCTCCCCCGACACCGGTTGGAGACTTGCTGCGATGAATGCGCGCACAGCACCGAACATCTTCGTTCGCGAAGGAGATGGCATTTCAACGTTGGTCGTTGAAGGTGACTGGACAGCGATGTCGATCGCTGGCCTTTCCGGGCAAGTTCTGAGTCCCTCGAACCTCTCCTTCTCAAGCGACTTCGGAAACCTGGGAAGGATAGACAGCGCAGGCGCGCTCGCCATCCTGACTCTCGCACCTAATGCGGCATTTACCGCAGACCTGCCCGCCAATCTTGCTGATCTGTTCGCGCTGGTGGGCTCGGCCATGGCCGACCGCGATGTCCCGCCTATCAAAACTCTCCCATTTCACGTGCGTCTCGGCCAAAAAGTTTATCGAGCTGTCCAGGAAATCGGGGCAAGCGCTCGATTTCTCGGGCAACTTGAGGTGGCGCTCACGAAAACCCTTGCGCATTCCAAAAGGATGCGATTGATCGCACTGGCGTCTTCAATTCAGAAGGCCGGCTTCGATGCGCTGCCACTCATAGCGATCATGACATTCTTTATCGGCGCAGTGGTGGCTCTCATAGGAAGCGATCTGCTCAAGACATTGGGTGCATCGGAACTGGTCGTCGAACTGGTTGGCATATCCGTCCTCCGCGAGTTCGGCGTCCTCATTCCCGCGATACTACTTGCCGGTCGGTCCGCTTCCACTTTCGCAGCCCAGATCGGCGCAATGCGAATGAATCAAGAGACGCAGGCAATGAAGGTGATGGGCATCGACCTGTTCGACGCGCTGGTTGTGCCACGCGTATTGGCATTGCTTGTAATCATGCCCCTCCTGGCGATTGTTGCCATGCTGGCTGGTTTGAGCGGCGGGCTGGTCGTCAGCTGGGGCATACTCGACGTGAGCCCGACATATTTCGCCGAACGACTCTCGGCTGCGGTCGATATCCGACACTTCTGGGTTGGAATGGCAAAAGTGCCTGTGCTGGCCGTGGTGATTGCGCTTGCCGGATGTCGCCACGGCCTTTCGGTACGCGGAGATGTTGAGGATCTGGGCGGGCGGGTGACAGTCGCCGTTGTCCAAGCGCTATTCGCAATCATCCTTCTGGATGCCGCCTTTGCAATTCTCTTCAACGTGCTCGAAATATGATTTGCGATGCGGACATCGTTATTCGGGTGGAGAATCTTAAAACCCGATTTGGCGATCACATTATCCACCAGGATTTGAACCTAGAAGTCCATCGTGGCGAGATTCTTGGTGTCGTCGGAGGGTCCGGTAGTGGAAAATCCGTCCTGATGAACACCATTTTGGGCCTGATTGCGCCTAGCCATGGGACAATCGAAATCTTTCAAAAAAATATCGGGAGTCGCTTTGATCGTACGGAAATTAATCACCGAATTGGCGTCATGTTTCAAAATGGCGCGCTTTTTTCTTCTCTTAGTGTGCAAGAAAATGTCGAGGCTCCTCTCATCGAACATACCCGTCTTAGAGAGCCGTGGCTCGAGGCCGTGGCTCTGATGAAAATCGGCCTTGTCGGACTCGATGCCGAGGTGGGCCGGCAAATGCCCGCTGAGCTGTCAGGCGGAATGCGAAAACGTGTAAGCGTAGCGAGGGCCTTGGCGCTCGATCCAGAATTGCTGTTCCTTGACGAACCCACTTCGGGCCTCGACCCGATCGCCGCTGCGGAATTTGACCAGCTGATACGGACGCTGAGCGACACGCTGGGGCTTACTGTCGTGATGGTGACCCATGATCTCGACAGCCTGTATTCCATCAGCGACCGCGTGGCCGTGGTTGCGGATCAGAAAATTGTCGAGGTTTCGCCAATCGTGGAACTTGAGAGGTCTGACCATCCTTGGATCAGGGCGTTTTTGGGAGGGCGGGCGGAGCGCGCCAAGGAAAGGAACCGCTAATGGAACGCGACGCGAACTACGGTCTGATTGGGGGCCTGACGCTGGCTCTGCTAGCGGCGGCTTTCGGCTTCATCCTCTGGCTCGGTCAATCCCAATTCGCCCGTGATTTCGACGAGTATCGGATCATTTTCGATGGTCCCGTCCGCGGTCTTAGCGAGGGAGGCGAGGTGCAGTTCAACGGAATTCCGGTGGGAGAAATCACGCGTATTAGTCTTGATCCCAGAAATCCAAACAGGGTGCTTGCAGGGGTGCGCCTGCGCGAGGATACGCCTGTGCGCGTCGATTCTACCGCCGCGACGGAGTCGCAAGGCATAACCGGCGGGAGCTACATCCAGATCAGTGCGGGGACGCCCTCTAAGCCGTTGTTGAAGGAGGTTTCCAAGCAAACGCTCCCAGTGATTAAGGCGGAAAAAAGTTCGCTACAATCCCTGATGGATGGAGGTGGCGCATTGTTGGCGGACGCTTCGCAGGCCCTGGAAAGGGTCAACCGGACCTTGTCCGACGAGAATATCGAAAATGTTTCGGCTGCTATTGCGGATGTAAGAGCTACCACGGCGGAATTGCGATCTAGTCGCGGAATGTTCAGCAAGGCTGAACAAGCGTTTGCACGCCTGGACCGGGCGGCGGCCGATATCGAGGCCGCGGCCGCATCGGCGCGCACGGCGATCGATGGCGACGGTCGCAAGACGTTTGCCGATGTCTCGGCAGCTGCTCGAGATCTTCGAGAGGGGATCGCCGAGGCGAGGGTGGTCATTCACAGGCTTGATGACGCCGCGAGTGGATTGGCGGCGCCCGACGGCTCCGGGATTGCTGCAACTTTGAAATCGCTCGATAGCGCGGCGCAGGAAATCGAGCAGCTCGCCGGCCAGCTACGACGGACCCCTCGTGAAAGGAAGCTCCCCCAATGAAAACGATCTCTGCAAGAATGTTTTTGCTGACGGGCGCGCTAATTTGCCTTTCTGGTTGCGGGAATATTCTGGGAACTGGCGGCAAATCGACGTTGTACCGGATCAGCAGCACGCCCGTACCGGAGCGTGAAATTGCACGACAGTGGATTCCGGTGTATATTACGCGACCGACGCTTCCGCCTGGGGCCGATGGAGACAGGATCCTCACGATCGAGAATCGCGAAGTCACGTATCTGGCCAAAGCACGGTGGATGAGGCCTGCGCCCGAGATGATCCGCGAGGCTATTGCCGGAAGCGTAGTGCACAAAATCGATCACGCATATATCCCTGTCCAGAGCGTTGCTTCCGATCATTACGTCCTATCCGCACGGCTTTCTTCTTTTGCAGCCTATTACGACCAGGGGCCCGACGCGGCCCCGATCATTCGCATCGCCGCGCAAGTGGAACTAAGCCGATCCAAAGAATCGGAACCACTGGCAGTCACGCGCATCGTCCTTGATAGGTCAGCAAGTGCAAATAGCGTTTCGAGTATCGTCGAAGCCTTTGATCGCGCGAGCCTTGAAATGGCCGACGAAATCGCGAGTTGGACGGCTGCGGCGATCAACTAGCGTGTACCCAATGGAAACTTAGTCGTGACAACTGCCCAGCCCAAGATGAAGCGGGAATGTTATGGGTGGCTCCCCTTCTGGGAGGGCCGGCAGCCGTACACGAATAGATCCACAGCTTGCCTCATTCGGGCTGAAGAGGTTTCATTGTGACTGGTCACTCCCACTCCAAGAGCGGCCCGACGAAAAGGTGACAAAATGACGCTGGAGATAAACTGCTCTGCAGCAAAATTCGCGTCTGACACCCTGATTTCTCCCCTCTCCTCGGCTTTGCGCAAGACCTCTGCTACCAATCTCGTCGTGCGTCCTACGCCGAATTCGTAAAGGTTTCGCGCTAAAGCGGGAAAACGTGCAGCCTCAGCCATTACAACGCGTTCCAACGCGACATGAATGTCGGTAAGCATCCAGGATAGCAGTTCATCGGACAGCTCTTCAAGCTCGAGCCGAACGTCGCCATGTTCGGGAACGTGCTGTTCAAGGAAGGAGAGCCGATCCTCGATTTCCATGAGTATTGCCGCTTCGAAAAGCAGCTTTTTGTCCCCGTAACGGGCGTACAACGTGCGCTTGGAGATGCCTGCTTTTGCAGCAATCCGTTCCGCCGTTGAACGGCCGAATCCGTCGGCAAAGAAGACATCGCGGGCGACACGGAGAATTTTTCTCGAAAGTGCTTGCGAGGCTTGTCGAGTAGGCCTCCCTGTTCGTCCGGAAGCTTGTTCTTTGGTTTTTTGGGTCGACGTCATGCCTCATCTTGGCCATACCTTGTCCGCGCTGCAAGCGTAGAGCGCTTTGCATTGTATAGCCCGCCCCCGCGAGATTGCCCGGGCTTATGCAAGACCCACGAGGCCCGCTGAACTTTTCCCGCCTGAAAAGATGGCTGCCGTTCGCACGGAATGGACGCAATGTGATCTCATCTAGGCGAGTTGGTTACGATACGCTTCGCGTAAGGCCTTTTTGTCGATCTTTCCCGTTGCAGTGAGCGGTACTGTCGCGAACAGGATGTCGTCCGGCAGCCACCAACGGACAACCTTCGTCTCCAGATGCGCGCGAATTGCGTCGGCTGTGACGGCTTGACCTTCATGCGTTTCAATCACGAGAAGGGGGCGCTCTTCCCATTTTGGATGATATACGCCAACGACCGCCGCGACCCGGACGCCGGGGTATCCAACCGCCGCATTCTCGATATCAATCGAGCTGATCCATTCGCCCCCGGACTTGATCACATCTTTCGCGCGGTCGGTCAGCCGGAGAAAGCCAAAGCGGTCAATCGTGCCGATGTCCCCGGTGTCGAACCAGCCATCGCTCCCGGCGCCCTCAATATCGGGAAAATAGCGATCGACGACCCACGGTCCGCGCACCTGAAGCGCGCCAGCCTGTTCGCCGTCCCATGGCAGCGGCACGCCGCCATCATCGATAATGCGCAGTTCGATGCCGAACTGCATGCGACCCTGCTTGCTGAGCAGAACATCGATCGCGAAATCCTCACCTTCGGCCATCAGGAGCGGGGAGGGCGTCGAAATCACGCCGAGCGGATTGGTTTCGGTCATGCCCCAGAGCTGCAGCACAGTGACACCATATTTGGCTCGGAATGTCTCGGCCATCGCCCGGGGGACGGCTGAGCCACCAATAACGAGGCGCTTGAGATTGCCGACCCCCGTCCCCGTGGTGTCGAGATGAGCGAGGTACATGGTCCAGATCGTGGGCACACCGCCCGAAAAGGTGACGCCCTCTTCGTTGATCAGATCGGCGAGACTGGCACCGTCCATCCTGTCGCAAGGAAGCACTAGCTTGCAGCCGTTAATCGCTGCCGTGAACGGAAGTCCCCATGCCGTCGCATGATACATGGACGAGCAGGGCATGATGACATCAAAAGCGCTGAACCCGAAGGCACTGCTCAGACCGGCCGCCATCCCGTGGAGAACGATTGATCGGTGGCTGTATAGGACGCCCTTGGGGTCGCCCGTCGTCCCCGAAGTGTAGCAAAGAAATGCGGCTGCCTTTTCATCGAAGCTCGGCCAGGTGAGGGCCCCGTCCTCGCGTGCCAGCAACGCTTCATAGTTCAACGCGTCAGCAACATCTGGCGCGGTCGCTCCGCGATCCGCGAGAAGGACATAACGCTCGATACCTGGAAGGAGAGGGCGCAGCCGTGCGACGAGCTCGGCTAGATTGGGCTCGAAAAAGAGAATGCGGCTGCCTGCATGAGCGATAGTAAAGGCGATTTGCTCGTCGCTGAGACGCGGGTTGGCAGTGTGCAATACAGCGCCCATGCCCGGCGCCGCATAGAAGAGTTCGAGGTGGCGGTGCGTGTTCCAGGCGAGCGACGAGACGCGGTCGCCCATTGCAATCCCGAGGACACCAAGGGCCTGCGCAGCCTGACGCGCACGCTGGTCGCAGCGGTGCCAGTCATACCGCCAAACCGGCTCATCGACAGCCTTCGAGACGATCTCCCTCTCGCCGTGCGCGCGCGCGGCATATTCCAATATTCCGCTGATCAGCAGCGGCGCGTCCTGCATCAATCCCCGTAACATGCTGCATCCTTCTTCGCCCCACTGCGGCGTCGCGTGCAAGGTTCCGCCCCTCGGGTATGATTGCCGCGCGGACTGTCAATGACCGTCATCATTTTGGTCCAGCGGCAAACTCCACGTGCCGCGTTTCCATTCGGCCAGCAATTCTCAATGATCAATTTGCGGCGGCACGGCCTAGGTTCGATCGGCCCCGACATGTTTTCGGCCGCGTTTCAAATTAGTCACTCGCCGCTTTCAGCAACAGTGACAGGAACCGCCAATCGGACCAATCGCCTTTTTTCCCCGCCGCCAAAGCGGCCAGATCGAGTTTCGCCTGCCTCACGATCGTAAGCCGAAGCGACGGAATGATATAGAGGCGTTGATCGCCCGCGCCGGCGGCGACGACCATATCCGCCGGGAGTTCGTTGGCATGACTGGTGATATCGGTGGACCGGGTAACAATATCGACAGCCGGGGTGCTACGGGGCAACCACCAAGTGAGACCGTAGGCCGGATTGGCCTGGCTACCCTTGAACATCTCGCTGAACGCCATTTCATCGACAAGCGGCTTGCCGTCGATCTTTCCGCCGCCGCGGACGAACTCCCCGATCTTCGCCCACTGGGACGCGGCCAGCGCGAGGCCCTGCGGCATGAGCGGTGCGCCATCGGGGTCGCTGCGCCAACTGCCGATGGTCACCCCAAGCGGAGTGAGAATGCGCCGCTCGATATATTGGCGAGCGTTGCCGTCTTTGCCTTTGGCAACGAGCTTGCGGCGCATGATCTCTCCAAAGATTTGCATCGGGGCGGGACCGTATTGGAATTTGCTGCCGGGCGCCGCCGAGAGCGGAGCCTTCACCGAGTCCAGATACCCTTGGGGCCTGCCGACGGTCGATGCCTGGCCGCCCGTCATGGACAGCAATTGCCGAAGCGTGATCTGTTCCTTTTCGGGGTCGCCCCTCCATTCAGTGAGTGTCTCCGATGCCCGCTCGTCGAGCGTTAGAAGTCCATCCTGTGCGGCCGCCGCCGCCATCAGCCCGACCAGGCTCTTGGTGCCCGACCAGAGTTCCTGCGGCGTCGCAATGTCTGCCGATCGGCAGCGCAATTTGCCATCTTCAAGTATCAGCAGCGCAACGCCGGAATTAGCCTCAGAATAGGCGATCGCTTCGGCACAGCCGGGAAGAGGGGCGGGCTCGCCTGCCGTGGCTGGCTGTGCCGCAACGGCGGCTGCGAAAAAGAGGATGGTGCGCTTCAAGATCCGGCTCCCATTTTCTGATGCTTGTCATTCCCCATATTATCGATAATAAATTCATTCGCAATCATCGATTGCTCGTGTGCGCTGCCCGATTAGGATGGCGCCGGGAGCCAGGAAAGCCGAACGGAGAGAAATGGCCGCGACGAAGACTGAAGACGACAGTGCGCCGACGCAGGACCGTGTGATCGCGCGTCTCTTGACCGACGACATCGTAGAATGGCGGATTCCGCCGGGTTCGTGGCTGCGCGAGCGTGAAATCGCGGCGCGATTCGGGGTGAGCCATGCGCCGGTGCGCGAAGCATTCCGTCATCTTGCGCGGATCGGTCTCGTCAAGGTGGTGCCGTGGCGCGGAACTTATGTGATCGACATCGACGAGCATGCCGCGAACGAGGTCTATGAGCTGTGGAAATCCCTGTTCGGTGTCGTTTGCCGCCTGGCTGCGGTCGAGATGACCGATCGCGACGGGCGCGAACTGATGCACCGTCTCGTCGAATATAAGGATGTCACCCAGCGCACGGAAAACACCTTCGAGCATATCAAGGTCTCGAACCGCATCGGCCGCTTCATCGCCAAGCGGAGCAATGCGCCGCTCGCGCTGGAACTCCTCGACAGGGTCGCGCTGCTCGCGCGCTGGCAGCATAATGTCTACACCGACAGCTATATCGAGACGCATGGCAATGACGCCGCTAAGCGATCGGCCATCCTCTACGACGCGCTTTGCCGCCATATCGTCGCGCGCGATGGCGATGCCGCCGATGCGGTGGCGCGCGATCTGATCGGCGTTACTCAGAATAGTTTCGGGCGCGCACTCGAGGAATATAAGGCCCGCCACGCAAAGCCCAAGCCCAGCCGCCGCCGCGCAAAAGTGACATGAGCCGCCTCCCGACCGACCGCCGCACGTTGCTTAGGGCGGGCCTCGCGGCGCCGATCGCATTGCAGGTTGACTCCGCTGCCGCCGCATCCCGGGATTTGACCATGTTCGGCCCCGAACGCCTCTTCGCCGACATCCAAAGCTATACCGAGGCCGGCAACAAGCAGTCGGGCGGCGAGGGCGATCGCTGGACCGCCGACTGGACAGCGAAGCGGCTGTCCAGTGCCGGATTCGAAGTTGAACGCCAGACGTTTGATGTGCCTTGGTTCGAGGCCTCGCGCTGCGACCTCAGGCTCGGCGACCTCACGATACCGCTCGTCGCACAACCGCTCGCCATCGAAACCGGCGAGGCTGGTCTCGCTGCGCCGCTGCGCCTCGCAGAAATCCCTGAACACCTCGACGGCGCGATCGCCGTGGTGCGCCTGCCTTTCCGCCGCTGGTCGAGCCTCGTAGATTGTGCAGTGCGCGAGCCGCTCGCCGATGCGCTTGCGCGCGGTGCGAACGGGGTCATTCTCATTACGACCGGGCCGACGGGCGAGGCCTTGCTCCTGAATGTCCCGGCCGGTCATCCCGTATCGGACAAGCCACTTGCCTTGCTCGCGCCGCGACTCGCCGCCCCGGTGATTGAAGCCGCGCGCCACGGTGCCGCGGCGAAATTAGCGCTTCGCGGGCGCGGTGGGACTCGGGCAGCGCAGAATATAATCGGGCGGCGCGTTCGCTCCGGTCGCCCCTGGCTCGTCGTCTCGACGCCGCGTTCAGGCTGGACCGATTGCGCCGGCGAGCGGGGGCCGGGTATCGCGATGTGGCTCGCGCTTGCCGACTGGATGCCCCGAGCGTTTCCGCAGCACAGCCTGCTCTTCCTGTGCAACAGCGGGCATGAATATGAGAATCTCGGTGCGAGCCATATCGCCGACAAGGTGGGTCCAGCCCCCGGCGAGACAGCTTTCTGGTTGCATCTCGGCGCCAATGCCGCGGCGCGCGATTATCAGGAAATGCCCGGGCGCCTGCTGCCGCTGCCAAGCGCCGATCCCTATCGTTTTCTCATGACATCGCCCGAATTCGTCGCGCGTGCGCGCCAGATATTCAAAGGCCAGCCAGGGTTGGAAATGGCCTATCCTTCGGCGGAAGGCACAGCGGGCGAACTCTCGGAAGTGATAAAGGCCGGCTACACACGTCATGCTGGCATCTTTGGCGCACACCGTCATCACCACGCTGTGACCGACGATTTATCTACCGTCACGCCCGACCCGCTTGCCGCTACGGCGCGGGGCGTCCGCGACCTGCTGAGCGCCGTCGTCTCCTAACCCGTGACCCACCTGCAGAGACATTGCACTTTCTGGCTTGACTTGCTCGCGCTTTTGCACAAAATTATCGATAATAATTGAGATAACAAAATGGGGAGAGTGACCATGGGACGCAGGGCGAACCTTCTTTTCTGCACGGCCGCGATTTGGGTAGCCGTCGCTCCGCCTGCTTTCGCTCAAGACGCACCGTCCGAAGCTCTTCCGGACGCGGCGGAAGCGAACGACGACGGCGCGATCGTCGTTACGGCGCGGCGCCGCGAGGAGCGGCTCGCTGATGTTCCCACAGCCGCTTCTGTCATCGATATCACCTCACTTACCGATCGCGGCGGCGCAAGCGGCAGCGGCGAATTGCTCGCCGACCAGCCGAGCGTCAGGTTCAACAACCTCAGCTCGTCGGTCACGTCGGAGATTTCGATCCGCGCTTCCTCGACCGCGCGCGCGACCAATGGCGACCCCAGCGTCGGCCTGTATCGCAATGGCGCCTATATCGCCGGTGGCCCCGTGGGCGGGCGCAACTTCACGCGGCTCGACCTGCTCGACATCGGCCGCGTCGAGGTGCTGCGCGGAACGCAGGGTGCGCTGTACGGTCGCAATGCGGTTGGCGGCGCGATCAACATCATTTCGGCCGAACCCGAATTCGACCTCTCGGGTTGGGCAAGCGCGCGCTATGGCTTCGAGAACAACAGCTTCCAGACGCAGGGTGCGATCAATGTCCCGCTCGCCGATGGCTTGGCGATGCGCATCAGCGGCGATCTCGTCGAGCAGGACAAGGGCTTCTTCTACAATCCCGATAATGACGTCTATTTCGATCAACAGAAGGGGCACGGACTGCGCGGCCAGATCCGACTGAAGCGCGGGCCGGTCGACGCGATCATCACGGCCGAGACGCAGCGGCTGACCACGCCGACGATCCATTACCAGATATCCATTCCCGCGGGCACGCCAGGCTTTCCCGGCGGTTATACGCAGGATCGCTTTCGCTACCCCTGGAACACCGCGCCGCGCGCTAGCCAGGACGTGGACGGCCTTCAGGCGCTCGTCCGCGTCGATCTGGGCGGCGCCGACCTCACGTCGACAACCTCCTTTCGCAAGCGCACGTCCGAATATGATCTCGACAATGACGCGATCAGCCCCGCCGAACTGGCGCGCGCGCGCGCCGCGGGGCAGATCGGCGCGCTCACCCCGCTCGATCCGAGCGCAGCGTCCTTCGTCATCGATACGACCGACAATTTCTCGCAGGACATTCATGTCAGCGGGGCGAGTGATCGCTTCACCTGGCTGGTCGGCGCCGAAATGCTGCTGCTCGACAGCGATTTCTCGGTGGCGACGACCCGCACGCCGACGCTCGCCAATCCGTCGCCGGGCAATATCGCGCCCGCGCGGCTGCATTTCGAGAGCTATGCCGCTTATGGCTCGCTCGGTTTCGACATCACCGACAGCCTCAATCTGACTGGGGAACTGCGCTATACCCGTGACAGCCGGAGCATCTCGGCGCGGCTTTACGATCTTGGGACCGGCCTGCCCACCGGCGGGCCGTCGCGGATCATCGACGACAGCATCAACGCCGACAATCTCTCCTACAATGCAACGCTTTCGTACAAGCTGACGTCGAACGTCCTCGCCTATGGCAAGGTCGGCAGCAGCTATCGCGCCGGCGGGTTCAACACGCGCCTCTCCGATCCGCGCGCGCCTAGCCCGGTACAGGTGCTGTTCGGCAACGAAAACAGCACGTCTTACGAAGTCGGCATCAAGGGCAGTCCGATCCGGCGCGGCTATTTCGCAATTGCGGGCTATTACACCGAGCTTGAAGATCTGATCGCGCAGGTCGACGATGGCTGCGCGCTCACCAACCCGGCGTGCCCGATCGCCGCGGTCGCGTATCTGACCAACGCAGGCGATGCGAAAAGCTGGGGCATCGAGGCCGAGTACAGCCAGGGCTTCGACCTTGGCGAAGGCAATGGCCGTCTCGCGCTCAGCGGCTCGCGGCAGGGCGGGGAGGTCAAGAGCGGTCGTTATGATGGGCTCGATCTCGCGCAGGTTCCCGATTGGCTCGCCTCGGCGAACCTCAACCTGCGCTACCCGGTCACCAAGGATGTCTCGCTGACCAGCAATGTCCTGGTCAGCGGACAATGGGGCGGCAAACAGGAGCTGACTGCGACCTCGGTCGATCTCGATGACTATGTCCTCGTCAATCTTCGGGTCGGTGTCGACTTCGGAAAGATCAGCGTCAGCGCGTTCGCGAACAACGTCTTCGACAAGGTTTATTTCGTCGCGCAGGCGCCGACAATCAACCGGTACAGCCAACCCCGCGTCATCGGCGTCGAAGGACGCATTTCTTTCTAGGTCGCTCACTCGCCCGCGGCCTCGGGCCGCAGGCCGGGAAGGGAAGGAGGGCGCAATGCGGCATTTGGTGATGGCAGCACTGCTCGGTGCCGCGGCGCTGCTCGGATCGGCATCCGTCGCGGCGGCAGATGCCGCTCCTGTCTCAACGATTGCGCAGGGCCGCTTGGCCGGTGCGCGTGATGCGGGCGTCGAGCGCTTTCTCGATATTCCTTTCGCTGCGCCTCCGGTCGGCCCGCTTCGCTGGCGGGCTCCGCAGGCGCCGCCGCGCTGGGATGGGGTTCGCGACGCCGCGAAACCCGGGCCCGCTTGTCCGCAAACTGTGCGCCCCGCGCTCGTCGCGGGCGGCGTTGCAGAATATCAATCCGAGGACTGCCTCCAGCTCAACATCTGGCGCCCGGCGGGCGCGCGCAAGCTTCCGGTCATGGTCTGGATCCACGGCGGCGCGCATGTGATCGGCTCGGGCACCTTTCCGGCGTTCGACGGCACCGCCTTCGCGCGGCAAGGCGTGATCCTGGTGACGATCAACTACCGGCTGGGCGCGCTCGGCTATTTCGCGCACCCGGCGCTCAGCGCAGCCAGGCCCCGCGGTGAGGCGCTCGCCAATTACGGCCTGATGGACCAACTGGCCGCGTTGCGATGGGTTCAGAAGAATATTGCCGCTTTTGGCGGCGATCCCGAGCAGGTGACGTTGTTCGGCGAGTCCGCCGGCGCGATCGGGGTCACGACGATTCTCGCGCAGCCGGAAGCCAAGGGCCTGTTTGCCCGCGCGATCGTTCAGTCGGGCGTGGGCCTCCTCGATCCGCGCCCGCTTCGCGAGCAGGAAGCGCTCGGCGCGGCGTTAGCAGCGCGTGCCGGCGCGCCGCGTTCGGCCTCGCTCGAAGCGCTTCGTGCGCTTCCTGCCGCCGCGCTCGTCGCCGCGGGTGATGTCCGCACGCCGGGCGCGATGACCGGCCCCATCCTCGACGGCGACCTGGTGCGCGAAGCGCCGTGGCGCGTCTTTGCGCGTAGCGAGCCGATCGACGTTCCGCTCCTCGTCGGCGCGAACAGCAACGAGGCGAGCGTCATCCTTGCCATGGGCGTGCCGCCAACAGCCGCGCTCGCCTATCTCGGCCGCGACCAGGCGGCGGGCCGCGCCGCCTATGGCATGGGGCTGGCCGATGATGAACTGGCGCGCCAGGTGTTGGGCGACGCCTGGTTCGTCGCCCCGGCGCGCTGGCTCGCGGCCAGGACGGCGGGCGGGGCGCCGTCGTATCTCTATCATTTCGACTATGTCGCAGCGGCGCGGCGCGACCGCGCCAAGGGCGCCGCGCACGGGTCTGAAATCCCCTATCTGTTCGGGACGCTCGACTATTTCGCGTCGGTCGCCGGCGCCATCGGTGACGAGGATCGTCGGTTCAGCGATGGCATCTCCGCCTGCTGGGTTGGCTTCGCCAAGACGGGCGTTCCTGGCTGCGCACTTGTTCGCGACTGGCCGCGTTACGATCCGACAAGCGACCGTCTCGCAAAATTTGCGCCGGAGTCGGGCGTCGTCGCCGGCTTTCGCAAGGCGCAGCTCGACTTTCTGCTGAAGATTCGCTTCGGGAGCGGCCAGTCCAGGCCCTAGCCCGTCCGGTCGCGCGCGACCCTCCGTTTCGACGATGTGCAACGAAGCTGGGAGAGAGAAAATGGCTGGACGAACGAAATGGATGTGGCTTGCCGCCGGCGCGGCGATGGTGGGGGCTGCGGCCTTTGCGGCGCAGGGCGGGTTCGGGGGCGACGTCGGCGGGGAGGCGCGTCCCATCGTGCAGCTTCCGCCTGCGGCGCCCGCTGCGAAAGCGTCAACCTCTGTTGCATCGGCGCACGCGGCCGCCAGCCTTTCAACCACCGTTGGCGGCTATAACTATGACTGGACGGCGTTGCAGGCGGCAATCGATGCCGATACCGAGGTCGATAACGGCTATTTCATCGTCGGGAATGCCTCGGATCCTGATTATCTCTTCGCTTACGAGAAGGGCAGCTTCGGCATCGACCGTGTGACCCCGCTTGCGTCGGCCTCCAAATGGTTCGCCGGCGCGCTTGGGATGCGCATGGTGCAGGCGGGCCTTGCTACGCTCGACGATCCGATGCGGCCGCCGCTTGCCTTCTGGACCACGAGCGGGACAAAGAAGGATGTCAAACTCAAGCATACCTTATCGATGACATCGGGCTTCAACGCGAGCCCGCTCGTCGGCGGCTGTCAGCTGCTTCCGGCCATGACGCTGTACAATTGCGCGAAGAGCATCCACGACCTGCGTTATGATAGTCTGCGCCCGGGCAATGCGCCCGGCGCGCAATATAGCTATGGGCCGCACGGCCTTCAGGTCGCTGCAGCCTATCTCGAGGCGAAGGATATAAGCATCGCGCCCGGCACATCGCCCGCGCGCCAGCGCAATTTCCACGAACTGTTCGCGCAGCATGTAACGAGCCCGCTCGGGATGACGAGCACGACTTGGTATGATCCATCGGGTAGCGTTCCCACCAACCCGTGGGTCGCCGGAGGCGCTTATTCGACGCCGCGCGACTATGCGAAACTGTTGCGCGCCTTCCTTGTCGGCACCTTCATTACCGACATGACGGGCTTCACGCAGCAGCGCACCTCCGGTCTACCTCGCGTTTTCGTCCCGGCAAGCGCTGCAAACTGGGAATATGCGCTTGGCTCCTTCGTCGAATGCGACACGCCGTCGGCGTGCGCGACGTCGAAGATCAATTCTTCGCCCGGCGCCTACGGCTGGACCGGCTGGATTGATCGCGAGACCGGCTATTATGCCCTGATCGCCACCGAAATATCGAGCGGAGGCGACCGGAAAGGCGTCGAGCTCGAACAGGTCATGCAGGATCTGATCGAGGATGCGATCGCGAATCGCACCCCGGCGCCCTGACCTGACCCAGCAGTCTAGTCACGCAGCACAGGAGAACTTGATCTCCATGCGCTGCGTGGCTGGCCTGTCGGACTAGGCAAAGTCGACGGCTTAAAGGCGAGCGGCCAAACCCGCGTGTGACCGGCAGGGAGCCGATTTGACTGAATGGCCGATGCGCGGCCGTCCGGTCGTGGGTTCGGCCTAGGGACACGTCGCCAAAAAGCGTGTCGCTGCCGCCACTGCCTCGGCTCCGAAAGCTGCTGGGCATGCATCTGGCCGCGCAGATTGGCTCGCCTCGGGCGGTTATCAGGCGACGTAGGCCCCTCTACCACTCGCCACCAAGGTTCCGTCTGCGGCTAGGATCCGGGTAGCCGCGACGCTTATCTGCCGGCCTAATTTCACCGGGCTGCCGATCGCGCGAAGCGGCCCCGGCTTGGCCGGCCGGTGAAAATCCACATGGAGGTCCGCCGTCGCCCGCGCAGCACCCCCCATCGCGATGATCGTATAAAGGCCGGTCAGATCGATCAAAGCCGATACGATGCCACCATGCGCCGCGCCGACCGTCGGATTTGAGATGATTTCGTCTCGCCAGGGCATGGAGACAACCAACTCGTTGGCGCCGACCTCGGCGATGCTGAGCCCGAGCCAGCGGTGGAAAGGGGCAAGCAACAATAGGTCACGCAGTTCCTGAAGACCCGGGGCGGCGGGGGCATTCATGATTTCATCTCCGCTTCATGGATGCAGAGCAAAAACTCTAGGATCGATTGCCCGAAAGCGTCGTTCTCGTCCCCCACCACCATATGAGTCGCATTCGCAATGTCGCTATACGCCATATGAGGGACAAGGCCCTGGAAATGCTTGACGGCTTCCAGCGAGACGAGGTCGCTTGACCCGCCGCGGATCAGATGCACCGGCAAGGTCAAGCAGGCAGCGGCCGCGCTGAGCTCGGTGCGGCCATGGTCGCTGGAGACGCCGCCCTGCTGCGTCACTCTTTCGATGAAGGCGGGGTCCCAGTGCCAATAGAAGCGTTCATCGTCCTTGCGGCGCAGATAGTGTGCTAGCCCGGCCGAAGCCTTCCGGCTGGGGCGATGGGGCAGATAGTCGGCAATGACCTGTGCGGCCTCTTCCACCGACGCAAAACCATCGCGCGCATGGGCCGCCATGAAACCGACCACGCGGGCGACGCCGCTCGGTTCCATCTGAGGTGTGACGTCGACCAGCGTCAGCGATCCGAAACTTCCCGGTGCGCATTTTCCCTCGGCGACGACCCCGGCCAGCCCGCCAAGCGACGCGCCAATCAGCGCCGGTTTGCTCGCCATCGCCGCAGCGATCTCGACAAGATCTGCCGCAAAATCGGAGATATCATAGGCTCCGTCGCTGGCCCATGCACTCTCGCCGTGCCCCCGCATATCGACTGCGATGGTCCGGAAACCATGGCTCGCGAGCCGGTGGGTTACCGCCCTCCATGCCCTTCGGGTTTGTCCGCCACCGTGCGCGAGGATTACCGGGAATCCGAGTTCCGGGCCATCGACCGACGCTGCGATTTCATGGCCCGCTTTCCCGGCAAGCGTGATCGACTGATCAATCATTCAACTACCATACTGTATCATATCTTACAGTAAAGGGTTTTCAGAATATGATGTTGGCTGTACAGTCCATGACGATGGTTGAACCTCGCGATACGAGCGGCATCTCCCCCGCGAAAAGTCTTCTGACGGCCTCAGACGAGTTTGTCTTTCTCATCGAGGAAGTACCCCGCAAACTGCGCCGGATGTTTGATGCCTCAACGGCACGCTTCGGATTGACGCGAACCCAGTGGCGCGCGCTCGTCTATATCTATCGGACCCCGGGCATGACCCAAACGGACCTCGCCAAATGCCTCGAACTGGAGCGTGCCAGCGTTGGCCATGTTGTCGACCAGCTGGAAAGAATGGCGCTCGCGGAACGGCGCGCTGCCAAGGGCGACCGGCGCGTCTGGGAGCTTCATCTTTTGCCCCGAGCGATCGAAATCCTGCCCCAGCTGCGCGCCGAAGCCGACATGATCTACGCGCGGCTGCTCCATATGATTTCACCGACTGAAATACGCGCGGTCCGCGCATTGCTGACGAAAATGTCAGGCAATCTCGAAAGCGGATCGGAAGACATGCCTCCTCGATAGAAGCGCTGAAAGATTTGAAATGGCCGACGCCATTCATCGTCAGTAAGCCGATTTCCCCAATTGGCGCCGCTCGCGTTTGCGGCGGCGCACCGCCGCCGTTCTGCCCCCGCTGCACCAAATCGCCGGCACTGACGACTAACGAATTGCGAATATGGCGGCAGGGAGCCCTACCTACCTCCTGTCGTGTCAGCATAATCGTCCGACCGAGCCGGCGATCGTTCGGCGGTGAGCGCCCTCCGCTCTTGGCTTCGCGTGCCAACGCCAATTGACCGACGAGCCATTTCGTGCAACGTGTTGTCTACTAAGAAACGAACCTCTGCTTGGAGACCGACATGGCTCAACCCGAGCGCTTCATGCGAGGACAGAGTGCCGGTGGCTGCGCCTGTGGCGCCGGGGCGGTCTTTGAAGTGAGGTTGTGCGCCGACGGTCAGCCTCTGGCATTCGCCGACGCCTATCCCAACGCGCTGCCAATCCTGAAAAGGCTCGCACGGGGTCGGGTACCGAGCAAGCTAGTGCTTCCCCTTTCGGCGGATCGCCCGACGCAACACGTCTGATATCGGGGCGAGCGGGGCCGACCAGATCGCTCGTCGACGGGCTCGCTGAAGCCGGCCGCTCTTACCTCGGGCCCTGCGCGTTGAAGGAACGAACGTTCGCGATGAGCGGGCGAAAACAACCCTACGCCGCCGGGTGCCGCGCAGCCCATCGCCCCGGTCATGATGACGCCCCTCTCGGGACTTGGGGATAAGGCTTGCTCCGAATCAAAACAAACAGTACAGACGGACGGATTAGTAGATTTGAGGTGGTGAATGTTGGAGCAGCTACGGTTCGTGCGGATCCCGGTTCAGTCGCTTGGCGAAGCCACGCGGCTCGCCGTTGATACCGTCGGCCTGCAGCACAGCGAACGGTTGCCGGAAGCCGAACGGTTCCGTTCCGACTCGCGGTCCTATTGCCTGGAGCTCGACGGTTCCGGGAGCGGCCTCCGGCCCAGCGTGGCGGTGTCGCTGAGAACGGTCGAGCAGCTTCAGGAAGTCTCCGGGAAACTCGGGGAGCGAAATTGGGATGTCGAGGCGATCCCTTACGATTTGTGTCGAAGCCGCCGCTATCACGCGGGGCTCGCCTGTCGTGACCTAAGCGGCAATCTCATCGAGCTGGTCGTTCGGGCCGAGGAGCGCGGCGAGCGATATTTTCCATCGCGCGATGCGGGAATTGTCGGCCTGTCACACGTGATCCTCGGCAGCCGGGACCCGGCGTCTGACGCCGCTGTGTGGGTGGACATCCTCGGAGCGCGGATCACCGATCGGGTGGGCGACGCAATCTACCTCGGCTGGGACGATCAGCATCACAGGATCATGATTGTGCCGAGCAAGCGCGAGAGCTTCCTCGTCGTGGGGTTTGAGGTCGAGAGCATCGACGCCGTGATGCAGTCGAAATATTTTCTCCTTGACCGGCAGGTCGGCATTGTCCGCGGCCCAGGCAAGGAACCCGCGAGCGGTGAAGTGTTTCTGACCTTCAGCGGGCCCTCGCCCGACAGCTATTTCACCTATTCGACCCGATCGGATCCGTCGCCCGTCGGACGCCGGCCACGGCAGTTTGCCGATTCTCCCGCCTCGCTATGCAGTTGGGGTTCGACCTCCAACCTCGAAGAATTGGGAGGAACGTTGCCATGACCATCAACATCATTGACATCGCTTATACTCGTCTCAAGACACCGGATGTCGCGGCCGCTACCGATTTCGCCACGCGAATACTTGGCTTGGAGCCTGTCGATCGCGCGGTTGATCGCCTGTCGTTTCGCTCCGACAGTCGCATGAGCACGATGAGCTACGAGATCGGCGACCCATCCGAAACGATTGTCGGCTTCGAATTGGCGAATGGGGAGGATCTCCTCAATGCGGCGAAAACGCTCGAAGCATTGGGGTATGAGGTGCGCTACGGTTCGCATGAGGAACGCGAGCAGCGGCACGTTTCCGAATTCATAGCCTTTCGTGACCCCAGCGGGGGACGCATCGAATTCGCGGTTTCGCCGCAGATCGGTGGCAATGGCGCGCAGCTGTCTCGCGACGCGGGAATTACGGGTTTCAGTCACGTCGGTCTGTTCAGCCGGGATCCCGGTCGCGATGAGCATTTCTGGACCCAAATATGCAATGCACGCGTCAGTGACCGGGTAGGCGAGCTCCCGCTGCTCCGTCTGAGCCAGATTCACCACAGCGTCGCGCTCGTCCCCGCAGACCGGTGCGGTATCCAGCACATCAACCACCAGGTTCAGTCGATCGACGATGTGCAGCGCAGCTACGCGCTGCTTAGCCAGCATAAGGTTCCCATCGTCTTCGGACCCGGCCGGCATCCGACTTCGGGCGCGCGGTTCGTATATTTCGAGGGTCCCGACGGGATGGTCTTTGAATATTCCGTCGGCGTGCGCGAGGTCGACGAAGAGACCTACAGGGAACGCCAGTTCGGCTTTGAACCGAAGAGCTTCTGCATGTGGGGCGCAACCCCGAAAATCAAGGAGTTGGCTACATAGACTTGGGCCCCGGTGGGCAGCGGGCATGGGATGAATGTGACCGCATCGCGAGGTGACGCGGGCGGCGAAATAGCAAAGAGAAAGGATGGGAGATGACGGTTCCGGAGGCTTATCTTCAAGACATTGTCTGGCCGGCAAATTTTAACGAAATCCCCAAGGAGATTTTCGTCCGGCAAGACCTCTACCAAGCCGAGATCGACCGGATTTTCCGTGGAGCCGAGTGGCATCCCGTTGCGCACGAAAGCGAAGTGCCGCACCCGGGGGACTTCAAAACCTGCAATCTTGCGGACGTCCCCCTGCTCATCATCCGCGGCGACGACGGACGGGTCAGGGCATTCTTCAACGCCTGCTCACATCGCAGCACCCAGATCGAGGTAAAGCCTTCGGGCAATCGAGCCGAATTCGAATGCCCCTATCATCGGTGGCTGTTCAACAAAGAGGGCGAGTTGGTCGGCTGCCCCAATCAGCGCGAATTCATCCCCGGTTTCGACAAGAAAGACTATCCGCTGACCCAGCCGCGGCAGGAATCGGTCGGCGGCCTCCTGTTCGTGACGCTGTCGCCGGACACCGAAAGCCTCGACGACTTCCTGCAGGAAGCGAAAGAGTCGTTGCTGGACATCATGGCCGGTGACGGACGCCTCAAGCTGATTGGCTATCATCGGGTCCGGTATCTGACCAACTGGAAAGCCTATAGCGACAACGACGGCTATCATCCGCCGCTCCTGCACCAGGCGTTCACGATGCTCAACTGGCAGGGCGGCGCAGGCCGCCAGTATGCGACTACCGGACGTGGCCATTATTGCATCGAAACCGAGTTGACCGTTCCCCAGCCCACGAGCGTAATCCGCGATGCTTCGGTCATCGAGTTTCGCGACGAGGGGCGGCCGAAAAACGCCAGCGTGCTCGCTCTCTTTCCGATGCTCGTCGCCTCAAATTACCTGAACGTCATCAGCATCCGTTTCGCTACGCCTGTCGCAATCGACGAGGTGGAAGTCACCTACGCCTATTTCGCGCATCAGGACGACGATGAGGCGATGGTCTTGCACCGAATAAGGCAAAGCTCCAACGCGATCGGCCCGTCCGGCCTGATCAGTATGGAAGACGCCTCGGTTTTCCACCGGGTCCAGATCGGCAATCGCACCCCCGGCAAGGCCATCTTCCAAAAAGGCGTCACCGATCCATCCCGGCTCGGTTTCGAATTCCGTCAGAACGACGAGAGCGGCAATCTTCCGCATTGGGAATATTATCGCGCCGCCATGGGCTTCCGGAGGAGGGAGGCATGACGCGCTTGACGCTCGACGAGCTCGCGCGGCTCGATGAACTCCAGTCGGCATATATGTCAGCACTGGACGGAAAGAAAATGCGGTCGTGGCTCGACACGTTCGAAGATGATCCGAGCGCGAGTTACATCTGCATCGCGCGCAACGATGTCGAGAGCGGGCTGCGCGTGGCGATGATGCTCGACGACTGCCGCGACAGATTAATCGATCGCTGCACCTTCATCGAAGACATATGGGCGGGTACATTCCAGGACTATCGTACCCGGCATTTCGTTCAGCGCGTGCACGCCAGCCGCCGCGCGGATGGTCTCGTCGACATGGTCTCGAACTTCTCCGTGATCTTTACCCCCGACGATACCGGGCTGCCGCAGCAGCTGGCCGCCGGGACCTACGAGGACATTATTCGAATGGAAGGCGATCAATGTCGCTTTCTGTCGCGGAACGCGGTGACCGACAACGCGGTTGTGCCGCGGTATCTGGTGTTTCCTTTGTGAGCGGTGACAGAATAACATTATAAATCAATTACTAAATAATCGGGAGGGAGACCGAAAATGAAAGGCCTTTTTGCATCCAAAGCGCTGCTGATGATGACGGCAGCCGTGACCGCCGCGCCATCCATGGCGCAAACGGCGCCCGTTGGCGGCTCGTCCGCGCCCAGCCCGTCGGCCCCAGCCGAAGATCAGGATCAAACCTCGACGCAGAGCGGCCTCGTAGATATCGTCGTGACCGCGACGCGCCGGGAACAGAAGTTGCAGGATGTGCCGGTCGCGGTGACCGCCGTGACTTCGGAATCGCTTGGCCGTTCGGGTGCGGCCGACATCCGGAATCTCACTCAGGTCGTGCCCGGCTTCTTCGGTGGCCGCGCCGCGGGCGTGTTCCTGCCCGTTATCCGCGGGGTGGGGTCGAGCAGTATTTCGGTCGGGGACGAGTCAAACGTCGCAACCTATGTCGATGGCATCTACCAGGGAGACCCATTTTCCACCTGGACCGACCTCGTCAAGGTCGACCGCGTCGAGGTCCTGCGCGGGCCGCAGGGGACGATATTCGGTCGGAATGCGACGGGCGGGCTGATCAATGTCATTACGCCTGATCCCAGTTTCGACTTCGGCGGTATGGTTTCGGCCCGCGCGGCCGCCCTCGAGACAGGCGACGGGGACTATAATGTGCGCGGCTATCTGACCGGCGGCCTGTCCGATACGATTGCAGCCGATATCGCCGGAATTTACCGCAAAACGGATAGTTTCGTCGATGATCTCGTTCGCGGTGGAAAGGCTGGAGGCTATCAGGTTGTCGATGTCCGCAGCAAGCTGATGTACCGCGGCGAGAACGGCAACAAGATCGTCCTCACGGGAGAATATTTTGATCGCAAGGGCTCGGAGAATGTCTACCAGCCCTATGAGAATAACACGGCAGGTCGAGCCTTTCCCGGCGCGATACTTCCGTCGAAACCCTGGCAGCTTTCCGCCGATCTGCGCCCCTCGCTCGCCACCCGGCGATACAGTGTCGCCTTGCAGACGCGCTTCGATCTCGGCGGGGTCAATCTGGAGACGACGGCGGCATATGCCTCCAACCGAACGTCCCAGGCGACGGATTCGGATTCGTCAAATATCTTGCTCGCGACTTTTGTGGCGCCTAAAATTTCTTCGGAATATTATAGTCAGGAAGTGCGCCTGCTCTCGTCCGGCTCCGGGCCGCTTCAATGGATCGCTGGTTTGTATGCCTTCCACCTCTCCGGCGACGCCAACTTCATCCTGAGCAGCCGCGCCGATCCGAGCCAGCCATTGCTCGTGCGCACATTCGACCCTGTCCTGAAGACGACCTCCTATGCCGGATTCGCCGAGGCGACGCTTGAGGTCGTCCCGCGCCTGTTCGTGACGGGCGGCATTCGCTACACCCATGAGAAAAGAAGTTTCGATCAGATCGTAAACGGCGTCGCCCTTTTTCCGCAGACAGCGGAAAAATCCTTTAACAGGGTCACGTATAAAGGCACGGTCCGGTTCGAAATCGGACCGGACACGAATATCTACGCGACCTACAGCACCGGCTTCAAAAGCGGTGTGTTCAACATGACTGGCGTGTCGCCTCTCGCGGTCGATCCCGAGACGCTCAAAGCCCTCGAAGGCGGTATCAAGTCTGACATCACGCCCTGGCTGCGCGCCAATCTCGCCTTGTATCGTTATGATTATAAGGATTTGCAGGTCACTGCCCGCGATCCGTTGGGTCCCGGTTATGTCCTGCAGAACGCCGCGAACGCCACTCTTTACGGCGGCGAACTCGAAACCACTTTGGCGCCAACCGATCATTTCAGGGTCAACGCGGCGGTCGCCTATGCCCATGCGGAATATGACGATTTTCCGCTCGCGCAAGTTTTCATTCCCCGGCCAACGGGAGGCAATATCGTGTCGCAAGCGGATGTGTCGGGCAACCGCCTACCGCGGGCACCTCGCTGGACCTTTAACATCGCTCCAAGTCTCGACGTACCGCTCGCATCGGGAATGTTGAACATCAACGGCACCCTGTTCCGCAGTTCGGTCGTCTATTTCGACTTCCTGAATTCCGTGAAGCAGGATCCCTATACGGCGATCAACAGCGAAATTTCGTGGCGAACGGATGACGAAAAGTTTCGGTTCTCGATCTGGGCGACGAATTTGACCAATGAGAAGATCATCCAGGAAGTTCGGCCCGGCGCGCTTGGCACCGATCTCAGGTACGAGCTGCCCCGGCGTATCGGCGCCGGCGTCGAAGTGAAATTCTGATGCGATCGCCGGTCATAGGCTGGCTCGCCCCTCAAGGATTGAGAGCATAGATGGCAATTCCAGATCAGTACGACCTTTACTATGATGGCGGGTGGCATGCACCGGCGGCGGGCGGATACAGTCCCTCGCACAATCCGGCCAACGGCTCGCTCATCGCACATGTCGCGCAGGCAGAAAGCGAGGATGTCGACCGGGCAGTCCTCGCCGCCGCCGTCGGATCCAGGGTCTGGCGCGATGTGCCACCCCTCGAACGTGCCCGGCTGCTGCGCGAAGTAGCGGCAGTCATTCGCCAGAATGCAAAGGAATTGGCGCAACTCGATGCTCTCGATTGCGGCAACCCGGTCCGTGAACTGGCGGCCGACTCCCATGTGGCAGCCGCGCTCATCGACTATTTCTCCGGGCTGGTGACGGAGATGAAAGGTGCTTCAGTCCCCGTCGGACCAGATGCGGTCAACTTCTCCGTCAGGCAGCCATTTGGCGTCGTCGCCCGCATTCTGGCCTTCAATCATCCGTTTCTGTTCTGCGCCGGCAAGGTTGCCGCTCCCCTTGCTGCCGGCAATGCGGTAATCGTCAAGCCATCCGAACAGGCTCCCCTGTCAGCACTCCGCTTCGCCGAGCTGATCGACGGCTTGTTGCCGTCGGGTACGTTCAGCGTCCTTACGGGAGGAGCCGAAACGGGGGCGGCGTTAGCGGCCCACCCCAAGGTGGCGATGATCAGCTTGGTGGGGAGCGCGGCTGCAGGTCGCGCTCTGATGCGCGAGGCCAGTCCAACGCTCAAGCCAGTCTTGCTCGAACTTGGCGGCAAGAATGCCCTGATAGCCTATGGCGATGCCGATCCCGCCGAAGTAGCAAAAGCCTTGATCCAGGGCATGAATTTTGCGTGGTGCGGCCAATCATGCGGGTCGACGAGCCGGGCGTTCATACATGAGGACATCTACGACGCGGTTCTGGCTCGTATCGAGGAGGAAGCCCGGCGGTTTCAGCCGGGCGATCCGTCCAACGAGGCGACTTCGATGGGCGCGATCATCAGCGCGAAACAGCATGAGCGCATAGTCGGATTCATCGATAGCGCCCAGGCGGAAGGCGCTCGACTGATATGCGGCGGGGGGCCACCGGCCGACCAAGCTCTTGCGCGCGGCCTGTACATCGAGCCGACAGTGTTTGCCGACGTTACCCCTGACATGCGCTTGGCCCGCGAAGAGGTTTTCGGGCCGGTACTCGGAATCCTGCGATGGTCCGACGAGGCGACGATGATCGAGGTCGTCAACGAACTGGAGTATGGATTGACCTGCTCAATCTGGACACGAGATCTCGAACGCGCGCACCGCACCGCCATGGCCGTCGACGTAGGCTATGTCTGGATCAACGAGACTTCACGCCACATTCTTGGAGCCCCCTTCGGCGGAATGAAACAGTCGGGCATCGGCCGTGAGGAATGCCTCGGCGAACTGCTGGCATTCACCCAGGAGAAAAATATCTACATCTCGTTGGGATCGGGCAACCGGTGACGGGCGGGCGCGCGCCTCCTGTGCTGCAACCGGCGCTCGGCGCAGCACGCACGCCGCCTGGCGAGGGCGAAGCCACGCTGGCTGTGGCGGGGGCGGCTTTCCGCCGCCGCATCGCCATGTTTTTCCTGACCTTTGCTCTCACACTCAATTTTGTTGACCGGCAGATCGTCAACATTCTCGCCGAACCGATCCGCGAAGAGTTGCAGCTGGCGGACTGGCAAATCGGGCTGATGTCGGGCCTTGCCTTTGCCTTGCTTTATAGCGTCGCCGGAATCCCGCTCGCGCGCTGGGCGGATCGCGGCAACCGGCCAAAGATCATGGCATTTTCCGTTCTAGTCTGGAGCGGCTTCACCATCGCCTGCAGCATCGCGCGAAGCTTTCCCCAACTTTTGGTGGGGCGTGTCGGTGTGGGGATTGGCGAGGCCGGTCTGACACCTGCCGCGAATTCTCTTATCGTCGATTATTACCCACCCGAGCGGCGCGCGTCGGCTCTTTCGCTCTACTATCTTGGCGTGCCGTTGGGAACGTTGGCGGGGATGGCCTTGGGAGGGCTGGTTGCCGATGCCTATGGCTGGCGCACCGCCTTTCTGGTGGCCGGCATACCAGGTGTCGTCCTTGCCCCCTTTTTGCTGCTGGTTTTGCGCGAACCGCGCAAGGCACACGCCGCTCTGTTGCGAACGGCGCCGCCGGGCGCTCTCGCGACGGTAAGGACGCTTTTGGCGGTTCGCACCTACCGGCTCATCGTGATCGCGACAGCGCTGCAAGCGGCGGTAGGATATGGCTTCGGACCTTTCATCGCGTCTTTTTTTATCCGCAACCATGGCCCGGAGATCGTCGCCATGGCCACCCAGGCCGGGATGGGGGTTTCGGGCTTCCTGGGCCTGACGCTCGGTCTTTCCACAGGTCTCGCAGGCGCCGCCGGCGTGTGGCTCGGTGGGTTGCTGGCCGATCGTTTCGGCCGGAGCGACGTCCGAGCCTATGTGACCATCCCTGCGTTTGCTTCGCTGGCGGCCCTTCCCTGTTATGCCGTCCTCTTCAGCATCGACAGTGGCGCGCTGGCGCTTGCGGGCCTTGCGCTTCCCAACATGCTAGGGGCCATGTGGATGGGCCCCGTCCACAGTACCCAGCAAAGCGTCTCACCGCCGGAGATCCGTGGCGGCGCGACCGCCCTCTTCCTTCTGGTCTTGAACCTGGTCGGCGTGGGTTTGGGACCGCTGTTCGTCGGGACTGCCAGCGACGCGATCTCGTGGCAGTTCGATCAAGATTCCGGCAGGAGTTTGCGTGCCGCCCTCATCCTGACAAGCATGGTCGCACCATTCTCCGCATTTCTTTTCTGGCGCGCGAGGTCGTCGATCGGGCGCGACATGACCAGGTGGAAGGCCGTCAATCCAGTGTGACACAAATTGTTCATCATCATTGTCTGGAGAATGAAATTGTCAGCGGAAAATCATCTAGCAATGGGCGCCGGCGGCACCTTGCCGGCCGGCAAGGGCGATCGCGCGCCGTCAGGACCGCACCGCATGCCGGACCGCCTCGACGTACGCGGCCGCGACTATGACGCGGCAGGCCTGCGATCGCTTGTCGCACCGGGCTGGATTCATTCGGCGGTGTATACCGACGCGAAGATTTTCGATCTTGAGCTCGAGCGGATTTTCCACACCGGTTGGCTGTTCATCGGCCATGAGAGCGAGATTGCAAAAACGGGCGAGTTCAAGCGTCGGCAGATGGGCCGTCAACCGGTCATTTTTGTTCGCGGCCAGGATGGCGAGATCCGCGTTTTCCTGAACCGCTGCCGACACAGGGGCGCAATCGTTTGCGAGGTGGACGAAGGCAGGGACAGCTTTTTCCGCTGCTGGTATCACGGCTGGACCTATTCCAATGCTGGCGAACTGGTCAGCGTTTCCGGGCCCGACGGCTATGGGCCGAGTTTCGACGCGAGCGAAAACGGTCTCACGCCGGTGCCGCGGGTCGAAAATTATCGCGGCTTCATATTCGCGGCTTTGAGCGAAAAGGTCCTTCCGCTCGAGGACTATCTCGGCAACGCAGCCAAGGTGATCGACATCCTGGTCGACGCGGCACCGGGCGGAGAGTTGAGCGTGCGAGCCGGATCGAACCGGACGATCTATAAGGGAAATTGGAAGCAGGTCGGGATGGATGGATATCATCCGTTGTTCGTCCATGCCTCGGTGCTGGCGACATGGGAACGACACACCGATTCGGGTCACAGCCTCGGTGCCACGCACAGTGCGAACCCCTTCGACTTCGACGGAATCTCGGAAACGCGCGACTTCGGTCATGGCCACACGATGCTCGATTTCCGTAAGCATCGGCTCAAGCACTCGGGAAAATATCGCGCGCTTCTGGAAAACACGCCGGGAGGGGCAGACTATATCGACGCGCTCTATGCAGAGCATGATGTTGCCTGGGCGGACATGCTGCTTGCCATGGCGGGCGATCCTCACGTCGGGGTTTTTCCAAACCTGCAACTGATCAACAACCAGATCCGGATCGTTAATCCCCTGTCTGTCGACGAGACCGAGGTCGTTATGTTCCCTGTGCTATTCTCCAACGTCAGCACCGAAATCAATGCCTTGCGACTTCGCCAACATGAATCCTTTTATGGACCCGCAGGATCCGGATCGACAGACGACGCCGAGATTTTCGAGCGGGTGCAACTCGGCCTGGAGGCTAATCTCGATCCGTGGATCAATATATCGCGCGGGATGGAGCGCGAGTGGGTTGATGAAGATGGGACGATCGTCGGCCATGTTTCCGACGAGGTCCCGCAGCGCGCACAGATCCGGCAATGGCTGGCGATGATGGCCGAAGAATCGCCCGATGGGAGGCGTTAGGATGAGCATGGCAGCGGAAGATCTTTGCGATATCACCCTCTTCTCGGAATTGAAGGAGAGCCGGGCAATCCTGCCCGGGAGCGACATTTTCGGCAAAATCGAAGCATTTTTGTATTTTGAGGCCGAATTGATGGACAGTCACGCCTATGACGATTGGCTCGCGCTATGGGAGCCGGGCGGCCTTTACTGGGTTCCCTCCAACCAGGCCGACCTCGACCCCGATCGGTCCATCTCGATCATCTACGAGCATTACGACCAAATCTCGGATCGGATATTCCGGCTGCAGGATAAGCGGATGCATTCGCAAAGTCCGAAGTCGCGTCTGATCCGCATCGTCTCGAACATCACGGTCGTGGCGTCCGGCGCATCCGATGTCCTTGTGAGGTCAAACTTCATCCTGGGCGAGGCGCGCTCCGGTCAGCAGCAATCCTTGTTCGCGCGTGCGACCCATCGCCTGAAACAGGGGTCTGATGGCTTCAAAATCTTGGGCAAGAAAGTCTATCTGATCAATAACGATGCGCCCATGCGCAACGTGACCTTTCTGCTATGACAGGTGCAGCCGAAGGAGCGGGCAAGTCGCGCCGGGAGCCACTCATTGCCACCGTTATCGGCGATCCGGCGGGTATCGGTCCAGAGGTCTGTGTCAAGGCACTCGCCGCCGGTAACCACGCGGCGCGGCACCTATTGATAGGAAGCATCGACGCTGTCCGGTTTGCGGCCGCAGCCAGCGGGATGAGCTCTCCCATCTACCAGGTGGAAACGCCGGATGAGGTGTCCGGCGCGGTTGGCGAAATCGCCGTTCTCGACCCCGGCTCGCTGGCGAGGGAGGCATGGGATATCGGACGGTCGGGCGCCGCTTCGGGCCGGGCGGTGATCGAATGGATCCGATTGGCCGAGCAGTTGGCTCGCAATGGAGAGATCGATGGCTGGATCATGGCCCCGGTCGACTCGCAATCACTTAAGGCGTCTGGCGAAATATCGTCGATCGACGATCTTCAGCCGGCTGGAACCTTTCTATTGCGAGTCAGCCCCTCGTTGCGGATCGTCCCAATCACCGAGCATATCAGCATCGCCGAGGTCCCGGGCACTGTCTCTGCCGCGGCGGTGTCGTCGCTGATCGGTCTCGTTGACGAGACTTTCAGGCGTTGGGGCGTCGATGTCCCCAGGATCGGCGTCGCCGGCCTGAATCCGCACGCGATGGGAACTGAAGAAGTGCGCGAGATCGCGCCGGCGGTCGAACGGGAGCGTGCGGCGGGGCGCCGCGTCGAGGGGCCGGTGTCGCCCGATTCGATATTTCGTCTTGCCATGGAGGGACGATACGACGTCGTTGTCTCAATGTATCATGACCAGGGCCAGATTGCGCTCAAGACGGCTGCCTTCGAAGGCGCGTGCACCATCTATATCGGCCTCGATTATGTTCATCTGACCGTACCGCACGGATCTGCCATGGAAATTGCGGGACAGGGCATCGCCCAGCACGCCAGCATGGCCTCCGCGATGAAGATGGCCGAATCACTCTGCTTCGGGAGAGGGTTTCATGCCGGCGACGATTGACCCCGGACTTCAGATGCAGGTGCGCATGGCGGCGCGCGGCCTGGCGCACGCCGGGCTCGTGCACGCGTTCGGCCACTGCAGTGCGCGCATCGATGCGCGGCACTTTCTTGTCTGTGCCGCGATGCCCATGGGGCTGATCAAGGATGAACCCGGCACTGTTGTTTCGGTCGATGGCGCCCTTCCCGAAAAAGTGCTTGGCGAAGTGCGCGCGCACCAGGCGATTTATGCCGCGCGGTCCGATGTCGGCGGCATTTGTCGCATCATGCCCGCCGCCACCATGTCGTTGTCGACGCTCGGGATCACACCGGCGGCGCGGCACGGCCTAGGCGCCTATTTCGCTCCCCGGCCGCCGCTTTGGGACGATCCCAGGCTCCTGCGCGACGACGCTTCAGCGAGAAATCTTGCAATTGCGCTTGGCGAGGCTCGTGCGATCGTCATGCGAGGAAATGGAGCGATCACGGTCGGGCAAGACCTGAAGGAAGCTGCGACTTTTGCCTTCTTCCTCGAAGACGCCGCGCGGGTGGAGCGCGACGTGCGCTCGATGGGGGCCGGCCCTCAACACGGGCTTCTCGATGAAGACGAGATACGCGCGCGCCAGACCCTGGCCGGCGGCGTCGTTGAGCGGATGTGGAGTTGGCTGACGGCGATGGACTTGACCGAAGGTCTAGGAGCAAGCGGCGGATGACGTCAGGCGCGGTGCCCGCACATGCGCCGTTGCCTCGCCCGAATACCAGCAAGAAAGAGGAAACGATATGACCGACATGACCAAGACAGACACCTTCGCGGGGCGCGTCGCGCTCATCACGGGCGCGGGGCAAGGAATCGGGCGGGTTTTCGCCAAAGGCTTCGCGTGCGCCGGTGCGAAAATTGCCATCGTCGAACTGAACGAAGACAGCGGACGGTCGGTAGCGGCGGAGGTCGAAGCGGAATGTGGCGCCGGCACCGTTATCGCCATTCGGGCCGATGTGGCCGATCCGGCAGCCGTCGACGCCGCCGTAGCGGAGACATTGCAGGCCTTTGGCCGCATTGACATCGCCATCAACAATGCGGCGATCTTCTCGACGCTGAAAATGCGGCCCTTCGAGGAAATCCCGTTTGACGAGTGGAAGCAGGTCATGCGCGTGAACGTCGATGGCGTAATGCTGGTGTCCAAGGCGTGCGCGCCAGTGATGCGAGGCAAACGTCATGGGCGCATCATCAACATATCGTCCGGGGTGGTGACTATGGGCCGGCCGCACTATCTACATTATGTGGCTTCCAAAGCGGCGGTGGTCGGTATGACGCGCGCCATGGCGCGTGAGCTCGGCGCCGACGGGATCACGGTGAATGCGCTGCTTCCGGGCGCAACCTTCACGGAGATCGAGCGCGAGACGGTGACGCCCGAGCAAAAGACCCAGATATTGAACATGCAGTGCATCAAGCGCCACGAGACCGCAGACGACTTGCTCGCCGCAGCGCTTTACCTCGCGTCGGACGGCGGAGAATTTGTGACGGGCCAGTCGATAGCCGTCGATGGCGGTACGACGTTTCGCTGAACAGGCCCGAAACGAGGCGGGCGGAATGGCCCGCCCGGTGCGGACCGCATCGTGTCGCATCTCGCAGCTATGACTTTGACAATCCCGATAGGAAAGCTATGCCATCTGTACGTTCGGCCGCATGAGGGTCTCGGCAAGAGGTGTAGCAGACACAGTGGCGGACATTTCCCCAACTCATGACAATTCGCACAAGCCACAAGGCGAGCGCAGTAGAAAGATGCGGGCTCGAATCCTTTCGGCCGCTATCAATCTGTTGCGCGAGAAAGGTTATTCGGCGTTTCGCGTCGCAGACGTTGCCGAAAGCGCAGGCGTGTCTCGCGGAGCGCAGCTTCACCATTTTCCGACAAAGGACCAGCTAGTCGCCGCATGCCTGGAGCAGGTTTTTTCGGCAGCCCTGGAGAAGGCGACCGTTGCCGCGGGTAAGGCTATCGAAGATGACGGCCTCCTCGAGGCTGCATGCGACGATGCAGAGGCATTCTTCTACGGTGAAGATTTTTTGATCGCGCTCGACCTCGTCATCTCGGGAAACAAACTTCGCGCCCTCGCCGACGATGTTCGCGGTATGTCGCAGCAGCGACGCGTCGGGGCCGAGCAGGTATGGGTCAGCCGTTTTGCCAAGACCGGCCTGTCTTCGTCTGACGCCGAAGACATATTGTGGCTGCTGTGGAGCGTGCTCCGCGGGTTGGCGGTGCGGGCCCAGATCGGAAAAGACCCCGAGCGGGCAAGGCGTGTCACCGAGCTGACAATTGCCTTGCTGTCCGACTATGCGCAGTCGCTGCGGGAGCGCCGTGACGGGACGGGCGGCCCCAACGCTATTGGTTGAAGCTTGCGACGACAAGCTTCTCGCTGCGCTGCGATCGCAGCCGAATCATCGGGCCCCGTTCCCTCAAGCTGCGTAGACACTCCCATAGCGTTCGCGCAGTTGCTTCTTGTCGATTTTCCCTGTCGCCGTAAGCGGCACCGCGCCGAAGAGGATACGATCGGGCAGCTGCCATTTCGCGAATTCCTCGGATAAGGTCGAGAGAATTTCCTTTTCGTCGGGAAGGATTCCATCATGAGGCTCGACGATCAAGAGCGGGCGCTCTTCCCATTTGGGGTGCGGTATGCCGACGACCGCGGAGATCTTGACCCCGCTGCACCCAGCGGCAACATTCTCAAGGTCGATCGAGCTGATCCACTCTCCTCCGGACTTGATGACATCTTTGGTGCGGTCTGTGATTCGCATGAACCCCTGGGCGTCGAGTGTCGCAACGTCGCCGGTATCGAACCACCCGTCGACATCGGTGCAATCCGCCGGCTGACGAAAATAGCGCTGAACCACCCACGGACCCCGCACCTGTAGCGCGCCTGCCGTCGCCCCATCATGGGGGCAGGGGCGCCCGTCTTCGCCCAAGATGCGCATCTCGACGCCGAACTGGAGCCGTCCCTGCCGCGTCCACAATATATCCTGCATCGCTGCCTCGCCGAGGTCCGCGACGGCCGGCGTCGGTGTTGCGATCACACCGAGCGGGCAGGTCTCGGTCATTCCCCAGAGCTGAAGGACATCGACATCATGGTCGGCCTTGAAGCTTTCTGCCATCGCGCGAGGTACGGCGGAGCCCCCGATCATAATCCGCTTGAGCGTTCCCGTGTCGCCGCCGGTTGCCTCGAGGTGGGCGAGATACATGGTCCAGATCGTGGGCACCCCACCGGTAAAAGAAACCGCCTCCCCACGGATCAGGGCCTGGAGGCTGGCACCCTCCATGCGGTCGCCAGGAAGAACGAGCTTGGCGCCGCAGAGCGGCGCCACGAACGGAAGGCCCCAGGCGGTGGCGTGATAGAGCGAGGAGCAAGGCATCACGCAATCGAACGACGTGAGGCCGAACGCGCTCGCCAAGCCCGCTCCCATCGCATGCAGAACGACTGCCCGGTGGCTGTAGAGCACCCCCTTGGGATCGCCTGTGGTCCCCGAGGTGTAACAAAGAAACGCCCCGGAATTTTCATCGATTTCGGGCCAGGTGATCGAGACCGGTGCCGACGCGAGCAAGGGCTCATAGGCCAGCGCCCCGAACCCCGCGCCGACGCCAACGCCTTCGTCGGACAGTACGATGTATTTTTCGATATGCGGGAGGTTCGGCGCAATCCGCTCGACGAGCGCGGCGAGGTTGGGCTCGAACGCCAATATGCGACTCTCGGCATGGTTCAAGGTAAAGATCAGCTGATCGTCGGGGAGCCGGGGGTTGGCGGTGTGAAGCACTGCCCCAAGGCCCGGGACCGCGTAGAAGAGTTCCAAATGCCGGTGCGTGTTCCAGGCGAGCGACGATATCCGGTCACCGCTCCCGATCCCGGCAAGGGTGAACATGTTGGCAGCCTGCGCTACGCGGCGGGCGAGCGCTGCATAATCATAACGCCACAACCGATCGCTACCGATCTCGCGCGACACCACTTCCCGGGTTGCGTGCGCGGCGGCGGCATATGTCAGGATCGTGCCGATCGCCAGTTGCGCAGGCTGCATTTGTCCCGTGATCGTCATGCATGCATCCTTCGACAAGTAGCAGTTGAACGGACCGTCTTTACGCGACAGCAAACAAAGTCCGCCAGCACAAGCTACCGAGGCTCATGCTGGCGGACACGGCGGCAGCCCGGCCGCACGCGATCCGCGGGATCAAGCCCTTGGACCGCGTTTGGGCGCGTCAGAACCGGAGTTCGGCGCTGACGCCCACTTTTCTTGGCTGTTCGTAAAAGCCGTCAGTTGCCTGCGCCCCGACACGAATGGTTTGGAAGACCTTTTCGTTGGTGAGGTTTGTCGCCCAGAGGCTGAACTTCCAGCGATCACCGGTTGGGGCAAAGGATATCGACGCATTGGTAAGGGTATAGCTCGGCTGGGAGAAAATATTCTGGAAGTCATAATAGAGCCGGGTCGAGTAGAAGGTGTTGACCGAGACCCCAAGCCGCCCTGCATCGAACTCATGGCCCCAATCGACCCCCAGGTTGAACGTCCACTTCGGGGCGCGGGTCATCACGTTACCCGACGCGTCCGCCGGGGCAACAGTGTTGCCTCCATCGGGGCGCTGGAAAAAGCTCTGCGCGAGCGGAAAATCACGATAGCGCGCGTGGCTGTAGGCCGCCGAGCCGCGGATGTTGAGATCGTCAATCGGTTGGATAATCGCCTCGAACTCGCCACCATAGATTTTGGCGCTCGCTGCGTTCTGCAGGACGTAGCTCGGACCCGACGCGTCTTTGGCCTGAACTTGCAGATCGTCGTACGTATAGTGATAAACGGCGAGGTTCGTGCGGAGCCAATTGAAGGGGTCGACCTTGATGCCGGCCTCCCATGCCTTGATGTTCTCGGGATTGACCGGATTCGGCGATGTGCCCGCCATATTGTAGACGCCGCTTTTGAATGCGGTGCCATAGCTTGCATAAATGTTTCCGTCGGGTGCGAACTGGTACCGGACTGCGCCGCGATAGTTGAACTTGTTGAACGACTTGGCGGTCTTCGGAACGACCAGATTTCCATTAACGACCTGTTCGAAGGTCCGCCGCTCGGTGGTGTACCGCGCGCCAACAGTGATGAACAGGTCGTCGACGATCTCGTAGGTTCCTTCGGCAAAGCCCGCGAACGAGCGACCCGATAGTGCGGGATCAAGGTTGAGGGTGGCCGGAGGGATTCCAGGCCCCGGCGACGTGACGATATCCAACCCAGAATGGCCGCCGAACTGGTAGAAATAGCCGCCCAGGAGCCACTGGAATCGGCCGGGGTCGGCAGACGTGAACTTGATTTCCTGGCTCCCCGATTCCGTCGCAAATGTTGCAGGGAAATTACCGAGGAAGATGTTCGAGGCGTCCGAATCGGTTTCCTGGTACCAGCGCAGATTCATGAAGCCGCTCGTCGCCTCGAGGTTGAAGCCGTCGAACTCAAGTTTTACATGCAGCGCCGCACTCCAGCGCCGAAGGTCCAGCGTCGGAATGCTGGTCAGTGACGCCTGCCAGGCATCGGTCGGCAGTATAACGCCCGGGAAGCGACGGCCCGCCGTATTCCCATTGACCGGCTGGGGCGAATTGGTCGTGCTGTTCTGGTCGAAGAATTCGCCGGTCAGGATGACCTTGGCATTGTCGGAAGGCTGCCAAAGCAGCTTGCTGCGAAAGTTGATCACTTCCTGGTCGCCCAGCGTGCCGCCGCGCACCAGATCGTCGATATAGCCGTCATTCTTGCGATAGAGGGCGGCAAAATCGGCAGCCAATTTATCGCTAAGGCCGCCGGTGATATAGAAGCGGGCGTCATAATCGCCCGCATCTCTGCGCATGCGGCCGTAACGCAGCGACGCCTTGCCGCGCAGGTCGAAACTTGGATCGGGGGTGATCACGTTGATGAGGCCGCCGGTAGCGTTGCGGCCAAATGTCGTGCCTTGCGGACCGCGCAGCACTTCCACGCGCTCGACTTCGACAAGGTCGATCCAGTTGGCAGCCGACTCTGGCTGGTAGACACCATCGACATAGGTCGCGATGTTAGGCTCGTCGCCGATCGATATGCCGGTCGAACCGACACCGCGAATGACGGGCTGGAACACACCCATGTTGCGGCTTCCGATGAATCCGGGAACCACCTGGGTCAACGAGCGCACCGTCGAAACATCTGCCGCCGAGAGCGAGTCGCCGGTGATCGCCGTGACGGCGACAGCAACGTCCTGAAGTCGTTCCTCGCGGCGCGTAGCCGTCACGATGATGTCGGAGATGCCCGAACTCGACTGCGCCTCGGGCTCGGCTTCGGCAGCCGGGACCGTGTCCTGGGCTTGGCCGGCCGCGCTCCAGGCCAGTGCGAAAAGTGCGATACCGCCTGCGAGGGCGCGCCCGCTATTATTTCTGTTGGTCGTCATGTCCATTCTCCCTCTCCCTGATTCTTTTTTCAATTCGTCCGCACATGCTCTTCAAGAAAATCCAGCCAGTCGTTTCCCCAGAATATCTGGTCGTCGACAAACATAAGCGGCGCGCCGAATACGCCGCGGGCGTAAGCCTTCGACCGCGCTTCGCGATAGGCGCGCTTGCCCTCTTTCGAATCCACGAAGGCCATGACGGCATCGGCTTCGAGGCCCGCCGCTGCCGCCGAGGCGCGCAATTCGTCCCGGTCTCGCGGATCGATTCCGAGGCCCCAGATGCGCCGATAGGCATCCCGCACGAAGCCTTCGGCGGCACCATGACGGGCCGCGAAAATTGCGGCTGTGTTCCAGTCTCCGCACTCGAAGCTCGATGGAAAGGTAAGCGGCACGTCGTACCGCCGAGCCCAACGCTGCAGATCCGCGGTCAGAACCTTTATCTTCGCCGGCACCTCGCGGTTGGACGGGCCGTAATTGCCCGCCGCAATCTTTGCTTCGGGGATGTCGATGGGATGATAGGCCAGCGCCCGACCGTGTCGGCGCGCAATCTCCGGCAGCCGCAACTGTGCAAGATAGCTGAACGGGCTGATCAAATCGAAGTAGAAATCGATGGTGGTGGTCATGAGACCATCTCTCCGATGCACACCATCTCGCGGTAATTTTGCCGGAAGCCTTTGATACGGACAAGCTTAGATAACCCAGCTCGGTCACACCCGCCATATTTCGCACTCCCAAATCTTAAGCCATTTTTGACTTTATACGCCTGAACCAGTCTGGTTGACGCGTCGCACATTATGCAACATGATTCATGTAATGCAATTTAGATCATTGGGCAACCCATTGCACAATGGGTGTCGTGCGCACGAGGTATGTCCGATGAGTTGACGCGTCATATGTCCGATTTTGGTGTCTGGATGATCTCCGAGCGAAGGGAGTCATCAGATGCGGCGCAATCGGGCATTGACGGAGGCGATACGGATGGAGCGCTTTGAGGAGCTTTACCTTGCGGTTGAGGCTGGGCGACTGAGTTGTTCGGATGCGGCGATGATCCTGGGTTGTAGCCCACGTCATTTTCTGCGGCTGCGCAGCCGGTATGACGAGGACGGGTTTGCTGGATTGCGGGATCGCCGGGTTGGGCAGGTATCGCGGCAGCGGGCGGCGGATGCAGAAGTCGAGGAGCTCACGCAGCTGTACCGAGAGCGATATGCGGGATTTAACATGCGTCATTTTCACGAGCTGGCGCGGCGCGATCACAGCCTGGCCGGGGCTATACCTGGACGCGTCTGGCGCTGTTGAGTGCGGGCCTGGTGAGGCCCGTCAAGCGTGGTGGAACGCACCGTCTCAAGCGCCCGCGCAAGCCGATGCGGGGGATGATGATCCATCAGGACGCGAGCACGCACTGCCGGTATGGCGAGGGCTATGCGGACCTGGTGGTGACGCTCGATGATGCGACGAGCGAGATCACCTCGGCGTTCTTCTGCAAGCAGGAAGGGACCAACTCGAGCCTGCGCGGCATCCATGAGACGATCGCAAAACACGGGCTTTTCTGCTCTTTGTACACCGACCGGGGCAGCCATTATTTCTTCACGCCCGAAGCGGGCGGCAAGGTCGACAAGTCGCGCCCGACCGAGGTTGGGCGAGCGCTCCGCCAACTCGGCATCGATCATATCGCGGCCTATTCGCCCGAGGCGCGGGGGCGTTCGGAGCGGGCATTCGGCACCTTGCAGGGGCGGTTGGTCAACGAGCTGAAGCTGGCGGGCATAGCCGATATGGCAGCGGCGAACCATTATCTCACCGAGGTCTATCTCCCCCGTCACAACGCGCAGTTCGCCGTTGCGCCCGAGATGGAGGCGTCGGCCTTCGTAGCCATCCCCGGCTTCGACATCGACAATATCCTGTGCGTCCAGGAAGACCGGCAGGTGGGGGCCGATAACACCGTGCGCTACATGGGACTGTCAGGATTTTCGTGTGCGGGCGGGCGGTTGACCATCAGGCCGACATGGCCCTGATGAAACGTTCGCCGAAGATCACGGCAAATTGTGCCTTTGCCATAGTCCATTCACGTGGCGGCATCTTCCACTCTTTCTCCGATCTGTTCAAGATCAGATAGAGCAGTTTGGTCGCGGCCTCATCGCTTGGGAAATGGCCCCTTGCGCGGACGGCCCGCCTGAGCTTCGAGTTCAGCGCCTCGATAGAATTTGTGGTGTAGACGATCCGGCGGACCTCGTCGGGGAACGCAAAAAATGGGATAACTTCCGCCCAGGCACGCCGCCAGCTCTGAGCGATGGCGGGATAGCGCAGGCCCCAGGGACTGGCCTCAAATGCCGTCAGCGCCTGCTCGGCAGCATCAGCGCTTGAGGCGCGGTAAATCTCCTTGAGTGCCGTTGCCAGCCCTTTGCGATCCTTCCAGGATACAAAGTCCATGGAGTTGCGCAGCAAATGGACGATGCATGTTTGAACGACTGTTTCGGGAAAGACGGCGGTAATCGCATCGGGAAAGCCTTTTAGACCGTCGACGACGGCAAGCAGGATATCCTCTGTGCCGCGGTTCCTGAGCTCGTTCATCACGCGCAGCCAGAATTTGGCACCCTCATTTTGCTCAAGCCACAGCCCGAGCACCTCCTTTGCGCCATCGGCGCGGACGCCCAAGGCGATGTGGATGGCTTTATTGCGAACCATCCCTTCGTCGCGGATCTTGACCCGGATCGCATCGAAGAAGACCAGCGGGTAAATCGGATCGAGCGGCCGCTGCTGCCAGGTTGCGACCTCGTCGAGCACGGCGTCCGTTACCGTGCTGATCAGATCGGGCGAAACGTCAATGCCGTACAGATCGCGCAGATGCCCAGTGATCTCTCGGGTGCTCATGCCACGTGCGTACATCGAGATGATCTTCTCGTCGAACCCAGGGAAACGGCGCTGATACTTGGCGATCAGCTGCGGATCGAAGCTCGACTGGCGGTCGCGCGGAATGTCGATCTCCAGCTTGCTCGTCTCGGTTGTTACGGTCTTCCGGCCATAGCCGTTGCGCACGTTACCAGCGCCTTCGCCTGTCGCCAGATGGTGATCCATCTCTGCGTTCAACGCGCGCTCCGTAAGCGCCTTCTTCAGCGAGTCCAGCAAACCGCCCTGCTAAAATGCGGCACTGGCGACGCCTCCTGCCAGCAGTTGGTCGAGAAGCTCATTAGGTATAGCGGGTTCTTTGCGTCGGGACGTAGGGGGACTCCTTTTTACCCATTATGCCCGCCCACACACGGAAATCCTGACAGTCCCCATCAAGGGCCTTCTCGAACTTGCGGCGTCCTTGAGCTGCCGTATGCCACGCTCAAGAAGCACGGCCCGCACCTGATTGATCAGCGTCGTTCTCGCTCTTACCAAACGCGACCGCACGCGATGCAGCGACTGAATGTCAAGCTGCTCTTGGCTCTTCAACTCGACGAAGCGCATCGTTGGTCGGGTCGCGGCTTCCGCAATTGCCTCCGCGTCACGGTCGTCGTTTTTCTGGGCTTTGACGTAAGGGCGCACATATTCAGGTGGCATGAGCTTCACCGTGTGACCTTGGGCGAGCAACAGGCGGCCGAGATAATGGGCACCACAGCAGGCCTCCATCGCAACCGTGCACGGCATATATTTCGCCGCAAAACTCGCGATACTCGCTGGTCGCATCCGTCGACGCAGCACTACCGCGCCCTGTTCATCCAGCGCCGCAACGCTGCAGCTGTTCTTGCCTAAGTCGATACCGATCATAACAATGGTCATTACTCGCTCCTCTCTGACTAGCACCAACATCGTAGCTTGATGTCGGTGAGTTGGGGCGGGCCATTCCATAAAAGCGGTCGGTATCTTTGCGGAGATGCCGCGATGAAGTTCTCCTTTATCGAGCAGCATGCGTCCACCTGGCCGGTGAACGTCATGTGCCGCATGCTCGGCGTGTCGCGGAGCGGCTATTACGACTGGTGCGTCCGCGCACCGAGCGCGCGGACCACGGCGAACTTGGCATTGCTGCACGACGTGCGCCGGATCCAGGCGCGGCATCAAGGGCGATACGGATCGCCCAGAATGCATGCCGCCCTGCGGGCGGAAGGTCATCGATGCAGCCGTGGCCGCGTCGAGCGCCTGATGCGTCGGCACCGTATCCGGGCACTGGCAGGGCGCCGGTTCCGGCCGTGCACCACCGACAGCCGTCACTATTTGCCGATCGCGCCGAATCTGCTGGCTCAGAACTTCGTGGCAACCGCGCCGAACCGGATCTGGCTCGCCGACATCACCTATATCGCGACCGGTGAGGGGTGGTTGTATCTGGCCGCGGTGCTCGACCTTGCAACCCGCAAGATCGTTGGATGGGCAATGCGCGATCACATGCGGACCGAGTTGCCTCTGGCGGCCATGATGATGGCTGCCCAGCGGCAGAGACCCGACCGCGGTCTCATCTGTCACTCGGATCGCGGATCGCAATACGCAGCGGGCGCCTATGTCGACCACTTGGCCGCGATCGGTGCGACGCCCTCGATGAGCCGCACGGGCAATTGTTACGATAATGCCCCAATGGAAAGCTTCTTCCACACCCTCAAGGTCGAACTTGTCCATCAGTGCCGATGGGCGACGCAAGCCGAAGCGCGGCAGGCCCTGCTCGGATACATCGAAGGCTACTACAACCGGCACCGCATGCACTCGGCCCTTGGGTACCCAACCCCCGAGCAAGCCGAGCAGAGCATGACCGGATAACCCAGCGTGTCCGCCGAACCGGGGGAAGATCAATCTGCCGTTCGCCCGCTCAGGCGGTCAGCTGCTGTCCATCTCGTCAGCAAGCTCTACGAGCAGACCAGCGTTATCATCACCACCAGCCTCGCGTTCGGGGAGTGGCCAACGGTGTTCGGCGATCCCAAGATGACCACCGCGCTCCTCGATCGCGTCACTCATCATTGCGATATCGTCGAGATCGACAATGACAGCTGGCGCTTCAAAAACCGCAGCTGATCACCCCCGCCGACCTCCGATTAAGAGATGCCTTGCGCTGCGCGCGCCTCCGGTCGCTCCGCCCTCCCTACGCCGCGCGCAGCGCAAGGGCGCGTGTCCGATCAACCTTGCGCCATCGTGAAAGGGGGTCCCGTTTGCACACGATGACGTAATTGCTGCCGTTGTTCTCATTTGGGCGCGACAGCTGCAGGATGCGAGAAATCATCGTAACGGAGGAGCATCGCCATGAAGCA
>FWWM01001467.1_pt1 | contig 70498 bp, 69 predicted proteins | sample 2228351 | NCBI WGS metagenome assembly FWWM01 (sample SAMEA103939774, study PRJEB20133) | metagenome | reverse complement strand
CCCGGACATCATCATGAGGCATGACCTCGAAAAGGACCATGACCCCGGTTCGGATCAATATGCAGGCTTGACAGATACCCGCAATTAAAGGGCCGTTTGACAACGCATCCCGCAGGGTAACTGGCCGTAAAGGCGGCTCCGAAGATCTAATGATGTTGGAAATCACTGATTGGACTTCCGAACTCGAACATGAAACCAAAGAGCTGCAGCGGGAAGCAGAGATATTATTGCCTGAGCGCCTAAGAGCTGCACGCTTAAGTACGGACGAGTTTCCTACACTCGGATCGGCTACTGCGCGCACCCCGAACCGTAGAGAGAGGCGTAAAGCAAAAGCGCAAGCGCGTCAGAAGCGCCCGTAGAACTAGTGATCGCCTGTAAGGCATAAACTTACGGGGGCCAGTCAAACCCTCAAACCAAATCATCCACCCGAACCCCCAGCGCCTCCGCCAGCTTCCGCACCGTCTCCACCGAACCCTTGCCGCGCCCGGCCTCGATATCGGCAATCTGCACCCGGTTGACCCCCGACACCGCCCCCAGCTTCACCTGGCTCAGCCCGCGCAGCTCGCGCCACATGCGCAGCGGGCTTTCGCCTGCGATCAGCCGCTTGGCATAGTCGGCGGGCACCAGCTCATCCTCACCCGCCGCCAGCGCGGCCTTGGCGTTGTCACACGCGCGCAGGTCGGCCAAATCCTCGGCCGCCCCCATCACACCAGCGCGACCTCCACCCGCCGACCCACCAGCGCCGCGGCGCGTTGCAGCGTTTCGATGGTGACATTGCCGTCATTGGGGTCGAGCACGCGGTTCACCTGGCTGCGGCTGGTGTGCAGCAATTGCGCGAGGCGCGTCTTGCTCATCTTGCGCTCGCGCATCGCCTCGGCCAGTTGCCATGCGATCACTTCCTTGATCGCCTGCGCCTGAAACTCGCCCAGCACGCCTTCGCTTTCCAGAAAGCTGTCGAGCGTCGATCCGCGATGCTTGTTATCCGCCATTATCTACCTCTTTCTGGCGCATCCGCGCCAATTTCAATTCGGCTTCCGGCGTCTTTTGCGCCTTTTTGATAAAAGCGTGCAGAGCGTACAACTCGCCCTCGTGGAAACAGAACAGCACCCGCGCCGCGGTGCCATCGGCCAAGGGCGTCCGCACTTCAAACAATCCCTTGCCCATCGGACGGACCAGCGGCATCCCGACCGGCCAGCGATATTGAACCCGCTGCAAATCCATCCCGATCGCGCGCCGATGCGGTTCGGGCAGGTCCACCAGCCAGTCCCGCACCGGCTCGTTTCCCGCGGCACTGCGGTAGAACAGCAATTCGATTCTGGCTGCACGGGAAACCTCACCAGCCATTATGTCCCCATGTATTATTTATGGTACATATGTCAAGTTGACGGTGCGCATCCGCCCGCCATGCGGGCAGCTTAGCCGGGTCCGGACGAGATAGGACATGACCCGCTCCGCTATGGACTAGTCTGCGCCCCCACCTCATCGTCACCCCGGACTTGATCCGGGGTCCCGCTCAGCGGCGGTGACTAGCGGGACCCCGGATCAAGTCCGGGGTGACGAAGAAGGGCAGCGCCAATAATCCTCCGCGTCTCCGCGTCTCCACACCAACGAACCCACCCCCACCCCCTTGCATTTCCCCACCCCCCGCGTAAGGCGTCCCCAACAAAAACCGCGCGCGCGACTCCTGCTGGCCCGCTCTCCCGCCGCGCCAGCACACGGTCATTCCCCGCCGCGCCAACAGGGGACTGCTGCAAGATGACGACCACCGGACACGACACGCTGGGCACCCGTTCGACGCTGAGCGTCGGGGGCAAGGATTATGCCTATTATTCGCTCGACAAGGCCGCGGCAAAGCTGGGCGATGTGTCGCGCCTGCCCTTCTCGATGAAGGTGCTGCTCGAAAACCTGCTGCGGTTCGAGGATGGCGGTTTCACCGTGTCGACCGACGATGTTCAGGCGCTGGTCGACTGGCAGAAGGATCCGCATTCGAACCGCGAGATCCAGTATCGCCCGGCGCGCGTGCTGCTCCAGGATTTCACCGGCGTTCCCTGCGTCGTCGACCTTGCTGCGATGCGCGATGCGATTGCCAAGCTGGGCGGCGACACGACCAAGATCAACCCGCTCGTCCCCGTCCACCTCGTCATCGACCACAGCGTCATGGTCGACGAATTCGGGCACCCCAAGGCGTTCGAGCAGAATGTCGAAATCGAATATTATCGCAACGGCGAACGCTACGACTTCCTGAAATGGGGGTCGAAATCGCTGTCGAATTTCAAGGCGGTGCCCCCGGGCACCGGCATCTGCCACCAGGTGAACCTTGAACATATCGCGCAGGCGGTGTGGTCGAGCGAGGACGCGGACGGCGCGACGGTTGCCTATCCCGACACCTGCGTCGGCACCGACAGCCACACGACGATGATCAACGGGCTGGGCGTGCTCGGCTGGGGCGTCGGCGGGATCGAGGCCGAGGCCGCGATGCTGGGCCAGCCGGTGTCGATGCTGATCCCCGAAGTCGTCGGGTTCAAATTCACCGGCGCGCTCAAGGAGGGCGTCACCGCGACCGACCTCGTGCTCACCGCGACGCAGATGCTGCGCGCCAAGGGCGTCGTGGGGCGCTTCGTTGAGTATTTCGGCCCCGGCCTTGCCTCGCTGAGCCTCGCCGACCGCGCGACGCTCGCCAATATGGCGCCCGAATATGGCGCGACCTGCGGCTTCTTCGGCGTCGACGACAAGACGCTCGATTACATGCGGCTGACCGGCCGCTCGGAAGAAAATATCGCGCTGGTCGAGGCCTATGCCAAGGCGCAGGGCCTGTGGATCGTCGAGGGTGCGGCGGACCCCGTGTTCACCGACACGCTCGAACTCGACCTTGCCACCGTCGTGCCGTCGCTCGCGGGGCCGAAGCGGCCGCAGGACCGCGTCTCGCTCCCCGACGTCGACGATGTGTTCAACGCCGACATGGTCAACACCTACAAAAAGGCGCAGACGCGCGTGCCGGTCGAGGGCAAGGATTTCGACATCGGCGACGGCGATGTCACCATCGCCGCGATCACCAGCTGCACCAACACCTCGAACCCCGGCGTGCTCGTCGCCGCGGGGCTCGTCGCGAAAAAGGCCGACGCGCTGGGCCTCAAGCCCAAGCCGTGGGTCAAGACCTCGCTCGCCCCGGGGTCGCAGGTGGTCACCGACTATCTCGAAAAGGCGGGGCTGCAAAAGCATCTCGACAATATCGGCTTCAATCTCGTCGGCTATGGCTGCACGACGTGCATCGGCAACTCTGGCCCGCTCGCCGAGCCGATTTCGAAGGCGATCAACGAAAATGGGCTGGTCGCCGCGGCGGTGATCTCGGGCAACCGCAACTTCGAAGGCCGCGTGTCGCCCGACGTGCGCGCGAACTTCCTCGCCTCGCCGCCGCTCGTCGTCGCCTATGCGCTGAAGGGCACGGTGATCGAGGATTTCACCACCACGCCGATCGGGCAGGACCAGTCGGGCGGCGATGTGTTCCTCAAGGACATCTGGCCGACCAACCAGGAAGTGGCCGATGTGGTCGCGGGCGCGGTGAGCCGCGACATGTTCGAGGCGCGTTACGCCCATGTCTACAAGGGCGACGAGCATTGGCAGAAGATTTCGGTCGAGGGCAGCGACACCTATCAATGGCGCGCGGGTTCGACCTATGTCGCCAACCCGCCCTATTTCGAGGGCATGACGATGACCCCGGCGCCGGTCAGCGACATTGTCGGCGCGAAACCGCTCGCGATTCTCGGCGACAGCATCACGACCGACCACATCAGCCCCGCCGGCAGCATCAAGGCGGACTCGCCGGCCGGAAAATGGCTTATGGAACATCAGGTTAGCAAGGCCGACTTCAACAGCTACGGCGCCCGCCGCGGCCACCACGAAGTCATGATGCGCGGCACCTTCGCCAACATCCGCATCAAGAATGAAATGGTCCCCGGCATCGAAGGCGGCATGTCGCGCTATGGCCAGGAGGTCATGCCGATCTACGACGTGGCGATGCGTCACAAGGCCGACGGCACCCCGCTCGTCGTCATCGCCGGCAAGGAATATGGCACCGGCTCGTCGCGCGACTGGGCGGCGAAGGGCACCAATCTGCTCGGCGTCCGCGCCGTAATCGTCGAGAGTTTCGAGCGCATCCACCGCTCGAACCTCGTCGGCATGGGCGTGCTGCCGCTGCAGTTCCAGGACGGCGACACGCGCGAGACGCTGGGGCTGACGGGCGACGACACCTTCACCATCTCCGGCGTCGCCGATCTCAAGCCGCGCCAGACGGTCACGGTCAACGTCACCCGCCCCGACGGTTCGACCTTCGCCTTCGATACGCTCTGCCGCATCGATACTGCGAACGAGGTCGAATATTATATGAACGGCGGCATCCTGCACTACGTCCTGCGCAAGCTGGCGGCGTAAGCGCGAACGGAGCCGGGGACCGGGACCATGGGCAAAATCCTCTTCCTGATCCTCGGCTTGGCGCTCGGCCTGCTCCTCGCGCGCTATTTGCGCGGGCAGCGGGCCCGCCGCGACCTTTCCGCGCCGCCGCGCCCGATGGTGCGCGTCGGCGACGAGCGGATCGACAATGACGAAATCCGCGCCCTGATCCGCGCGGACCGCAAGATCGAGGCGATCAAGCTGGTCCGCGAACGCACCGGCTTGGACCTCGCCGACGCCAAGGACGCGGTCGAGGCACTCGAGCGGACGATGCGCTGAATCCCCTGTCCCCCGTCGGGGTGCAGGCCACCCGAAGGGACGACATATGAGCGTTTTCGAGATCGCGATCGAGGTTATCGGCTGGCTCGCCGCCATCCTTATCCTCGCCAGCTACGTCCTGCTCTCGCTCGGCAAAATCGAACCCCGCGGCTATCTCTATCAGTGGATGAACGTCATCGGCGCGAGCGGCTTTGTCCTGAACTCAGGCTATAATGGCGCACTACCGTCGGCGGGGCTCAACATCGTATGGGCGGCGATGGGCCTGTTCACTTTGTGGAGCGTGTGGCGCGCGCGGAGGCCTTCTGCAGAAAGCTGAACCCTTGCAAATGGTGGGCGCTGACGGGCTCGAACCGCCGACCCTCTCGGTGTAAACGAGATGCTCTACCAACTGAGCTAAGCGCCCCCTTTTGAGGAAGTGCGCAAATGCGGACAATCTTGCGGCCCGTCAAGGGCTATCGGGCCTCAGACGCGATGCGCGCCGCTACTCCTCCAGCGCCTCGAAATAGCGCGTCATCGCGTCGCACGCGCCCTCGGCCAGCGCGATGAAGATGCGGCGGCCGTCGTGCGGGTCGGCGTCGCGCACGAACAGCCCGGCGTCGGTCATCGTCTTGATCCAGCGCAGCGCCGTCGTCGCGGGTACCGCGGCGGCGATGCACAGGCTCGACACCGACACCGGCTGACGCTCCAGCCGCGCGGCATAAAGGTCGAGCAGCATGTCCCACGCCGGGTCGGCGAACAGGTCGGCGGGAAAATATTGCTCGCGCATCCGCCGCTGGCGCAGCATTCGCCGGACCGCCTTGGCGCGTTGCCGGTCGAGCGTCCGTTCTTCGGGCACAAAGCTGCGCGGCATCGCCGCAAAATCGCGCGAGGGCGACCGCAAGCGGTTGGCGGCATCTCCGGCATCGCCGGGTGCGACAGCCGCAGCCGGCGTTCCCGCGAGCCCGCCGCGCTGGCCCGCGAGATCGGCAAGCAGCCGCCCGATCCGCGCCACTTCATCCTGCAGCCGGTCGATCCGTTCCATCGCATCGTCGCGCGCGACATCATGGACGATGTGATGGCGCGTCCGCCGCGCCGCCGCCAGTGCCATCAACTTGTCGGTCGGATCGGCATCGACCAGAAATTGCACCGCGATCGACGCCGGAATCGCCGCCGCCATCCGGTCGAGCGCCGCCAGCGAGGTTTCGCAGATCAACTGGCAGCGGTGCGTTGTCACTGCCTGACAAATCGCCTCAAGGCAGGCCGGATCGACGGTTTCGGCGGCCGATAGCCACACAATATCCAGAAACGGGCTGTGCCGGATATAGCGTTCGGCGCGAGCGGGCGGCAGCATGCTTGCCAGTCGCACCTCGGCCAGCGATGTCGTGTCGGGCAGCGCTTCGGCAGACCCCACGAACAGCCACGGCGATGCCACTCCGTCGCCGCGTTCGCCGCCGATCCGTGCTGCCGACAATGGGTTCGCCGGACCCCCGCCATGCCAGGCAAAAGCTGCATGGCCGGTTCGTGCCGATAGCTGCTGATCGATCATTGCGCCTGTCCCCTTTTCATCGCTCCACCTTGGTGTGACTATGTCGTCATTCCGGCGTCATTCACCTTTTGTTCGTTCCCATTTGCCGCCGATACGGACCCAGGCGAGAATGAAAGCGCGAGTCGGGTGCCATTGTCGGACGGGAATACGTCCATTTTGGACATGGTTTGTTCTCATCGTCAACCGATAATTCATCCTTGCCAAGCGGTGACCACGCGGTCAGGCGCGCAGGATGGTCCGCGCCCCCTCCTCGCTTACCCGGCTGCGCTGGCGACGGCGCTTGCGCTCGCTACTGGCATTGCTGCTCATCGTTGTACTGGCGATGATCACATGGGTCTGGCTGCCCGCGCCGGTGCATGTCGTGCAACCGATTCATGTGATCGACGGCGACAGCCTGACCGTACGGCAGGAGGGCGGGCGGGTAACGATCCGGCTGACCGGGATCGACGCGCCCGAATATCGTCAGGATTGCGCGCGCCGCGACGCAAGCCGCTGGCCGTGCGGGCGCGATGCGCGGACCGCGCTTGAAAATTTGGCGGGCCGCGCGCCACAGCATTGCGAGGTTGCGGCAAAGGACCGCTATGATCGCACCCTCGCCACGTGCCGCTCCCAGCCCTTTCCCGACGGTATCGACCTTGGGGCCGAGATGGTGCGACTGGGCTGGGCGGTGGCGACCAGCCACGCCTATATTGCCGAGGAAGCCGAAGCAAAGGCGGCGCGGCGCGGGATCTGGCAAGGCAGTTTCGTTCGGCCCGCTGAATGGCGCGCGGCACACGAGCGCCCTTCGACCGCACTGACGGCGCCCGACGCCTAACCGACACGCGCCCGCTATGCCTCGCCGCCGTTTCCGGCTAGGGCGAACGCCATGAACAGCGTGCTTCCCGTCATGATCGGCGGCGCGATCGGCGCCGGTGCCCGCCATCTGGTGGGACAGGCGATGCTCGCGCGGCTCGGCCCCGGCTTTCCTTGGTGGACGCTGACGATCAATATCGTCGGCAGCCTGCTGATGGGGTTGCTGATCGGCGCGCTGGCGCGCGGCGACGGCGGCAGCGACACGGCACGGCTGTTTGTCGCCGTCGGGATCCTCGGCGGCTTCACCACCTTTTCCTCTTTCAGCATGGAATTCTGGATGCTTTTCGAACGCGGCCAAAACGCGCAAGCGGCCGCCTATGTCCTCGCGTCGGTGATCGGCGCGATCGTGGCGTGCGGGCTTGGCCTTTTCATCATGCGACAGGTGCCTGCATGAGCGACGCCAAGCCACAGCTCGACAGCGCCACGATCGCCGAGGAAGACGACGGCATCCGGCTCGATCGCTGGTTCAAGCGCCATCGCGAGGGTACGCCGCACGCGCTGCTCGCGCGCTGGGCGCGCTCGGGACAGCTGACCCTCGACGGCAAAAAGGCCGATGTGTCGGACCGCATCGCCGCGGGGCAAAAGCTGGTCATGCCGACCCCGCCGGTCGAAGCCGCGGCGCGCCCGGCCCGCAAGGGCCGCCCGCTGACCGACGCCGACGTCGAACTGGCGACCGGCATGATGATCCACCGCGATGCCAGCGCGATCGTCCTCAACAAGCTACCCGGCCTCGCGACCCAGGGCGGCACCAAGACCGAGAGCCACGTCGACGGCCTGCTCGACGCGCTGAAATTCGATGCGCCGACGCGGCCGAAACTCGTCCACCGGCTCGACAAGGATACGTCGGGCGCGCTGCTGATCGCGCGCACTCCGCGAGCCGCCGCTTATTTCGCCAAGAGCTTTTCGAACCGCAGCGCGCGCAAGACCTATTGGGCGATCATCGTCGGGGTTCCCGACATCCAGCAGGGTGAAATCGATCTGCCGCTCGCCAAGCAGCCGGGATCGGGCGGCGAGAAGATGCACGTCCACGACGACGGCCTGCCGTCGAAGACGCGCTATCGCGTCATCGAGCGTGCGGGCAACAGCGCGGCGTGGGTCGAACTGCAACCGCTGACCGGCCGCACCCACCAGCTGCGCGTCCATATGGCGGCGATCGGCCATCCGATCGTCGGCGACGGCAAATATGGCGGCAAGGGCGCGTTCCTGACCGGAACGATCAGCCGCAAGATGCACCTGCACAGTCGTCGCCTGCGCATCGACCATCCCGACGGCGGCGCGATCGACATCAGCGCCCAGGTGCCCGAGCATTTTGCCGCGAGCCTCGATGCGCTCGGTTTCGACCTGCTGCTCGGCGAAGTCGGGACCGACGATGTCGCCAAGGGGCCGCCGCCCAAAGCGGCGCTGAAGGCGCAGGCGAAGGCGCACAGCAAACAAATCCGCAAAGCGCGGCGCGGCGAACGGCGCGGCCGCACTGCCGAGGGCAAGCCGACCGACTTTGTCGGCAAACCCAAGCCGAAGCCCAAATCGGCCAAGCCCGGAAAGCCCAAAACGACGAAGCCCGTCGGCAAGAAACCGAGCGCGAAGAAGCACCCGGCGCGCCCGCCCAGAGTCAACTGATGCACCCCAACAGCGCCTTCCGCCCGCAGCAGGGCGATCTTGCCGAACTGCTGGTGCGCGAGATCGGCTTTGCCGCGATCTTTGCCGCCACGCCCGACGGGCCGCGCGTCGCGCATGCGCCGGTGGTGCTCAGCGACGATGCCGCGACGCTGCAATTTCACCTCGCGCGCGGCAATGCGCTGACCCGGCATCTCGACGGCGCGACGGTGTTGGCGGTGGTGCAGGGGCCGGACGCCTATGTCAGCGCCAGCTGGTACGAAGCGGCCGATCAGGTGCCGACGTGGAACTATGTCGCGGTGGAAATGGAAGGCAGCGTCAGCAAGTTGGGCGACGCCGCGCTCATCGCCCAGCTTGACACGCTCTCGGCCACCCATGAAGCGCGCGTCGGGGCGAACCCGCCCTGGACGCGCGACAAGATGAACCCGGCGCTGTTCAGCAAGATGACCGGCGCCATCACCGGTTTCGAACTGCGGATCACCGCGTGGCGCCCGACGGTCAAACTGTCGCAGAACAAACCCGCCGACGAACGCGAGCGCGTCGCCGCGGGGGTTGAAGCGACCGGCCACGGCGCGCTTGCCCAGTTGATGCGCCACCTCGGCGGCGATAGGGACAGCGCATGACCCGACCCGACGATGCCCTCGCCAAAAAGCGCTTCTTTGCGATGACGATCATGCGCCTGATGGGCGTCGCCTTCATCGCGATCGGCTTTATCCTGATCAGCGGCGGCTTCACGCTCGCCGGCCAACCGACCGACCGTTGGATCGGCGCCGCGATCGTGCTGGTCGGCGCGTTCGATTTCGCGGTGATGCCGCTGCTGCTTGCACGCCGTTGGCGCTCGGCCAAAGACCTGTGAAGCGTTTCTGGAAAGAGGTGGCCGTCATCGACGACGATGGCGGCTGGGGCATCGCGCTCGACGGGCGACCGGTACGCACGCCGCAGCGGGCGCCGCTGGCGGCGCCCAGCGCCGCGCTCGCTGAAGCGATCGCCGCCGAATGGCGCGCGGTCGGCGACACGATCGACCCCGGCGCGATGCCGATGACCGGACTGGCCAATGCGGCGATCGACCTGGCTACGCCAGCTCCAACCGCCTTTGCCGAACCGGTTGCCGCTTATGCGGCGACCGACCTCTTCTGCTACCGCGACGACCGCGATGCGGCATTGCAAGCCGAGCAGGCGGCGACGTGGAACCCGATCCTCGCCTGGGCCGAAGAGCGCTACGGCGTGGAGTTCGTGATGACGCAGGGCGTGCTTCCGGTCGATCAGCCCGACGCGACGGTTGCGGCGTTGCAGGCGGCAGTGTTCGCGCAGGACGCATGGCGGATAACCGCGCTGACCCCGCTCGTCACCATAGGCGGCTCGCTGGTCGCGGGTTTGGCCTGCATCGAACAGGCGTTCGACCCCGACCATTTGTGGGACGCGGTCAGTCTCGACCAACTCTATCAAGAGCGCCGCTGGGGTGCCGATGCCGAAGCCCAGGCGCAGCGTGCCGCGCACCAGCATGACTGGGACAATGCAGTGCGGTTTTTGGGGTTGCTGGGGACATAAAGCCCCTCCCCTTCAGGGGCGGGTTGGGGCTTCAATCCACAAAATTCGGCTTCCGTTTCTGCATATGCGCCATCACCGCTTCGATCTGGTTCGGGGTGCGGATGACCTTGACCTGCTCGTCGCTTTCGGCCTGCAATATCTCGGCATCGCTCGCATCGCCCAGCATGTTGCAAAGGCGCTTGGCGCCGCGGATCGCGTGCGGGTTCTTGTCGGCAATGACTGCGGCCAGCTCCATCGCCCTGGCGAGCGGATCGTCCGACACATGCGTCGCAAAGCCGAGCAGCTTCGCCTCCGACCCGGTGATTTCACGGTTGGTGTAGATCATCTCGCGCAGCACATCGTCGGCGACCTGCGTGCGCCACAGCGCCATGCCGGCGACATCGGGAACCAGTCCCCAGCGCATTTCCATGATCGCGATCCGCGTGTCGGGGTGGACGACGCGAATGTCGGCGGCGGCCATGATCTGGCTGCCCGCCCCGAACGCCACGCCGTGCACCGCCGCGATCACAGGCACCGGCAGTTCGCGCCAGCCCCACGCGGCATATTGGGCGTTGTTGACGATGCCGCGCGTCCGCTCGGTGAGTCCCCCGCCTGCGCTGCTCGCACCGGGGTCGCGATCACCGCCAAGGCTCGACAGGTCAAGCCCGGCGCAAAAGGCGCGTCCTTCGCCCGACAGCACGACGACGCGGAGGCCCGGCGTAGCCTTCAGCTGATCGACCGCTTCGGCGAGCGCCTCCCACATCGCGGTGTCGAGCGCGTTCATCTTGTCGGCGCGGATCAGCCGGACGTCGCCGATCCCATTCTCCAGCATGGTGATCGAAATACGGTCTTTCATGGGAGAGTCCTTGTTCAGCGTTTCAACGCGGCTTCGACCAGCGGAAGCTGGTCGTTGCCGAAATACATGTCATCGCGGTCGACGAAAATCGTCGGCGATCCATAGCCGCCGCGCGCGATGAGTTCGTCGGTGTTGGCGCGCAGCCGCGCTTTCACCGCATCGCTACCCGCCGCTGCCGCCAGCGCCGCGCCGTCCAGCCCCTCAGCGTTAGCGACCGAAGCGAGGACAGCGGGATCGTCGAGATTTTCCTGCCGGTCGAAATAGCTCGCAAAGGCGCCGCGCGCGAAGCGGACGAGCGCCGCCTGATCGTCTTCGAGCGCGCAGCAGAAACGCATCGCGGCGATGCTTTTCGCCGGATGCCACTCGGAAGGAAAATTCATCGGCACCCCGGCAAGGCGCGCCCAGTCCTTCAAAACTTTCCAGCTATGCTGAAGCCGCCGGTTATCGGTCTGTTCGCGCGCCGCATAGACCGCGGGATTGACCGCATTGAACACCCCACCGACAAGAATCGGGCGGCACACCGCCGTGGCACCCGTCCGTTCGAGCACGCCGGGCAGATTGTGGAACGCCAGACAGGTCCATGGGCTGGACAGGTCGAAAAAGAACTCGACGCGCGCAGCCATGTTCAGGCCTCTGCTTTCGCCTTCTCCCAATATTGGTCGCGCAGCAAACGCTTGTAGAGCTTGCCGGTATCGTGGCGCGGCAGTGCCTCCATGAAATCGATGCGACGCGGGATCTTCACTCCCGACAGTTTTTCGCGCGCATAGGCGATCAGCTCGTCGCGCAGTTCGTCGCCCGCTTCGGCCATGTCAGCGGGCTGGATAACCGCGATCACCTCCTCGCCCATCTCCTCGTGCGGACCGCCGACCACCGCGACGTCGGCGACCCTGGGGTGGGTGACGAGATGATTTTCGATTTCCTGCGGATAAATATTCACCCCGCCCGAGATGATCATGAAGCTCTTGCGGTCGGTGAGGTAGAGAAAACCCTCCTCGTCGAGCTTGCCGACGTCGCCGAGGGTCGACCAGCCCTTCGAATTGCGGCTCGACGCGGTTTTTTCGTCGTCGCCATGATATTCGAAGACATTCTCGCTCTCGAAGAAGACCGTGCCTTCCTCGTTCGGGCCAAGTTCGGTTTCATTATCCTCGCCCATGATATGCACGGTGCCCAGGATCGGGCGCCCGACGCTGCCCTTGTGCGTCAGCCAGTCGGCGCTGGAGATGAAGGTCATGCCATTGCCTTCGGACCCGGCATAATATTCGAACAGCACCGGCCCCCACCAGTCGATCATCGCCTGCTTGACCGGCACCGGGCATGGTGCGGCGGCGTGGATCGCGACCTTCAAGGACGAGGTGTCGTAGCGGGTGCGAACCTCGTCGGACAATTTCAGCATCCGCACGAAATGCGTCGGAACCCATTGACTTGAGTTCACGCGATATTTTTCGATATGCGCCAGCGCCGCCTCGGGATCGAATTTCTTCATCAGCACGACGGTGCCGCCCAGTCGATGGATCGTCATCGACCAGCGCAGCGGCGCCGCATGATACAGCGGCGCGGGCGACAGATAGATGCTGTCGGCATTGATCTGGAACACCGCCGAGGCGAGCATGACGAGGCTGTTCATCGCGTCGATCGCGGGCTCTTCGGGCAACGGCACCCGTACACCCTTCGGCCGCCCCGTCGTTCCCGAAGAATAGAGCATGTCGACCCCGGCGCGTTCGTCAGCGACGGGGGTCGCGGGCATCGCGGCGACCGCATCCTCCCAGCTTTCATAACCCGCAATGTCGCTGCCCATCGCGAAACGCTTGACGCCGGTCGTCAGCCGCTGCGCGGCGTCCGCGAGGCTGGCCGAGACGACCAGGATCTGCGCCCCCGAATTTTCGAGAATATAGTCAGTTTCGTCCTGCGTCAGCCGCGACGAAATGCAGACATAGCGCAGCCCCGCCCGCTGCGCGCCCCAGGTCAGGCCATAATAATGCGGTGTGTTGTCGAGCATGAAGGCGACGACATCTTCATGCCCAAGCCCGTGGGCGCGGAACAGCTGCGCAGCGCGGTTCGAGGCGGCGTCGAGTTCGCCATAGCTGATTTCCTCGCCCGTTTCGGCGACGATGATCGCGGCCTTGTCGGGGTTGCTACGCGCGTGGACTGAGGGGTGCATCGGGCATCGTCTCCGGGAATCGCTGGTTTGTTTATGTCCCGGATCAGTAGCAAGCTGAAACTTTTGGTCAAGCGAGGCGGCTGCCACAACTGCGTTCAGACGGGCGCGTCATCGCGGCGCACCCTTAACGCATAACCGCGCCCCTTGACGGTGTGCAGCATCGGCCAGTCGAAGCCGCGATCGACCCTGGCGCGCAGCCGCGACATATGGACTTCGACGCGGTTCGTGCCGGGGTCGAAATCGATCCGCCACACCGCCTTCAGCAATGTATCGCGCGACATCGGCTGGCCGGGAACGCGCGCCAGATTGGCGAGCAGGTCGAACTCGCGCAGCGGCATTGGGATCAGCCGCCCCGCGCGCTCGACGCGCCGGTCGATCAGGTCGATACGGAGTTCGCCGTCATGCAACTGGCCGCTGGCAATCCGGTAGCGTCGCAGCAGGCCGGCGCCGCGCGCCAACACCTCGCGCAGGCTGCCTGTCCAGCCGACCGCATCGTCGGCGCCGGCTTCGAGCGCGACCATGCGGTCGGCCAAGGCATGGCGATCCGAAATCACCAACAGCGGTCGCCGCCCGGCGATCGACCGCGCGAGACGGACAAGCTCGGCGGGGTCCTGCCAATCGAGGAAGGGGTTGACGATCAACAGGTCGAAACTCGCGTCGATCCAGGCGCGCAGCCCGTCGATCTGCGACGGCAAGACCCGGACCGCGTGGCGGGCTTCTGTGAGCGCGTCGCGCAGCAGTCCGGCGCGCGGTGCGTGGGGATGATAAAGCGCGACCTGCAATTTCCTGTCGTCTTGCTCGGCGCTTTGCGCTGATGCCATCCCCGACCCCCGTCGCCGGCGCAACATCTTGTTGCCCCGCCGCCCCGCCGGCATTGCACCGCCTTTCGGCTGTGCTAGTCCATGGCCATGACCAGTATCGAAATGCTTGACGGCGATTTTGCCACCCTGCCCGACCTTGTCCATGCCCATGCCGCGGAACGTCCCGATGCCGTAGCGGCTGCCGACCCCGAACGGCGGCTCACCTGGTCCGAACTGGACCAATTGACCGACCGAATCGCAGCGCGATTGCAGCAGGACGGGTTTGCGAAAGGCGACCGCACCGCGATCGCCGGGCTGAACAGCGTCGAGCAGATGGCGGTCATATTGGGTACGCTACGCGCCGGCGGGGTGGCGGGACTAGTGACCAACAGCGCGACCGGCGAGCAGATGGCCGCGATGATCGCCGACACCGGCGCGCGCCACCTGTTTCTCGACCATGCGGCGAAGACGAGCCTGGAAGGCCAAGTGATCACCGCCAGCGACCTGATCGCGATGGACGGCAGCGATGCGGGAACGCCGCTCGATGCCTGGCTGTCGCTGGCGGGTGCCAAACCAACGCCGGTCGACATCCTGCCCGAGGACGGTTTCAACATCATCTATTCGTCGGGCACCACCGGCACGCCGAAGGGCATCATCCACAGCCATGCGATGCGCTGGCAACATATCCAGCGCGGCGCCCCCGCTTACGGCCGCCATGCGGTGACGATCCTGTCTACCCCACTCTATTCGAACACGACGATGGCGAGCTTCATGCCGACGGTCGGGTCGGGCGGGCAGGTCGTGCTGATGAAGAAATTCGACGCGCGCGGTTTCCTCGAACTCGCCGAGCGCGAGCGCGCGACCAACACGATGCTGGTGCCGGTGCAATATCGCCGGATCATGGCACTCGAGGATTTCGACCGTTTCGATCTTTCCAGTTTCGTGATGAAATACTGCACATCGGCGCCCTTTTCGGCGACGCTCAAGGCCGATGTGCTTGCGCGCTGGTCAGGCGGGCTGGTCGAGATTTACGGAATGACCGAGGGCGGCGCGGCCTTCATCCTTGAAGCACATCAATTCCCCGACAAGCTCCACACCGTCGGCAAACCCGCGCCGGGGCATATCGCGAAGGTGATCGACGAGGACGGCAACGAACTGCCGCAAGGATCGGTCGGCGAAGTCGTCGGGCGGTCACCCGCAATGATGACTGGCTACAACAACCGTCCCGACGCGACGAAGGCGATGCACTGGTACGATGCCGACGGCAATCTCTTCTACCGCCACGGCGACATCGGCCGGATCGACGAGGACGGGTTCCTCACCCTGATGGACCGCGCCAAGGACATGATCATTTCGGGCGGCTTCAATATTTTCCCGAGCGACCTAGAAGCAATCCTGCTCGCCGACGACCGCGTCGTCGAAGCCGCGGTGGTCGGGATGCCGAGCGAAGAATGGGGCGAAACCCCGGTCGCGTTCGTGGTGCTGAAGGATAGCGCCGATGCCGAGGCCGTGCGCGCGGACTGCAACGCCAAGGTCGGCAAGACGCAGCGGCTGAGCGCGATTACGGTGGTCGACGAACTACCGCGCAGCCCGATCGGCAAGGTGTTGAAGCGGGAATTGCGGGACACTTACGCCGCTTGATGAAGGCTAACGACCGGTTGTGGACATTAGAACCTTCGTCCCAAGGCAAACCAGATGGTAGCGCAGATGCTTCCGTAAATCCCGCCTAGGCTTATTCCATGAAGATTGAGGCTTGGGAAAAGCGCGTAAAGAAAACCTGCACCAAGGGTTGCACCAACAAGCGAATATGTCGTCCAGTTTTCCCATCCTAGACGACGCAGCAAGTAAGTGGTCGGCAGGCCTAAGAATATCACGGCCACAAGAAGGAATGGGACTGTCCAAGCAAACACGTACAATCCACGCACGAACGGCGGCCCTGCCGCGTATGCTTCGGGATTGAAAAATTTCTCGTAAAAGAAATTTATAACCGCTCCGATGAATCCGGTTATTGCTGCAGCAGTAATCAGTCGAGACGCGACCAGAATGGATCGCTCGCCGAAGCTGTAGGGTCGGTCCTGCATACAAGCCTGAATAGCTGAAATCCGGTCGAAAGTCGCGTCAGGAATCCACCCCAAAACCGACATACCGCCACCTTCGCAGCTTTGCTCACCCCAACCCCGCCGCATTGACCGCATCGAACGCGCTTTGCAGCCGCGCGTCGCCGTCGCCTTTTACCCATGCCCATCTAAGCTTTCGCCGCTCAAGCTCACCGATCGCGACGTCCATGAATTGCCGCCGCGCCAAGTCGCTGCCGAACAGGCGGGTGCCGTCCTCCTGCCATTCGAGGTCCATCGCCGGCACGAGGTAGAGGTCGGCAACATCGTCCCACTGGTCAATTTCAGGCAGGCGACGGCCGAGCAGCATGATCGCCCATGCCTGCGTCATCAGCGGGTCGGTGTCCGAAATCAACCAGTCGGGGTTTTGCGCCAGCGCTTCGCGGGTCGCCGCGACATGCCCGTCAAAAATCGCCAGCAGGTCGATCTCGTCGAGGTCGGTGCCGTTCGCCTCGGCATAGGTGCGGCCATATTCGGGGACGACCAGCCCGCCCAGTCGCAGCGCAAGGCGCGGCGCGAGCGTCGATTTGCCGGTGCTTTCGGCGCCGTGAAAACAGATATGGTGCGTCATATCGCCACCCTGCCCGTGACCGCGGCGCGGCGCCACTGGATCAGCCCGTCGATCGAAAGGCCGAGCAGCACGACATAGACCGCGCTGGTTGCATAAAGACCGCGCCACGCGAACAGCGGAATCGCGATCAGGTCGACGATGATCCACAAATGCCAGCTTTCGACGCGACGCCGCGCGAGCAGCCATTGCGCGGTGATACTGAGCATTGCGACCGCCCCGTCGACCCACGGCGCGACGGCATCGGTATAGCGATCCATGGCAAAGCTCCACGCGATCCACGCGACGATCGTCACCCCGGCCCAAGCCTGACGCGACGTCATGTCCATCCACCCGACCGGAATCCCGCTGTCATCGCGGGCGCGCATCCAGCTGGCCCAGCCATAGAGATTGAGCGCAAAGAAAAAACCCTGCAAAACCATGTCACTGTACAGCCGCGCGTCATAAAAGATGACCGCGTACAGGCTGACTGCGGCCAGCGCGAACGGGTAATTCCACACGCTGCGCAGCGCGACGAGCGCGACGTTGATCAGGACCAGCGCCGCGGCCAGCCATTCGATCTGGGTCATCCGCTCGCCCCGCTGCGCGGGCGCGTCCACAAGCCGTCACGGCTGATCCGGTGGCCCGGCGGGCGCCGCAGCACCGACCAGCCCGCGCGCGCGATCCAGCCGAGTTTCGCGAGCCGCGTCGTGCTCGCGCGGTGATCCCACGCATGGTCGCCGCGGGCGCGGACTTCGCGCGCGATGTCGCCATAGATGCCCGCGGCAGCGAGCACGGCCCAGCGGCTGCGCGGCGGCAGCTTGCGCGCGCCCCAGCGCGCCGAGGCCTCATATTCCTCGGCCATTTCGGCCAGCCATTTCGCCATCACCGACAGGCGGCCGCGAAAGGCAGGGTGCATGTGCTGGCCCGGCGGGATGTCGAGTTCGACCATCCACTCCATCGGCAGGTAACAGCGGTCGGCGGCGGCATCCTCGGCTACGTCGCGCGCGATATTGGCGAGCTGGAAGGCGATGCCGAGGTCGCAGGCGCGGTCGAGCGTCGCCTCGTCGGCGGGGTCGACCCCCATCACCAGCGCCATCGCGACCCCGACAGCGCCCGCGACATGATAGCAATAGCGCAGCAGGTCGGCCTCGCTGCGCGGGCGCCAGTCGTCGGCGTCGAGCGCGAAACCGGCAATGATGTCGTCAATCACCGCACGCGGGATTGCGACTTCGGTGAGCAGGAAGCCGAACGCGTCGAACGCTTTGTCGCCGGTCGGCTGCCCGGCAAAGGCGGCGTCGGTGAGGGTTCGGATGCGGGCGAGCGCGGCCTGCGCATCATGATCCTGCGACATCGCACCGCCATGGTCCTGCCCGTCGGTCAGGTCGTCGGCGGCGCGGCACCAGGCATAGAGCAGCCAGACGCGTTCGCGCGTTTCGCGGTCGAACAACTGGCTGGCCAGCGCGAAACTTTTCGACCCGCGCACGATGCTGTCATGCGCGAAACGGTGCAGGGCATGCGCGTCATAGCGAGAGTCCCCCTCCCACTTGTGGGAGGGGCTAGGGGAGGGCGTGTCGTCAACCATCGGACAGAAAACAGGCCCCCCCCCGACCCCTCCCGCAAGCGGGAGGGGAGAAGATCGCGGCGCGCATTGCCTTCACAGATCATCAGCCTTCATCGCAAAGATCGGCGCGTGCGGTTCATAGGTCGCCATCTTATCGAGCAGCTGGTCTAGTCCGGCATCGACGATCATGATCCCGGCATGCGCGGGGCGGATGAAGCCGACGTCGATCATATGACGGTTAAACGCGATCAGGTCGTTGTAGAAACCCGCGGCGTTGAGCAGTCCCACCGGCTTGCTGTGATAGCCGAGCTGAGCCCAACTGATCGCTTCCCACAGCTCGTCCATCGTGCCGACGCCGCCGGGGATGGTGAGAAAGCCGTCGCTGAGGTCGGTGAACATCTTCTTACGTTCGTGCATGCCGCTGACGACGTGCAATTCGGTGCAGCCGCGGTGCGCGACTTCGGTGCCGACCAGCGCATCGGGGATCACCCCAATCACCTCGCCGCCCGCCTCGAGCGCGCTATCGGCCACCGCGCCCATCAGGCCGAGCCGCCCGCCGCCATAGACGACACCGATGCCGCGCTGCGCCAGCGTGCGGCCGACATGGCGCGCGGTTTCGATATAGATCGGATCGGCGGGGGTGGCGGACCCGCAATAGACGGCAAGACGTTTCATTGCTCTGAGGCTTTCACAAATTTCCGTTCGGGCTGAGCTTGTCGAAGCCCTGCTCTTTCCTTCCTCGCCTTTGAAGGAAGAACGACCCTTCGACAAGCTCAGGGCGAACGGTGTTTGGCATTCAGCTAGCGTCTTCCAGCATCAGCTTCGCAGTCGCTTTGGCGCTCCCCACCACGCCCGGAATACCCGCCCCCGGATGCGTACCCGCGCCGACGAAATAGAGGTTCGAAATCACATCGTCGCGGTTGTGCGCGCGGAACCAGGCGCTTTGCCACAGCACCGGCTCCAGGCTGAACGCGCTGCCCAGATGCGCGCTGAGGTCGCGGCCGAAATCGGCGGGGGTATAGTGAAAGCTGGTCGCCAGATTGGCTTTCAGCCCCGGCAGCACCCGCGCCTCGACCTCGTCGAGGATCGCATCGGCGAACTGCTGGCCGAAAGCGCCGTCCCAATCGACCTTCGCCTTGCCCAAATGCGCGACGGGGGCCAGCACGTAAAAGGTCGAATAGCCTTCGGGCGCCATCGCCTTGTCGGTCGCGGTCGGGTGATGAAGATAGAGCGAGAAGTCGTCCGGCACGACGCCGTTCTTGTAGATGTCATCGAGCAGTCCCTTGTAGCGCGGCCCGAACAGGATGCTGTGATGCGCGATGTCGGGATATTCGCCCTTCACCCCGAAATGGACAACGAACAGCGACGGCGACCAGCGTTTGCGCGCCAGCGATTTGGCCGCTTTTTTGCCGCGCGGATGATCGCTCAGCAGCGTGGCATAATTGTGCATCATGTCGCCGTTCGACGCGATCATGTCCGCCTCACCGCGCCAGCCGCTCGCGGTCTGCACCGCGGTAACGCGGTCGCCCTGCGTCTCGATCTTCGTAACCGGATCGGCAAGGCGGAGCGTTCCGCCCAGCCGTTCGAACAGCGCCACCATGCCCGCGACGAGTTTGTTGGTGCCGCCGCGCGCGAACCAGACGCCCCCGTCCTTTTCGATCGTGTGGATCAGCGCATAAATGGCGCTGGTATTCATCGGATTGCCGCCGACCAGCAAGGTGTGGAACGACAGCGCCTGGCGCAGCCGCTCGTCCTGCACATAGGAGGACACAATCGAATAGACGCTGCGCCACGCCTGATATTTCATCAGCGCCGGCGCCGCCTTGATCATCGAGGCGAAGTCGAGGAAGGCGGCCGAGCCGAGCTTGACATAGCCCTCCTCATACACCCCCTTCGAATAGGTCAGGAATTTCTCATACCCCGCGACATCGGCGGGATTGAGCTTGGCGATCTCCGCATTGAGCGCGGCTTCGTCGTTCGAATAATCGAAATTGGTGCCGTCGGGCCAGTTGAGCCGGTAAAAGGGCATCACCGGGTCGAGCGTCACGTCGGCGGCCATCTCCTGCCCGCTGAGCGCCCATAATTCCTGAAGGCATGGCGGGTCGGTGATCACCGTCGGCCCGGCGTCGAAGGTGAATCCCTGCCGCTGCCAGTGGTAGCCGCGCCCGCCCGCCTTGTCGCGCGCCTCGACGATCGTTGTCGCCACTCCGGCCGATTGCAGTCGGATGGCAAGCGCGAGGCCGCCGAAGCCGGCGCCGATGACGATTGCGGTGCGGGTCATTTCCAGTCCAGTTTTGAAAGCGCCGCAAGCGCGCGGCGAACAGATACGGGCGGCTTGCCTGCCAGGATGCGCAATTTGTCGGCGGCGTTCGACCGCCCGGCATAAAATCGCGCGATCAGGCCGGGCGCGAGGCCATAAAAGCGCTGGAATATCCGATACCGCTCGTCCGGTTCGGCGGCGCGGAACAGCATCGCGCCGAGCATGCGGTAGTAACGCTGGCGGCGCCAGGCGGCCGCGGCGCGCGCGCGGAGCCGTGGTCCCAGATCGCCGAGATCGACGAGCATGGGCAGCGCCGCCGCGGTGCGTACGGCATCTGGCAGCGAATAGCCAGTCATCGCGTGGAACACCCCGGCACGTACGCCGATCCGACCCACCCGATCGATCTGCGGCCACAACCGGTCGAAATCCCCCGCGACGACCACCGGCAGCACCCCGGTTTCCTCGCGCGTCACTGCGGTGACGTTCCACTGCCGCCGCGTCGCATAGGTCGCGATCCGGTCGCGCACCTCCGCGACGTCGAGATCGGGCGTGTTGCTGTAATAGGTGTCCTCAACGAACACCGTCTCGGTATCGAAGGGCAGCAGATAGACGAAGCGATAGCCGTCGAGCTGCTCGACCGTTGCGTCCATCACGACGGGGCGGTCGATGCCATGCCCGCCCTCGACGGTCAGCGCCTGGCCGACGAATTTCTGCCAGCCGCAGTCGAGCATCGATGTCTTGCCGGTGCCGCGCGCATCGATGACATGCTTGGCCGACAAGCGTCCGCCGCGCGCCAGCAGCACATGGTCGGGCGCGACATGCTTGGCCCGGTCGGCAATGATCCGCCCCGCAGGCAGCGCCGCGTTGACCGCCTCGGCCAGCGCCTCCCCGGTAATACTCTTATACCCCATCCGCACCCGGCGCTCGCGGTCGGGGAAAGCGACGTCATAGCTGTCCCAATGGTAACGGACGAGCGGGGCAACGAGCCAGCGATCACGCTTGGCAATGTCGCTGTCGAAGAAAGACCAGATGTGATTGCCGCCGATCGCATCGGGTTCGATCAGCCGCACGTCGAGCTTCGGCCGCTTGGCGTTCAGCGCCAGCGCCGCCAGCCCGCCCGCCAGCCCGCCACCGACGATGGCTATGTCGCAATAATCGGGTTCGGGCGCGGTCATCGCCTCGCCCTAGCCCCCGCGCGCGCGGCCCGCTAGAGGAGTCGCATGGCGGCGATCATTTTCTCGGCACTGGCCATGACGGCGATCGTCGGCGTCCGCTATCTGCTCAGCAGCGGCGGTTTCGCGCTGGCGACCCGGATCAAACATCCCGGCCTCTATCGCGGGCTGGAACCGCAGATGCGGCGCGAGGTCGGCTGGAGCCTCGCCAGCGCGGCGATATATGGCATCCCCGCGGGGATCGTCGCCTGGGGGTGGCAGACGCACGGCTGGACGCGCATCTACACCGACATCGATACCTTTCCGCTCTGGTATCTGCCGGTCAGCTTGCTCGCCTATCTGCTGCTCCACGACACCTGGTTTTACTGGACGCACCGCTGGATGCACCGGCCCGCGCTGTTCCGCATCGCCCATGCGGTTCATCACGACAGCCGCCCGCCGACCGCATGGGCGGCAATGAGCTTTCATCCGGTCGAAGCCGTAACGGGCGCGATCGTCATCCCCGCGCTGGTCTTCCTGATCCCGATCCATGTCGCGGTGCTGGGGCTGGTGCTGACGATCATGACCGTCATGGGGGTGGGCAACCACATGGGCTGGGAAATGTTTCCGCGCGCGCTTGTTCATGGACCAGTCGGGCGGTGGCTGATAACGGCAACGCATCACGAGCAGCATCATGCCGCGTACCGGGGGAATTATGGCCTTTACTTTCGCTTCTGGGACAAGCTTTGCGGCACCGATATTGGGCTTGGCGATTTTGCCGCTGCTCACCGCCGCCGCGCCGCCGCCAACACCCAGCGTTGAGGTCAGCGTCAGCGGCCTGCGCAACACCAATGGCCAGTTGCTCGTCTGCCTGACCGCCAACCCCAAGGCCTTTCCCGATTGCAGCAAGGACAAGGCGTCGGTCCGCATGGCGGTGAAAGCCGCGAACGCCGGCCATTTCAAGGTCGCCGCGCCCGCCGACGGCACCTATGCGATCGCCGTCGTTCACGACGAGAACAGCAACAACAAGATGGATATGACGCTGTTCCTGCCCAAGGAAGGCTTCGGCTTTTCGCGCAATCCCGCAATCGGCATGGGCGCCCCGAAGTTTAAATCAGCGAGTTTTGCGGTGACCGGCGACACGCATCAGGCGATCAAGATGAAATATATGCTCTAGTGAGCATCGCGCCGCCCGGCTAAAGCAGCGCGCGTGACCGCGTTATCCCCCCGCATCGCCGCTTTCGCCGACCGCTGGCCCAAGCTTGTCGCCCTGACGCTGGGCGCCGTTTCGGCGACGGGGTTTGCTCCCCTAAATCTCTGGCCGCTGACTTTGCTCGCGCTCGCAGGCTGGATGGCGCTGGTGGCGCGCAGTCCCAAGGGCTGGCGGACATTCGGGATCGGCTGGGCGTTCGGGGTCGGGCATTTCGTCGTCGGGCTGAACTGGATCGCGACCGCCTTCACCTATCAGGCGGCGATGCCCGCGTGGCTGGGGTGGATCGCGGTGGTGCTGCTGGCGCTGTATCTGGCGGTGTATCCGGCGCTGGCGGGGTGGGGTGCTTGGGCGATGAAGCCAAACGCCGACACGCATTTCGCGGCCCCGTCTTATCTTCTGGCTTTCGCCGGTCTCTGGACGCTCACCGAATGGCTCCGCAGCTGGGTTTTCACTGGCTTCGCATGGAATCCTCTCAGCGTGATCGCCGTTCCTCATGTCACGGCACCCGCGCGCTGGATCGGAACCTATGGCATGAGCGGGATCATCTTCCTGCTCGCAGCCGTCGTGATATTGGCATGGTTTCACCGCCGCGTCGCCGCAGCGATGCTGCTCGGAAGCCTCACCCTTTTCTGCGGCGCGGCATTTCTGATGCAAGCGGGCAGCGGGGCAGACGCTGCCGTCCGGACCAAGGGGATGCAGCGCATCCCCATAACCGTCGTTCAGCCCAATGTCGGACAGCAAGACAAATGGGTCGGCGCCAAGGCCGACGCCAATTTCGCCAAGCTCGCGCGGCTGACCGCGCCGAAGGATGACACGCCGCGGCTGATCCTGTGGCCCGAGGCGGCGGTGCCCGACTATCTCGAATGGGGCTATCCCGCGGTCTATTACGACCGCTCGCCCGCCGCGGCGCGGGCGCGGCTGACCGCGCTGATGAACCCCGGCGACCTGATGCTGCTCGGCGCGCTCAAGCTCGAACTCGACAAACAGGGCGACGTCGTCGGGGCGCGCAATGCGGTGATGACCGTCCATGCCGACGGCACCCTTGGCGCGCGTTACGACAAGGCGCATCTGGTGCCTTATGGCGAATATCTGCCGATGCGCCCGATCCTGTCGGCGATCGGTCTGTCGCGCCTTGCCCCCGGCGACATCGATTTCTGGCCCGGCCCCGCGCCGCGCACCCTCGACCTCGGCGCCTTCGGGCGCGCGGGGCTACAAATCTGTTACGAGATCATCTTTTCGGGGCAGGTCGTCGACCGCGACCACCGGCCCGATTTCATCTTCAACCCGTCGAACGACGCGTGGTTCGGCGCCTGGGGGCCGCCACAGCATCTGGCGCAGGCGCGGCTGCGCGCGATCGAGGAGGGGCTCCCTGTTATCCGCGCGACCCCGACCGGGATCAGCGCGGTGATCGACGCCGACGGCCGCATCCGCGAATCGCTGCCGATGCACGCCGCGGGACGGATCGACACGGTGGTCCCGCCCGCGCATGCGCCGACGCTGTTCGCGCGACATGGTAATATTCTGCCCGTCGGATTTGCGCTGATCCTCCTCGCAGCAGCCATTGCCTTTCGCCGCCGCGGGCGCTAACAGCGCGGCGACATAAAGCTTCCTTTATATCCGATTCACAGAAGGCTTCTCATGCGCAACAGCTTCCTCTTCACTTCCGAGAGCGTGTCCGAAGGGCATCCCGACAAGGTGGCCGACCAGATCAGCGATTCGATCGTCGACCTGTTCCTGTCGAAGGATCCCGAAGCGCGCGTCGCCTGTGAAACGCTGACAACGACGCAGCTGGTGGTGCTCGCGGGTGAAATCCGCTGCAAGGGCGTGTTTGAAAACGACGCCTGGGCGCCGGGCGCACTGGAGGAAATCGAAGCAACGGTGCGGCGCACGGTGCGCGAAATCGGTTACGAGCAGTCGGGCTTTCACTGGGAAAGCTTCCGTTTCGAAAATAATCTGCACGGCCAGTCGGCGCACATCGCGCAAGGTGTCGACGAAGGCGCGAACAAGGACGAAGGCGCCGGCGACCAAGGGATCATGTTCGGCTATGCGTCCGACGAAACCCCCGATTTGATGCCCGCGACGCTCGATTACAGCCACAAGATCCTCGAGCGCATGGCCGCCGACCGCAAGGCGGGGATCGCGCCCTTCCTCGAACCCGACGCCAAGAGCCAGGTGACGCTGCGCTACGCCAATGAGCGCCCGGTCGAGGCGACCGCGATCGTCGTGTCGACGCAGCATGCGCCGGGCTATTTTTTCCACAATGGCGAAGGCGACGAAGCGCTTTACACCGAATTGCGTAAATATGTGCTGGGCGTGATCGCCGACGTGCTGCCCGCCGAACTGCTCACCGCCAACACTGTTTATCACATCAACCCGACCGGCCGCTTCGAAATCGGCGGCCCCGACGGCGACGCCGGGCTGACCGGGCGCAAGATCATCGTCGATACCTATGGCGGCGCGTCGCCGCACGGCGGCGGCGCGTTCAGCGGCAAGGATCCGACCAAGGTCGACCGTTCGGCGGCGTATATCACCCGTTACCTGGCCAAGAATATCGTCGCCGCGGGCCTCGCGCGCCGCTGCACGATCCAGCTCAGCTATGCGATCGGCGTCGCCGAGCCGCTGTCGATCTATGTAGACCTGCACGGCACCGGCACCGTCGAGGAAAGCCGCATCGAAGCCGCGATCCCCGGGCTCGTGCGCCTGACGCCCAAGGGTATCCGCACCCACCTTGGCCTCAACAAGCCGATCTATCGCCAGACCGCCGCCTATGGCCATTTCGGCCGTACCGCGGAGGGCGACGCCTTCCCGTGGGAACGCACCGACCTGGTCGATAAGCTCAAGGCCGCGCTGGCAGGTTGACGCGCGGCCTTCGGCCGCTCGCTTCTGGCCGGATCGCTTGCGTCGCCGCGCGACTTGTGACAGCTATTGTCCCGGGTCCGGGGGATAGATATGTCAAAACGCTGGATTGCCACGGTTTTCGCCGGAGCGCTGATCGCGTTCACGCCCGCCATGGCGGCCGCGCAGACGCCGACCGATATTGTCTTTCAGACCGGAAAGTCCTGGACCCACCCGTCCAGCGGCATCACCGTGCCGGCAACGCTCGCGGGTGTCCCACGATCCAGCGGCAAGATCTTTACCGCGCCCGATCTCGACGTCAGCGTGGGTTTCGGCGGCAAGGATCATGATGCCATCAACTTCTTCATTTTTCGCGATACGTCGGGCTCGGTTCCGATCTGGCTGGCGCAGTCGCAGCGAGCGATCCTTGGCCGCAAGGATATAGCGTCATGGGCTGCCATCGTGCCGCCCACGAGCTTCACACCGCCGGGACAGGCCGCCAACAGCGGGCTCAAAATGGTGTACGCGCCGCAGGGCGACGACTCCATGACCGCCAGCGGGATCGCGATATTCGCGGTCAACGGCTGGTATGTGAAAATGCGGATCACCAGTTTCGGCAAGTCGCCCGCCGCCGTTTCCGCGATCATGGAGAGCGCGCTGCACGAAATCCGCTTTCCTGCTCCGATCCGCGCAAGCGGCGCGGTGCAGCCGATTGCCGATTGTCCTGCCAAACTCGGCTTTGGCACGGCAGCGGATTCAAAGGCCGGCGCTGCCGTCCTGACGACCGGCGTGGCGCGCCCCGCGCCGACGCTTCGTGCGCCGCGATGGTGTCGCGATTCGGTGCTCGAAGGGAATCGCGCCGTCTATCGTCCGGTCGGAACCAATGATCGTTATCTGCTCGCAATCGGCGATAATGGAAACGGCGCGTCGGTCCTGCCGCAGGCGGGATATTATTCGACGAACTTTTACACCGCCGACACCATTTTTACCTTGGTGGCGCAGGACAAGATACCATCGCCGCAACGCGTCATCGACCTGATCGTCGGGGATCGAATCATCGTCGCCACACCCAATCGCTAGGGTCAGATCCTGGACATGCTGAGGCGCTGATCCATGCTGCCGTTTCCCGGCGCTTGCTCCGGCGACGATCGCTGGGCTAGAGCGCGCGGCATGACGGCAAACAAATCCGGCGACCCGACGACGCTCAACCGGCTCTATGGCCGCGCCCAGGGCAGGCCTTTGCGCGCCGGGCAGCAGGCGCTGGTCGATACGTTGTTGCCGCAGATTGCAGTGCCGGATGTTGGCGAAGTTTCCGCGCAGCGTGTGTTCGGACAGACATGTCCGTTGCATTTTGAAATCGGTTTTGGCGGCGGCGAGCATATGGCGGCGCGTGCCGACATGCTGCCCGATCATGGCTTTATCGGCGCCGAGCCGTTCATCAACGGGGTCGCGCAGGCGCTGGTCCATGTTGCGGGCGATCATGGCGCGAAGTTGCCGCTGGGCAATGTCCGCATCCATCATGGCGACGCGCTGGAGGTGTTGCAGCGCATTCCCGACGGCGCGCTGAGCTTTGCCTATCTGCTCCACCCCGACCCCTGGCCGAAGGCGCGCCATGCCAAGCGGCGAATGATGAACGACGGCCCGCTCGACCTGATCGCCGCCAAGCTGAAACGCGGCGGCGAGTTCCGCTTTGGCACCGACCACCCGGTCTATCTGCAACATGCGCTGATGGTGATGCGCCGCCATCGCCACCAGTTCGAATGGCTGGCCCAGGACGCGCAGGATTTCCAGAACCGCCCCGGCGGCTGGCCCGAAACGCGCTACGAAGCCAAGGCGCGCCGGCTGGGCCACGAAGTCTGGTACTTCCGCTACCGCCGCCGCTGACCAGGACGTTCACGACGCGCAAACAAATGGGGCGGCCCCGTTATGGGTGCCGCCCCAGTTTAGTGGATCCGTCGGGGAGAGGGAGAGGACGGATCGGAGATTGGTGTCAGTCTGTCTTAGCGCGAAGCCATGCGGCTTTCGGTTTCGACTTCGGCGACGCCGGCGATCTTCAGCGCGGCGCGGAACTGCTTGGCGGCGGCGCGTTCGTTGCCCGCTTCGCACAGCTTCTTGCCGGTCGAAACAAAGCGCTTGGCGCTCGCCTGCTTGCCGCCTTCGACGCCGGTTGCAGCGACATGAGCCTGCTCGGCAAGGCCGGCGCAGCGATAGTCACCGCCCGACTGGGCATAGGCGGGGTTGGCGGTTGCGATCAGGCCGGTGAACGCCAGCGCCGATGCGGCGACGATAGCGAAAGCGGCAGGAAAGCGGCGGAAGGAAGAGATCTGATAGGCCATGGGAGAGAGTCCTTTCGTTTTGTTGTGCAACCCTTTTACGGGCAGTTGCGCAGATAGATAATCCTCTATAATCTGCAAGTGCTTTGAAGCAGGATTTAACAATCCCCCAAGGGGCGCTCGACGGGATCGAAGCTTTCCTGCGTGTAGCGCAAAGGCGCAGCTTTTCCGCCGCCGCATCGGACCTGGGGGTATCGCCTTCGGCGATCAGCCAGACGATCAAGGCGCTCGAGGCGCGCGTCGGCGCGCCTTTGTTCATGCGCACGACGCGCAGCGTCGGGCTCACCCAGGCGGGCGAAATGTTCCTGGAGCGCGCCGCGCCCGCCTATACCGGGCTGGCCGACGCCTATGAAGCGGCGCGCAATCTGGGCAACCGGCCGGCGGGGCGGCTGCGCATCAACCTGATGCGCGGCGCGATCCAGCCGATGTTCGAGCCGATTCTGGCGGGCTTTTGCGACACCTATCCCGACATCGAGCTGGAAATTTTCGGCGACGACGGGCTCAGTGACCTTAGCGCGGGGGGGTTCGATGCCGGCGTCCGCATGGGCGAATCGCTCGATGCCGATGTGATCGCGGTGCGGCTGACCTCGCCCTTTCGTTTTGCCGCCTTTGGCGCGCCCGCCTATTTCGAGCGCCACGGCCGCCCGGAAGAGCCCGGCGATCTGCGCCACCACCGCTGCGTCCGGCTGCGGCTGGCCAGCGGCGGGCTGCAACCCTGGTATTTCCTCGACGGCAATCGCGAAGTCGAAATTCCGGTGACCGGTCCGGTGATCGTCAACGAACAATCGGCGATCATCATGGCGGTGCGCACCGGGGTCGCGCTGGGGATGACCGCCGAGCCCGTGCTCGCCGAGCATATCGAACGCGGCGAGCTGGAAGTGGTGCTGGGCGAGCGGGCGGTGTCGACCGCGGGGCTGTTCCTTTATTACCCCAGCCGCAAACAGGTGATGCCGAAATTGCGTGCCTTCATCGATTATGCGCGCGAATTTCTGCCCGAGGATCTGACCCGGATCTAGCGACCGGCCATCGCGGCATACCGGCGCAAAAACAAATCCCTTCATCGCCAAGAGAAAATTTGGGCTGGCGTCGCGCGTCGATTCGGGGCAGCTAGTTCTCAACTAAAAAAGTTGGGATGATTGCATGATCGATTTCGCGGCTTTCGACCTTTCCGCATTGCTGCCCTTCATTCTGATCGGCTTTGCCGCGCAGCTGGTCGACGGCGCGCTGGGGATGGCGTTCGGCGTCATCTGCAACACGCTGCTCGTGGCGGTGCTCGGCGTACCGCCCGCGACCGCGTCGGCGCGCATCCATGTCGTCGAGATTTTCACCACCGGCGCATCAGGGCTGAGCCACTTATTCCACCGCAATATCGACTGGCCGCTGTTCTGGCGGTTGTTGATCCCCGGCGTCATCGGCGGCGTATTGGGCGCCTATGTCCTTTCCTCGCTCCACGCCGATGTCGTGAAGCCGTTCGTCCTTGCCTATCTGGTCGCGATCGGCATCTGGCTGCTGGTGCGGGGTTTGCTGTACCCGCCGAAAATTTCCAAGCCCAAGGTCGTTGCGCCGCTGGCGGTCGTCGGCGGTTTTCTCGACGCCGCGGGCGGCGGCGGCTGGGGGCCGGTGGTGACATCGAACCTGCTGGTGCAGGGCGGCGAGCCGCGCAAGATCGTCGGCACCGTCAACAGCGTCGAATTTTTCCTGGCAGTGTCGGTATCGATCGCCTTCATCTGGCATCTGGGTTTCGAGGAAATCCTGGGTCCGACATTGGGCCTGATCATCGGCGGCGTCGCCGCGGCGCCGCTGGGCGCCTATATGGCCAAGCGTTTTTCGCCCAAGGTGATGCTGGTGATGGTCGGGGTCGTGCTGACCGCGACAAGCGCGTTCGGGTTGTACCGGGCGCTGGTGTGACGGTGGGGTGACGGCGGGTTGCGACCGGTTGCGGGCGTACGTCATTTCGTCTCTCCCCTTGTGGGAGAGATACGAAGGCTTGGCAGCTTGGCTGCCTAGCCGCAGTTGAGAGGGGGTTTACGCCTGCTGGCGCCCAGCCCCCTCACCAAGCTTCGCTAGCTCCTGACGGAGCAAGCTGCGCTATCCTCTCCCACAAGGGGAGAGGAGTTTGTGGCAGCTAACCACCTCTCAAGCCGCCGATCAATTCGCCGGTTTGGTCTCGTCGATCTTTTCGACCCATTCGGGATAAAAGCTCGGTTCGCGCGCCGACCAGCCCGGGGCGGTGGCCGCGGCTTCGCTGATCGACTGGAGCAATGTCTTGCGCTTGTCGGGGTGCAGATGAGGCAGCGACGCCGCGGCGCAGAAAGCGCCGGGCAGCCACGGCCGCGCATGCGCGCCGAGCAGGCGTTCGTAGAGGAAGCGGTAGGAGGCAAAGCCGGGCAAGCGGTCCTGTCCAAGGTCGAACGCCGACACCGCCACCAGCGGCGCCATGAAGCCTTCGAGCGCGTCGAGACCGCTGTCGTCGGGGATATGCTCGCGAATTTCGCCGATCCGCTGGTAGACCTTGGCCTGAACGCGGATCGCGGTTTCCTCGACCACGTCGCGCGACCAGCGGGCGATCGCGTCCTCGCGTTCCAGCCCGATGTCGAGCGAGCGGCGGATATACCGCTGTGTCGCCGCAGGAAAACCCGCAAATTCCTTGATTTCCGCAATCGACAGGTTTCCGCCTGCCGGTCCCGAACGCCTCGCCATGGTCATGCTCCCGCTCGGCGCCCGGGGAGCCATCCCCCCGGAGGCCTGCATCCAACAGTCTGCCACTAAATTGGTTAGCGGCAAGTTAACCATTCCGCCGGGCGATGTTCAGCAAGTCGTGGGGCGTTGCACCGCGTCGCAACCGGGCCTAATCAGCGTGGCTCGCATCACAAGACACGCAGGTTCCCCATGTCCAACGCACCGCAGCCGGTCATTTCCGCGACCGGCCTGTTCACCCCCGCCGAAGCCATCTCCAACGAAGAACTGGTTGCCAGTTTTAATCAGTATGTTGCGTTGCACAACCGGAAAAATGCAGCGGCGATCGCGGCGGGCGAGATTGCCGAACTGACTGAATCGAGCGTCGAATTCATCGAAAAGGCGAGCGGCATCGGGTCGCGCTTCGTCGTCGACAAGGCAGGCATTCTCGACCCCGAACATATGGCGCCGCGGCTGCCCGAACGCAGCAACGACGAGCTGTCGATCCTGGCTGAAATCGGCGTTGCCGCGGCCAGGGACGCGCTGGCGCGCGCCGGCCGCGACGCGGGCGACGTCGATGCGGTGCTGTGCGCGGCGTCGAACATGCAGCGCGCCTATCCGGCGATGGCGGTCGAGATCCAGGATGCGCTGGGCATCGACGGGTTCGGGTTCGACATGAATGTTGCCTGTTCGTCGGCGACCTTCGGCATCCAGACCGCCGCCGACTATATCCGTGCGGGCCATGCCCGCAGCGTGCTGGTGGTGAACCCCGAGATTTGTTCGGGCCATTTGAACTGGCGCGACCGCGACAGCCATTTCATCTTTGGCGATGTCGCCACCGCGATCCTGGTCGAGGACAAGGCGATCGCGCCCGCGGGCCATTGGGATATCCTGGGGACCAAGCTGAAAACGCAGTTCAGCAACAATATCCGCAACAATTTCGGCTTCCTCAACCGCACCCATGGCGGAATCGACCAGGACGGGCCGAAGACCGACAAATTGTTCGTCCAGGAAGGCCGCAAGGTGTTCAAGGAAGTCGTGCCGATGGTCGCCAACATGATCGTCGAACAGATGGAGCTGCTGGGGCTGGAGGGCAGCGACATGCGGCGGCTTTGGCTGCACCAGGCGAACACCAACATGAACCGGCTGATCGCGCAGCGCGTGCTGGGGCACGAGGCGAGCGAGGACGAAAGCCCGACGGTGCTCGATACCTATGGCAATACGTCGAGCGCGGGGTCGATCATCGCCTTTCACCTAAACCATGAAGACATGGCCCCCGGCGACACCGGGCTGATCTGTTCGTTCGGTGCGGGTTATTCGGCGGGGACGGTGTTCGTGCGGAAGACGTGAGGCGGAAAATCGTCGTCCCCGCGAAGGCGGGGACCGCTGTCGGCATAGCCTAAGGTTGCTGGCGGCCCCCGCCTTCGCGGGGGCGACGATTTCAGTTACGGCACAAACGTCGTGAACAGATAGATCGCGAACAGCATCAGGTGGATCACCCCCTGCAGCACCGTCGTGCGCCCGTTCGCCAGCGTTTGCGAGGCGACGATCAGCGACAGGAACAGCAGCACGGTCGACTTGGCGTCGAGGCCAAGCCCGATCGGCAGGTCGATGGCAATCGACAGGATGGCCACCGCGGGGATCGTCAAACCGATTGTCGCCAATGCCGATCCGAGCGCGAGGTTGAGGCTGGTCTGGAGCCGGTTCGCCTTGGCCGCGCGGACCGCGGCGAGTCCTTCGGGCGCCAGAATCACCGCCGCGATCAACACCCCCAGCACTGCCGGCGGCGCGCCCCAGTCGGCGAGCAGCGCACCCATGACGGGCGAGAGAAATTTGGCCAGCAGGACGACGGCGACAAGGCTGGCAAGCAGCAGCACGGCCGACAGCGCGGTCCGGCGGTTGCCGGGCGGGGCAGCGTGGATTTCGGGTTCGTCCTGATCGTCGCCGTCGGGCAGGAAATAGTCGCGGTGGCGCACCGTCTGCACCAGCGCAAAGGTCGCATAGAGGATCAGCGAGACGACCGCGACAAAGCCGAGCTGGGTGGCCGAATAATAAGGCCCGGGGGCGCTGGAGGTGAAATTGGGCAGCACCAGCGCGACGACGCTGAGCACGGTGAGCGTCGCGAGCGCGGCGCCGATGCCGGTGCGCTGGAAACGCTGTTCATGGTGGCGGATCGCACCGCTCAAGAGACAGAGCCCCATCAGCAGGTTGAGGATGACCATGACCGCGGCGAACACCGTGTCGCGCGCCAGCGTCTGTGCCTTTTCGGGTTCGGCCTGCATTAGCGTCAGGATCAGCCCGACCTCGATCACCGTCACCGACAGCGCGAGGATCAGCGTGCCGAAGGGTTCGCCGACGCGGTGCGCGATGACTTCGGCGTGGTGCACCGCCGCGACGATCGCGCCGATCAGGATCAGCGCGACGAACCAGGCCCCGAGCGGCAGGGCGAAGCTGGCGAGCGCGGCGACGAAGCCGAGCACGGGCAGCATGTCGTGGGTACGGTCGGCGAGGCGGAGCTTGGCGGTCATGGCGCTTCTATTGCAGCCGCCTGCGCGGCTTACTACCCCCAAACTCCATTCGTCATCCCGGCCTTTGCCGGGATCACGAATAAAACCGCTAATGCGCCCGTACCGGCAACCCCGCCGCCGCCAACCGCGCATGCGCCTCGGCAATCGTCGCGTCGCCGAAGTGGAAGATGCTGGCGGCGAGCACCGCACTCGCGCCGCCTTCGATCACCCCGGCGACCAGATGGTCGAGATTGCCGACGCCGCCGCTCGCGATCACGGGTACCGACACCGCATCGGCGATCGCGCGGGTGAGCGCGAGGTCGTAGCCGTCCTTGGTGCCGTCGCGGTCCATCGAGGTGACGAGCAGCTCGCCCGCGCCGAGGGCGGCGAGGCGGACGGCATGTTCGAGCGCGTCGATCCCCGTGGGCTGGCGCCCGCCATGGGTGAAGATTTCCCAGCGACCGTCGGCCACGTGGCGCGCGTCGATGCTGCCGACGGCGCACTGGCTGCCGAAACGGTCGGCGATGTCGGCGACCAACTCAGGACGCGCGACCGCGGCGCTGTTCACGGCGACCTTGTCGGCGCCCGCGAGCAGCAGCGCGCGCGCGTCGTCGGCGCTGCGCACCCCGCCGCCGACGGTGAGCGGCATGAAGCAGACTTCGGCGGTGCGGCTGACCATGTCGAGCAGGGTGCCGCGACCCTGGTGGCTGGCGCTGATGTCGAGGAAGCACAGCTCGTCGGCGCCCGCCGCGTCATAGGCGCGCGCGGCCTCGACCGGGTCGCCCGCGTCGCGGAGGTCGACGAAGTTCACGCCCTTGACGACGCGCCCGTCGGCCACGTCGAGGCAGGGGATGACGCGGACGCGGACGGTCATCCGCGCCCGACCGTGATCGCTTCGGCCAGATCAAGGCGCCCATCGTACAGTGCGCGACCGGTGATCGCCCCCTCGATGCCGTCGGCAACATGCGGGCGCAGTGCATGGATGTCGCCGATGTCGGCGACCCCGCCGCTGGCGATTACCGGAATGGCGACCGCCTTGGCCAGCGCCACCGTCGCTTCGACATTGCAGCCCTTGAGCAGCCCGTCGCGGCCGACGTCGGTGAAGAGTAGCGCGGCGACCCCCGCGTCCTCGAACCGGCGCGCGAGATCCTCGACGCGGACGTCGGAGACATCGGCCCAGCCCTCGGTCGCGACCATGCCGTCGCGGGCGTCGACGCCGACGACGATGCGGCCGGGAAGGTCGCGTGCGGCGGTTTTGACGAATTCGGGATCCTTGAGCGCTGCGGTGCCGATGATGACGCGCTCGACGCCGAGCGCGAGCCAGCGGTCGACGCCCGAGCGGTCACGAATCCCGCCGCCGACCTGTACCTTGCCCGGGAAGGCGGCGATGATACTTTCGACCGCCACGCCGTTGACGCTCGTCCCCGCAAAGGCGCCGTCGAGGTCGACGACGTGGAGGTGCGAGGCGCCAGCGTCGGCGAACAGGCGGGCCTGCGCCGCCGGATCGTCGCCATAGACAGTCGCGCGGTCCATATCGCCTTCGGCCAGCCGCACCACCTGCCCGCCTTTAAGGTCGATCGCGGGGAAGATGGTCAGGGCCGCCACTTCAAAAACCTTTCGAGCGTTGCGAGGCCGTAGGCCTGGCTTTTTTCGGGGTGATATTGGACGCCGACGATATTGTCCTTCGCCACCGCCGCGACGAAGGCGCCGCCATGGTCGCTCGTCGCCGCGACGTCGGCCGCATCGGCGAAATGATAGCCGTGGAGAAAATAGGCCTCGCCCGCCGCGATCACCGGGTGGGCGGTGGTCGGAACGACGTCGTTCCAGCCCATGTGCGGGATGCGCAGGCCGGGTGCCGGGGCAAAGGCGCGGACGGTGCCAGCGATCCAACCGAGCCCCGCGTGGCGCCCATGCTCCTCGCCCGCATCGGCGAGCAATTGCATGCCGACACAGATGCCGAGGAAGGGGGCGCAATCGGTCCGGACGCGGCGGTCCATCGCGTCGATCAGCCCGTCGATCGCGGAGAGCCCGTTCATGCAGGCCGCAAACGCCCCGACACCGGGCAGCACGATGCGATCGGCCTTGGCGACAATATCGGGATCGGCAGTCACCGCGACATCGGCCGCGCCCGCCGCGACGAGCGCATTATGCACCGAGCGAAGATTGCCCGCGCCATAGTCGATCAGGGCAATTGCGGTCATGGGCTGGTCCTACAGGACGCCCTTCGTGCTGGGAATCGCATCGCCCTTGCGCGGGTCGATTTCCACCGCCTGGCGCAGTGCGCGGGCCAGCGCCTTGTACATGCTTTCGGCGATATGGTGATTGTTCTCGCCGTAGAGCGTCTCGATGTGCAGCGTGATGCCCGCGGTCTGGGCGAAGCTGTGGAACCAGTGCGGGAACATCTCGGTGTCCATCTCGCCGAGCCGCGGCTGCGAGAAGCTGGATTTGTAAACGCAGTGCGGGCGCCCCGAAATGTCGAGCACGCAGCGCGTCAGCGTTTCGTCCATCGGCGCGTGGGCCTCGCCATAACGCGCGATGCCGCGTTTGTCGCCGAGTGCCTTCAGCACCGCCTCGCCGAGCGCGAGTGCCGAATCCTCGACCGTGTGGTGCTGGTCGATGTGGAGATCGCCCTTCACCTGCATGGCAATGTCGATCAGCGAATGGCGCGACAATTGTTCGACCATATGGTCGAGGAAACCGATGCCGGTGGACACCGAATAATCGCCGGTTCCGTCGAGATTGACGGTGATCGCGATATCCGTTTCCTTGGTCGTGCGCTGAACGGTGGCGGTTCGCATGGCCGCCGCCATAGACGCATTTTTTCGCGTTGCAAGGCGACTCTGTCCGCCTCTATCCCCCCTTGACCAGCGCGCCCGGCCCGTTCATCCCCCTGCCCCATGAGTGAAGACGTCCGCGACAGCCTGATTCCCTATGACGAAATCGTGCAGGATGCGCTGCGTGCCGTGGTCGGCCGCGTGCTGCGCCAGATCGAGGGGCACGACAGCCTGCCCGGCGAGCATCATTTCTATATCACCTTCAAGACGCAGGCGGTCGGGGTCGACATTCCGGCGCATCTGGTCGCGAAATTTCCCGACGAAATGACGATCGTGCTGCAAAACCGCTTTTGGGACCTGAAGGTCGGCGACGACCATTTCAGCGTCGGCCTGTCGTTCAACCAGACGCCGTCGACGCTGGTGATCCCCTATGCCGCGATCACCGCCTTTGTCGATCCGTCGGTCGATTTCGGCCTGCAGTTCCAGGTCAGCGACGACGAGACGACGACGCCCGAACCGCATGACGAAGCCGACAATGATCGCCCCGCCGCAACGAGCGAAGACGGGTCGAACGTGGTGACGGTGGATTTCGGCAAGCGGAAATAGAGAGCCAGCCCTGATGTCCGCACCCTGGCCCCCGAGCCGGTTCTGGCAATATTGGGCACTTGCCGGGATGCCGATCCTCGCCGCCGCCTTCTGGTGGGCGGTCGAGGGCCATGTCGTGTTCGAGAACAGCGCGCGCCGCAGCCAGATTGCCGACGGGCTGCTGCATTTCAGCCTGTTGATCCTGACCCCGGCGCTGGTGCTGGTGTGGCTGGTCGCCGCCTGGCTCCGTCGACGGGTGGGTGAAGCGGGGTATTGGAAAATGCTGGGGCTGGTCGCGATGATCTGGGCCGGGTCGGTGCTGGTGACGACCCTGTTGGCGCGATGAGCGGAACGCGCACCGAAACCGACAGCATCGGCGCGATCGAGGTGCCCGCCGATGCCTATTGGGGGGCGCAGACACAGCGTTCGATCGAGAATTTCCCTTTTCCGGCCCACGAACGCATGCCGCTCCCCATCGTTCACGCGCTGGCACGGATCAAGGGCGCCGCGGCGCGGGTCAATCGCGCGCACGGGATGGACAACCGGCTGACTGATGCTATTGCCGCCGCCGCCGACGCGGTGGCCGCCGGGAACCACGACGGCCAGTTTCCGCTGGCGATCTGGCAGACGGGCAGCGGCACCCAGTCGAACATGAACGTCAATGAGGTGATCGCGGGGATCGCCAACGAGGCGCTGGCGGGCACGCGCGGCGGGAAGGCGCCGGTTCACCCCAACGACCATGTCAACATGGGGCAGTCGTCGAACGACAGTTTCCCGACCGCGATCCATGTCGCGGTTGCGGTCGAGACGACGGCGCGGCTGCTGCCCGCGCTGACCCGGCTGACCGATGCGCTGGCGGCAAAAGCGGCGGCGTGGGACGACATCGTCAAGATCGGCCGAACGCACCTTCAGGATGCGACCCCGCTGACCCTGGGGCAGGAATTTTCGGGCTATGTCGCGCAGCTGATCGCGTGCCGCGCGCGGATCGATGGGGCGCTGGCGCATAATATCTGCAAGCTGGCGCAGGGCGGCACCGCGGTCGGCACCGGACTCAATGCCCCCGCCGGGTTCGACGCCGCAATGGCGGCGGAGCTGTCGCGCGCAACCGGGATCGCCTTTGCACCGGCGCCGAACAAGTTTGAGGCGCTGGCGTCGAACGACGGGCTGGTGTTCTTTTCGGGCGCGCTGAACACACTGGCGGTCGCGCTGACCAAGATCGCCAATGATATCCGCCTTCTCGGTTCGGGCCCGCGCGCGGGGCTCGGCGAGCTTGAGCTGCCCGCGAACGAGCCCGGCAGCTCGATCATGCCGGGCAAGGTCAATCCGACGCAGTGCGAGATGCTGACGATGGTGGCAGCGCAAGTGATCGGCAACCATCAGGCGGTGACGGTCGGCGGGATGCAGGGGCATCTGGAGCTCAACGTGTTCAAACCGCTGATCGGCGCCAATGTGCTGCGTTCGATCGAGCTGCTCGCCATCGGCATGGCGACCTTTGCCGACAACTGCGTCGAAGGCCTGGAACCGAACCGCGGGCGCATTGCCGAACTGGTCGATCGCTCGTTGATGCTCGTCACCGCGCTCGCGCCCGAAATCGGCTATGACAAGGCGGCGAGGATCGCCAAGCAGGCGCACGAGACGGGATCGACGCTGAAGGACGCCGCGCTGGCGCTGGGCTATGTCGATGCGGCAACGTTCGACCGGCTGGTCGACCCGCGCACGATGCTGGGGCCGGAACCCAAAGCCCCCGCCGCGGATTGATGCAGCAGAAGGAGACGGGATCATGATCGGCAGGATCGTTGGCGGCGTGCTCGGAAGCGCGATCGGACGGAAAAAGGGCAATCACCCGATTGCGGGCGCGGTGATCGGCGCGGGCACATTATTTGCGGCGCGGCGTCTGTTCCCGCAGCGCTATGCCGCGATGGCGGCGTGGGCAGCAGCGGGCTACCTCACCAAGAAATGGGCCGAGCGCGCCGAAGCGCGCCGGGCGTCGGAGGCCGCGCATGCCGCCGATCCCGAACTGGCGCGCGCGGGCGTGGTCGACAGCTATGCCGGGACCGCCGAACCTGCCGGGCCGACTCCCGACGGCGAGGCGATCGGCGACGCGCTGCCCCCCGCGATTCCCCTCGATACGAACGGCAAACGCCCCGCGATCCATTGATCGCGCCCGGTGCGGTTGTCGCCCGACAACCGCACCGGTGTGCCCAAAAATTGATACATATGTACCATATGGGTTATTTGGATTGACATTTTAGCGCCTTTATGGCACAAGAGTGCAATATCGGCGAATATGTCATGGTCGCACCGGGCGTCGGGATGACCCGGTACCTTGCCATCGCCGACGCGAACTGTATTGCTGTAACAATACACAGACGGGAGCGAGTGGGGCATGGTGTGCCGCGCGATTTGGTGGGCGGTCTGGGCGATGATTGCGGCAATAACCGGCCCGGCGGCGCTGGCTGAGACCGGCGATCATGGCGCGGAACCGCGGCCCGTTGCGGCACAGCCGGTCGCCGCGGAGCCCGACGGACGGGACCAAGCCTTTGCCGCCGACTTCGGCCGGTTCCTGGACAATGCGATGGCGCGTTTCCCGTCGGTCCCCGCGCTGTCGGTCGCGGTCGTTCACCGCGGCGTGCCGGTGTTCGTGGGCGCCAAGGGACGCGCCGATGTCGCGGGCGGGGTCGCGGCCACCGTCGACACCCCCTTTTACATCGCGTCGTCGACCAAGGCCTTTGTCGGCACCGCGCTCGCGCGGCTCGACGCGCGCGGGACGATCGACCTCGACTGGACGATGCGCGAGCTGGCGCCCGATGTGGCCTTTGCGCCGGGGATCCGCGCCGACCGGATCAGCCTGCGCGACCTGCTGGTGCATCGCCACGGGCTGGCGGGCGATGCGATGGCGTTCCGGCTGGCGTATAGCGGCGATTATGACGCGGCGGTGCTGGAACGGCTGCTCGCCGGGTTGAAACCCGATGCCGCGACGCCCGCGGGCACGTTCCGCTATGGCAATATCGGCTATAATGTCGCGGCGTTGCTGATCGAGCGGCGCACGGGCCTCCGCTGGCAGGATATGGTCGAGGCGGAGCTGATCGCGCCGCTGGGCATGACCGGCACGCTGGCCGAGGGGCTGGCGGCGGGCGGCAACCGGACGGCGGTGGCCGCGCCCCATAGCGGCGGCGAGCCTGTGTATCTGACCAAGGTCGATGCAACGATGCACGCGGCCGGGGGCATGGTTGCCAGCGCCAACGACATGGCGCGCTGGCTGGCGCTGCAACTGGCGGAGGGCGGGGCGATGGCCAAGGCAGCGGCGGCGGCGCGCGAACCGGTGGCGACGCTCGACAGCGCCTTTGGGCCGTTCCGGCGGACGGGATATGGGCTGGGCTGGTATTCCGGGCCGTTTGAGGGCGGCACGCTCTATCACGCCTTTGGCGCGTTCGCGGGGGCACGGGCGCATGTGTCGGTGCAGCCCGCCACCGGGCTGGGGGTCGCGGCGACCGCGAACGACGATGGCGCCGGGTTCCGCCTCGTCGATCTGGCGGCGCTCTATGCCTATGACTGGTACCGGCTTGGCGCGGCCGAGGCCGACGCACGGGCGAGTGCGCAGCTCGGCGCACTGGCGGAGCAATGGGCGCGGCAGGTCGAAAAGGTCTCGGCGCAGCGCGCCGAACGCGCCGCGCGCCGGTCGCAGCTGAGCCTGCCGCCCGCGGCTTATGCCGGCGATTATTGCCATGCCGATTATGGCATGATCCGCGTCGCGCCGCAGGGGACGCAGCTTGCACTGACGATGGGGCGGCTGCATGGCGTTACCGAAGCGGGGACCGAGCCCGACACGGTGCGCGCCGAGCTGATTCCCGGGCAGGGCGAAATCTATCGCTTTACGCTCACGGGCAGTGGGGCGATGGCGATCGAGGCGTTCGGGAGCCGGTTCGGACGCTGCATCGATAGCGGAGCGAGCGTCAGCCCGCCGCCTGCCATTCCTTGATCGCCTCGATGGGCGAGACGAGCATGAGGACGTTGAGCGTCAGATTGTCGCGGATCGCCCACAGGGTGAAGAGTTCGAAGATGATGGCGATGGCGACGGTGACCCACCAGCGCATCCGGCTGGCGGCGAGGAAGCCCGCGATCATGAACAGCGCGTCGCTGACCGAATTGAGGATCGAATCGCCGCTGTAGCCGAATGCCATCGTCACCTCGCGATAGCGGTCGATGATGACGGGCGAATTTTCGAGGATTTCCCACGCCGCCTCGACCCCGATCGCCAGCGCGAGCAGGATCCAGAGCGGCTGGCGCGGCAGCAGCCAGCGGCCGAGGCCGTAGAAGATGAAGCCGTGGATGATATGGCTGAAGCTGTACCAGTCCGAAATCTGCTGGCTGTTCTGATCGGATTGCACGACGCCGTGCCACAGGCTGATCGTGCCGCACGGGCAGATCGGCGGGCGGCCCATTGCGAACAATATCGCGGTGAAGACCGCGAGCAGCGCCGCGGCGACCAGCCAGCCCGTGCGTGAAATCCCCATCATCTGCGCCGCCCTTCCCGCTTGACCGTTGCCCTGTGTCGGGCGAATAGCGCGCATGGCTGAAAGCGTCCATCTGAACCGCCGCGGCGTGTTGTTCGTCCTCTCCTCGCCGTCGGGCGCGGGCAAGACCACGATTTCGAAAAAGATGCTGGGGGTTGATGGCGACATCGCGCTGTCGATCTCGGCCACCACGCGCCCGCCGCGCCCCGGCGAGATCGACGGCAAGGATTATCATTTCGTCGACACCGAGACGTTCAAGAAAATGGCCGCCGACGGCGAGTTTCTGGAATGGGCGCATGTGTTCGGCCACCGTTACGGCACCCCGCGCGCGCGGGTCGAGGAGCTGCTGGCGGCGGGCAAGGATGTGCTGTTCGACATCGACTGGCAGGGCGCGCAGCAGCTGTATCAGGAAGCCGGTCCCGATGTCGTGCGCGTGTTCGTGTTGCCGCCGACGATGGAAGAGCTGGAGCGGCGGCTGCGCAGCCGCAAGACCGACAGCGACGAGGTAATCGCCGCGCGGATGGCGCGCGCCGCGAACGAGATCAGCCACTGGGACGGCTATGACTATGTGCTGATCAACGACAATGTCGACGAATGTTATGGCGAAGTGATGGCGATTTTGCGCGCCGAGCGGTTGAAGCGGCGGCGGCAGATCGGGCTGATCGGATTTGCGCGCGATCTGATCCGGTCGGTGCCCGAGGGCGATACGGCGATTTAGCGACCCTCGTCATTGCGAGCGCAGCGAAGCAATCTCCAGCTATCGGCCTTGCGCGGGGCCGATAGCTGGAGATTGCCGCGTCGCCTTCGGATCCTCGCAATGACGTAGAATTAGACGGGCGTCACCAGATTGGCGGTCAACTCGGCGACCATCTCCGCGCGCAGCGGTTTGGCCTGATTGTCGGTGCGGCACACGACCACGGTGTCGCAGGTGGCGATGGCGCGGCCGTTCTGGAACATCGCCTGGACGATCGTCCAGCTCGAGGTGCCGAGGCGCCCGATGCCGGTCGCGATCTCGACCGGATCGGGAAAATTGCCCTCGGCCAGATAATTGATCTCGACCGCGGCGACCATCGTGCGTTCGTTGGCGGGGCGCTCGCCGAGCGGGCGCACCTGGCGGTTGAGCAACACCCGGCCGCTTTCGAACAGGGCGGCAAAGGCCACATTGTTGAGGTGGCCGTTGATGTCCATGTCCTGAAAGCGCGTCTGGAACTCGGTGCAGACGGGGTAGCTGGCGGGGTTCAGCCGCCAGCTCTCCGGTTTCGGCATATCAGCGCGGACCCATGCGGATGCCGCCGTCGAGGCGCACGTCCTCGCCGTTGAAATAGCCGTTTTCGATCATGCACAGCGCCAGCGCCGCATATTCGGGCGGGTTGCCGAGGCGCTTCGGGTTGAGCACCGACGCCCCGAGCGCGTCACGGACATTCTGCGGCGCGCCCGCGAGCAGCGGGGTGTCGAAGATGCCGGGCAGGATCGTGTTGACGCGGATATTTTCCGACGCGAGGTCGCGCGCGATGGGGAGGGTCATGCCGACGACGCCGCCCTTCGACGCCGAATAGGCCGCCTGACCGATCTGGCCGTCCTCGGCTGCAACGCTCGCGGTGTTGACGATCGCGCCGCGCTCGCCGTCTTCCATCGGATCGAGCGTCAGCATGCCTGCCGCCGATTTGGCGATGCAGCGGAAGGTGCCGACGAGGTTGATCTGGATGATCCAGTTGAACGCATCGAGGGGGAAATGCTTGATGCTGCCGTCTTCCTTGCTGCGGCTGGCGGTCTTGATCGCGTTGCCGGTGCCGGCGCAGTTGACCAGGATGCGTTCCTGCCCGATCGCTTCGCGCGACTTGGCGAAGGCGGCGTCAACCGAGGCGTCGTCGGTGACGTTGCATTCGCAGAAGACGCCGCCGAGTTCTTCGGCGAGGGCTTTGCCCTTCTCTTCCTGCAGGTCGAAGATCGCGACTTTCACGCCTTTGGCGGCGAGTGCGCGGGCGGTTGCGGCGCCGAGGCCGGAGGCGCCGCCGGTGACGACGGCGGATACGGTGGAATCGAGTTTCATTCAGGCATCCTTTCCAAAAAATAGATGTGCGTTCCGGCGAAAGCCGGAACCCAGGGCGTCAGAACGCAGCGTCGATGCTACACCGCCCTGGGCTCCTGCGTTCGCAGGAGCACGAAGAGAAATTAAAGCCGTTCGACGATCGTGACGTTGGCCTGGCCGCCGCCTTCGCACATCGTTTGCAGGCCATATTTGCCGCCGGTCGCGTCGAGCACGCCGAGCAGGGTCGCCATCAGCTTGGTGCCGCTGGCGCCGAGCGGGTGGCCGAGCGCGATCGCGCCGCCGTGCTGGTTGATCCGCGCGGGGTCGGCGCCGAGATATTTGAGCCAGGCGAGCGGCACCGGCGCGAATGCTTCGTTGACCTCGTAAGCGTCGATATCCTCGATCCTCATGCCCGCTTTCTTGAGCGCGCGTTCGGTCGCGAACAGCGGCTCCTCGAGCATGATCACCGGATCGCCCGCGGTCACCGAGATATGATGGATGCGCGCGCGGGGGGTCAGACCATGATCCTTTAGCGCCTGTTCGGACACGACCAGCGCCGCCGAGGCGCCATCGCAGATCTGGCTCGACGAGGCTGCGGTGATCGCGCCGCCTTCCTGCAGCAGCTTGACGCCCGCGATACCCTCGAGCGTCGCATCGAAGCGGATGCCTTCGTCAACGAGGTGCATTTCGCGGCCTTCGGGGGTGTCGATCTCGACACCGACAATCTCGCGTTTGAAATGGCCGGCTTCGGTCGCCGCCTTCGCGCGGCGGTGGCTTTCGAGCGCATAGGCGTCGAGGTCGGCCTTGGTCAGCCCGTGCTTCTTGACGATCATTTCGGCGCCCATGAACTGGCTGAACATGATGCCGGGATATTTTTCCTCGAGCCGCTCCGATTTATAGTGGCCGAGCCCTTCCTTCATGAACAGCGTCGCGACGCTGCCCATCGGCACGCGGGTCATGCTTTCGATGCCGCTGGCGAGCACGATGTCCTGCGTCCCCGACATCACCGCCTGCGCGGCGAACTGGATCGCCTGCTGCGACGAGCCGCACTGGCGGTCGATGGTGACCGCGGGGATCGAGTCGGGGAGCTTCGAGGCGAGCACCGCATTGCGGCCGACGTCCATCGTCTGCTGCCCGCCCTGCGACACGCAGCCGGTGATGACGTCGTCGATTTTGGACGTATCGAAGTCATTGCGGTCGGCGATCGCGTCGAACACCGCGGCGCCGAGGTCGACGGGGTGGACGCCGGCAAGCTTGCCGCCGCGCTTGCCGCCGGCGGTGCGGACGGCGTCGACGATATAGGCATGGGCCATGGAGATAGTCCTTTCACTTCCTGTTCCCCTCTCCCCTTGCGGGAGAGGGTTGCGAAGACTTGGCGGCTTGTCCGCCTAGTCGAAGCTGGGTGAGGGGCTGGGACGTGGCTTGGGACGCCTAGGTCAGAACCCCTCACAAGACTTGCCAGGCGGCGAGCCGCCAAGCCAAGTCTTTCTCTCCCTTAAAGGGAGAGTAAAATCTTCAGAGCTTCCGCCCGATCAGTTCCTTCATAATCTCGTTCGTGCCGCCGAAGATACGCGTCACGCGCGCGGCGCGCCAGGCGCGGGCGATCGGATATTCGTTCATATATCCCGCGCCGCCGAACAGCTGGAGGCATTTGTCCATCACCTCCCATTGCAGGTCGGTGTGCCACAGCTTTGCCGCGGCGCCTTCCTCCGGCGTCAGTTCCTTTTTCAGATGCCGCGCGAGCGCCCAGTCGAGGTGCGCCCAGCCGACCTGCAGTTTCGCCTTGAGGTCCGCGAGCACGAAGCGGCTGTTCTGGAAATCGAGGATCGGCTTGCCGAACGCCTTGCGTTCGCGCGTATATTCGACCGTGTCGTCGAAGGCGCGCTGCGCGGACGCCTGCGCCGAAACCGCGATCGAGAGCCGCTCCTGCGGCAGCTCGCTCATCAGATAGATGAAGCCCTGCCCCTCTTCGCCGAGGCAGTTGGTGATCGGCACGCGCACGTCGTTGAAGAACAGTTCGGACGTGTCGGCCTCGTCCTGCCCGATCTTGTCGAGGTTGCGCCCGCGCTGGAAACCCTCGCGGTCGGCCTCGACCAGCACGATCGACACGCCCTTCCACGCCGGCTGGGCGTCGGGATCGGTCTTGACGCAGACGAGGATCAGGTCGGCGTTCTGGCCGTTGGTGATATAGGTTTTCGACCCGTTGATGACATAGTGGTTGCCATCCTTTTTCGCGGTCGTGCGCATCCCCTGCAGGTCGCTGCCGGTGCCCGGTTCGGTCATCGCAATCGCGGTGATGACCTCGCCCGAAACCATTTTGGGCAGCCAGTGCGCCTTCTGCTCCTCGCTGCCGTAGCGGACGATATAGTTGGTCACGATGTCCGACTGGAGCGAGAAGCCCGTCGTTACGCGGCCATAATAGGCGCTTTCTTCGTCGACGATCGCATTATAGCCGAAGTCGAGGCCGAGCCCGCCATATTCCTCGGGCACCGTGGGGCAGAGCAAACCAAGCTCGCCCGCCTTGGGCCACAGGCTTTTGGGCACGATGCCCTCCTCGGCCCATTGCGCCTGGTTGGGGGCGACTTCTTTTTCGAGGAACTGGCGCACCGTCGAACGGAACGCCTCATGATCGTCGGTATAGGCGGTGCGCGAGAGGCTATCGAGCGACATCAGTTTCCTTTCCCTTGGGCGCGGCCGAACGAAGCCGGGGAGTCGGCCGCTTGATTGATCGTCAAGAGACCTTACGTTTACGTCCACGTCAAGTAGAAATGCCGCTACGGCATGAAACTCTTTGCCGGCCCTGCATCATCCGCAAGCGTCATTGCGAGCGAAGCGAAGCAATCTCCAGCCTTCGTAGCTCCCGGACGATGGCTGGAGATTGCTTCGTCGCTGTGCTCCTCGCAATGACGTCGGGTTTCTTTATCTCAAGGGGATAAGCGCCGACCAAGCCCGGCGTGAAGGGGGAGGCGCGCGCGATCGTTGGGCCCCGATCGTCGCATCGCGCTGAATAGCTTTGCAACCGCTGGGCACCCTCGCGCTCCCGCGCTAAGAACCCGTCATGGTCCAACTCCTCCTCGACGCTGGCGCATTGCTCGGCGAATCGCCCTTCTGGCACGCGCACGAAGCGCGCCTCTATTGGGTCGATATCGAAGGCCGCAAAATCCACCGCACCGACCCGGCGACGGGAATCGACGAGGTGATGGAACTCGCCGAACAGGTCGGCTGCATCGCCCCGCGCGCGAAAGGCGGCCTGGTCGCCGCGCTCGAAAACGGCTGCGCTCTGATCGACGATTGGGGCGCGGCACCGCGGCCCTTCGGTCCCGCAGTGCTGGCCGACAAGCCGCACCAGCGGTTCAACGACGGGCGGGTCGATGCGGCGGGGCGGCTGTGGGTCGGCAGCCTGACGAGCGACAAGCCGAAACGCGACGCGGCGCTGTACCGGCTCGATGTCGACGGCACCCTCAGCGAAATCTTCGGCGGATTGACGACGAGCAACGGCGCGGCGTTCAGCCCCGACGGGCGCATCTTCTATCATGCCGACACGCCGACGCACTGTGTCCACGCCTATGACGTCGACCCCGCGACCGGCACGCTGGGCGGCAAGCGGCTGTTCCACCGCTTTGCCGAGGGCGAGGGCCGCCCCGACGGCGCCGCGGTCGATGCCGAGGGTTGTTACTGGTCGGCGCTGTGGGACGGCTGGCGCGTCGTCCGCCTGTCGCCCGCGGGCGAATTGCTGCAAACCATCGACCTGCCGGTGCAGCGCCCGACGATGATCGCCTTTGGCGGCGCGGACCTGAAAACCGCCTTCGTCACCAGTGCCGGCAAGAACCTCACCGACGAAGAGCGCGCGGCGCAGCCGCACGCCGGCGGCGTGTTCACTTTCGCCGTCGATGTGCCGGGGCTGGCGCAGGAAATCTTTGCCGGGTGAAGGCAAAGCCGACCCAAAACTTGCACATGGCTGTCATATCTGGTTAATCCACCCCCCGACATGGTTTCGTCCGAAACCTTTTCACCGGGAGATTCCGAATATGCCGCAGAGCGCGCCCCGCCTTGCCCGCAAGCTGTCGATCATGCTTGCATCCACCGCGATGATGATGGGTTATAGCCAGATGAGCACCGCCGTCGCCGCCGAGCCCGCCGCCAAAACCGTCCCCGCGGGTCAGAACCCGATGCTGGCGCCGTGGACCGGCCCCTATGAAGGGGTGCCGCCGTGGGACGAGCTGGACCCCGAGTTGTTCCCGGGCGCGTTCCAGAAGGCGATGGACGAGGTGAAGGCCGAAGTGCAGGCGGTGATCGACAATCCCGCCGCGCCGACTTTTGACAACACGCATGTGCCGATGCAGCTGGCGGGCGATACGATCCAGCGGATTTACGCGCTGTGGGGCGTCCAGACGTCGAACCGCTCGAACGACCGGGTCGAGGCGATCGACGCCGAATGGAGCCCCAAGCTCTCCAAATTCTTTACCGAACTCTATCTCGATCCCAAGCTTTTCGCGCGGTACAAGGCGGTGTACGACGCGCGCAACACCAGCGGTCTCGACGCGCAGCAGATCCGCATCGTCGAGCGCAGCTATGAAGAGATGGTCCGCGACGGCGCCAATCTGTCGCCGACGGACAAGGCGAAGCTGGTCGAGATCAATTCCAAGCTCGAAGGCCATTTTTCGAGCTTTTCCTCGAAGCTGCTCGGCGACGAGAAACTCTATACCTTCGTCACCGACAAGGCCGAGCTCGACGGGCTGGAGCCCGCCTTTGTCGCATCGCTCGCCGCCGCGGCGACGGAGCAGGGCAAGCCCGGCCAGTGGGCGATCAAGAACACCCGTTCTTCGGCGCAGCCCGTGCTGCAGAGCGCGACCAACCGGGGCTTGCGCGAGAAAGTCTGGCGCGCCTTTGTCGGGCGCGGCGACAATGGCGACGCGAATGACACCAAGGCGGTGATCGCCGACGTGCTGAAGCTTCGCCAAGAGCGCGCCGAACTGCTCGGTTTCCCGACCCATGCCCATTACCGCATGGCCGACACGATGGCGAAAACGCCCGAAAACGCCGACGCGCTGATGATGAAGGTATGGCCCGCCGCGGTCGCGCGGGTGAAAGAGGAAGTCGCCGACATGCAGGCGATCGCCGATGCCGAGGCCAAGGCCGGCAAAGGTGCGAAGATCACCATCGAACCGTGGGATTACCGCTTCTATGCGGAGAAGGTCCGCAAGGCGAAATATGACCTCGATGAAAGCGAGGTGAAGCCCTATTTCCAGCTCGACAAGCTGGTCGACGGCATGTTCTGGGCCGCGGGCCAGCTGTACGACATGGGGTTCAAGGAGAATACCGGCACGATCCCCGTGTTCGATCCCAAGGTGCGGACGTTCGAGGTGTTCAACCTCAAGACGAACAAGCCGATCGGCGTGTTCTACCTCGACAATTTCGCGCGCGACGGCAAGCGGTCGGGCGCGTGGATGACGACGTACCGCAGCCAGCAGAAGCTGGGCGGGACGCGCAATGTGCTCGCGTCGAACAACAATAATTTCACCGAAGCGGCGAAGGGCGAGCCGACGCTGATCAGCATCGACGACGCGCAGACCTTGTTCCACGAGTTCGGCCACGGCATCCATTTCATGTTGTACGACATCACCTATCCGGCGCTCGCCGGGGTGCCGCGCGACTTCGTCGAATATCCGAGCCAGGTGAACGAAAACTGGCTGATGACCCCCGAAGTGCTGTCGAAATTCGCGACGCATTACCAGACCGGCGAACCGATTCCGCAGGCGCTGGTCGACAAGATCCTGGCGTCGGACACGTTCAACCAGGGCTTTTCGACCGTCGAATATCTGGCCAGCGCGATCGTCGACATGAAATTGCACAATCGCACGACACCGCCGACCGACATCGCGAAGTTCGAGCGCGAGACGCTCGCCGAAATCGGCATGCCGAAAGAAATCGTCATGCGCCACCGCCTGCCGCAGTTCGGCCATTTGTTCAGTTCGGACAGCTATTCGGCGGGCTATTACAGCTATTTGTGGTCCGAAACGATGGACGCCGACACCTGGGCCGCGTTCAACGAAGCGGGCGGGCCGTGGGACCGCACGATCGCCGACAAGTTCCGCACCCTGCTGCTGATGACCGGCAACGAAACCGACCGCGCCGAGGCGTATCGCGCCTTCCGCGGCCGCGATCCGGACGTCAAGGCGCTGCTGAAAAAGCGCGGCTTTCCGACCGAATAGGGCGAACAAGACCGGGGAGGCAAAGGGGGTCGTTTCGGCCCCCTTTGTTTGTGCGCGGGTGGAAGGATCCACTTTATTGCCACGCGCGACGAACGGCTTTTTCGACCTAAACAGGAAATATACAACATCGTCGTCCTGAACTTGTTTCAGCATCCATGATCTGCCGTTTCCTTTGGCGCCGCGCCCAATTTGAGCTCAGGCAATGGATGCTGAAACAAGTTCAAGATGACGAAGTTGCAGAAACGCTCCCCACTCCGAAGCCGACGTTCCGACCGCGCCCGATCCGAATCCGATTGACCGTGCCACAAAACGATATAAATATGATATCATCTTTATATCGAATCGGAGGGTAAGATGGTTGATGGAGGGACACCCGCGCTGAACCGCAGTCGCGAGACGCGCGCGCATACGCAAAGCGGTTATCTGATGCTGCTGATCTGGTTCCTGCTTGCCGGGCTGGCGCTGTGGGCGGGGATCAGCAACGGCACCGCGGAATATCAGGTGGCATGGAAATGGGCGGTTGTGGCGGGCTCGGCGCTCGTCGGCTTTCTGATCCTGTGCGGATTTTACCTGATCAATCCCAACGAAGCCGCGGCGATCCAGCTGTTCGGCAGTTACAAGGGCACCGATCGCGAGACGGGGCTGCGCTGGGTGCTGCCATGGCTGACCCGCAACAAGATCGCGGTTCGTGCGAACAACATCATTTCCGAAAAGATCAAGGTCAACGACGCGCGCGGCAACCCGATCGAGATGGCGGCGCAGGTCGTGTGGCGCGTCACCGACACCGCGCAGGCGCTGTTCGACGTCGACGACTACAAGGAATTCGTGCTGGCGCAGATCGAAGCCGCTGTGCGCGCGATCGGGTCGCGTTACCCCTATGACGACCATGACCATCACGACATCACGCTGCGCGGCAACCATGAGGAAGTGGAGGAAGTGGGTGTCGAGTTGCGCAAGGCACTGATCGAGCGGCTCGACGTCGCCGGCATCACGGTCGACGAATGCGGGCTGACGCACCTGGCCTATGCGCCCGAGATCGCCGGGGCGATGCTGCGCCGCCAGCAGGCCGAGGCGGTGGTCGCGGCGCGCGCCAAGCTGGTCGAAGGCGCGGTGTCGATGGTCGAGATGGCGCTGACCCAATTGTCGGAGAAGCAGGTCGTCGAACTCGACGACGAACGGCGCGCCGCGATGGTGTCGAACCTGATGGTCGTCCTGTGCGGCGAACGCGACACGCAGCCGATCGTCAACACCGGCTCGCTTTATTGAGCCGCGCCGGACGAACGAACCATGCCCGCATCCGCCAAGAAAGCCTTTGCCCTTCGCCTCGATCCGGCGCTCTACGCCGCGGTCGAGCGGATGGCGGCGACCGAATTGCGGAGCGCCAATGCCGAGATCGAGGTGCTGCTGCGCGAGGCGTTGGCGCGGCGCGGCGTCGCCGTAAAGCCGCCGGTCGCGGCAAAACGCGGTCGCCCGCCAAAGGAGGAAAGCCGAGATGCTGCACCTGATGTTCGATAATCGCCCCTGGTTTCGCGCCAAAAGCCGCGGCTATGGCACCGGGCTGCCGATCGCCTGGCAGGGCTGGCTGTTCATGGCGCTGCACGTCGCGCTGATCGCCGGGATTGCGGTGGCATTGCAGGGCCGCCCGGTCGCGACGACGCTGGCGGTCATCGTCGCCGCACTCGCGCCGCTGCCGATTTATCGCGCCCGGACCGAGGGCGGCTGGCGCTGAGCTCGGTCGAGGGCGTGGGGGATTTGGGGTGGTGAGCGGAGGTTTATTAGTCCTCCCCATCGACTTGCGATGGGGAGGGGGACCGCCGCCGCAGGCGGTGGTGGAGGGGCAGCAACGTCGCAGCCCCTCCGTCAGCCCTGCGGGCTGCCACCTCCCCATCGCAAGTCGATGGGGAGGATCGATTATGTCCGCAATCGTTCGCAACCCGCTCCCAACCCGCTTTTCCACCGCTAGCGGCGCCGCCCCGCTTGCTCCCCAAGGGGTAGATGGTTAAGGCCGATGGTCATGACCAACACCTCCGCCCCCGTGCGGATCGCCCCGTCGATCCTGAGCGCCGATTTTGCCGCGCTGGGCCAGGAAGTGCGCGCGATCGAAACCGCGGGCGCCGACTGGGTCCATATCGACGTGATGGACGGCCATTTTGTGCCGAACCTGACGATAGGACCGGCGGTGGTGAAGGCGCTCCGCCCGCATTCGACCCTGCCCTTCGACGTCCATCTGATGATTTCGCCGGTTGACCATTTCCTCGACGCCTTTGCCGCGGCGGGCGCCGACATCATCACCGTGCATCCCGAAGCGGGGCCGCATATCCATCGCAGCGTCCAGCACATCAAGTCGCTGGGCAAGCAGGCGGGGGTTTCGCTCAACCCCGCAACGCCGGCCAAGATGCTCGACTATCTGATCGACGATATCGACCTGGTGCTGATCATGAGCGTCAACCCCGGCTTTGGCGGCCAGAGCTTTATCACCAGCCAGCTGCGCAAGATCGAAGCGGTGCGCAAGATGATCGACAAGAGCGGCCGCGACATCCGGCTGGAGGTCGATGGCGGCATCGACGCGGCGACCGCGCCGCTCGCGATCGCCGCCGGGGCCGATGTGCTGGTTGCGGGAACCGCGACGTTCAAGGGTGGTCCGGACGCCTATGCGGGCAATATCCGGGCGCTGCGCGGCGCCGCCTGACCATGGAGGGGAGACCGCTGACCTCTGCTCCCGCCGACCCGCCGTTCGACACCGGTGACGATGCCGCGCCGATCGACGATACGATCGAACCCGGCAAGCGGTTGATCCGCCTGCCCGCCGACAAGGGATTGTCGCTCGGCGACCGGCTGGCCAATGCGATCACGCGGTTGACCTGGCGCACCCCGCTCCACGCCTTTCGGCTGAAGGGGCGATTCCCGCTGAAATTGCTGGGTGTGCCGGCCGATCCCGTGCCGGGCGACACGCGCGCCGGTACCGCAATCCGCGCCGGGCATTTTTTGCATCGCGGGCTGAAGCTGCCGCTGGGCGAGCTCGACTTTGCCAATCTGGGCGTCGCGCCGACCTTTGCCGATTATCTGCACAGCTTTGCCTGGCTGCGCGACCTGGCCGCGACCGGCACCCGCGCCGACGGGGCGCCGATCGCCGAGGCGGTGGTGCGGCACTGGCTCGGCACGCATGGCGAGACGGTGAGCGAACCCGCGTGGCGCGCCGACAATACGGGATGGCGCATCCTGTTCTGGGCCGCGCACGCGCCGCTGATCCTGTCGTCGAGCGACCTCGTCTATCGCTCGGCAGTGCTCAACCATCTCGCGCGCGCGGCACGCCACCTCGATCGCGTCGCCGACAAGACGCGGCCGGGCACCGGGCAGATGGTCGCGTGGGTCGGCATCGTCGCGGCGTCGCTGCTGATGCCCGGCGGCGAACCGCGGCAGGTGTTCGGCGAGGCCGGCCTGCGGAAGGTGCTCGAGACGAGCTTCTACGCCGACGGCGGCAATATCTCGCGCTCGCCGCAGGCGCAGCTCGACGCGATCATGGCGCTGTCGATGCTCGCCCGCGTCTATGACATGCGCCGGATCGAGGTGCCGCCGTTTGTGCAGGAAGTGCTGGCGCGCGCCGTCCCGGCGTTGCTGGGGCTGCTGCACAGCGACGGCGGCATGGGCAATTGGCAGGGCAGCGGCGCCACCGCCGCCGCGCAGGTCCAGGCGATCGTCACCGCGAGCGGGGTGCGCACCCGGCCGCTGAAACAGGCGCGCGACTGGGGATATCAACGCCTCGTCGCGAACAAGGTCGTGTTGCTCGCCGACGCCGCGCCGCCGCCGATCGCGCGCGTTACCGAGGCCGGCTGCGCATCGACGCTGGCGTTCGAACTCAGCGACGGCGACGAACGCATCGTCGTCAATTGCGGCGGCGCGGCGCTGACCGGCGCGACGATTCCCGCCGACCTGGCGCGCGGGCTGCGCACCACCGCGGCGCATTCGACGCTGATCCTGGCCGACACCAATTCGACCGCGATCCTGGCGAGCGGATCGCTGGGCAAGGGCGTGACCGAGGTCGAGCTCGACCGCCGCGAAACGCCACAGGGCAGCCGCGTCGAGATGAGCCACGACGGCTATGCACGGCGCCACGGGCTGATCCACCGCCGCCTGCTCATCCTGTCGCCGAACGGGCGCGAGCTGCGCGGCGAGGACATGCTGCTGCCCGCCCCGCGCAGCCGGCGCAAGGGCGACAAGCATTTCGCGATCCGCTTTCACCTCGGCCGCAATATCTCGGCCAGCCTGACCGCCGACAAGCTGGGCGCGCTGCTGCGCATCAGCGGCGGGCCGCTGTGGCAGTTCCGGACCAGCGACGGCGCGCTCGATATCGAGGAAAGCCTGTGGGTCGACGGCGACGGCCGCCCGCACCCGACCGAACAGCTGGTCATCACCGGCGCCGCACCCGCGGGCGGGATCAGCATCGGCTGGATTTTCAAGCATATCGGCTGAACCGCCGCGCAGCAAAATTTCTTTGGCGGCGCATTTGCGCGCAATCCCTAATGCTTGCCGTGCGACCACGGCGCCATATGTCATTCGTGTGACAGTGACGTAACACAGCGGTCATCATGCGCTGCCACTCGCCCCCTCGACTCGCCGGGAGCCAACAGGACCCGGCGACCTTTTCACCTTGGGGGTCTCCATGTTCCAGCTGCACACCGTTCGTTCGCGCTTCCTGCTCGGCACCTGCCTTTCGCTGGCTGCCGTCCTGCCCACCGCCGCCATCGCTTCCGAAATCACCGGCACGGTTTCCGACGCCAGCGAAACGCGCGCGCTGCAAGGCGCCGAAGTACGGATCGTCGAGCTCGGCCGCGTTGTCGAAGCGGGCCGCGACGGCAGCTTTCGTTTCACCGACGTCCCCGCCGGCACCTACACGCTGGAGGCGCGCTACAGCGGCGCCGATGTGGTGACGCGCACCGTCACCGTCGCCGAAACCGGCAGCGTCAGCGCCAATATCCTGCTCGGGACCGACGGCACCATCCTGGTCGTCGGCCAGTCGGCCAGCCTGTCGAGCAGCCTGTCGCGCCAGCGCGCCGCCGACGGCGTCGAAAGCGTCCTGACCCGCGACGCGATCGGCCAGTTCCCCGACCAGAATGTCGCCGAATCGCTGCGCCGCCTGCCCGGCATCAACATCCTGGCCGACCAGGGCGAAGGCCGTTTCGTGTCGGTGCGCGGGCTTGACCCCGAACTCAACGCCGCGTCGATCAACGGCACGCGCATTCCGGCGCCCGAAAGCGACGTGCGCTCGGTCGCGCTCGACGTCGTCGCCGCCGAGCTGATCGAATCGATCGAGGTCAAGAAATCGCTGACCCCCGACATGGACGCCGACACGATCGGCGCGTCGATCGAGATCAACACCACCAGCGCCTTCGACCGCCGCAAAGACCTGCTCTCGGTCAAGCTGGAGGGCAGCTACAACAATTATGCCGACGCGCTGACCCCCAAGGGCAGCCTCGATTTTTCGACCCGCATCAGCGAGAATTTCGGTATCGCGGGGGGCGTCAGCTATTATCGCCGCAAGTTCGAAAGCGACAATATCGAGGGCGCCGACTGGACGGTCAGCGACGACGGCATCGCCTATGCCGAGGAGCTGCAATATCGCGATTATGACGTCGAACGCGAGCGTATCGGCGCGACCCTGAACCTCGATTTCCGCGCCAGCGATTCGACCAAGCTTTATGCCCGCGGCATTTACAGCCAGTTTTCCGACCAGGAATATCGCGGCGACGTAATCCTGATCATGGACGAGCAACCGGTGGCCGCGCAAAGCTCGGACACTTCGGCCTTCTTCACCGACGAGGACGGCCGCATCGAAGTGCGCCGCCGGATGAAGGACCGCTACGAAGAACAGAAAATCAAATCGGTCACCGTCGGCGGCGAGACCGAAACCGGGCCGTGGAAGCTGACCTATGCGGCCGCCTGGGCCGAGGCGAGCGAACGCGAGAATGGCTCGATCGACCCGACCCGTTTTCGCGCGCGGTTCGACGGCGACGGCGTCGACCTGAATTTCGACTATGCCGATCCCCGCCGCCCGATTTTCACCGTGTCGGGCAACACGGCGCTGTTCAACGATCCCGCCGAATATGGTTTCAACGAACTGGAGCAAAGCGTCCTCTCGGATGCGCGCGACCGCGAATTCACGCTGCGCGGCGATGTGGCGCGCGAATTTGCGCTGACCGACGGCACCTTTACGGTTCAGGGCGGCGTGAAATCGCGCTGGCGCGAAAAGACCTATAATTTCGACGGCATTCTGTTCGACGGTTATGACGGCGATTACACCCTGGCCGACGTGCTCGGCGGCCAGACCTATCGCATCCTCGATCTGGGGCCGCTCCCCAGCCAGCGCGGTCCGACCGATTTCTTCAACCAGAACCGCGACAATTTCGAAATCGGCGACGTCGATACCGCGATCAATTCGGCAGCGTCCGACTATGCGATCGACGAGGATGTGCTGGCCGGATATCTGCTCGGCCGTTTCGACAACAGCGAGCTGCGTATCATCGGCGGCGTGCGCGTCGAACGCACGCGCAACGACATCCGCGCCTTTGTCACCCAGACCGACGGCGACGATGTGTTCGTCACCCCCAACCGCGTCACGCGCAGCTACACCGACTGGCTGCCCAGCCTGACGCTCCGGTACGAACCCGCGCGCAACACCGTGCTGCGTCTGGCGGGTTACAAGAGCCTGGTGCGCCCCAAGCTGTCGAACCTCGCCCCGCGTGTGCTGGTGAACGAGGATGACGAAGCCGAGTTCGGCAACCCGAACCTCCGCCCCTATCGCGCGTGGAACATCGATGCGTCGACCGAATGGTATTTCGGCAATAATTCGGCGCTGACCGCGGGGGTGTTCTGGAAATCGATCAAGGATTTTGTCGTCACGCTGAACGATCCCGAACCGGGCAGCGTGTTCGGCGTCGATTATGACAGCGCGACCACCTTCGTGAACGGTGAGACCGCCAAGGTGAAGGGGCTGGAGCTTTCCTTCTCGCACCGTTTCGCATCGCTGCCGTCGCCGTTCGACGGGCTGCTGATCAACGCCAACTATACCTATACCGATGCCAAGGGGACGGTGTTCGACGGCGACAATCTGACCGACCCGCGCCGCATCACGCTGCCGTCGGCGTCGAAGCACACGTTCAACGCGGTGCTGGGCTATGAAAAGGGTCCGCTGTCGTTGCGCGCCGCAGGCACGTACCGCGACAAATATCTCGACGAACTGGGCGGCAGCGCCGAGGAAGACCGCATCGTCGACCAGCATTTCCAGCTCGACCTGTCGGCCAAGCTGCGCGTGACCAAGGGCGTCCGCCTGTTCGCCGAATGGGTCAATGTCACCGACGCGCCCTATTTCGCCTATCAGAATTTCGCCGGCGCCAAGCGCATCCTGCAATATGAGAAATACAGCTGGACGGCGAAGTTCGGCGTCACGGCCAGCTTCTGAGGGTGACGGTGGCGCTTTTCGGCAAAACATCGGTCACGCTGCTGTCGCTGTCGGTCGCGCTGCTGGCGACCGCAACGGCAGCGGCAGCGCCGCCGACGACCGGCTTTCCGATCGTGACGCAAACGGAGGATGGTCAGCCCATCCCCCGCTCGGCAGGCCTGCCCTACGCCCCCAAAAACCTGCCCGACCGTATCGTCCTGACGCCGGGCGCCGACCCGGTGCGCGAGATGGCGGTCGCTTATCGCACCGACACCGCGCAGGCCGCGTCCCAGGCCCAGCTCGCGGTGTCGGTCGACGGTCCGACGCTGGAGGAAAAGGCGGTGCTGGTGACCGGCACGTCGCGGCCGGTCGACAGCAGCTATGGCCGGGCGCTGTACCATCAGGTCCGGTTCACCGGTCTGACCCCCGACACCGTCTATGCCTATCGCGTCAGGGGCGCCGCGGGATGGAGCGAATGGCATCAGTTCCGCACCGCCGCCGCCGAAGCAAAACCCTTTCGCTTCCTCTATCTGGGGGACATCCAGAACGGCATTTTGACCTATGCCAGCCGCGTGATCCGGCAGGCCTTTCATGCGCATGGCGACATCCGCCTGACGCTCCACGCCGGGGATCTGGTCGGGCAACGCGACGACCTCGACCATGACGATGAATGGGGCGAATGGAACCAGGCGGGCGGCCATCATTATGCGATGGTTCCGCAGCTTCCGGCGACCGGCAATCACGAATATGTCGACCATATCCTGCCGGGCGGCGCCGAAAGCCGCCGCCTTGGCCCTTATTGGCCCGCGCAATTCGCGCTGCCCGCGAACGGCACCGACCCGGTGAAGGCGACGACCTATTATGTCGATTATCAGGGGGTGCGTTTCATCGTCCTCGACGGCACCGCGGCGATCGACCTGGGGTCGATGAAACAACAGACCGCGTGGCTGGACGCCACGCTCGCCGCGAGCAAGGCGAACTGGAACGTCGTGTTGTTCCACCAGCCGGTCTTCACCTGCGCACGGCCGAACGACACCGCCGAGGTCAAGGCGGCGTGGAAGCCGGTGTTCGAGACGCGCAAGGTCGATCTGGTGCTGCAAGGCCACGACCATTGCTACAGCCGCCTGACGTCCGAAGCCGGGCGCGCGGCGAGCGCCAAGGCGCGCGCCGACGGCAGCGTTCAGGGGCCGGTCTATCTGGTGTCGGTGACGGGATCGAAAATGTATCGGCTGAATACGCGGGCGCCCGACCAGCCCGACAAGATTGCCGAGGCGACCGAACTTTACCAGATCGTCGATGTCGAACCGCGGCGGCTGAAATTCCGCACTTTTACCGCGACGGGCAGCCTGTACGATGGTTTCACCCTCGAGCGCACGACCGCGGGCAATCGCCTGAGCGAAATCGGCGAGCCGACGATCGCCGCGCGGACATGCAAGGGCGCGGTCGGCCCCGACGGCGGACGCTGCGTCGCGACGGGCAAATAGCATAAGGGAAATGACGATGTTCGGGATGCTGAAACCGCTGACAACCTGCGTCGCCGCCGCTGCTCTGGCGGGCTGCGCCGCGAGCGGACCGGCGATCACCGGCCTGCCGCCGGTGCAGGTGACCGCGACCGGCGAGACGCAGCCGGTCGGCACCAACCGCGCCGACGCCGCCGACGATCCGGCGGTCTGGGTCGATCCCGCCAATCCCGACCGCGCGCTGATCATCGCGACCGACAAGAAGGCAGGGCTGCACGTCTATGACCTCACCGGCAAGGAACTCGCCTTCATCAAGGGCGGGCTGGTCAACAATGTCGACATGGCAGGCGATATCATCGTCGCCAGCGACCGCAACGACGCGGCGAACGCGCATCTCGCAGTGTTCCGCCTCGACGGCGCGGCCCCTGCGATCACCGCGCTCGGTCGCGCGCCCGCGGGGCCGGGCGAAGCCTATGGCCTGTGCGTCAAGAAAAGCGCGCCGGGCGAACCGATCATCGCGGCGCTGATCGTCAAGGACGGCAGCGTGCGCGTCGGCACGGTGGGGCTGCCCGCGGGTGGCGCGCCTACCTTCAGCATCGAATGGGAGCACAAGATCCCGACCCAGTCCGAAGGCTGCGTCTTCGACGGCGACACGCTCTATGTCGGCGAAGAGGTCGGCGGGTTGTGGGAGCTGAAACAACAAGGCAAGGGCGCCGCCGCGCGCCTCGTCGCGCCGATCGACAACCAGCGGCTCGTGGTCGACCTCGAAGGGCTGGCGACGATCGACCACAAGGGCCAGCGCTACCTGATCGCATCGAGCCAGGGCGACAATGCCTATGCCGTCTACCGCCTGCCCGGCATCGACTATATCGGCCGCTTCGCGGTCGCCGCGGGCGCGTTCGGCGCGACCAGCGAGACCGACGGGATCGAAGCGGTCGCGGGCAATTTCGGCCCGGCCTATCCCGATGGCATCTTCATCGCGCAGGATGGCGACAACGGCACCAAAGCCCAGAATTTCAAGCTGATGCGCTGGGACCAGATCGCGGCGGCGCTGGGATTGTAAGCGATCCGGCACCGTCGCGCATTCAGGCGGCGGTGCCGGGTCTGGCGTTCGATCAGAACAGATGCGGATAAGGGATCGGACGGTTGATCGTAGCCGCGGCCTGATTCAGCTTGGCCTTCGCAATTGTCAGGTCGCCGGCGGCCGCCGCCATCGCCGCCGCATCGCCTTTCGCGGCCGCGTCGTCATAGGCGCGCTGCTTCGTCGCTACCTCGTTCAGGGCGGTGACATAAGCGGTGTCGTCGGCGACCCAGTCGGGTTTCGCCTTCAGTTCGTCGCCCAGTCCCTTCGCCACCGCAGTGCCGGTCGTTTCGGCCTGGCTCTTGAGCGCCTTGGCGAGCGCCAGACCGAACGCGTTGGGAGCGCGAATGACCACGAACCGCATCTTGGCATTGGTGACGCCGAGACCGGCCTTCAGCATGTCCGCCTGCGCCTTGAGATCGTCGACGCTTTTCTGGGCGAGCGTCTCGGCCTCCTTGGCGTCCTCCGCGGTTACGGTCGCCACAGTAACCGCCTCTTTTGCATCGGCGTCGCCGGGTTTCGCGGCAAGCTTGCGCTGCGCTGCCTCCAGCGTGCGATCCGCCTTTTTCTTCTCGCTCTTCGCCGTTGTCAGCGCCGCGAAGGTGGCATTGGTTGCCGCCAGTTGGTCGGCAACATAACCGGCCGTGGGGCGAAGCGGCAAATAGACCGATCGGCGGTTGGCCAAGGCCAGCCGGTCCAGCACGCCGCCGGGCTGGACGGGCGGGAGCTGCACGCGTGCGCCGGCAAAGATGGTGCCGATCTGGTTGTTGTCGGCCGGCAGGCCCGGCACCGCCAGGCTGAGGTGGAGTTCCGACGCCGCTTTTTTGGTCGGCGCGCCCTTGGGCGCCTTTCGGTACCAGACCAGACGCGGTTCGATCCGCAACCCCTCGTCCCCCGGGATCACCGCCGCTTCGACATAGATGCGCGGAATCGCCGTGACGCCGTTCCGGCGCAGCAAATTGGACTCCTCGGTTCGGAGAGCGCCATTTTCGAAAGCGGCATATTGTTCGAGCCCGATGCCACCCAACTCGCTGGGGATCGCCGAGATCGGACGCATGTCCGGCCCCTCGTCGGCCGAATAGAGGATCAGGCATTGCGGCCGACCGCCGAGCCGCGCGGTGCGCACCTTGGCGTCGGGCAGGCTGACGGCATAGGCGTTGAAACTGGCTGTCCCCTCGATGCCGATCGCCTTTTCCTTTGACGCCTGTTCCAGCGCATCGCCCGCGGCGTTCAATCCCGATTGGACCAGGTTGCCGACCAGGCCCGACAACAGGCCGGCCATCACCGCACCCAGAAATTCCTGCGTTCCGGCCGACGCATCCTCCTGCTTGAACTGGCTGAGCGGGCAGCTGTCGTGGGAAAACATCCGCACATTGGCGACATCCTCCGCCCGCTCGGCGGCGGCCGTCGATCCGATCGACGCCATCGACATCGCCAGCGCCGACGCGGCGACACGAAATCCCTGCTTATACGTCATCATATTCCCCCAAAGATCAGTTCAGCTTCACCACGTCCGCAGAAACCGCCAATGTTTCGCCGGGAACCAGCGTCGTGCATTTGGCTCCCTCCCAATTTCCGCCGCTGACGAAACCGACGATGTGGAGCGGACTTCCCGCATCGCCCGACGCCTTGGCGAACAGGGGCATCCCTGAAAATCCCCGCACCGTCTGACAGCTGATTTGCAGGCACCCGCTGACGATTTCGATCGGGCGACAGAAGCCGGTTTTGGGGAACCGCAGTCCCAACGCCCAACCCGGGCCGTCATAGCCGTCGGCATAGGACACCGCCTGAAAATAGGCATAATGCCCCGCCAGCGTCAGCTCGCCGAAATCCTCCAGCTGCGCCACTTTGTGATGGGGCAGCAGATAGGAGCGGTCCGCCGCAAATGTCATGACGGTCCAGTCGGCGGCAACGTCGAACCCCGAACTTGCCGCCGCAACCGGCGGCGGCGCACTGACGGTCCATGGACCGAGCGTGCCATCGGCCGATCGCACCCGCACCCGTCCCCGATCGAAACTGGCCCGGTTGTGCGTGAGGCAATGGCGCGCCGTGACCAGTTTCCCGCCCTCCTGCAAAAGGCCGCCGCAAAAAGGGCCGTTGTCGTCTTCCAGTATCGCGATCAGGCGCAATGCCCCTTGCACGTCGCCGCGCGCGCCGCCGGTGCGGAACAGCGCCGGAATGTCCGGCGCATCCTCGGCGACGACGCCCTTCACCCGGCGTGCAAAGCTGCCCAGGCATTCCAGATCAAAGGCGGCCGCGATCGAGGCCGGCGGCTGGCCGGTGGCATAATAGGGGTCAAAATTTTTCGCCGCCGTGCTGCACGCCGGATTGGCGGCGTGCGCCTGGCGCAGCCCCGTCGCCGCGCTTTCGAAACGTTTGCTGCGTACGCATTGGGCGGCAACGAAACGGCAGTCGAACGCAAGCCCCTGAACCGCCTGTTCCAATTTGCTGGCTGCGACGTCGGGCAACGATACGCGTTCGAACCATCCGCGCCGTTCAAAAACTAAAGGAATGCCATCGGCGTTGCGCGGCACGAGGTCGTCGAGCGTGATCAACTGGCGCAATTCGGGGGGCAATGACGGTTTTGACCAGGGGCCGACCGGAAAACCGTCGGGCCGATCCTGATAGGGAAGCAGCAAATCGAGCCGGGGCATGGTCGCCAGCTGCTCGGCATTTGCTGACGCCTGCCCACTGGCAGCGGCGGGGACGACGGCCAAGATAACCGCCATCGTCACAAGAAAGGGTGCATATCGCATTCCAGAATCCCCCCAAGGATCTACGAACACGACTCCAGAAGGCGCATGCCGCGTTTCGACTGTCCGGCTTTGCTTGAAGTGCGGCATATCACGCGATAAGGCGCCCCGCAAATCCCCTTCTCCATCCAGTTTGGACCTTCCCCATGACCGACCTTGTTCCCGTCCGCCGCGCGCTTTTGTCCGTCAGCGACAAGGCGGGGCTCGCCGAACTGGCCGCCGCGCTCGTTCGTCACGGGGTCGAGTTGGTATCGACCGGCGGCACGGCAAAGGCGCTGCGTGAGGCGGGTCACACCGTGCTCGATGTCGCCGACCTCACCGGCTTTCCCGAAATGATGGACGGGCGCGTCAAGACGCTGCACCCGACCGTTCACGGCGGCATATTGGCGGTGCGCGACGATGCGGCGCATGTCGCGGCGATGGACGCGCATGGAATCGGCGCGATCGATCTCGTCGTCGTCAACCTCTATCCTTTTGCCGCGACCGTCGCGAAGGGCGCGGCGCGCGACGAGATTATCGAGAATATCGACATCGGTGGCCCCGCAATGGTGCGCTCGGCGGCGAAGAACCACGCGTTCGTGAACATCGTCACCGAGCCCGAGGATTATGCCGCGGTGATCGCCGAGATGGATGCGAACGGCGGCGCGACGACGCTGAACCTGCGCCAGCGGCTCGCCGCGACCGCCTTTGCGCATACCGCGACCTATGACGGGATGATCGCCTCGTGGTTCGCCTTCGCCGACCAGGGCAAGCTCTTCCCCGATACGCTGCCGCTGACCGCCAAGCTGGCAAACGAACTGCGTTATGGTGAGAACCCGCACCAGCAGGCCGCGCTCTATCTGCCCGCCGGTCCGTCAACGCGCGGGATTGCGCAGGCCGAGCAGGTTCAGGGCAAGGAACTCAGCTATAACAACATCAACGACGCCGACGCCGCGCTTGAACTCGTCGCCGAATTCCGCGCGGCCGATCCGACCTGCGTCATCGTCAAGCACGCCAACCCGTGCGGCGTCGCGACCGCCGCCAGCCTGACCGAAGCTTATGACGCGGCGCTGAAATGCGACGATGTGTCAGCGTTTGGCGGCATCATCGCGGTCAACCGGCCGCTCGACGGGCCGACTGCCGAAGCGATCAGCGGCATCTTTACCGAGGTCGTCTGCGCTCCCGACGCCGACGCCGATGCGCGGGCGGTGTTCGCCAAGAAGAAGAACCTCCGCCTGCTGCTGACGGGCGAGCTGCCCGATCCGGCGCGCGGCGGGCTGATGATGAAGACGATCGCCGGCGGCTGGCTGGCGCAGAGCCGCGACAATGGCCGCATTACGCGCGCCGACCTGAAAGTCGTGACCGACCGCGCGCCGACCGACGAGGAACTGGCCGACGCGCTGTTCGCCTGGACGGTTGCCAAGCATGTGAAGTCGAACGCGATCGTCTATGCCAAGGGCGGATCGACCGCGGGCATCGGCGCGGGACAGATGAACCGCCGCGACAGCGCGCGCATCGCCGCGGTGAAGGCGCGCGAAGCTGCGGAATCGCACGGCTGGGCCGAGCCGCGCACCGTCGGCAGCGCGGTCGCGAGCGATGCCTTCTTCCCCTTTGCCGACGGGCTGCTTGCGGCGGTCGAGGCCGGCGCAACCTGCGTGATCCAGCCGGGCGGATCGATCCGCGACGACGAGGTGATCGCGGCCGCGAACGAGGCGGGGCTGGCGATGGTGTTCACCGGGATGCGGCATTTCCGGCACTGAGCCGGGCAGCATCGGGTCGCCCGGCACAAGGCGTGCAACCCGGCGCCGGTCCCGTGGATTAGATGCGTGTCGCCAAGGCCGCGGCACGGAGCATCCCATGACCAAAACTTCCGCACGCGCGAACGCAGCGTCCGCGACGTACCACCGCGATCTGCGCACCGGCCAGTCGATCTGGTCGGCTCGGCGCCGCCCGAGCGTTCCGGTCCAGCCCCTGATGCGGGACGTCCGCTGCGACGTCGTGATTATCGGCGCCGGAATTTCGGGAGCGCTGATCGCCGAAACGCTGTCGGAGGCGGGGTTGCAGGTGGTCGTGGTCGATCGCCGCGGCCCGCTCGAAGGATCGACCGCGGCATCGACCGCGATGCTGCAATATGAAATCGACACGCCGCTGTCGCTGCTGGCCGGGCAGATCGGCCGCGACCGTGCCGAGCGGCTATGGCGCCGGTCGCGCCAGTCGGTCGATGCGCTGCGCGAGCGAACCGAGCGGCTGGGGCTGAAAGTCGATGCCGCAACGCGCGGGTCGATCTATCTGCATGGCAATGTGCTCGATCCCGAGGGACTGGCGCGCGAAGCCGAGGCGCGGCGTCGCGCGGGGTTCGAGATCGAGCTGCTGAAACCCGCTGCGGTGCAGGATCGCTATGGCATCAACGGGCGCCATGCGATCATCGGCTTCGGCAATTATTCGGCCGATCCGCGCCAGCTGGCGGCGGGGTATCTGAATGTCGCGATCGGCCGCGGCGCGCGGGTCTATAGCCCGGTCGACATTTGCGACGTGGCGCCAAGCGAGCGCGGCGTGACGCTGCAGAGCGGCGACGGGCGAGAAATTCGGGCGCGCTATCTGGTCGTCGCGACGGGTTATGAGATGATGAAAGGCGTGCCCCGCAAGGGAAACAAGATCATATCGAGCTGGTCGATCGCGACCAAGGCGCAGCCACGGGCGATCTGGCCGACCGCGGCGATGATCTGGGAGGCGGCCGACCCCTATCTCTATATCCGCACTACCCCGGCGGGCGAAGTGATCTGCGGCGGCGAGGATGAGGAGATAAGCGATGCGGACGAACGCGATGCCAAGATTGCGGCAAAGACCGCAACCCTATCACGCAAGCTCGGCGCGCTGCTGCCGATGGTCGATCCCACCCCGGTCCATGCGTGGGCGGGCAGTTTTGGCGACAGCAGAACCGGCACCCCGACGATCGGGCGCATTCCACGGATGCCCAATTGCTATGCGGCGATGGGCTTTGGCGGCAACGGCATCACCTTTTCGATGATGGCGGCGCAGATGCTGCGCGGGCTGATCTGCGGCGACGGCGACCCCGACGCCGATCTGGTCAGTTTTTCGCGGAAATTCTGAGCGCGCTATTCGTTCGCGGCGGTGTGCAGCCAGTCGGCGTGGCGCGGCGCTTTCTTGGTCCGGCTCCATTCCTCGAGCATCAGCGGAGCGACGCGCTTCAGTTCGGCATATTGCTCGTCGGTGCCGATGTCGCACGCCAGCTCGACGCGGTGGCCGTTGGGATCGAAGAAATATATCGATTTGAAGATACCGTGGTGCGTCGGGCCGAGCACGTCGACGCCGTTCGCTTCCAGATGCGCCTTCGCCTGGGTCAGTTCGTCATAGCTGCCGACCTTGAACGCCAGATGCTGTACCCATTGCGGCGTGTTCGCATCACGCCCCATCTCGGGCTGGTTAGGCAGTTCGAAAAAGGCGAGGATGTTGCCGTTCCCGGCGTCGAGGAAGACGTGCATATAGGGATCATATTCGCCGGTCGACGGCACATGATCCTCGGCAAAGGCGGTCGTGTAGGTCATGCCGAGCATGGCCTCATACCAGTCGACCGTCTCCTTCGCGTCTTTACAGCGGTAGGCGGCGTGGTGGACGCCGCCCAATTTGATCGGGCTGGTCATTCGGCGGGCTCCGTTTCGACGTTGAGCGCGCCGCGGCGGATCTGGTCGAGTTCCATCGACTTGAACAGCGCGGTGAAATTGCCCTCGCCGAACCCTTCGTCCTTCTTGCGCTGGATGAATTCGAAAAAGACGGGGCCAATCACCGTCTGCCCGAAAATCTGCAGCAGCAGCCGCGGGTCGCCTTCGGCCGTCGATCCGTCGAGCAGGATGCCGCGCGATTTCAGTTCGTCGACGGGTTCGCCATGGCCGGGCAGGCGTTCGGCGAGCATTTCATAATAGGTTTCGGGCGGCGCCGGCGCGAAGGGGTTGCCGAGCGCCTTGAGCTTGTCCCACGCGGCGTAGAGATCGTCGCAGGCAAAGGCGATGTGCTGGATGCCCTCGCCATTATAGGCGCGCAGATATTCCTCGATCTGGCCGCCGCCACCCGCGCCTTCTTCGTTCAGCGGAATGCGGATCTTGCCGTCGGGGGCGGTCATCGCCTTCGACGTCAGCCCGGTATATTCACCCTTGATGTCGAAATAGCGGATCTCGCGGAAGCCCGCGATGCGCTCGTAGAACGCCGCCCAATGCGCCATGCGGCCGCCATAGACATTGTGCGTCAGGTGATCGATCAGCTTCAGCCCCGCGCCGACCGGATGGCGATCGACGCCGTCTTCGTACACGAAATCAATGTCGTAGATCGACAGGTCGTCGCCATAACGATCGATCAGATAGATGATCGAACCGCCGATGCCGCGGATCGCGGGAAGGCGGAGTTCCATCGGCCCGGGATTGACCTCGACCGGCTCGGCACCGCGCTCGATCGCCTCGGCATAGGCCTTGGCGGCATCGCGGCAACGCCAGCCCATGCCGCACGCCGACGGGCCATGCTCGGCGGCGAAATAGGCCGCGGGCGATTTGGGTTCATAATTGGCGATCAGGTTGATGTCGCCCTGGCGCCACAGCTCGACGTCTTTCGACCGGTGCCGCGCGATGCGGGTAAAGCCCATGCGTTCGAACACGGGTTCGAGCACGCCCTTTTCGGGCGCCGAAAACTCGACGAACTCGAAGCCGTCGAGGCCCAGCGGGTTTTCGAACAGGTCGGCCATGGTCATTCCCTCATATGGTTTCAATTGAAACCAATATCACTGACCCTACGTGCTGAGTCAAGGTCCGCTGCGAGCGGCTCTGGAAGGCTGCACCAAGGACCGGTCATCCGACAGGCCAGCCCGCGCCACCGAAAGCTGCTCGGCCTGCCCGATCCGTACCTGGACCTGATAATAATATTTGTCGGTCGGCTTTCCGTCATCGCCGAAAAAACCGATCTTCACGCGCTGCGCAACGCCGCGAACCAGCACGGTTCGGCCCTTGAAACGCCTTTCCGCCAATGCCAGCCCCTCTCCGCCTGCCAATTCGGCCAGCACCGCCGCCGGCATGGCGATGGTCAGGCAATTGCGGTCGCGATAATCGGCCTCGGAATTGAGGTAATAAAAGCCCTTCTGTTCACCGACCGCCTTTACTTCCATCCGGAACGTTCCGGCAATCCCAGCCTTTGGGGCCAGATAGGACGCATAGGTGACCGCCTCGACTGGCGAAATGCAATCGTCGCTGCACTGAATAGGACGCGGCCGAACCCCAGCCGTGGGGGGCACCGCGACGACCGGATTGTTGAAGAGCAGTAGCATGGCGGGAAGCGATAACATCTTGATCCCCTTTTTCGATTCGGACGAAGCCCTAGCGTCCTATCCTCGCGGGTTCGTCGACTTGCGGCAATCCCCGCCGCGGGATCAGGCCGCCGCGGTCTCGATCGCCTCCAGCGCGTCCATCCACGCCGCCTCCGCCGCTTCCAGCTCGGCCGCGAGCTTCCCGCGGCGCTGCGCAAGCTCGCCCATCGTCAGCTTCGCGAGCGCGGGTTCGGCGCCCGCGGGGTCAAACATCGCGCGGTCGATCGCCGAAATCTGCTGCGCGAGCTCTCCGGCCTTGGCTTCCAGCTCCTTCGCGCTTTTGCGCAGCGCCGCCTGTGCCTCGCGCGCCTTCGCCGCTTCCTGCCGCGCGGCTTTTGCGTCCTTCGGCTTGGCGGTTGCCCCCTTGGCGTCGTCATTTGCCGCCGATTTGCCGAGGATGAAAGCAACATAATCGTCCATGCTGCCGTCGAATTCGCGCGCGGTGCCGCCATCGACGAGCACCAGCCGGTCGGCGGTGAGTTCGAGCATATGGCGGTCGTGGCTGACGATCAGCACCGCGCCGTCGAAGCCGTTGAGCGCCTGCACCAGCGCCTCGCGCGCATCGACGTCGAGGTGGTTGGTCGGCTCGTCGAGGATCAGCAGGTGCGGCGCATCGCGCGTGATGAGCGCGAGCGCGAGCCGCGCGCGTTCGCCGCCCGACAGCTTGCCGACCTCGGTCGTCGCCTTGTTGCCCGAGAAGCCGAACCGCCCCAATTGCGCGCGCACCGCACCCGGCGTCTTGCCCGCCATCACGCGCGTCATATGGCCCAGCGGCGTGTCGCTGCCGTCGAGTTCCTCGACCTGATACTGCGTGAAATAGCCGACACGCATCTTGCCCGACGCCGCCATCGCGCCGTCCATCGGCGTCAGCTGCGCCGCGAGCAGGCGCGCGAGCGTCGTCTTGCCATTGCCGTTGCGGCCGAGCAGCGCGATGCGGTCGTCGGGATCGATGCGCAGGTTCAATCGCGTGAGGATCGGTTCGCCCGGCGCATAGCCGACGCTCGCGAGATCGAGCGTGATCAGCGGCGGCTTCAGTTCGTCGGGACTCGGAAAATCAAAGGCGAGGCTGGGATCTTCGGCGACCGCAGCAATCGGCTGCATCCGCGCCAGCTGCTTGGCGCGCGACTGCGCCTGTTTGGCGGTCGAGGCGCGCGCGCTGTTGCGCGCAACATAGTCCTGCAATTTGGCGCGCTGCGCATCCTGCGCCGCTTTCGCCGCCGCAAGCTGAGCCAGCCGCTCGGCGCGCTGGCGTTCGAAATCATTATAGCCGCCGGGATAAAGCGTCACCTTCCCGCCCTCCAGGTGCAGGATATGGTCGACGACATTGTTGAGCAGGTCGCGCTCGTGGCTGATCACGACTAGCTGGCCGGGATAGGATTTGAGGAAGCTTTCGAGCCACATCGTCGCTTCGAGGTCGAGGTGGTTCGACGGTTCGTCGAGCAGCAGCAGATCTGGGTTCGAGAACAAGAGCGACGCCAGCGCGACGCGCATCTTCCACCCGCCCGAAAAACTGTCGAGCGGCTGGCCTTGCATGTCCTCGTCGAAGCCGAGCCCGATCAGGATACGCGCAGCGCGCGCGGGCGCCGTATAAGCATCGATCGCGATCAGCCGTTCGTGAATGTCGCCCAGCTTGTGCGGGTCGCGCTCGACCTCCGACGCCGCGAGCAGTTCGGCGCGTTCGGTATCGGCGGCGAGCACCGTCTCGAACGGCGTCGCGGTGCCGCTCGGCGCTTCCTGCGCGATATAGCCGACGCGCGTCTTGCGCGGCATTTCGATGCCGCCCTCGTCGGCTTCGAGCTGCCCGATCATCACCTTCATCAGCGTCGATTTGCCCGCGCCGTTGCGACCGATCAGGCCCGTGCGGCTTTTGCCCGGCAGACTTGCGCTCGCGCGGTCGAGGATGGTGCGCCCGCCCAGGCGCACGGTAAGGCCGTTGATCGTCAACATGGCGGCGCGCCTAGCATGGTCGCCGCCGAAGCCCAAGCCGCGAGGCTGGCAAATCGCGTCCTTTTGCGACAGGATAGCGCGATGACCGAGCTCACCCCTTTCCACATCGCCTTTCCGGTCGACGACCTCGATGCCGCGCGCGATTTTTACGGCGGCATCCTCGGCTGCGCCGAGGGACGCAGCGCGGCCGACTGGATCGACTTCAACCTTTATGGGCACCAGATCGTCGCGCACCGCGTCGACCGGCAGGGCAGTGTCGCGGGGCATAATCCGGTTGACGGCCATGCGGTGCCGGTGCCGCACTTCGGCGTCATCCTGGCCCCCGCCGACTGGCAGGCGCTCGCCGACCGGCTGGTCGCGCATGGCGTGACTTTCGTGATCGAACCGCACACGCGCTTTGCGGGCCAACCGGGCGAGCAGTCGACGATGTTCTTCCTCGACCCCGCGGGCAACGCGCTCGAATTCAAGGCTTTTGCCGATATGGGCCAGCTGTTCGCCAGATGAGCAGGCTGGCGCTCACGCCACTTCCCATGTTGCGGCAATCGGTTTCTAACGCCATGTTCAACACATGGTCGATTGTTCCATGTCGTTTGCCGATGCTCGTCTTCGGGCGGCCATTGATGCGATCTACCGCCATTTCTCGATGACGGCACCGTCGGCGATAGAAGGATGTCCTTGTTGTGTCGGCACGCGAAACGTTGATGTTTTGCTGACAACCCCCTTGAGGGACATCACGGGCGAAGCGCTTTGGCACTATGTGTCGGGCGTATATTATACGATAGGTAGCGATCGAGACTTTCGATACTTGCTCCCGCGCATTCTGGAAATATCTGTTAGCAATCCGGGCAATGCCAACAATCCAGAAATCGTACTGAACAAGCTGGGCTTAGCACGCTGGCGGTCGTGGACTCCCGACGAACAGCGGGCGGTAACCGAGCTTTTGGACGCTTGGTTCGAGCGGGCGCTGGCGCGAGACTTGTCTGAAGCCGACGATGGTTGGGTAGGTCGGGAAGGTCGTGTCCGTCAAGATGGTGTAAATTCGGCGTTGGCCACGGGTCATCGTCAGGCGGCCTTTGCTGTGATGTGCAAAGGCTGGATTTCCTCCTC